>JAABUP010001530.1_pt1 | contig 48550 bp, 38 predicted proteins | sample 5559201 | NCBI WGS metagenome assembly JAABUP01 (sample SAMN10711887, study PRJNA513373) | rock metagenome | isolation source: Antarctica rocks | place: Antarctica
AGAAAAAAAGAAGTTATACATGAGGTGAGGGGTTTATAACTCACTTCACTGATGAGTAAGCTCAAGTGAATTGTTGAAGGAAACCACTCAAGTAATGAAAAATTTTTCATCTGCAAACCTTATCTGTACAAAGCAGAAAAACATGTGTTAACAGACATTAACAACTGTACAACAACCTTTTCAGAAGCTTAAAGCACAACCTTGAAGAAAAAGAAAGAGGTGATGTCATGAGTTGAACTCATACTAAGGTCTTATGATCTAGTTGCTTACTAAGACCTTAAGACTGAAGCACATTATCTATTCACTTCTGTATGAAGCTCTTCTTTTTCTCTTCATAGTATTCTTCTTGTATTTAGAAATTATCAATTGAGCATCAGTCTCATTGCAAACCTGTGACACATACTAAGGTCTTATGATCTAGTTGCTTACTAAGACTCTAAGACTAAAGCACATTATTTTCTTGCTTCTGTATGAAGCTCTTCTTTTCTTCTTTATAGTATTCTTCTTGTATTTAGAAATTATTAATTGAGCGTCAGTCTCATTGTGAACCTGTGACACTATCTGTTAATATTATTTTTACTGAAGTTCACAGATTAAAAAGACAGATTGTGTAACTCATTGAAGACTGAAGATCTTATACTGTTGTTAATAAGATTTTATCTGAATGAGTATAAACACATTAAATTCTTTCATTACAGTTAAGTCTTTTATTTAATGATCTATGATGATCAGAATAACATGCTATCACTATAATTTAATTTTTATGTTAACTCTGATATGTAAACAACAAAAGATGCAGAATAAGTTCACTTTAATATATTATGATAATACATATCTTAAATTGATCTACATATTTCTGATATCTTTTAACAGTGAATGCAGTCTGATCATCACATTAAGCTCTTTTATCTACAGATAAATGTCTGAACTCACTTTAAAGATCACAATACTGAATGTGAGATCTTCTTCTTAAAACTCTAATGAACACAGTGACTTTATATAAGTCACAAAGCATTGTTTAAGATGATGATATGTAGAGAACATTCAGAATTGAATCAATCATATATCTTAAGAGAGTGTGACATGCACTGATTTTCAGCACAAGAGATCTGTGAGATCATGAGTTGTTTTCAGTGTGTACATGTTCTGAACAATAGCTGTCAATTTATTCTCCGATGCAACATGCTCTAATTGCCTGTTCCCGTTCAGTCGACATTCTGCTAGGAATGGGAATGGGCGGAGCCCGCAATACTCCGTCAACTAGGATGAAAGCTGAAGATGAGGTCCTCCAGTACTAGTCCTTGTAGCCTTACCTAACCAAGCTCGGATGAGCTCTCAAAGCGGATTACAGAAGACTGAATCGAGCTCTTCAACACATATATTTCAATAGTAGGCTCTGAAATCAGGAAATCAGACTTAAAGCTGGATGAGTGATCAGACACTGATCATAAAATAACTCAACCAGCATTATAAATTGTTCAGAACCACTTTCAATCTAGGCATAATGATATAAGTGAACTCGCTTGGCCCACCCACTGCTTTCTTTCGGACCTTCCCTCGACTTCTCCTGCCAACCTCTCCAACTCCTCGCTCTTTCAACGCTTCCCTTCCCACTCTCCACCCCATAGAGCTCCAGAGGGCTCCAACGCCGAGGTGATTTCGACCTCTCCTGCTACTTCAAAAGTTGCCCTCCAGCTCACCTTTTTTCAGCGTCCTAGACCAGTCACAGCGCTTCCGAAGGACCATCACACTTTTTCTTCTCTTGCCAACTCCCGCCGCATAACGTCAGCAGCCTCTTTCGCTATCTCCGCTTGCAGCGTCACCCAATCCTCATCAAGATCGCTCAAAGCCTCCCCTTTGGTCCAAATGTCCTGTAGAGGCTCGGCAGAGGAATCTTTAGAGAAGCATCCAAGTCGCGAAAGCAAGGCTTGACGGCGCTGACAAGGTGCGAGAATGGGGTCCATCCAGCTCGTAATTTTGCTTCCACTGAAAAATTGAATAGCACAGATCATGGGCGTCCTGCCACTGAATTGGAAGCTCTTTGCCTTGATCACGACGCCCGAGTCCTCGAGCCAGCGCCGTGCCATCAGCTTGTCCCCGAATTGCCAGGAGAAGGCCCAGGCTGCTAGCATAAGGATGGTCATGGCGACCCCGTCCCAGCCTTTCTGCGCGGCTACATACGTCATGGCTAAGAGCTGGACCTGGGAAGTTGGTACCGTTAGCGGAATGGGCTGTGACTGGGCGTGACAAGAGAGTATGGTTGGGAAGCGAATTATTGAGTTGAAGCCAGGGACTTTCATCCAGCGTCAACGTACGATGTGTGCGACCTTGAACCAGCCAGATAGCCAGATGCTGGGCTTCAGAGGTACGATCATTGGCTTATTTAGCAGGTAGTCCACCGCCCCCCTGTCGCCAACATAGAGATACCACACTGAGCAGTTTCTGTGTACTCCGACTAGCATGCATGCGTCGTGCTTTTCGTTATTGGTCAAGAAGCCGGCCGGCCGGCCCATGACCAGGAAACGGCAGGCGATCTTTGAGATGATGCCGCTGAGGACCGCGATCGCGGTGCCATAGAGGCCATATAAACCGAGCAGAACAGCGCTAGCGAGGAGAAAGATGATACTAAGAATTTCGAAGTGGAGCGAGGAGAGCAATTGGTGGATTTTGAGGTGCCAAGTGGGCTTGATGGCTGTGCGGCTAAAGTCAAGGACATGGAGTTCTTGGTACCGGCGAAATATGGAGGCTGCCGCTTGATTGGGAGTGGGAGTGCTCGGAGGTACCGGAGATGGAGTATCAGCAGGTCGTGGGTTGCCCCGCATACCGGTAGAAATGGATTCACCAGCAGATGGTTTATTTGCCAAAGTCGTTGAGCTCGCGGGAGTCAATGAAGCTGATTTCTCTTCATCGCTTTCCTCAACCTTTTGGCCTTCAATTGGCCCTTTCGCTTTTGGCTTGACAGACTCGGACATTTTAATCTTATTGCGTACTCCTTTGAGAGCAAAGGTTGTAATGATAGCACTCGCCGCTCCATTCGCGCACGGAAAAGTACTGCCCCAATTCACGTCCCAAACCTCACGGCTGGAATTTCCCATGGCAGCAGCACCGTCCAGAAACTCGGGGCCTTGTTCTAGAAAACGCGTGATGCAGCTCGACACTCCGAGCCTGGGAAATAAACCCAAAGAGAGACGGCCCATGAGAGCGGCCTCACCGGCAAGCTGGTAATCACGCTGATAGCTGGCGAGATGACATACCAATGGTATCAGGGCAGCCCATTCGGCGACCGCTCCTGGGATGGGTGCTAGCGGGAGAAAGGGTTCAACGTCAAGTCCACCGAGATTGGGAGGGCCGGAGTTTGTTAATATCGTCATGGTAAAGAATGATTTGCAGCTTGGAGAATTCCGCTCGAAGAATGCCCATCTCGTACCAAGCCATTGGGAGGAAGCCTTGTTGAATGCTCGTCGCTGAGGGCTTGGAGACTAACCAACTTCGCACGCCTCGTCCTACATAATAAATCAGGATAATTGGGGCTTTGCTTGCCGCCTAGTCGTCTTGGCCCTTGCGCATTGTGTGTGCCTTGGCCTCGTAAAAGATCGACCGGTGGTACAGCCTTGCCAGAGCGTTACGTATTTCATACTTCGTACCTAGATTGATCGTCTCGCGCGAACGAACCGTAAGCGTAGATGTCTCTGTCGCCCGGGCCCGAAACCTTCACGCTTGGACGACTCCGGAAAGTATGGCGTGAAGGTCGACATGTACCGGGACGTTTCCGACGACCGAGGTATGAATATTTCGAGTGGGATCATGGGAGTGGCCTCAAATACCCCGAAAGGTTCTGCCTCGGGCTTCACGCAAGCGTGCAGGATCCAGTATCCCACATATCTCGCATCGATGAAACCTTTGCTCCTCTACTAGAAGGCAGATTTAACGCAACTGTCTCCGAAGATGCTGTACGTATATTGTCGACATAGATCGGTGGCTCAGTGCAACTCCCATCCGTTATTCCCTGCATGACCTGCCAGTAACAGCGCTGGTTTACTACCCCAACTACTCTTTTGCATCCCGCTCCTACCAACGTCCTATCCTAGAATAGCTAGCTATTAGATGCTGATTGCTATTGCATTGCTAGGTAGTCGAGCGCGCTTATCACTTGTTATCTCGACTTCCGGCTAGGCCGCCAGATATACTGGAATCGCTATCACCGGACAATTCCAATGGTTCAGCACTAGATGAATACCTTGTTCACCGCTTGCATAATGAGTCCACATCGACGTGCGTATCAAGCACACGTTGGGATCATTTACAGGTTGTTGCTTCAGTGGATACAACTATCATTCGCATGGCCTTGTATATCGCTTGGGGGAACTATGAAGAGAGATCCTTCGGTCTTTTCAACAAGCGAAGATACCTAGACGCAACCGCCGCGCTTTTAGAGTTGGCTTTCCAGCTTTCTTCCGAGCCTGGCACTGCGGATAGAGAGCAGAGTTGGGTGATAGTCAAAGCCTTTCTATGGACTTCGTGGCAAAGAGCCCTGATGGTCTGCTTTTGGGACTTGGGCTATGGGATTACGAACAGCAGGTCTCTAGCTGTACGAGGAGTTACCTCGTTTCCTGAATTATTCGCTCAGCGCACCTTGCAGCAGTCTGAAGACCGAAAGAATGCGCCGTATCTGTGCAGTTGGGCCTATGAGCTATTACGAACCGATCGCGCGTGTATTGCGATGGACTTCAGGCGGTTTCATCAGTGCTATGGTGGCTTGTTTGGAGATAGGCCCGCTAGGTGCAATGACGGTCAGCAGCAGTGCGATGGTAGGTCTCCGGAAAACTGCCAGCGATTCAAAGGTGCAACGGTATTAGATCAGTCGGCCCATGATTGGAAATGCCAGATGGACTGCAAGAGGCTTTATTGGGACAAGGTATCGTTTTTGAATGTCTCTGGAGCTAAAGCTGTATGTCTCGATTCAACAGATGACAGGCAGTTGCGATATTGCGAGGCTTCCAACAAAACCCTCGCGATCTCGCATGTGTGGAGCCATGGTCAAGGGGGCAGACCGGACACCACGGGTTTCAACGCCTGTTTACACCATCGATACGCAGACCTCGCCATATTCTTCAACTGTGACTCGTACTGGATGGATACGCCGTGCATACCGAGTGAGAAGAAATTGCGGGCCGAGTGCATTGATAACATCAACAAAATCTTCACCGAAAGTAAAGTGACCTTAGTGTGCGATCGAGATATTATGACTATCGATATATCTAATCTCACTATCAGGCTACGAGAGTCACTTCTTGCAACTGTACTTGTTTGCGACTGGAATATAAGAGCCTGGACATTGCTTGAGGCTATGCGTGGTAGACACAACATTCACCTGCTGTGCAAAAGAAACGAAGTCATCTGTGTCCAAGAAACTCTGAAAGCTGTGCACGAAGAGGGCCGCATCGATCTGGCAATCCTTTTCCTAACGACCCAGCATTTAAAGCCACTCCCGCCTCCCGGTGACTGGGAACTTTTCCCTGGAATGGGCTCTGTGGCAACAGATGAAGACAGGATGATGGAAATGGGGTTCGTTAGTGTAGGCGAAGCGGGAAGTCTTCTCAGCCACCGGCACGCATCCCGGGACGAAGATGACATAGTGATCTGGAGTCTCCTCGTTAATGAAAAGGCCATTAAGAATGCAGCACAGATATGGAAAGGTCAGCTGGGGGCTAAGATCAATACAGGTTTCCTACTCTCAAGCACCCCAAGAATTCAAGGTTACAAGGGCCTGAGCTGGGCCCCATGTAGCCCAACTCTGCGGCTACCGCCAGATGCTGGCAGCCGTGTGCGGCTGATGGTAGGGAAGATGGGCTCCACCCGTGAAAAGGTTTACCTCGCCTACGAAGGAGCGGACACCCGGAGTGGTGTCATAACCTCTGAGGGGCTCCAAGCGAAATGGCTTGTGCACATATTTCCCACCTCGCCGGCAGACCATGTAGCAAGCTGTCCGGCAGACGGCGCTGCTTGCCTCCGCGGAATTGTCAAAATCACCAGCCGGTACCTACAGAATTACAGTTGGGGAGCGCTATTGCGGCCTTGTGCAAGCCCTGGGCCACCTTACATTCCAGCTCAATATCGGGGTAACGCGCAAGGACCTTTACTAGCAACCTGTGGCTCGAATGATGAGCGATGTTGGGAGTGGAGCGGTGTCTATGAGTGGCTTATTAGTGACCCTTTGCCGGAGTTCAGAGTTGAAGATATTTTGCTAGTTTGAAACCTCCTTTAGGTCTTCTCAGATGTGATATTCTTCTCACAGTAGCGTTGGCAATGGTCCAAAATAAATGTCAAAAATAATTCAGACAAGTGGTGGTGTCCTAATCGAGTCCTTGGTGAGCTCTGAAGCTGCTCGCGAAAACTTCCGGATTTGGCTCTCAAGCTACGGGATGACTTGTGCATCGTGAAGTCTGGTCTGCCTCTGAGGTCCTCCAGCTTTGCCCGTAAACACACAACAACGTTCAGCAACGCGGCAACAAATTCGTGAAGATGACTTCACGTCTTTTACCTTCCTCCTCTTGAAACAATGTTGGAGTGCTCCAATCTGCGATTATATTCGTGTTCGGCAAGCATCAGTCGCGTAGCTGGATCTTGTTTACTTTGTGCATAACGTCGCACAAATCTTCCATGTTCACTCACGAACGACAAAGGTACAGAGAGCTCGTCGACGAAATCACCGACACTCTCACGGCAATGGCGCTGGATAGTCGCGCATTTCCTGGTATTGCTGCTGAAGTGCGGCAGCTCAAGTCCTCTGCATCTTCACCGTCGCTCCGGTCGAGAGAATCTGCTGTGGTGCCAATGGGCAGCAGCACACCCGACATTGGCGGTGGTAATGTACGAGTCGTTGTTAGAGTCAGAGGCTACTTGCCAAGAGGTGCGCATTCTCAGCTGTTTGAGTTTGCTGATCACTAATGCACAGTGTTCTAGAGGTCGAGCGTGGAGCAGAATGTCTCATCGAGATGAATCCTCTAAACCAAGCCACTACACTACTTGTACCGAACACCACAGACCCAGCCAACGTCCGTTCGCAGAGCCGTAAGGTCATCGAGGAGAAGCATTTTACCTTCGACAATTCCTTCTGGTCCCATGATAAAGCCGACGAACACTATGCGCACCAGGAAGACATCTACAACTGCCTTGGCGAGGAATTCCTGGACCATAACTTTGAAGGCTACCATACATGTATATTCGCCTACGGGCAGACAGGTTCAGGCAAGAGCTATACGATGATGGGTACACCTGAGCAGCCAGGCCTGATCCCTCGAACTTGCGAAGATCTCTTCCAACGTATCGAATCAAGTTCATCCCCGAACATCAGCTACAATGTTCGAGTCTCCTACTTCGAAGTCTACAATGAGCACGTCCGTGACCTCCTCGTTCCCCGTTCCGATCCACCCTACTACCTCAAGATCCGCGAATCTCCCATTGAAGGCCCGTACATCAAAGACTTGACCGATGTCCCGGTCAAGAACTTTGCCGAAATAATGCGTTACATGCGCATGGGCGACAGCAGCCGCACGACAGCCTCCACAAAGATGAACGACACTTCCTCCCGCTCCCACGCCGTCTTCACCATCATGCTCAAGCAAATCCACCACGATCTCTCCACAGACGAAACAACCGAACGTCTAGCTCGCATCCGCCTCGTCGATCTCGCCGGCTCAGAGCGCGCAAAAGCAACAGAAGCAACCGGCCAACGTCTCCGCGAAGGCTCCAACATCAACAAATCCCTCACCACCCTCGGCCGCGTGATCGCTGCCCTCGCAGATCCACGGCACGGCAGGGTCCACGCAAAGGGCAGGAACAAAGACGTCGTGCCCTACCGCGACTCGATCCTGACCTGGCTTCTCAAAGACAGCCTCGGAGGAAACTCAAAGACGGCCATGATCGCCTGCATCTCGCCCTCGGACTACGACGAAACGCTCTCCACACTCCGCTACGCCGACCAGGCCAAACACATCCGCACACGCGCCATCGTCAACCAAGACCACGTCTCGGCCGCCGAGCGCGACGCCCAGATCGCAGACATGCAAGAGACCATCCGCACCCTGCAAGTCAGCGTGTCGCAGCAAGCAGTCACGAAGCGCGAGAATGACCTCCAGACCCAGCAGCTCGAGGAGTATCAGAAGCAGGTGGAGAAGATGCAAAGGTTGATGGAGGAGACGAGGCAGGTTAGTGAGTGTAAGATCAAGCAGCTCGTGACGCAGAATGAGGCGTTGAGGTTGCATCTTAAACTTGCGGTCGACAGTCTGAAGAATCCGATTCCGAGCGTGGAGGTTCTGGGAGTGGGGAGTCGGAGCGTTAGTCTTGCGAGTGTGCAGGGAGGGAAGATGATGGAGAGGGAGGAGGGCGAGGAGACTGCGGGAGAGGTGAAGGAGAAGGAAAATGCGAGTCCGCCTCCGGAGCCGGAATTGGGCTGGGATGATGATGGTGAGGGTGATGAGGAGAGTGTGGACGCGAGTGAGGCCGAGGCCGTGGAGATGCAGGCCAGGATGGAGGAGTTGTTGAAGGATCTGGGTCTGTTTAGACGGAAGGTCGCGGATGATCATTCGAGGTTTGGAGTCGGGAAAGTGCCGTTTGGCGCAGTGAGAGTCAATTAGGCCATCCGTACATCGTCTTTGCTTGCTTAGCGTGATGGGTAGCACGCATACGACAGGATACGATACCATGGAACATAGCACAAGGCGCTCGCGGCGCTGATCAAGGATATCTCGATCTTCGCATAGCTAGTCTCGCAAAAGTAGCCGTCCTAAAAACTACCACCCCAATGACCGTGAACTCAAACCATCATCGCTTCGGCCGCAGCTGTGCAATCATCCTGTCAATCTCGCCCACGGCGCTCCCGCTAGCTTTACTCCTCAACAACTCCAACGCGTTCACATCCTTGGCCTTCGACGCCTCCTCGCCAGCTTTGACCACCATGCCGCACTTCACCCACATCTCGATCCGGTCTGTCACGGGCAGGGTCGTGCATTTGGGGATGAATGTCGAGGCGAGTTTCGTGTTGCCTGCGCCGAGGATTTGCGTGAAGAACGGCTGTATCCGTGTAAGGGATGGACACGTTAGCTGGAGTTCTTGCTGTGGTTCATTCTTTCGTGACGAGTTCGTGTTGACATTAGGTGATGAGTGTAGTAGTAATGTTACGGAATGGGCTATGATGATGATGATGATGATGATACTGGGGACATACCTCCCACCCAATTGGTGATTTCCGAACTTTACTGCTCTCCTCCAATTCGCCCCAATCTCTCTTCGCAACTAGCGCTCTGAGTCGGATCCACCAGTATGTCTTTTCAGGGACTTTGAATTCGCTCTGTACCTTAGCGGCTCTCTTGCCGTAGCCGGACTTGACGAGCTTGTAGATGGTTTCGTTGACGCTCAAGCCCGTGAAGCCGCCGTCGAGGTCTTTGTCGTAGGCATCTTGTAATTTCAGCAACTGTTGCGCTTCGGTGAGTGATTTGCTTTGCAAGACGGCGGTGGGGTCTTTGGAGTCCGACAGCAGCCGAGTGGAGAGTTTGAGCTTGTCGGTTTTGGTCTGCAGGGCTGTTTGCTGCAGGGCTTCGGAGAGGAGGAGGTTGGAGCTGTCGAGACGGCGGTCGTCTTGGTAGTAGAGGTCTTTCAGCAATTCTTTGTCTTGGGCGCGGGCGGAGGATTCGACGAGCGCGGTGGCTACGGGGCGGTTGTTGATGACGCGGAAGAAGCTTGCGAGGGGTAGCTTTTTCTTCAGGTGTAGGAGGACGAAGAAGACGAGGTCGGTGTCGCCGCTTTCGATGGCTTTGTCTAGGGCGATCTCGTCTTCTTCCATGCTTAGTAGGAGAGGTACTTGCTTTCCGGCACGAGGCTCGAAGTTCAGGAGTTCGGTGGCTAGATGACTCCGACCTTCGTCGTAGGCTGCCCGAGCAATAGACTCGAAAGAGATGCCGTGCTTGTTATTGAGTTTTGTGACAATGAGGCGACAGATGGTGTCTTCATCCTCGCTCGAGGTGCGGACTTTTTGCGAAGCCCAATGAATGTACACTTTATCAGTTGGGAGACGGAGATATTCCGATACTCGAATGGCGAGGAGATACTCGTGGCGATTAACTAGGCGCTGTATGAATTTTTCGGGTGTAAGGCGGAGGTACTGATCGTAGGATATTGGGAGGCCTATCCTGTACTCCCGCACGGCGTTGAAGACACGAAGGGTTTCGCACATGTCAACGAAGTCGTCGCTGTTGTAAAGGTCAATGACGGATTTTCCAAACGAGGCAGCTTTGAGTAACTGCTTCTGCCAGTGAGCGCTATACTCGTAGCCAGCAGCTTTGACACACGTATCAACCGCTTCGACCAGATTTGGCCGGATGAGTTGGATATTGTCATCGGCTTTCGGAGACTTCTTCTCGAGCTGATCGATAGCGTCGAGTAGTACAGATGCTGGCGATGTCGAGCCAAGTTTGAATACATCTTCTGTGACATCTGGACCCAGCATTAGCCTTACATCACACGATCAAAGGGGAGCATAAAGCCCACCGGGTACTTTCTGCAGGAATTCGCACACATCGTTGGTGATTATTCGAATGCCGTCCACGTCCGCAATCAAATGCACCCAACCATCATAGAAGTACCTTGACTTCAGTCAGCAAAGCCCTGCTCCAACGCTATGACCTGCCATACTTTGATGCTGCTCCGTTTGGTCCTACCATATGCACCTCGTCTTCCCAGGCCAACACTACAGAACTGTTCCCGCACCATTGGACATCTTTGGGCAGTGTCTTGGCTTTCGAATCATACTCGCTCAATTTGTTCTGAAAGTCACTACTTATCACCCAAACCTTGCCGTCCTCGGTGTACAATGTAACATAGCGGCCATCTGGTGAGACACTGATGTGCTTGAAAGGCCCATTCTGCAGCATGCGGTCTTCAGATTCGGAGGCATCGACAACATAGATAGACTGGCCAATGGCAAGAAGCACTTCGACTGACCGGGAAAGTGTGTACGCTGGCGGTATGAGAGTCCAAGAGTGGACTCTGCCTTCGGGTGGTATGGCCAGCAGCTGAGGACGAGGTTCATCATATCTTGAGACGGAGATGAGCTGATTATTAGAAATAATTGCCACGAAGCCGGTGGACCAGAAGCGGCAGCCCTTCACACCGAACTCTTCGGCTCCCTGTGTCTCGTACTTCAGCACGGTACTTCAACACAAACACGGCAGAACTCTTACGTGGCCCAAAGAAAACTGCGTGAAGTCTCCCTGGAGGTTATAGTAGCATCGAACAGTCCCATCCTCGGTGACAACTAGAAGCTTTTCTTCCTCTGACCAGCCAAGGCCTCGAATCGAGCCTTTATCCCACTGTACCCATCAGCTCGGGCCAGTAGCATCACAGAGATTCATTCCGATGCCACACACATTGATCCGCCGGATGAGCTTCCCAGCACAGCTGTATATGTCAATGCTGGACTTCGCTGCTTGCGTTCCTCTGTAGCTATGTAGCTTTCCTTCGTCACGGTACAGGGCTAGATCACGATCAGAAGGAGGCATATCTGATTAAGAACTGCTACGACGCACCTATGGCACCACCATAAGGAGCTCCACATAGTATATAATTCTCGAGCTCAAGGTCTTGGTCGAAGATGGCCTCATAGAGCTTGATCTTCCGGTAGAAGCTATCGCCGACCCTATCCCAATCTACTGTTGGGCTTGACATAGCGTGACTACCCTCTTGCAGACCATGCGACGGCTGCAAAGTCTCATCTGATTGCTTTGTGTTCTCTTCGAGACAAGCCCCGATGCATGAGTCTAACGCCGTTGGGATAGTTTAAAGTGTGGTCCAAGCGCTCGTCTCCAAGGAACTGCGACAACAGAGCACTTCAATAATGCATCAGCGACCTGACGTTCTATTGGAATCCACAAATCTGCGGCAACTCAACATTGAGCCATGATGGATAATCCCGATCTCACCGACAAGATACATGGGCTCAGTGATCTGGAACTGGCTACTCTGCTATGCCTGATCGCAAATCAACACTGTATTATCGAGACTGACAAAGACGCCCTCGATGAGCTTGAGCAGGAGCTTCGACTGGTATGAGACCTGCCTTTACAGCCATGAACGGCAGTGTTAATGCCCTGACCAGATTGTCTCCAGAGTCTATGGCCTCACCTCTGCAGTATTACACTGCTCCATTAACACAACTGTAGACGATTTAGGCAATGCCATTCTGGTAAATGATCTTGACCCAAGGCAAATTCCGGACTCACCATCTAGCGAAGCTGTGAATCAAGTAAGTCAACCTTTCATCCTGAGGTATAAAACCTCCACCCAAATTCCTAAACATTTCATCTTCAACACTGCACCTGTGAACAGATTACGTTCCCGCTGTCGTGAAATATACACTTTTCTTTGTCAAGTATATATTCTCTAGGGTATCAACGTACTATATGATCGCTGCTTGTTCCCTCTTCTTGTCTGAGCACTTTGCTGTTCACCTTGTTATCGGTCGCAAAGCCCCTCCAATCCCTCGAAGGATGCATCCATTCTCTCTTCCTGCGGCTTGCCGATTCATGGCAGAGTCTTCAGTACACCCATTCTGCGACCGCTCTCCATGTCAAGCATCAGGGCAAGTTCTTCGGTAAATATGGGATTCACTGCCTTTCCTTCTCCGAGCAAATTTAAAGTGTATCAGGTATGTGCGGTCCCAAAAGCCTCAGGTAGCTGATACAACATTCTCAAGCAGGGCTCTTACTTCTTGTCTCAAGCAACAAGTGAGCAATTCAGGCCCGCATCCAGGTCGCCATTGCCAGACACCGCACAAGACAACCGGAAGATTGCCAACGTTGTTATCGCAAGGGACCTAAACTCTGCCAGCTCCTTGGTCCAGATCCAAGCTCTTGAGGTAAGCGCGGCCGCATATTACTCTTTGTTCGCAGACATCCTAAAACTACCAGCTTATCCGAACCAAACGCATCCTCTCTCGTACTATAATGCACAGTGCTCCCAACCCCTTTCTAGTAATTGCGCTGCTTTCCTCGTCGGGTCCAAAGTTGGCCAACCATCTTGTAGGTCCTCCACTTACTGTTATGCGATTGAGTCTAACAGCTGGCAGAACGACCAAATCTTCATCTCTCACTATCATGATCCCGGAGATGGCTTCCCTAATCTAGAAGAGGGTTCCGAGTGGCTTGCTGATGATGGCGCTTCCACGTCTTCGGTGGTACGCAAGTCAAGGGTGGATTATCCCAAAGTGTGGCATGAGGATGTGTTATTCTCCGATGTGGTATGGAGGGAAGCTAATTCCTTATAGGTCCTTTTGTTGACCTTGTTGCAGGACCTCAACACTCTAGTCAATCGAAGCCAGGCTGTAACTATCACCGCCGAAGTCAAGCGTTATCTTCAGAACGTCGTTGTCTTTCTTAGGTTACACCGTGCGGTCGCTGGAGGCGTATCAGCTTGGGCTAGTAAGCACTTCGACCTGCTCGTAAAGTGAGTCCTTCCTCGTCCCTGATTGGTGACGGGTACTTACCTTGGCAGATGTCTTGCAACTTTGCACTCGCTCAATTACGTCACTCCATCTTTAGTAGCTCTCGCTGCCAGGAAAGTATACCCGCACCAAATCTCCATTACCACTCCTGAGAACGAGAGAAGCATGCAGTATGGCAGCGAGCTAGCAGCCGTGACTGCTATGCTCGAGGGAACCACCCCCGAATTCATAATCGACGAGGTGCTTGCCGCCGTGGAGGTGCCACTCTGAGGATTGAAAGTTGTCACCCTGAGGACGCACTACGTGGTACTGTCGAGGGGCACAACTTGAGATCCATATATATTTTGTACGACGTACATAGTTTCTAGGCGAGGCTTGGAAGATCTTGTGACGTGGCCACGGAGGGCTTTGGCGAGTTTGCCACCCGTGGTTGAGTACCTGCAATCAGCAGAGCTTCAGGGATTGGAAAGGCCAACCTACCGTTGTAGTAGAGCAGGGAATGTTGGATGGCAACAAGCGGTGTTGGTAAGTCCTGGCTCGAGCATTCAAAGAAAGCTTGTTAACACTCTTAGGCCGGATGGGACTTGAAGAGCGAGTGGCTTCGATGATTGACCTCGATACCGGGAAGTGTATCTCCCTCGTCTAGAGCAGTCCAAACAGCCTCAGCCCATGTGCGGAATCCTAACGGCACCACTTTTCTGGGCAATCTTGCCCGCCTCCCTGCTGGTGTTATGTAGGCGTCGGTAGGGGCTATCTTACCTTTACCTATGGCTCCTTGCGAGATGGGGATATCATGGTGGAAGATTCGGATTACTCCTGGCCGCTTAGCCCATGCTCAAGGGCAATTGACCAATGGACTGCGGAGTGGAAAGGTCGTGTGTCTTTACTGTACTTTAGCTAAGCCAGCACGTTCTGTGAATAAACTAATCATAGTCTTAGATTTCCTACCCTGACTGGCTCGCGCGCAAAATCCCAATGGAATCGGCTCTCCTGAGAATACTCAGTGGCATCCTCACTAATTTCCTGGGCAATGGTGCGCTTGGATGGGCAACGGCTAGGATGATCAGTATGTTAGACCACTCCCAGCACCGTCAGTGATTGATTTAAGCACAGCCCTAGACCCTCTAGCTCGCTGGCTCGCTGGCTCGCCCGCAAAATCCCAATGGGATCGGCTTTCCCGAGGAATCCTCACTGGCAACCGTGCCGGTGTTGGCGGATTCCGTGCATCAAGCAGACGTCGGTGGAAGCTATTGGTACACAGAAATCTTCTAGCACTGTGAACGAAGAAACTGACGATGTTCCTAGACTTTTCACTCTTGCCCGCCCGTGTGTCGTACGCGAAATTCCAAAATGAGATCGGCTTCTTTGAAGAATCTGACTGGCGTCGATGATGGTTTTGGGGCCATGGTGGATCAAGTAGATGTCGTTAGAGGCTATCAGTATGCTAAAATCTTCCAGCGCTCCGGACTGACGCACTGATGATAGTCCTAGATTTACCTTCACTCGCCCGTATGCCTTGCCCTGAATCCCAGAATGGGATCTGCTCTTCTAAAAGATCTTATTGCTTTCTGTGCTGGTCTTGGTCATAACGGGTTGCTCAACTAAGCACGAGTCGTGACAATCAGTACGTTGGAGCCTTCTAGCACTGTGAAGTGATCCACTGATAATAATTTTAGGTTTACCTTCGCTCGCCTATGCGTCGCACGCAAAATCCCAAAATGGGATCCGCTCTTCTGAAAAACCTTATTGCTCTCTGTGCCAGTGTTTGTATAATGGCCCGCTCAGTTGAGCATCAGTTGGGACAGTCAGTTCGTTGGACGTTTCGAGCTCAGCAAAGGTAGCAAACTGATGAGAATCGAAAGACCTATCCTCGCCTCGCCCGTGCGCTAAACCCCAAGGGATTTGCTCTCCTGGAAAGTATTACTGGTGTCTGTGCTGTGCTGGTGTTTGGAACAGTGGGGCGATCAACTAGGGGTCGTCCGAGGCGATTAGTATGTTAGGCTCTTCTGACACCGTTAGAGAAATAAATTGACCAACATGCTAGACTCCCTACCTTCGCTTTCATAGGGCTATTTCGAGAAAGACTTCCGCCACGAGAGCGCTGGTACATTGGTCGCTGTGTTAGAATTGGCTACATGTGGAGGACGGAGGGGATTCGCTTAAGCTTTATGATTAGGTATATCGTATTTGAGGGTGGCCAGGAAGAAAACGCAAGTCAAAAACATCAGGAGATCGGAGGAGCAAGTATTATATGGCAGTAGGAGTAGGAGTAGGAGTAGGAACATAACCAGGTCTTGAAGCTGTCCGACGGAACTAAATGTGATTCGATGGGGTTGCAACGACCTCGTCGTCGTCAACACGAGCCGCTTCAGGATACCGACGACTAAGCAGGACCTAGTGCCCACACAAATTTAATACGAAATGCAGGACCAACTTCAAGCTCAGCGTATGTCACGACAGCACAGGACTTCATCACTCTACTTAACTTCACATACACTAAAGTAACGAATCATCATGTCAGGAAGACCAGTACCACAAGTAAGCTTCTCTTCTGACTCTGATTTCTTGACGATCTCTGCGCTCTGCTGCTTTGAGCACTCTTTCCACCCCATGTCTTTACAATGCTGTGTCTTCACATCATAAAACAAAGGATCATACTAACGCAGTGTACTACAGTTCTCCTCCTTCCCACCTGTCGGTCTGTCTCAAGAGGAACAAGTCAAATGGCGTAAGATCCATAACAGTAAGTTGCAAGCTCACTTCACGAGTGCATGTTGCCTTGTACCGCACGCTTGAGTCCTCGCCATAACGACAGCATGCTGCTCTGGATCACGTATTGCTGTCTACTCTGTTTATTGTCTTTTCTGTGTGTCTATAATGGCGGTCTTCGAGCAGCAGAGATCTTCCTCCTTGCGTGAATTGAAAGCTTCCGCCCCGATTATCCATATCACCAGACTGTGGCACATGATTCATTCACTGTGTATCTCTATCCTCTTGCTACTGTCAATGACCTGCACCTACAGGGCCTGTCTCTAGTCCTGCACTGCCGCCTCCTCCTAATATCCTTCATGCCCAACCCCCACACTGTGCTAAGGACCTTCTCACACAAACAGACCTTATCAGCATCACGTCATTCCTCTTCCACTTCGGCAGCACCCGCCAAGACCTTGAGGACGCCGTCGTTGAGTGGAATTGGCAAGCCCTCGATGACGAGTACATCTCACACTACCGCACGTTGCCAGACAAATGCAGCCGCTGGAGGAACAAGCTCGCGGAGCTGCAGAGGGTTGCCGCAGCGGCGGTGCAGGCGGCGGCAGTGGCAGCGGCTGCGTGAGCGCGGGTGTAGGGGGGTGAGAGGCCGCGTTGGGCGGTGAAGGTTTGGTGGGCAGGAGGGCGTGGTGCTATGGGTGCTGAGCCGGAAACGGTGACAGAGGTGGGTGGGGGAGGAGGAGCGTTGATGAGGGGTGGCGTGGGGATGAGGGGGGTGAGTGGTTGGAGTCGAAGGCGTGGTGGTTAGATAGCGTGTGGTGGCTGTGATGCGGTGACGTGGGAGAGTAGATTGCACAACTGGAGGCCTCCAGCTATAGAAATACGCCAATGGAAGTGGTTCTCGCTGCTGTCGTTCGATTTCCTGATTTAAGGGGTCTTCAGACTGCGTGAAGTTTTGCTGAGGACCTCCGTGCTACCCACAATCTCTGGCTATGATCGCTATTTCTGCAGCTCTTGCATCCGGCTCTGTTATTGCGGCAAGAGCTCTAGTGAACAAGTAGCATCATCGCTTCCTACAGTCAGCTCCCCTAGCCCTAACCCTTGAAAAACATACTGCGGTATGTATCTACCGCAGTTGCCTCAATTCAGCTAGCGGGTTTGTCACCAACTCAGTAATCTAGACCGCGGCAGCATTGAATGATGTATATACGGACATCCGGAGCTGTGAAGAAGCGTGTCAAGAGACAACACAGGGCATCATACTCGATGAGCCAATTCCCCCTTGCCCATCATGAAATGACATATCCGCAGCACTGTGCGAACCTTGCTACGTCGATATTACACTTGCTAAGCTTAGATAGCGACGCCAAGCGGACTCCATCCTCCTCCGAGAACGCTCAATCACCTTCAACGGTGTAAGTTCTACGGTGTCTTCCATCATGCACTACTATTCTTCCTCTTGACGGGTCTGCAGATGCAGCTGCAGAGCTCAATTCCGCTCATCCGATTGCCACTCCGTCTCCCTCACTGTTACCGCCACCATATTCGTCTCAGATGAAGACTCCCGCTCTTTGTACGTTGTGCACCACATGGCTACGATGGTAACATAATCTGCTGAGCTCAAGTACCTACACCGAGCTGGCTTGATCGCCCTCCGAGGATTATCAATCTTGTGATTGATAAGTTGAATCTCCAATGATGACGTGAGGTATCTGATCTACCTTATTGTTGGTGAGTTGGCGCGTTGCTCACCTACGAGAAGGTGAAGGTGATGTTCCGTGCAATGAGGAATACATAGGACGTCCCATGTTTGTACTTCACTACCTAGCGATCATTCTCAGAGTCCCCTCGGTCATAGCACGAGGTTGCTCCATAAAGTACAATAGAGTCTACGAGCAAAAAGGATTATGTCCAGACCACAAGCATGTCGGGAGCAGGGCGAGTTTGCAAGAATAATTTGAGGTCTATGATAGCGAATTTGTCCGCTTAGTGCCCTACTCAGGTGCCCTGACCAGCATCCCTAGATAGAGCTGAAGAACAACGTCTGCCATCTGCTTGGGACATAAGTTTGACAAATATGCCGAATTTGCATTGATGAGATCGAGAAAGATTCCTGTCCTTTGATAAAGGCTCACTCGATTGAGAACTCGGAGGCGCCTCAAATGATCCTGTGCTCCTTCGGAGTCAGGAATGGAGTTCAGGCCTTCCACACCACTCCTCGAAGACCTGTCCAAGGTTCGAAAGCCTTGACTATGCCAATTCGCGGTAGAGAGTTGACTACGTGGTCCGCAGATTGCAGGCTGTTTAGGACGACGTTCTGGCGCGGCGTTATCTCAAGGATATTATGGCCATCGAACTGTCTTTCCATGTCGTAATGCACACATACGTACATCGCTTTAAGGCTATGTAAAAATCAACAATCCTTGCTGCAAAGATCACTCCTCAGTACGGACCGTGGACTGCCGTGTAGGAGGCTGTTGCCGACATGTTTGTAAAAGGATACACGTGTAGAGGAGCGTGGATCACGGTGAGGCTCTCGTATGAATTCGAGCTGAAAGTGTGGCAGTGATAGCTTCGATCTGGCATAGTGATATCAATGGCTGGCCGACCAATTCCTATACCAGTCAAGGCACTCGGCATTGGCGACGGAAGCGGAGGTTTTTATATTCATGCCGCATAGTATCTGCTTGACTGCGACTTCGACTCTGTACAAAGTTAGAGGGTTTGAGATTTATCGAAAGTGGGTGTAGAGCATATTGTTGGATTGTGGCAACGATTAAGCTCGAATAGGATCAATATGCAGATGTTGACTCACTTCTTGCCGTTTGTCGTGACTGGGATCTCTGGGCATTCATCCACAATACCTGGCACATGTCTTGCGCTGAGCTCAGTCCTCACGACTGTTTGGATCTTCTTGGCTAGATGATCGTCGAACTTCCTGCCCTCTGTCATCTTCAGGAATAAAATTACGCTCTCATCAGTATCTGTCTCCTTCCGTCTACCTATACAAAGCGCATCCTCGACCTCCGGAAAGTGCTTCAGCAGTATGTTGTAAATCTCCGCACTTCCGAATCGCACGCCAGCAGGTTTCAATATTCCATCACTTCGCCCTAACATTATCAGGCCGCCAGTCTTTGGGTTGAACTTCACAAAGTCGCCATGATGCCATACGCCGGGGAACTCCTCGAAGTAGCTCTTTTTGTACAGCTTCTGGCCATGCTCGCCCCAAAACATGACAGGCTGACAAGGAAATGGCTTCACGCAAACGAGATCACCTGGTTCACCGGTATCTGTAACGTTCTTGCCCTCGTGGTCCCATGCCTCGACTGCCATGCCGAGACCTCGGACTTGAATCTCACCTGCATACACAGGTGACAAAGGCGAAGGCGCACCGAAAAGCGATATGATGTCCGTGCCACCAGTGATACTGCCAAGGTTGATGTCGGGACCCAATGCACGATACACGTATTCGAACGTTGACGGTGCTAGCGGACTTCCAGTACTGTAGATAGCCTTGAGAGATTTCATAGGAAAAGATTCCTTGGGCAAGACATTTCTTTGTTCAAGCACAGAAAGATACTTTGCAGATGTACCGAACTGGGTGATCCCTAGCTCCTCAATCAGACGCGGCATAGCTGTTTCGCCTTGACCGGACGGACCCAGAGGTCTAAAGGGGGAACCGTCGTAAAGAATGACAGTCGCACCACTGGCGAGGCTAGAGATAACCCAATGCCACATCATCCATGTGCATGTCGTGAAGTAGAAGGGGCGATCTCCTGGACGAATATCACATTGAATATCATGTTCTTTCTTGTGTTGGATAAGCGTGCCAATAGCACCGTGAACGATGCACTTTGGCTTGCCAGTTGTTCCAGACGAATAGAGAATGTATACTGGGTGATCGGGAGACCCCTGTGCGAAATCAAGCTTTGCAGTGCCGTCACCTATCTTCACAAAGTCCTGATAATCCCATGCTCGTCCTTTTATTAGCTTCAGATCATCCATGTCAAATGCATGACCAGCGACAGTCTCAAAGATAACAGCAGCCTTGAGCTCTGGAAGCCCTTGTATTACCTGCATAACCTTGCCATGGACGTCATGAGTCTTGCCATTATATACGACAGCGTTATCTGCAAAGAGCAGGGAGGGCTCAATCTGCCGCAGGCGATCCAAAACTGCGTGTACGCCAGTATCTGGGGAGACTCCGGTCCACACAGCGCCAAGGGATGTGGCCGAGAGCATGGCAACGAGCGTATTGGTGTGGTTTGCAAGGTAACCAGCAACTCGGTCGTTCTTCTTTACACCTAAAGATCTCATGGCTGCGGTACATTGCCGTACCCGCTCCCGCAGCTGTTTCCAGGAGACGTATTCTCGGGACGTCTCTGTTGCTGCAATCACTGCAAGGGAGTCCTCGTCTGGATCACACTTTGGGTACAGGAGGTTCTCTGCAAAGTTCAATCTCGCCCCTTTAAAGAAAGCCGGTCGAGGAAACATAGGACTGTTCTCGTCGAAAACCTAGTAGGCGTCAATATCACGAGTCTGTCTAGACAAGTGCCGAGTCATGAAGTACTTCTGAAAACGGTTGAGAAGCTCGAATACCAGTGAAGTGCCATACTTCTTTCCAGAAGAGCGCCAAGTTATCAATACTCCATTGGCGTAGCTCTTCATACTCTGTCAATCGTACATCATATTTCTTGCTGATCAGCTCTTTGAATTGGTACATGCGCGTCGATTCGGGGGATCGATGTCTCCATAGCTCCCGTGGAGTGGAGCCTTTGGGGCTGGAATGTGCAGCAATATCTTCCCTATCCATGGCTGTTGCGTCCTATGCAACTGTTCATTTATCCAAAAGATCTTGAAAGGTTGTGGGTATAGTTTACTGTGCGGTACTGTAGTCGCCTTCCTCTGAGGGGTAGGTATGGGCGAGATGCGGCTGAGGCTAGGTGACAGACGTCGTGGCAGACTGTAGCCAAGGTTGAACATCAACATAGATCTTCAATGTATTGCATTGTGTATTGAAAAGTTGTCTATAGTTTTGATAAAGCTTATGACACTCACTGATTATAAGTTTTGACATTATCGGGTTTTTCGGTGAGAGGCGGGGGTTAAAGAGTCGTTGCCACGCGAAATTTCAATTTCTGCAACGAAAGGCAGCAATTGTATGTAATTCTAGTACTGAGTCTGCAATCCTTTGCGCCCTACAAGTTGCTCCATAGTAGTAAACATGCGAGACACCTCCTTATTGATCTCCTCAATAGTAATAAGCTCCCATTCCACTAGAATTGCATGCTTGAGTGCCTCCTTTGTCGTGCACTTATTCTGCTTGACCCGCTGCTTCAAAATACGCCAGATGCGCTCAATCACATTGAAAGCCGGAGAAGAAGGAGGGTTTGCATAGTAATGCAGGCAAGTTTTCTCCTTATATCTCCGTGCCGAATTGTCAAGGCTGCGAGTCCCGGTCCTAAATTCTCTTCGCCCAGCGCCGTAATTCTTCCGCTCTCCTGGTTCTTCCCGGCCCGGCCCTCTATTCTTTCGCTTCTTGCTTCTTCTTTCATCATTTTGACCCAATCACAGTCACAGTTGTATGACCCAACTCAACCCACAGGGTCAAGTATCCAGACCCCACCCAGGTCAACTCAGCCCGCTGGGTTGGGTTGGGCCATGTTTTGCTTCCCCGACGGCCACACTACGCCCATCTGCACCATGATCATTGAGATTCTCAGTGGGCCTGTTCGGAAGTTTGGGATGTTGAGTGCATGTCAGGTCGCAGCTGAATTATGTCTTCAACATTGATTGAAGGTATTGAATGAGATGCTCCTGGTGTCTTCTTCATCTTGAGCTGCAGTACTTTTGATTTGCTATCGTCCCAGCTTTCAGCCTGCTGATAGTAACAAGTTCTATCGCGAGAAATGTCAAAGCAGCGGTTCTCTCCAGAGCATGGCCTTCTCTCTACGGATATCATCGGCGCTGGAGTTTCCCATAGCTTCGATACACGAGGGCCCTTCTTCACGAAGTCTTTTCTGAAGAGTGGATCAGAGTCTGACATGTTGGTGTAGATGCCCTGCGACATGGTAAAGAAAGCTGTCAGGGTCCGCCAGAGCCAAGTAACGTCCCGCAACTTACGTATTGTGAAGGCTGAGGTGTTTAGCTGGTACTTTTCCGCCAAGATGTAGATGCTAACAAACTCCTTGGTCAGGTTGTATGCTGTCCTCATCATCCACTGAAGGAGTTGGCTGAGGCACTCCCAGTGTTTGTGCCATCTTTCGCTGCAGCACTTGTTGTCTCAACGTTTGACCTCCTGATCATGAAGAGTTCTATCACAAAATATGATGTAAGTTGATGAAGCTGAGTGGAAGTTCACGGTGTTGAGTGAAAGTCAGGTCACGGCCATTTCACTTCGTCTTTGTTGTTGTTGACTGAAGAAGTCATCTTCATCGTTGACTGGTGTTGTCTTCATCGTCAACCGAAGAGGTCATCTTCATCGTTGACCGGAGGTGTTGACTGAGATGCTCCTGGTGTTTGTGCCCTCTTCAGCTGCAGTATCCCTTGAGCTGGCAATGTGAGAATATCTTAGGGGCCAGCTAGACAAGGAAGGAAGCTGGGGTATTGATTGAACGCAACCGCTGAATGGGCCTGTGCAGTTAGTACCCCTGAACAAACCTTTGATGAGGTGTCCTTCTGCCAGCTCAAGGAATTAGTTCTAGGTCGTACATGACTGCTGACCCTATGTATCTGGCGAAGTTCATAGACACAGACTCCCACAGCACTTCAACACCAAGTGGAAAATGCTGAGTTAGGGCTTGGGGATCGAGAAGGCAGTAATTGATATTACCTGGAAATGTAAGCTCAGCATAAACTATTCGCGTTAGTGTCGCCAGTAGCGAGGGATTGGATTTGGAGGTGAGAGTATCTGTGACGGTGAAACTGAGATTGACGCATTCTGATGTTCCTTCCCGATCCCTCCACACCGCTCATCTCTACAAGTGAGAGTCATGAAGCAATACTTTGCGGATAGCCAGCATAGTGAGTGGTCCGCAAACACCTAATCCGCAAAGTCCGGACCCGTGGTCTGACAGAAATACCTTGCAATTGAAGTTGTCACAACATACAACGCATGTGCCTCGATAGGGCAATCGCCCTCACTGCAGTCGGCGGCGCTTTAAGCTTCCTTGATATTGATGGTTAACTGTCAGACTACGGTAAAGATCGGTCAATCGGGTGCGGTAAAAATGGCGCTAGGTAAAACGCTTAACGCGTCCCTCGGCGCGTCACTGAAGCTTAGAAGGCATCTATTGCTGAGCAATTACTATGGCGCCCTCATTACTTCCACCAGATTCGCCTTGTACACCTCAAGCGATGCCTGTACTCAAGGAGCTCAAGCCCATCTCAACTACCCTGGCGTCTGAACACACGGTGCACGAGGAGTATCAATACCTCGACCTCATACGAAACATTCTCCACACCGGCGAGCACCGACCAGACAGGTATCAACCCATAGCATCAACCCACCCTTGCAAACATGACTCTGATCACTTCGCAACTCAAGAACAGGGACCGGCACCCTCTCCGTCTTCGGCCCCCCACCCCTCCGCGTCTCCCTCTCCAAGCCCTCCACCGACCCCACACAACCCCCCACACCCATCCTCCCCCTCCTAACCACCAAACGCGTCTTCCTCCGCGCCGTCATCGTCGAGCTCCTCTGGTTCATATCCGGCAACACCTCCTCCCTCCCGCTCTCCGAAACCGGCATCAAGATCTGGGACGGCAACGGCAGCCGCGAATACCTCGACAGCGTTGGACTGTCGCATCGGGAGGTGGGAGATCTGGGGCCGGTATATGGGTTTCAATGGCGGCATTTTGGCGCGGAATACGTCGACGCGGAAACGGACTACACGGGCCAGGGGGTGGATCAACTAGCGGAAGTGATAGACAAGCTCAGGAACAAGCCGTATGACAGAAGGATCATACTGAGCGCATGGAACCCGGCGGATCTGAAAAAGATGGCCCTCCCACCCTGCCATATGTTTGCGCAATTCTACGTTTCATTTCCGCGGCCCTCGAGCACGACAGCACCTACCACAAACGGCGACGCACAACAGACACATAGGCCTAAGGGTGTATTAAGCTGCCAATTGTATCAGCGCTCGTGCGATATGGGTCTCGGCGTGCCCTTCAATATCGCCTCCTACGCACTCCTCACGCACATGCTGGCGCATGTCTGTGGCTTGACACCTGGCACGTTTATTCACACGATGGGAGACGCGCATGTGTATTTGGACCACGTGGATGCGCTGAATGTACAATTGGAACGGGAGCCGAGGGATTTCCCGGAATTGGTGATAGCTAGGAAGAAGGGTGGAAGTGTTGATGGGTGGAAGGTGGGGGACTTTGAGGTTAAGGGGTATAAGCCGCATAAGGGGATTGCGATGAAAATGAGTGTATGATAGGAATGGAATACTCGGTTTGATAGGATTAGGCTTAGTTGCGATGGCCCACGGACGGGAATTAGGAGTATTTAGGCGTTCATATGATTGTAGTAGTATGATAGTAGAGGAGTGTACCAAACAGCGGGAACCTTCCATCAGCACCAACGCCGTCGCTATGCAAGATCAATCCGATCGATATCCTCCTCTTGCACTCATACCTGTATTAGATCTGGGACGGCTGGTCCGACGCCCCTTAAAAGCACAATAGTATTACCACTCACAACCACCTTTCCCAGTCTCTCGGAAAATTCGAGCAGCCTTCCTCCCTCCACATGGAACACTCTCAATCTCACCTGCTCCCCTCCACCACTATTATTCACATTCTGCACCTGCAACTGCTTGGCCGCCGCATCCAACACCCGTCCCACACTCCACTCCTTACTAAAGAACATATCCGCCTTCGGAAACTTGCTCGTCGTAGATTTCGCCTCCGCCTCCACATACAGATAAACACGTTGATCACCCAGAATCTTCTCATCCCCCTTCGCCGTCTTCTTCAACTGATTCAACGCCGCCATCCTCGCCGCACCACTCGTAGGCTTCGGCTTCGGCAGCACAGCCGTCTGCTTTTCCTTGCCCCAAGCACGCAGGCGCCCGAACGCCACCCGCGCCTTCTCCGTCTGCGCCTGGGCGTCGAATTTCGCGGCACCGGTCCGCGCGCCTAGGGGTGCGAGTTTGGAGCAGCCGTGGTCCTCGCGGAGGCGGTGTTTGAGGCAGTATTGGCGGTTGCAGTTTTGGCAGCTCACGCCGACGTTGGTAAGGGTGTTGATGTAGGTTTTGCATTGTGGGTGCGAGCATTGTGTTGCGGTTAGGAGGGTCGGTTTGCTGTTTGAGGTGCTCGATGTGCTGGAGTTGTTGATCTGTTTTCGTCGAGCGGCGGCCCAGGCGCCGGCGTGAGCGCATTTGTGGGCGGTTTCGGTGCGGTGGTCGAGGCAGTACGTACTGGTGAAGTTTGTTAGCGGATTCTATCAAAAGAGAAGGGATAGACTGCGAGTACCCTTTACAGCTTTCACATCGAAAGGGAAGGAAGTCGAGCTGATTGCAAAACGTATACTGGCAATGTGAGCCTATTGCTTCGACGTCTTTGTCCATAGTGGTGAAGCTTTGAGGCTCGGGAGGTACTGAAGTGGATGAGGAGGCCATGACTACGACAAAATATGCTATAAATTTCTGCTGAGATTAGTTGGGCACGAGGTTTAGTCGCCGCCAGAAGGCAGCCCAGCGTCGTCAGCTCGTGGCCATGCGCCGAGTCTATTGATAATGAGGCTCGAGAATCTGCCAGAAGGTTTCGCGCCGAAACTCGGCTAGGGGATCTACCACTGGCGCAGCCCAGCGGAAGCTAAGCCCTATAACTATGAGCATGGCGCCACGATTTCGAGCCAGCGATTTACCTACCTAACGAAATGGAGGCCGTAGCCACTTCAACGCAGATTCAATATTACTCTTAGAACACTTCAATGAAACTGAACTAGATTTCACGTGTACTGAATAAGTTCTTAGAAAACTGGGTGAAGACCTGAAAACTGGGAAGACCTGCAAACACGAGTAATTCCATGGTTCTTTAAATCTACCTATGTATTACACGGATCACCCCTTAGCAGATTTTAAAAGGATGAGTGTACTTCGATGGATCACGATGAGGGTTTTCGATAGCTGTGCAAACAATCAATCAATTCTACAGAATTGTAACCACACTACTAGCGCTAACTCCCCAATTATCCTTTCCTCTTATGCCCATAAAAAACAATGGCCCCGTAAGTAGTTCAAGTCCAAAGCCTCGCCGTTTGCAGAAGACAAAAGGATAGCTCGAGATACCACGAGGAGCATCAGGTTGACATCTCCTCGTGCTTGATATCATGCTGGACCTTTGGGCCATTGTTTGTCCCAAGCGCTCCCATCTTTCCATCTTCTAGAGAACCCTGGTACAGCTCGTTCGCGTCCTGAAACAATACATAGGTGTCAGTGATGCTAGAAACACACTGGCACGGTATCAACAACGCTTGGAACACTTACGCCGAAAATGGCAGCAATTTCCTCAAGTGGCAAACCCCAGGTATCTGGGAATGCGAACCATATCATAGCCGCTGCCAAACAGCCCGGGATGATAAAGCAGAGGTAGAACTTCCAACCGATTTTCCTGCGTCACATATATCAACTTGTGGCCTACGGTGGAGTAATCATTCGTTTTTTGGGTTCTTTAGAGACTCACAAAAACGCAGTCGGCGCGACCTGTAGCCAAATGATGTTCATTAGACAGATACCCGCGACACCCAGACTCATTCCCTTTGCCCGCAGATGTGTTGGGAAGAGCTCGCCCAGGTACGCAAATTGCGTCCCATCAAGTGCGACTTCATAGAAGACCACATAGACAAAGATCATGGCAACGGCAGCTTGGAGCGCGGAGGTATTAGTGCTAGCAGCGTAATTCGCAACGAGGGCAGCCTCAATGATGAGAGCAGCCATGCATCCCGCGATACCGCCACCAATGAGTTTGGGGCGAGGCATACGGTCGACAACAAGAAGAGCGAGCACACCGGCCCCGAAGGCAAGGGTGATCCAGGCGCCGAAGAGGAGAAGCTGTTTCTGGGTACCATAACCTAGGCCAGCGTAGATCGTAGGTCCGTAATCTGCACATTGGTTATCTTTTGCAATCTCGCAAGCAATGATCAAATGCTTACTATTAATCACGAGGATGCCGGAGAATTGGATGGAGCAGGTGGTTCCAATCGCTAATAATGATCGTTTGCGGTAGCTGGGCTTCTTGAACATATGCCAGTAGGAGCTCGGAAGAGTGCGGTCGATTTGCATCTGTGCGTTGATCTGTGCAATTTCGACGGCGGCCTCCTCAGGTGTATGGAGCTTAAGGAGGTTTTTTTGGGCTTCTTCGTAGCGATCATTCATCAGAAGCCATCGAGGGCTTTCAGGTAACCAATACATAACCGCCAGGAGGAATGCTACAGGCATACATTGGAAAGCTGCAAGCAATTAACTCTGAAACTGCCGGGGCAGAATCCCAAGCTGAACGGAGGTAGCCACATACCTAGTGGAGCTCTCCATTCGCTACCGTTAGAAGGATGGTAAAAGTAAAAGCCTAGGGAAAATCAGTACGGTCACACCGTTACGCATTGATGACGAGGACTGGAATCAAACCGTAGCCCACCCATGTGGCCAACATATATCCAAAAAGAAGAGCAGCGCCATGAAGATCCACGAGAACACCTCGGTTCTTCGGTGGGACGACCTCGTTCATCCAAATAGGCACCTGTATCATTGAATTTTAGTTGAGACTCAAGGTTGTCGATGAGGTGGAGTGTACCGCAGACAATAACATGAAGGCCCTAAACCCATCAGCATGCATTCGTCTAGATCCTCAGAAAACTACTTACCCGGCGCCACTGGTAAACCTAAAGAAGATGAACATAGCGACATTGACGGAGCCAGCCAACAGAGCCCCAGACACAAGCGTGACTAAGGCCGACTGAACATCGATCAGCATGGGCCAGTATCATGCTAGGTATACGAACTATGGCAATCGCAAATTTTCTTCCCCATCTATCGGCTAGGAAGCTGATCGTGAACGTCGCCAGAAAGCCACCAGCTTGGTACAGACCCTACATAGCGCCAAGTTAGATTCGATTCAGTATGGAGCTCTTCAGACACACACATTCATAGTAGAGATCAACGATGTGGCATCTGACCGAGTGTCCAGCTCGAAGTATTTGATGAACGACGGTTGCGCTAGGTTTAGGTTAGAGCTGATATGTACATCTAATGGGGTTGTTAACATCATACCAAGTGTTGTTGCAATGATCGATGCGCTGTAACCATAACCCATCGACCCAAAGCTCATCGCCAGTACCATGATGACATTGTATATACGAAACTGTCGCCTGCTCGTATGACGCGGCTCCATATCTGGGCAAGTTGTTTACCCTGTTTTAACAAGGCCTCCAAGGAAAGTTTCAAAGGCGTTGATGATATTCACAAGGGGCAGAGTAGGTGTATATCCGTTGCAGCTGGACCAACGGGGGCCCTGGTAGGGTTCAAGCCTTCGGTAATGTTATCGATGCCCTCGGCAGCCGGCTGTAGACCACTGCTCCTAGTGCAGTCCCCATAATGATCTGCGGTGCCATTTCCTTGGGTTCGGCTACTGCTCCGGGGAAGATGACGGCCACGCCATAGTAGGGCAAAGTCAATACCAAAATGAGCAGGCGGATAGAATAACCAGAAGAAGACTTATAGAGTATAACGAGAAAACCGTCACTACGACGGATCAGCTGAGAAGGTCGTTGTGTATCTTATGCAAAGTGACATGATGGCCACTCATCTGGTGGCCCCACGGAACCATCCGTAGTTAAGAGCACGGTAAAGGGCAGAGAGACACACAAATCTGTACATTCATATAAACCAACGACTCCAATCCGATCATGGGAGTACGAAGAAAAATAAAGCTAGGGATAAGATCCTGGAAAAACGTGCACTGGACATTTCGCTTAGTACATGTATACTCGTACCTTGCCAAGACCTTCAATTTCCCCGCATATGAGGGAAGCTTGCTGCACTAGTCACAATTCATCATTTGTTGATTCTGCATGTACTTAGCAGCTGTACTCACTTTCTCTCATCTGTGTGATACAAAATGCTGGAAGTTGATTGCGCGGGGTCCCCCCACGAGGTATGTGTGCTATCTCCATGTGCAGTCACATTCATCGCATGAAACCTGGCTGACGACGCAGGAAGATAGGGCTGCAGCATGGCAGGACAGCTCAGGCGGAAATCAGGCGTGGCTTAGAGTTTTACCAGAATCTCTTCCTCGAGACTGCACGCCTGCAGTGGTCAGAGGTTTGCCAAACGGCTAAAGGCTTTTTGCCCTTTCTTGAGCGAGATTGGTCACGTTATGTTCAGGAAATGGAAGGTACATATCTGCTGAGGTGTCACAAACTTCACTCTCATACCAACAACCTTTTTAGGCGTTGCGGAAGGGGCAGGCGTCGAGTTTGACTCTATCCTCGCAATGAACGTCCGCACCGAAATCGCATACGGCATGTTCACTGACGGCTGCACCGCGCTGTCATGGAAAGCAGGAGATGCCAGCTTTCTTGCACAGAACTGGGACTGGCAGCTTGAGCAGAAGGAGAACCTCATTCTTGCCCGCATTCGTCAACCATCGAAGCCACTAATCCACATGATCACAGAAGCCGGCATCATCGGGAAGATTGGTCTTAATTCTGCTGGCGTAGGCGTGTGTCTGAACGCCATACGCGCCCGAGGCGTCGACTTCAACAAGCTCCCGTGTCATCTGTCTCTGCGCGCTGCACTGGAGAGTTCGTCGCGAAATGAAGCAGTGGCAACACTCGAGAAGGTTGGTGTGGCGTCTGCGTGTAATATCATAATCGCCGATGCCACAGGCGGTATGGGCTTGGAATGTAGCTCTCAAGATATATGTAAGTTGGCAATGGGAAATGGTAGGGTACTCCACACGAACCACTTCCTTGTCGAGCACGCCGGAGTTGAGGATAAGATGCAATTAAAGGACTCGCCATTCAGGCTGCAAAGGATCCGTGGTCTGGTAGCAGCAGCGGAGACTGAGGACCCAATACCGAGTGCTGAGAGCATTGGAAAGCTTCTGGAGGATGAAATGAACTACCCGGCCGCTATCTGTAGGGCGGAGACAGAAGATAGTACTGTGGCGACGTTATTCAGCATCGAGATGGATCTGACGACGAAGACTGCAAGAGTCAGGCTTGGGAGACCATCTGCCACTGAGGATACTCTGTTCCTGCGTCCATGTGATTCGAGGTCTCTGCACATCAATGGACATGGTTGATATTGAGGTAGTGTACGAGGGTATATCGCTTAGTTTTTACGTACTATTACAGGTATATCAACACTGAGTAAAATGGACAAACCACTTGTAATCAGGTCGCAGTTCCAGAGTCTATGGTACAATGTATCAAGCAATTGTTCTTCACACTTGTTGTGGTCATCAGTGTTGTGTTGATACCTGTAGTGGTACGCTGCTATGTATACCCTCGTAGAGATGTCAAATGGCCTGCATGCGCGCCTAAAGGGGCTAAGACAGCGCCACGGTTCCCAGGGTCAAGCGAATAATTTCTTGGTGCTTCATCATCATCATCATAACAAAGATAACTGTCAAACCACGACGCCTGACAGCGGCATTTGCTGCTCGGCAGCAGAACTGCTCAGACTTGCAAGAATGTCTAGAACACCAACGGCAACTTTGGGGCGCGCATCTCCGCCACTGCCATCAACAATAGATAATGACGCTGCGGGACTGTCTGCATTCTGAAACGTCTTTCACTCGCTACAGCTTCTGCAACAGCTCTCCCTCCTTCATCGCCAGTCGGGTCGCCAGCAAAGACTACCCAGAATCACCGCATTGTCTCATCCCCAACGACGAATAAGCCACCACAAAGTGCACTTCGCAGGACTTCCAGCTCGAGCTCCATGAGCGCCAACCAGAGATCGTCTACACCAACACTGAACAAGAAGACGTCAATGAGTTCCCTACATGGTGTTGGAGGAGTTACCCCGCCGCGTTCACCATCTTTTAGACGGACATCTTCGAATTTACTGCTTACACCGTTAATGGTGATGCCCTCCAAATCCCCGCTGTCAGCTGCACGCGAGGAGCCACCACAACCCCCTCCGCTCACAGCTGCCTCTGTGGCCAAAGCACATTTTGAGAAGGAATTAGAGGCCCATCAACAATCAGAAAATCCAGGAAAGCAAGAAAAGACCGTCGTTATTTTACACGACGCTTGCTACGGCCATCGATACTCAAGACCACGGACATCTAAAGCTAGTCTAAGTACGATCGTCGAGCGCCCAGAGCGCATACATGCTGGCATACTTGGAGTTTCAACAGCGTATGTTCGGCTGGGTGACAGGCATGCGGAAGGCAAATACGCGCCGCATCCCAAGAGAGACCCAAAGCTATTCAAACATGTACCGTTCAGGATCTGCAAGACGTCTCGAAATATGGCATTGACATCTCCAGCGGTCACAAGTGTTCATGGTACAAAATGGATGGAAGAGTTGAGGGTCATGTGTGACGCTGCTGATACGAAGCTTGGACTGAATGGCAAAGAACTCATAAGACCCGCTGGTACAGGAGCCGCCGACGATGTAGATAAGCCGAAGTTGCATGAAGGAGATCTGTATCTTTGCTCGGAGTCTCTGAGTGCTTTCGAAGGTGCTCTGGGAGGCGTATGCGACGGTGTTGATGCGATATTCGAACATTTAGGTCAAGGCGGACCGAGTCGAGCATTCGTCTGTATCAGACCTCCTGGTCATCACTGCTCTGCGAATTTCCCTTCTGGCTTTTGCTGGCTGAACAATGTTCATGTGGGTATTGCGCATGCATCCATGACGTACGGCCTGACACACGCTGCGATAATCGACTTTGATCTTCACCATGGTGATGGATCTCAATCCATTGCGTGGGCCCACAATGCTAAAGTCGCATCGCTGCCGAGAAATGCCGCAAACTCGAAGAAATCGGCAATTGGCTATTTCAGCTTGCATGATATCAATTCGTATCCTTGTGAAATGGGTGACGAGGAGAAGGTCCGCAACGCCAGCCTCTGTCTCGAAGATGCCCATGGGCAGACCATCTGGAACGTTCATCTGCAGCCATGGAAGAGCGACGTGGAGTTCTGGGATCTATACGAAAGCAGATATTCCATTCTCTTAGACAAAGCACGAGCTTTTCTGCGCGCACATACACAACGGTTGCTCGCTTCTTCGTACCAATCCGTTCCGAAAGCCGCAATCTTCTTGTCGGCAGGGTTTGACGCCAGTGAATGGGAGAGCCCGGGTATGCAGAGACATAAGGTCAACGTTCCTACAGGTTTCTATGCTAAGTTCACGCGTGACATTGTTAGGCTATCAGAAGAGGCGGGCTTGAGTGTCGAAGGCCGGATTGTCAGTGTGCTCGAAGGAGGCTATAGTGACAGAGCCTTGACAAGTGGTATTCTAAGCCATCTGAGCGGGCTGGCAGACAACAGCGCCACTAGTCTTAAACATGAAGATGCTGGGGCAAACAGTCTAGGCTATGAGATGGGCAAGCGAATGGGAGTCCTCAGTTTGGATAGCCATACCACTACAGAGAGGATCATGCCAGGGGAGGCTTCTGCGGGATTTGAACCAGCATGGTGGGCTCCTTCGCGCTTAGAAGAACTCGAAGCCCTTGTCAACCCACCTCCTGTACCTCCAGCTCTGAAAAAGACTCGAAATGCAGTACCAGCAACGTATACGTCTCCCACCCAGTCCTTCACAGCTAAGATCATCGCACCTCCCAAAGATCGGCGTTCATTCTCAGGTTTAGCTTCTATGGACTTATCGAGGTCGCTTTCGGCAACAGCCTCAAGGGCACCATCCCCTCCGCCGCCGGAAGTTGATTGGGCAACAGCATCCTACGAACTGAGCAAACTGCTAATCCCGTCCGATCGCCAGACAAGAAGTTGCAAGCCCGAAGAGCTAAATGCCGAAGCAAGCCGTATGAGACGAGATCGGCACTCTGCGATGGGTATACTTGCTGAGACCGGGGCGCCTGAGGGCAATCGGATGCAGCTTCGTGAGCGAAAGAGCAAGGTACCGAACTACACCCTTGCAGAGGTCGAGGAAGAGAAAAACATATCCGTCTCGAGGTCTAGTCGCCGGAAAACCATCGGTGGTGTAAGCCTTGCTACCGACATAGCTAGTGCGAGCGGCAACGGAACCCAAGTGGAAGGATTCAGACGACCAACAGAGCAGTCAAGAAGAAGACTCAGTGTAGCTTCTAGTATGGGATCAATTAACGGGGATAGAGCAGAATCAATGAACGGGGATCCGGTAAGCCGCCAAGTAAGCAACGTTACTTCCATTACAGCCCCAAATCGATCGGGAAGCTCTACTGGCACAAGACCCGAATCGTCTATGAGCTGTCGGGCGCCACTAGTCAAAAAGAGCAGAGTGGCTAGTGGATCTCTTGCAGTTGTTCCAAAGGGTCGAAAGAAAGAGCCTCCTGTTCCGCGAGTTCCTTCCGCATACACCAGGCCACCAACAAACTCTGATGCCGCTCCTGCGAACCCAGTGCGTACGGTGAAGGGTGAAGGTCATTTGTCTTCAGACTCAAAGGAACAGATCAAGAGCCAAGATGAGGATAGCCTAGCTGCTGGCATGAAAAAAATGAGCATCAAACTGAATGTCCCTGCAAAAGTAGAGCAGGAGGCAGGGGAGGCGAAGAAGGTCGCAGAGAAGAAGAAACCCACTTCGAGAGCACCGCGGAAGTCAACTGCGCCTAAAGCAACAAATTCTGCGGTATCTAGCAGAACTATACCGAAAGAAGCCACTCTGGAACTTCTAAGAACAGGAGACGAAGAACCAGCTCTGATTGACATGCATTACGTTGCGGCAATTAAGAACGAAGACATTGCGGCAACTGTGCCAGCCATATCAGAAATGCAAGCCCACCATACGGATACTCCACAGTCCACAAGTACTCCAAAAGCTCTGGCAATACCGTCCCTATCCTCGGCTTTAGCTCATGTAGAAGAGCAGCAGACGCCCGAAATCTCTACCACCGAATTGATACCCTCCACAGCCAATTTCCTTCACCCTGCGCCTACACTAGCAACAGCACAAACGATCGAGCAAGAGCCTCTCAGTTTCCTCCCACCGCCTACAACCACCCCGCCCCAAACGAAGAGAACGAAACAAAATCTCCCCATCTTCACAGCCAGCTCTCCAATTCCATTCAGCAACTTCAACGGCGTCCCCTCGCATACAGACTCAACGATGCAGCCAGCCCCAGGAGGACCTCTCTTTGGACAGAATCAACGAGCAGGCGCAGGTTCCGAAGGAAGTGCGCAAGGTGGCTCAGCTGCGAGCGTCAATGGAGAGGGCGGAAAGGGGATGGAGGAGGTGGATATTTGGGATGTTCCTGAGACGCCTAGGCACTGATGGTTGTTACATCCGCAACTCACTCACAGCTTTGACGTTTGGAGGTTCGTCGCATGGCTTTCTTGCCTATGTTTTGTTTCCTTGCTGAAGTAATCATAATTCTTGGTGCTGTCATTGTATTTAAATACCCCAGGACGTCGTTCTTGAAGTCATACGGTTCGAAGCCTAGACGTTTGGTTACTCATTAGTCATCAAACAATCCCAGTCACTCTGGTCGTGGTCATCCTAAGAAACAGTGAATTTCATGTGACTGCAAAGTATTTTCTGTAGGCCGTGACTTATGTCCACGCCATGTCATCGTCCAGTTTGAAACAAAATGCAGGTAGGGTACATTTCCTGTCTTGCCAATCGAAGTGTTCCCAACAAGCTATGCAAAAGTATCCTAAAAACTCGTAGACAATTTCATAAGATTGTCCGATATACGCCGACCAACACTCAAAAACGACGAAATGCTGCCAAAATGCCGTCCATTTTCACCCGAATCCGAGAATAATTGCCATCTCCACTCTCAGCCCTTCCCAATACTACTCCCAAGACTACTCCCGCCGAAAAAACTCAACTTCGTACTAACCCTGGACGAAGTATCACTGACCCAATCCGGCACCTTCATCTTCTGAAAGCTCATCCTGACCCTGCCCTCCGCGATCGAATGGATGATATTAATAAGGCCAAAGGCCGAACTGCCCAACGCGCGGAAAATAGCTACGCTAGCGACGGACCACAGGATGAATTTGAGGTAGAAGTTATTCGCGACGTGTGTGGAACTGAAGGCTTCGCTGACAGACATGGCCAGGATGGCGTTGGCGACCATCCACGCGACGACCATGTAAGTGCGGACGGCGCGGTAGTAGTCTTCCTGCTGCTGCGCGTCGCTGATGCCGTCTTTGGGCGCTTCGAGCCTGTCTCGGAGGTTTCGCAGGGCTTCGTCGTAGCCCGAGTCGATGTCGAGTTGTTCGGAGGGCATTTCTAGCTCGACGGTGTTGCCTTTGCCGGACACGGCGGCGCCGAGGTCGGTGTGGATGACGTTGTCGCCTTTGGTTCCCCAGGTTACGTCGTGGGTGTTGCAGAAGGCGTAGACCTGTAAGGTGCAGATGTAGGATGGCAGGAGAGCGAAGTATTGCGCAGATGAGGTGAACATGTGCCACGGGTCGAGGTAGAGGAAGGACATGAGGAAGTAGAGCCCGAGGGTAGAGCCCGTGGAGACGATCAGGTTGGTGAAGACGTTGTTACCAAGCGTTAAGCTGGTTGCTGGGTTCTTGAGTTGGCTGATGACGATGTAGAGGGCCGCGAAAGTGGTGTAGGCCATGATTATTGAGTAAACCACCATGCTGGTCATGAACATCTTTTTGGCTCTACCCGCCAAGTTAGCTAGATAAGCGGATCTAGGTGTGCGATTGCTTACCCTTGCGGTCGATTCCCCATCGAAAGAATGAACTGCGTACAGATTAAGAGTACACAGGCGAATCGGAGAATGACGAATATGTAGAGCCCAATATTGTGTCCAAAAGGGTCTAATTTGGGATCCGACAACGAGCCGGCGATGAAGTAAAATGTAAGGTAGAAATTGGCCTACATATTAGTTAGTCGAGAATTGGCTTATGTCTCCGAACTCATGACTTTACCAGAGAGAAGTATGTAAAAAGCAAGCTGACGAATTGATATACAAATTCTACATGGAGTAGTATTTTACGCATGATGGTATGATCTGTTTTCCATATCTGTCGGAAGTGGATAAGAGAGTAGACAGCAGCAAAGAAGGCACCGTTCAGCCATCTTCGTCTCTGGGAGATGAATTCCGGCACAGCATCTAGAGAGTCGTCAATTATCGACGGCTGAATGCTAAGAATCTACTATCTTACCAGGTACGTCAGTCTCTCCAGTCGCGCTCTTGACATACTTCAGCACCCATTGTTCATGTCTCTTAGCCACCAGCTCCCAGCAGAGGATACGGTCCTCGGCCAGATACATATTTGCAGTGAAGACATCGGCATCTTGACCGTGCAGAGTCTCTCCTTTGAAGTATTGGCTAAGCGGACCATGCCCGGTAGCATCGTTCTGCAGGGCGTAATATCGATAAGCACTCAAAGCTCCCGGGAGAACGGTGATGTAACCGAATACGGACTCCAAAGGTTTGTCCAAAATATTTGACATCTTGTACTCGAAGTTTTGAGACGCAACCAATGGATTTAGAAGTCCAAGCCAACCCTTTCCTTTCCCAGCTTTGATCTCCCCACAAGCGCCTGCCACACTGGAGTCCGTATCGAAGGCCTTCCATAAGTGGTAGAGTGAATTAGAGCCTGGTTTGGTGCCAACGTCTAGCAAAATACAGACATTGGGACTGAGAGCTTTGCCAAAAGCATTGAAAAACCATCGGTGGGAGTTGAGCTTTTTCTGGTTCTTTTCCTTCAAGCAGAAGATCATCTGACATGGCACTATACCCTTCTCGGCTCCTTTGAACTTGAGGTCTGCGTCGAGTGAAACTTGCGTCGTGTACTCGTATACATGAGCAGTCACTTCTCGCTGATTGACTAAGTTCTTGGCAATTCCGTCCTGATAGACCCCCATCGCAGCTAGAGCATCCAACGTTCGAGGATGCACTTTTCGTCGTCCATCTGACACTATACAAACAACAATCTTCTGCCAGCCGTCTTTGCCCCATGTTCTTGACTTTGACCGGGAGCAGAAGTGTGCGATATTTCGCATTACACCGTGCATCGTCCGCGTGAAATCGATCTCGTTCTCGTTGTACATGGTGACACAGATGAAAAGTTCAGTGTCCCGCGCAGTACTTCCAATGTTTTGACGCAGTTTGTAGCCCCTTGTTACGAAGTCGTCCGGATCGCAGGTGACCGCGGTATATCGCATGTGGGTGAATTCTATCTCGTCTCTCCTAGGTAGGAAGCTGTAGAGGATAGTCGGAATCTTACACTCAAGAATGAGCTCGCCGTTGATGAGTCTAACCTCCTTCTTGGCCATCTGAGCTTGTCTCGCTCCTCGCCGTCTTTCCTGCCGACCAGTCGGTGCCGGACCATACTGGTCGTAATCCTGGTTCCCTTCGTACTCCTCTGTAAACGTTGTTTGCGATTGAAAGGAGCTGTACGATTTCAAACTGGCGCGAGGATCTCTGTTTGGCGGCGCAAAAACATCGTCGTCTTCTTCGCTGATGGGTATTGTTGTATCGTCAGCCGAGCCTTTCGAAACTCGGCTAGTAGCACCAGGACCCGAGAACAAAGGGGCAGGAGGCAGAGGGCGTCTTGGGCTCCCACCGTATTGCGAGGAAGGGGTCCCTGGCCGTGGACTGCCATTAATGTCTGGTGGCTCATAAGCTATGTTGGGCGGTGGAGGTCTTGAGAATTCGGAAGAACCCCTCGAGGGTGTCCATGGCCGCGCTGGGGAAGCTCGGCCTGGCGAGTGCGGTATGTATGTTGGAGCGTCTGAAGCAGATGGTGGTGGTATATGTGGGGCATGTTCAAGCACGGACGAAGATCGAGAAGGCGGTAATGAGGCTGTAGAGGGGTTAAAAGGCCGCTGAGAAGGATTCAGTCTGTTATGTTTTGGTGGTGAGCTTCTCTTCGAGAACTTGACACGGATTGTAGCATGGTGAGATGGCCTAGCAGCAGTCTTCCCCAATTGCGCAGAAGACGACCACTTCGAGGATGCAGAACTAGCTTCTTCCTGGGACACCTGCGATTCGCAAGGCATACCACTGGAAACACGTGCCTGGTCTTGCATCTCGCGGCGATTACACCGAGCACTACCGTGCGCCTGGGCTGGACAGACAGGTGATACATACGGGCGATGGTCGGAATCATCAATCGACGTTAAGAGTCGCATAGTTGAGGGTTGAAGGCTCGGCAGATCTTCATTTGAATTGTCGAAGTACGCTGGAGGACCTTCGCCGTAGCTTGGGGGTGCCCGTGAGGGCGTCGATGGTCTGTCCATTGGTGAAGCTGGGCAATGGATGGACTAATTCGCGGATGCGCGAAAGAAGCTGCGAGTTCGTTGTGTTGAGATACAGTCCATCTGGATGCAACCTTTGATTACGCGCAAGTCCAATCGCCCTCAGAGATGGAAGTTGGTGAGACTAGTTGTAAAACCGTCGGAGGGCTTCATTTGGCTGGCGATCATGCTGGGTCGCCGAAACACGCTGAATCAACGCTAAACCGTTGCTGGGGTGATCGGAGACTCATTCTTCCGTAGTCCGTAGAAGGATGAGATATAAGAGCAGTGTCCTGCTAATGCTTGCGGGCTTGTTCATGGTATGGAAAGATTTGCTCGAGATAAGGCAAGTTGACGGCCTGTGCTGTGTCTTCGAAAAGAAAACCTTCACTTCCACCGTTGCAATTATCTAATAAATAAATTATGATGTCGACCTTCGGCTCTTGATTAGCCAGTGGGGCAATGTAGCACAGATGTAGCTATTATCTGTCAAACAAAGGTCCTCCAGTTGCTCCAGATCCAAGACTAAGTCACAAGCCTCAATGAGATAGGGATGAGTACTTGCACATACATACACTCATACGAAGTACTTCTACAAAGAGACGATGAATTTGCACTCTTGGCGAGGATCTGTGCCGGATTATCAAATCAGGACTAGCGTTTTAAATTGCGAACCACGAGCTTGAGCAGTGGTCAGTTCAGAGAATCGTAAGGTAAGAGAAAGTACACTACTTGACAGCTCGCGCTTACCCAGGGGGCCGACCTTTGCGATGACAACGAAAAGGCTATCACCCACGGCCAATCTTCTTCGAAAGTCTAGACTCTTCTCCCTTCCTCCTCCTCTACCACGACCCAGCCACGATTTGACCTCAACGTCGAATTATACCTCGGAAACCGCGACACTCCCATATCCTACTCATGCGGCCATCGAGACTCCACAATCATCACTATCACGGGGGGATTGGGGTCTGAAGCGGCCTTTGCCATTGCGAGCTACCACAGAGACGTCAACACCTACCATACGAATTGACGCAGTTGATACTTTGGAACACATCACCAACTTTGATTCGGCTTCAGACCACGTTCTCACGCTGCGGAAATGGCAGGAACTACACTTGCCGATGTCAATGCCTGAGGGAGCGAAAAGAAAATCCTCGGGGAGCGCTCTCAAGTTGGAACCGCATAAGAGCGTCTTTGAAAGATATACTGACAACACTGCGTCCGACAAGCTGGATGTTTCTCAGGAGGGCCAACGGTGGAAATTCAAAGGGCCTTGGTTAGCTGGGAAATCGGAAGGGGAGTTTGGTGACTATCTTGGGAAGGAAATACGACGGCGAAAACCAGAATTTCGGGAATATCTACGACAGAGATTCTCCGAAGCAAAGACGGCTGAACGACGACGAGTAGCCAGAGACAGAGGAGAGAACCTGGATGACACGACAGTAGCATCTCAGATATCTGAGGACGAATTCCGGACCTACGTCAGACATCTACGACATAACCGCTCTGCCCTTAACGCACTCATTCATCAGTTTCTTGACCTGCCAGCTCCACCCGTTCCAACCACTAGCGGGAGCCATAGTTTCGGCGGCGCTGACAAGGCCTGGAAAGCTTCTAGCACGTCGTTATACTCAGAAACTGGACCTCCCAAAACCCATCCTTCTGCAGGATTGTCCTACCTTCGTGCTTCCTCGCACTTGAACAATCACCCCAAACTCGGGCCGCAGCTGTTTCAGTCACCGGTTCAAGGCCGTATTCTGCGACCTGCGAGATCCGCTACTGCCCGAGAGACTAAGCCTCTGATTGGTGTAGGTGGGGTTGTCGCAGAAGACACAGAGCTGAGAGGTGGTTTCCATGAACGAATACCTGGGATGTCATACTTCGATGGTGCTATTGCTGGAGGTGCAAAAGCTTGGTATCATCCTAAGCGAGCAAGTATTGATGCGCAAGGGAGGATCAAGCTCCACATTGACGCAGCGCAACAAGACACCGTCGCGATCCATGAAGAGAGAGTAGAGAATAAGCCGGTAGATGAGTTTACGAATGCCACTGATCGCACCTGGGTAAGACCCTCCACCTCGTTAGGTTCGGCATCTGGCTATGGCTTGGAAAGTAGGAGTAGTGAGGCGGGTTATCGTGCCGAGCCTCTAGAACTGCCACCGGGTCGCAAACATACTACGGAGGACATCTTTAGGCTTGTTGAGCGGGGCGTGACGAAGCTGGGTATATAGGTCGAACGCGACAACGCAGGCACTTCTATTGTATTATATCTCAATTTTGCTAGGTAATTAATCGGCAAAGTAGAAATTTCAAAGTACAGGCAGCTGGACTCATGGTCTGAATTAAGTCCAGTCTAGTTAATTCAGGCCTGTAGCAATTTCACTTGCGATTTTAGAAATCTCCCAGAGTGTATCGAGGATATCATCACGTGATAAAGGTCGCGCCTTACTAATCGAGGGTAGGGCACACATTCGCTTAGAATTCGAATCGTGAAATCTTCAACGACGACACGGGACCCCGAACCAACAGCAACCGCAAAGATGGGTCGCGTTCGTACAAAGGTATGCAGCCTACTTATGGACCATGTTAGATCAGATGTCGTACTGATATGGTATGCGATAGACGGTCAAGAAGTCCGCCAAAGTCATCATCGAGCGTTACTACCCAAAACTTACCCTCGATTTTGAAACCAACAAGAGGATCTGCGATGAGATTGCCGTCATTGCATCGAAGCGACTTCGCAATAAGGTCAGCTCGACACAGTTCGACGTGATCGGGAAATTCGTGCAGGCAGCTAATTGATACTCCTCCGGGCCTTGTAGATCGCCGGCTACACCACTCACTTGATGAAACGTATCCAGCGTGGTCCAGTCCGCGGTATCTCCTTCAAATTGCAGGAAGAAGAGAGAGAACGGAAGGATCAGTACGTGCCGGAGGTTTCGGCTTTGGACTTTACGCAGAACTCGGAGAGTGGGCAATTGGACGTGGACAGCGAGACGAAGGATCTGTTGAAGAGTCTTGGTGTACGTCTACAAGTTCTACAATGCGGATGAACAGACACTGGATATGATCCAAGGTCATTTGTGGCTGACTTAAACCTTTGGGTAGTTCGATTCTATTCCGGTCAATGTCGTTGCAGTCTCCCAGCAACAAGTCGCTGAGCGTCCTCGACGCTTCGGCGATCGCCCACCAAGAAGGGATTAAGTACGAAGAGTCTACGACGTAGGCCGATTGAGAGATGGGCTTCTAGGCTAGGTTTGCAGAGCACGCTCTGATATGGTAGATCAATATGAGATCACGTTATAACCAAAGGTGTCGCTAAGCTCTTCTGAGAGTGACGCTTGATTGCCAATCCTATCACCGTGATTTCTTAAGCATCTTTATGTGCTCTAATACACTGACTGTCCAGGGAATCGAAATAATCGTGCTCTCTGGCCTAAGCTCTTCGCCCTTTAACTTTGTTTGGAGTTACCGTACTTGTGTCTAAATTGAAGGTCGTACGAAGTACTAACGCCCCGCGTCGTAGTCCAGTTGATTACGCTGGATGCAACGGGGGGAAAACCTCAGGTCTAACTATGAGAAATTCCTTCTAAATTCAGAGTACCGTAGAAATGTGCTAACATGCTCTTGCGGGGTATCTATCGTAAAACGCCTCTACCATGCCATCTGAACTCTCTGAAACCTTTTCGACGGTTACGGTTATCCGTTGACGCCTAATCCGTGATGAGTGCGGTCATGCACCGCTCCCCTCGCTCTCCTCGAGAATCCGAAGACGTCGTTCAATGTTCCCGTCAGCAGTCTTCGGCTGGTAACCTTCAACAGCTTCGGAGCTGCAGCTCAGTCCCACATTTAGACTGGGAGGCGCAGGCTTATCCGTATTGGCATTGAGATGCTCATGAACGGCGACTTCTCCAAATCCAGATGCTCTGCCTGCATTTGCCGTTTCTCCGCGTTCTAATGCAAGAGCGTCAAGGGCTTTAGCAATCCTATCATCGTCTACATCGAGCTTCATGCTTCGGACGGATCCCGCCAAGTCCGCAACATCGGTCTTGTCGTTTTGCTTCGCCTCCACCTCTTCTAATAGCACAATCTCCCCACGGCTCCCTTCCGCCCTCATCCATGCCGGCTCTTCACTCAACTGAACTCTGATATAAAGTCCTCTCTTCGCACACTCTTCGGAGCACCACTGTTCCAGCGTCTGCCGCGGCACCACCCTAAATGCATCCTCACCTCTCCCTTTCCCGCGTATGATTCTGAGCTTCGCCTCGGTGTTCTCACTTCGAGGAGGGCGGGGACAAAGTACGTAACCGCACTTGCCGTTGATGTTGCGTTCCTCGATCAGAGAATCGTAGTCACTTGGCTGAAAGGACTTCATATGGCCTTTCAGGCCAGCAGCAGCATGTCGGAAGCCGATAGGGTCTGCAGACTCGAATCCGGCATCGAGGAGTATTTCCGTAGCGGCGAGAACCTGTAGCTCGACCTCCTTCTGTCGCTGGATCTGATTTGCACGGTGAAGGATTTTGTCATAGTCGGGATGTTCAGGGGAAAGCGCTGGCGAAGGAGAGTGAGCAAATGACGCAGTGTACGGCGGTCTCTCGAGCATAGCATAGATACCCAACAAGAATCCGTGATGATGTGCTGGTTTCCTCTTCTGAGCGCTTGTACTCATATCCTGGATTCTGCCCTGGGCGGTGAGCTGGATGAGTACGGCCGGCTATTTCCGAAAATAAACGAGAAACGCAGGCTATTTTCGATGTGGGCCAAAACCATAGCGATCAACACTGAGTGCATGGGACATAAATCGGCGATGCTTTTGGTGTATCTGAGTGTACAAAGGAGAGGAAACTTACCCTGAAATAAGCTGAAGGTATGTTTGAGAGACACCTTGCTCCCTTACGGGCGCACGAAAGCTCTCCGAAACGTTGTTTCTCTGTCGCTGACGTAGGCCTGAGCCCCGCCAGATTTGTCTATTTTGCTTCACGGCGACTGTGACTGTACTAATACGCCCCTGTGCCTTGCGCAATAATCAGGGAGCAGTGACCGCGATCTTACTCCTGCGACCTCGGAGACTCCATCGAGTTCAGTGGAGCTGGCTCTTCGACACCGATCTCGCTTCCAAGGCCGAAGATCAAGCAAACAGGCTCGAACATTCAGCACGCTTAGAAGATGTCTGCTCCACCGTTCAAAGTCAAAGCCGTCTATGACTATGCCTCTCCGCATGACGATGATCTTAACTTTCCCAATGGCCAGATCATTACGGTCACCGAAGAGGAAGACGAGGACTGGTACTATGGCGAATATACCGATGCGTCTGGGGCCAAGAAGGGGGGAATATTTCCGAGAAACTTCGTCGAAAGATATGAACCAGAGACACCGCCGAGACCGTCAAGAAGCAGCCGTCCGAAGAAGGAGATAGATTCCACGTCAGCTGTGACATCCTCGGCATCAGCTGAGCGCGGGCATGATAACCCAGCGCAACACAAGCCAACCAATGAAGCAGGTCCGCCGTCAGAAGTATCTCAGTCCGCTGATAAAGACACTGAATCGTCAGTACCTTCCCCTAACACTAAGCTCGCTGCTGCAGCAGATTTCTCAAGATCATCTGAGCCACCGCAAGCGGTATCAGCCACTAAAGTAGCCACGAAACCTACACCGCAGGCAACGTCAAAAGCTCCGGCACCAACACTTGCAGAGAAACCAACTGGTGGGTCTTTCCGCGACCGCATTGCTGCTTTCAATAAGCCTGCTGCACCTCCAATCGCACCACCCAAGCCAGGAGGACCAACCGCGCCTGGTGGCTCAAGCTTTATCAAGAAGCCATTCATTGCTCCTCCCCCAAGTAGGGACGCTTATGTACCGCCGGCTCGCGAGCTTCCACCTCAGAAGATTTACCGAAGAGAAGAAGACCCTGACGTTATGGAACACACCTCACATAATGTTCAGCCTGTGGATCGATCTGCCCCACCAGCTCCTGCAGTAGAAGCGGGTGAAGACGAAGCTCAAACGAAGCCGACAAGTCTGAAGGATAGAATTGCACTGCTTCAAAAGCAGCAGATGGAGCAAGCCGCTCGTCACGCCGAAGTAGCTCAAAAGAAAGAAAAGCCCAAGAGACCACCGAAGAAGCGGATAGAGTCTCAGGAAGGCCTTGAGACAGCAGATACGGAGGATGGGGAGTTACAGAGAATTGATAGTGGAGAGACTATGGGTAAAGGCTCAATAGACAGCAACCACAATGATGGCCCGCCTCCTGCACGCTCTTCGACAAGACGTCATCAGTCCAGAGAGGAAACACAAGTGACAAGTCCGACTGGTGTTCCGAGGGAACTGCTTAGTGATGAGAACGATGCTGACCAATCTGGTGTTGGAGATACTGAAGACGCTGGAGATTTGTCCACGGGACGGGACGACAGCGATGAGAAGCCTAGCGCAAAAACATCTGCGCATCCTTCCCGACCACCTCCAGCTTCTACTCATGAGGCGGGCGTGGCAGACGAAGAGGATGACACGGAGGAAGAAGAAGAAGCAGAAGAAGACGAACAGGATGAGGTCGATCCAGAAGTGAAGAGAAGAATGGAAATTCGGGAGCGAATGGCAAAAATGAGTGGTGGTATGGGTATGGCTGGAATGTTCGGACCACCTGGTGGCATGCCGATGCCTGGAAGTAGCGGTACGAAGAGTCAGAAAGGGAGCGGCAGCAGTGAGCGGAAGATGGCTGGTAATCAGGGTGCCCAAGCAACAGACTTATCGTCGACTTCCGTACGCGCACCGCCTATACCTATCATGCCAATGGCCGGCATGCAGAAGGTACGAAGTCCAGAAGAAGTAGATCGGCAACTGGAGGTCGAGAAGGATGATACAGCGGTGCTATCACCCATTACCCAGAGAAGAGCTGCGGATGATATCCCTGATGTCGAAGACTTGGAGGAGGAATCACCAACGTCAGCTCGAACCTCTGGAGAGAAAACTGCTCGAGTTCCACCGGTGCCCCAAGGTACTTATATCCGAACTAACAGTTTCACTACCGCGACTGGAAAGCTAATTTGTGGCTTAGACCGACCAGTCCCTATGCCTCCACCAACGCAAGGGAGAGGAGCTCCTCCGCCGGTGCCTGGCGATCGGCCCGTGCCACCTCCGCCTCCTGCACAGTGTCAGTGTACCCTGGCTCGAGTGTTGAGAACCTCCGCTGACTGCTGTGTAGCGCGTCCTGTGCCTCCGCCTCCAGCTAGCATGTTAATGTCACCGAACGCCGGCTCCGAATCGGACAACGAGATGTCACAACGTACCAAGAGATTATCCCTGAAAGTATCAAGCTTTGACGACTCTCGTCCAGGTAGTCTTGATGCGCCTCAATACCTTCCGACGGGTTTTGATAGGCCTGTGCCAAGCAGACCAGCTGGACCACGGTCACCAGAGTCACGCCATGCTCAGCGGGAGTCATACCTTGGTTCGGGAACAACTTCGCCCACCTCTCCGATAACACCTGGAAGTAGCAATAAGAGGACGAGTCGCGTCCCACCCATCCCTGGCTCAAGTGCCTCCATGACACCACCGTCTCATACTCGAGGTCCGCCACCACCCCCACCAACTGTTACTCCACCAAGGCAAAAATTTGCGGATGACAGTAACGCTTATCATGCTACGGCAAGTCCTTCCCTTGATAGTGACAGTGAAGAGGAGATCACGGCGTATGAGGGTGATTACGACACGGATATCGCTCCAGGCGCCACGCACAAAGACGCTCTCAGGTCTCATGGCAGAGACTTGAGCGTAGACGACAGCACAATAACAGATGACGCTCCCCTTCGGTCACATGTCAGCGCTCCAATGTCTGGACCACCTCCGCCACCCCCTGCCTTCGCACCTCGTGCTGTACCTCCTTTACCTCCAAGCATACCGCCAAAAAGCAATCGACGGTCAGCAGAGATACCCCGAGCAGCGCCACCACCAATACCACCGCCCAAGGAGCAGCCGATGGGCGAGCTGAACGACGAGTATGACCCATACCAATACATGGCATCCAGACATGGCCTTCCTGTAGGGAGCGAACAGACTACATCAATTGCCGATTCTACGTCGCCGAGGCATCTAGACGACAACGACGATGATCTGTACTCCGCTTCACCGCCTCGGCGATCAATGCCACCTCCTCCTCCCGGACCTACCGAACGGGTAGGATTTCCCTCCCCTCAAGCCCCACCCCAATTTGTTCCTCCTCCTGGCACGCCTAGTGCGAGCCGGACCATGCCACGTCAATCCTCGGATGTCCAGCGTATGCCGACCAATGCCCGACGATCCATAGACCAGCCTCGACCTTCGGGAGAGCATGGGTTCATCGCAACTGAAGTTGATCTTGCTCAGGCTAGTCAATGGTGGGCGCAGCCAAACCTGCCCCCTCCTGTCTTCCAGAACCGACAGGATGTCAATTATGAGATCGAGGAATCCAGCTCCTCTAAGAGAGGTGGAAAGACAACAACTTCAAAGGATGTCTATGTTCTCTTTATTGACTATTCGCAGACAGTGGTAACTGCCCGCTTCGACCCGAAGGATCCAGCAGACGTAAGTTTTGAGCAACGTCATGAGCCTCCACCCGCTCGCCTGCGTCAAGACCAACTTGAGAATGCGCACTCTCAGTTTGGAGCTCGTATTTCTAACAGTGCAGAGGGCAAGCAGAACACTGTCGTTGGCGACGGCAGTTCCAATTCTCTGGTTTTGGACCTTTTCAACCCTCTGTCAGACGCTCTGTTGCCTGTCGGCACGCGTGCGTATGGAGCTCTTGTATATGCCAACCTTGCCAATGCATCGATCCAGCAGTATGACGAGATTCGGGTAGGCGACATCGTAACATTCCGTAACGCCAAGTTCCAAGGCCACAGAGGCACCATGCACCAGAAGTATAACGTTGACGTCGGTAAGCCGGATCATGTCGGTGTTGTGTATGATTGGGACGGTACCAAGAAGAAGGTAAGAGCTTGGGAGCAGGGACGAGAGAGTCGGAAGGTAAAGATGGAGAGCTTCAAGCTTGGGGATCTGCGGAGCGGGGAGGTTAAGGTCTGGAGGGTCATGGCGAGAGCGTGGGTCGGTTGGGAAGGCCAGAACTGAGTTGGAGGACATCTGTAAAGAGCATATTTCGACGGAAATGGACAGTCCTATGCATAGCAGTGGAACTTTAGCGATTGACACGGCATTTGGATACAGCTAAGAAGTATTCAGCTTTGTTTTTCAGCCAAGTCCGTGTCAACTAACGCTCGTGAAGCGCAACTCATATTTTCCTTTTCTAGTTGTGTACTTCTACACAATCAAAGCTCGTGAAGCCTAACTCAAACCTTCCTCTTCTACTTGCGTCCTTCTACATGCCACCAAAACTTCTCAAATAGTTACACAGTCCGCCAGCAATCTAACGTTCATTCACACAACACAAAACACACAACACACAACATCACAACACCACAGCTGACAACCCACAACTCACAATGGCCACGGCATCAACCTCTCACCGCCCTCACCGCCACCACATAACCGCGCCCTCCCCCACCTCCTCATCCTCATCCTCATCCCTTACCCCACGTAAATCCGCCGCCCTCGACACCTACCTCAACGCCCCCTCCTCCTCCACCACCACCACCACCTTCTCATCATCATCATCACCATCGCCCTCCTCGCCCCACCGCGCCGAAGCCGCCATCCACCAGCTCGTCACCGCGCGCCGCGCCCGCGTCGGAGCGGCTGCCGCGTTGAGGATCGCTGCTCGGGGCCCGAGGAAGAGAGTCCCGCGCGATATGCGCACGCCCGTGGACAGAGAGACAGGGGCGCCAGTGGTGGGGACGTCGTGTGTGGGGAGGGCGTTTGGGCGGAATCCGGGTGTGTGGGCGGGGTTGTGTGGGGGGGATTTGCGGGAGATGGAGAGGAGGGGGTGAGTTCTTTTTCTTTTTTGGATTTTGTTGAGGTGTTGAGAGGA
>JAABUP010001531.1_pt1 | contig 48544 bp, 34 predicted proteins | sample 5559201 | NCBI WGS metagenome assembly JAABUP01 (sample SAMN10711887, study PRJNA513373) | rock metagenome | isolation source: Antarctica rocks | place: Antarctica
AATCTGACAGAATTTATATATCATAAAATGATGCTGTTGAATTGCTGAACAATAGAAATCTTTTGACAATAGGTTAAATCAGCACAATAACTAGCTATAAAATGTTTATTGAATGTTGTGATATTTACTCTGTACAGCTTAATACAAATGCAGTATATGTGTTTCAGAATTGACAATAGAAAAAGTCAGTGACAATAAAGTGACTGTGTTGCAAGTTTGCAATGAGACTGACACTCAATTGATAATGTTTAAATACAAGAAGAATACTATAAAAAGAAAAAGAAGAGCCTTGTACAGAGATGAGAAGATAAAGTGCTTTAGTCTTAAAGTCTTAGTCAGTAACTAGATCATAAGACCTTAGTATGGGTTCAACTTATGACAGACTCAAACAGTGTTTTTATTGATAAATGCAATGACAGCTATTGACAGGTTTCAGAATTATCACTGAAAACAGTTATTCTTACTGCTTTTAATCAAATAAAGACTACAGAACTCTTTTTTGTTTTTTTATCACAAAGTGGTTTTTTAAATTTTAATAAGACTGTAAGACAATGTTAACATAACAGCTAAACACTATATAACTTCATGTCAGTGAAGAACTGCAAACATAAGAAAGAAAGTTGTATCAGAGATTAAAGCTAAAGAATCAATTTTATGCAATAAGGCTCTATTTTAACTATTCATCATTCATTTAAGTCTCTCATTTCTGTATATATATATAGAAGGTGTGTGTTGCACATTTACAACCTTTAATAATTAATCTATTAATGAAGATTACTATATTGCTGCATGTTTATAGAACACTGACTAATTGTTACATATTATTATTATTATTGTGACTGCTTGTGAGAACATGCACTTAGGGTTGCACACTAGTTAACTGAGTTAAAAGACTACTATGCTGATCACTTAATGTGATTCAGCACTTTAAGCTGCTATATATGTTATACTGACAGCACATCATAGCCATACCAGCTATGCACTCACAGCATGTGTGTCTGATATCATTCTCTCACTTAGATCAAGTGTTCTTGCTTTTAGTCATGACATAAGCAGACTGGTTCAGACTGCATTTCAATCACTATATAGTTGTTCTCATGAGATCACTCATGTAAGCTCAGATGACCTGCCTCAGACTTAAATCACAGATCTATTAAGTGATCAGCATACTTGTGAGAACATGCACTTAGGGTTGCACACTAGTCAACTGAGTCAAAAGACTGCTATGCTGATTGCTTAATGTGATTCAGCACTTTAAGCTGCTATATATGTCATACTGGCAGCGCACCATAGCCACACCGGCTATGTGCCTGCAGCATGCGTGCCTGACACTGCTACTGTTCACCCTGTCATGTTAGTCTGACTTCACAGCTTAAGTCTGTTCTTATTTATAAATTATGAAGAACAGACTTAAGTACTGTTTTTATAACTGTTCTTAATATTTCTCACTTCTTTATTAAGATCAGATATCACTTCACACTACTTATAGATTAGGTAGTGTTGTTAACTACTTTAAGCAAGAGAATAAAGAAGACAAGAAAATCTAAAGATAAATCAGTAATGTTAAGTAGAATTGAAATGATGAGGAATGTGATGATAGTTAAAGGTATTGAAGAGATATTAAGCTAAATGTGTTTAAGAAATACTCAGGGCAACAATAGCTGAGTTTACGGTTCTGGCGTACCCAAAGCTGCTCGGGGCGTGCTCATAGGTGCTCAGGGTGCTCAGGTTGTGCTCAGGGCGTGCTCAGGCTGCTCACGGCAGGCTCACCCTCGGCTCAGGTTAAAGCGGCATCCGCTCACCTTCGAGGCTAGAAATGGAAGTGGAAAGAATTGTTTTGTTGTCCTGTCTATATATGTATTTTAGTCGTATCACACACCAAAAATAGAGTCAGGTCCCCATGTCTAAAACGAACAGAATCATGGTAAACTTGTATTTCCAGGATATGTAAACACGTCATCTCTTAAGTGAAATCTAGATCTGATGTACGATCCTCTCAACTTGAGCATCAATCTTGGCTCATGCGATATAACCCGTGCGACTTTCGTATGGTTTGAGTCCTATCCAATCTCTCCTACTCCTCCTTATTACCTCCTCTTCCAGCCCTCTCGGCCTCTTCGATGCTCTTCTTGTCGCCCTTGGGCTCTCCACCACCCATTCCCATCATACCTCCAGCAGCCTTCCAAGGCCTCTTCAGATCTCCAATAGCCGGCTTTCCATACATGTGGATCTTAACCAGATTCCCCTCGAAGGCGCCCTTGACCGGGATAATTGACTGGATCAACAGCGGGTTGGTGAAGTTGAAGTACAAGTGCATGACGGCCATCATTCCGACACCCATGAGCTGTCCCTTCCACAGAGCGCGCAGTTGTTGGAGATCGTATGAGTGGATGGTAGTGGTGATCAGCTTCGGCTCTTCCGTAGAGCCCATGGGGGCGGGTTCGACGTATTTGAGGGTCGTCATATCTAGGAGATGTCAGTGCAAGCGCTGTCTGATCAGAACCAGCAAGGCCTCCCACCCTTCTTTTTGTTGATTCGTTGTTGGATATAAAGGTAAATGCCGGCGATTATCAGGTTAGATACTACGTAGAGTATTCGGACGCCTGTCAAGACCTGTGGGTCTTCGAATGGTATCTTCTTGGACAGTTGCATCATCCCAAGAATTATCACCAGGTTGGTGCTGTTGGTAAGACATGTCAGCTTCTCGTTCTGGCGACAAGAGCAAATCGTGGATTTGGGCCTGGTCGCAGCGGCAAAGATTGTTAATACTCACATCTGAGGGTTGAGCGCCATCGTGAGAAATTAGTGGAAGTCAGGCGCCTTGAGAGCAAGCGGTAAGAGCGACGAGTGATTAGAATCTTGAAGGACGGCGGTGATGAGAGCCTTGTGCTGATGGTTTTGGAAAATTGGTGATACTTGAATTGTACTAAGACTTTTCGGCGAAAAGAGGAGCCGAAAGGACACGATTAGCTTTGCCAGATCTACAACATTGCATTTCTTGATACATGATTGATTGAGGACAGGTTTAATGTTCACACTACCTGAGACATCGAAGCCGCACATGGAGCCTATTCGTTGTTGGGTTTGGATTATTACCCAAGCCGCAGCACAAAGCATTATGGGCCATGAATCCCTTTGTTCGTGTTGGCCGCCACCAATCTAACACCAGACCTGTCTTCAACATACATGTACGAAATGCAGCAGGGTGAGGTTAAACAGCAGAGTCACTGAGAGCCTTGATAATGTGAAGCTCCTTACTCAAATCACACAAGTTTTGTTTCATTTCATGTTTGTGCGCATCCAAAATGGTTTCATTATTTTCAGTTCTATTTCATTATTTCCTATAATAAAAAAAGCGCTTCCACGGAACCCGAATGCCTTGATATAATTGATCTGTCTGCTCCTTGGCTATCTGCCGGCATTATTATCAGTCTCGGAGCCCGCTGTGATCTTCACTTGGTCAGTCTCTAGTATCGCCGATAAGTGTCTCTCTCGCTCCGCCTGTGGCTGCTGCCATGCGAGTGGCTGTGGGCATGGCTGTGGTTGCCAGCCCGGGTTGGCGCAAAAGGCCCCAAGCAACTATCACAAAAGTTTTGCACGACAGAATCCAAAGGGTGGAAGTTATCGCAATTCTCCCAGTCCTGGCACGGCTCGCACCAGGACTTGCCGGTGTGACCGCAGAATGCGAAGTATTCGGTAACCTGGTAGCACATGATTGCTTGGGAAGAGGTGAGCGAGCTGGTGATGGTGTTTCAGGAACCTGGAAGTTAGATTATGATGCTGGAGTTGGGTATAGGTCGATCGAAGCTATCAAAGGCTGATTTGCTAGGTTGAAGATTGAGATACTGATTGATGAACTGTTGATCGATGGGCTGATGGGCTGATGGGCTGATGGATATGAAGTGACAAGTTGCCTGCTTTTATGCTGGTTGCCAGTCGTTGTTTCCCTATGCGTGCTGAATACAAAGCCCTTTGTTCGCTCAACGCTTTGTGTCAGTGCGACCTTCCATATGGACAATGCCACTGTTCAGCTGAGAGAACAATGATCCTTTGAACTGCGGCTCCCTTTGAAGCCTTTCATCTCGAAAGAGTGTTGTCAGTCCTGAAGAACAAAGCACGTCGTAACGGTTTCCAATCTTGAGTGCCAGTCGGCTCTACTGAGCAAAGAGGCCAGACGAAAGAACGTAGAGGCCTTCAGAAGGAGTAGCGTTCTTTGTTTGACATGCGCAGCGCACTGGACTGCATTCGCTGTGGAGACAGTTTGTGAACCTGTGGCATGAACGCCATGCTATCTGTACAACTGGTAAGAGTGTTCACCTATCGATCTTCGAACTTTGGCTTCATCATCCAGGGAAGACTTTTCAAAATCCTCAGACGTTTAATAGAAACACAGTTTGTCAGGATAGAGATATCATGACAACTAGACCTTGGTGTCGTGAATTTCTTGGACTGGAAAATCATAATATCAGTTGCTGTGTAACCTTGCCATAGGCCTTCTCCATGAAACCTGCCCTGCCCTGCCGAACCTCGAACATGCATGGCGAGACTGGCCACCGGGGGCATCGTTAGATTGATCGATTCGCCTTGGCGGAGATGCAGGTCGCCGTTGATGCTTGCATTAGATGGCAAACATGCAGACGATCGATGGAGCTGCATCTGGCCGTCGGGCGCTGAGTTTGAGTAGATCACGCGAAAGATCCAGAGGACGTGTGCATGATTAGGGTGGTCGAATGCAGCGTACTAAGTGGGTTTCTGCATGAGTGCTCTGCAATAATAGTGCCGGAGCCAGAGACTGGCATGTTGTTGCGCAACGCCAGAGGGCTCACTTGAGGAATTATTCTTCAAAAGGCCGAATGGAGTCTTCTTACGAATTCCATCTTACGCTCGAACACTCATGTACAAACGAAGGACAGTTTTGGGCCGTGACTATGAAATATTTGTGAACGCCAGACCATGCAGCCCGGTAACAGAGTTTAGCGTTCCCAGGGAATAAAACATACCACCAAAGCACAGTGACCTTTCAATGTCGCCTTCGGTGTATGTACAAGTGCCTTGGCTCTCTTCCCATCCGTCTGGTAATGGAGCCTAGCCGGCTATCACGGGCGATCTCCTCCGGTGCCGTCCCAGAGCCCGACGCAAGAAGTACGCGGTATCCGTTGTGACTTTGAAGTCCCACAGAAGACAGAACTTCTTCTGCGGTCAAGTTCGATGGAACTGCGGCTCGGATGGCCTCCCTCTGCCCGGCATGGCGCTCCATGTGAATGGTGAGATGAAGTATATGTTGTGGGAACAGGAAGACCTCGCGGAGACTGACCTGCGGCTCCATGGCCCGTGAGGGGATGCGTACTGCAAAAGACCTTGTGTTGTGCATGCCATCATCATGCATTCCATGGACTCGACCGAGCGCTCTCTCCCTGCCGAAACCGTCGATGCCAGGACTTCTCAGTCGACGATGACCACCCAATCCCATACCCCTAGCCCTGCGTAACTCATGTCTTTCATAGTCGCTATGAATCTCTTCGTTATCGGAACTATCGGAGCTCCAAGAATTAGATCTGGCCCTTCTCCGACGCTCTCCAGCACGGCGCTGTACAGGGGCACGGAGTAAGTCATTCTCGAAGCCTCCATGACGGTGGGCTCCCCCAAACCTACTTGCGTCCGGGAACATCTTTGTGATACTTGACTAGAGAAGCTTGTTGTAAAAAAAAACTGAGGAATAGGCCGACACTGCAAGTTAGCGCAGAGAAAATTGAGGAGGCCAGGGTACTTGACTCCAAGGCTCCTAAGAGGAATGTCTTATACGTCTGCAGCATGAGGCTTCTATGACTCTAACTGATCGTCTGCTCAGGCTGCCACTATGCTAGCAAACGTAGAACTGCTCCTCCGTTGGCACCGAAACTTTAGAAATAAGTTTGCCATGAGCCATTATCGTCACATGAGAAAAAGGCAATTGCGATTGATGGCGGCAGTCACATAGTGGGAAACGTTGTCCAAAGCTGTACCGCCGCATTGCACGTGAGTCTGGCAACCATGCTCCCGTTGTTTGTACTTTTCAAGTAAACATGAGATGAACTATGACGCAGACAGGGAGTAGGAAGAATCATGGTAATAGTAAGTGACAGGAGGAAAGATTCCAAGGTAGGCTGCTGCCAACCTTATGAAGGGGTGGATGTGTCTGCAGAGGACGAAGACCCACGGTGTGAGCTACAGATGGAAGGTGTGAGCATGAGTGGGGTACAATTAATAGTCGTCGATGAGGCTAGATCTTGCGATAATGGAGCCGCCGTGACTTAGCACAGTAAGTAAAGTTCTATGGAAATGTAACTTGCTTAGCTTCATTAAAATGCCTCAATCAACATACCACTTTTGATCATCGGATGTTCTCTCTGTTACATGGACATTTCCTCTTTGGTATAAGCTTTGAACTGTTCCACGGAAGACTGATGTGACCTCTTCCTCAGAATCGTCAGTGCCACAAAATCGAGCCTCAGCTTTACATAACTCCATCATTACGGGGTCCTTTAAGGCGGTGTCCGCACGCTGTTCACATTTCTCCTGAGCTGTGGCTGTGAGAATATTCATTGCGACACTCTCATTGTGTAGGGCTTGCTGAACACGGTCTTTCCTGTTCTGGACAGCTTTTGGTGGCGACTCTTTCCTCGGACAGGGGACCTGCTGAGCACAGCCTTTCGCAGCCTTAAAATACCTTTGATGCCCTACACCCAATTTCGTCACCGTGACATGTCTGTGGGCGCTTACATAGTTGATATTTCCTTGACTATGAACAACTGTTGCAATGATGCCTCTCACTGTCCACCGTTCGTTGAAAGGTCGCAGTGAAGCATCGGTATGAATAATGGCATCACGGCCGGTTAATGGTTTCGCCAGGACCAGGGCTAGCCTCTGAAGCCCGTCCAATGTGCTCAAAACCTTTCTCCAGGACTCTTGAGTTCCCATGGTATACCAATATCCATCAGTATCCGAGATGTATTTATCATATGAGAGGGTGTTATTCAATATGTCCTCCGGCTGTATATCGTTGGGGCGAAAGACGTAACCTGGTAATGCCACCAAAAGTCCAGAGTCAGTTGGTATTGTGTCTAGCTTGTTATCAAGTCCTTGAGGTCCAGCCCAGTAATCTTTGGGTAAAGGCCCTAAGAAGGTTGATGGAGCCCAGTGGAAGCCGGTTTGAGTCAATTTATGTGGCGCTCTGGAAAAAACGAATCCAACTGGAACCCTTGCCATTAGACTCCAAAACGCCCTCATTCTTTCGGATGACGAAACACTGGTAATCTTTCGCATGTCTAGACCCATGAGACAAGCAAGGCGCAAAGCTTCGTCGGAGCTAATGCTGACCGTCCTGGTGCTCAAAACCTCGCGCATGGAGTAGACGGTTGCTATGTAAAGACCGTCATAAATTTCATGGGCTTTGGTTGCTCTGAACCCGAAGATTATCTCTTTCTCCACAGAATGAGAGGCTATCGACGGAATTAGAGAATAGGGGCAGTTCTTCGTCACCTCTCTCAACTTCACAACTTCAGCGGCAAATTGAAATCAAACTCTTTTCGCCAACATCCCCTCTTCTAAGGTCCGAAGCCGTCGCATCCAACCACAACTTGTAATTCGTGCGAAAATCTCATGCAAAGAGAGAAGCTTGCTTCCAAGCGATTGTAAGTAGGATTCTAGTACAAGTACATGCTTCGCACCTTCATATGGTTCCCTTATTCTGTCATGAGCAAGTGTCTGTAGCTCAGACGGTTGTACCGGCACACATAGGGTGTCAAGCCAAAATGGCATTGTCTTTTCTTTATCGTCCTTGGGGAGCTTGTTGGCTAGTATGGACAAGTGCGATAATAGACAGCCATGCAGAGCATTGTCACTCGGATTCCCGGAGCCCTCTGCCCAAATTTGCGAGACAGCCACAAATTTCATGATGTTGTCTCCATCCCGGACGATTATCTTGTGCGGCGCCTGGGTCCAGTTATCTTGTATGTCAATCAAAGGTATCGATCCCTTTTCCAATACTCTTGCAATAGCAACGTTGTCCACGAAGATGAGTGGGCAAGTACAATTAACGTCATTGTGGGCGAGTCTGTAAGTGGCCGAGTCAATCCGTAGCACAAGGTATTGAGATGCGGAGCAATTGCTATGATCCCTCCCTGGTCTTGGAGGTTGCAAATTGCCATAGTAGTACAGAGCTCCAACTCCCCTTAACTCAGCCGCAACATCGTTCGGACACCAGCCATTTTGGCGCATCAGATCGATGACAGGCTGACCGAAACCTACCAGGCCGGATATCCTCCATGTCTGATCGATGAACTTATCAATCTCCAAGAGATTGCGGACATCATGATAGCCTGGTGTAGGTATTCCGCAAGCGCTGCAATCGCGAGCATGGTCCGAGGTTCGACTAAGTCTGGCTCGCGGCTTTTGATTTGCCATGCAATACCCTTGGCTTTGTTGAGACATCGGTACATGTTTGAGCACCGTTCCTGAAGGCTGTCGAGATTGGAGATAAATTCTTCGGACACAAGCTGCAGGCTCCACTCCTTTACATGTCTTTCAAGATGGCTGGAGGTTAAGACCTCCTCACCCGATTGACTTTTGTGACTGAAGCAGTTCATCTCGAGGACTGGGCAAACCGCTTCATGTAAGGGTCCGATGTGAAGCCATGTCTGCAAGAACGCCTTGATCGCCACGGCTGATGGCCTTCCTCCGTTGTACTATACTCGGTCCTGTGTCTTGGAAACGAGATCTGCCAGCCTTGACGCTCAGGATACGTGAGAAATGGCACACCATCGTAGACCTCCGTACATACGTAAGGAACCTTGATAGGAGGCAAAGCTGGACTTCGGGGCAATGACAGATGATCAATTGAGGCAAGCGGCGCTTGTGCCAAGGCTCTTGCGAGATGACGCGGGCCATTTCGGTAGTGAAACAAACAAAATCATGGAACTACAGAGCAAGTCTATGAGTGTGCGGTGTCTTAGTACAGTGCTGCAAGGAAGGATGAAGCTCAATAAGTGGAACGAAGATGGAAATATACGTTGGTAGACGATTGACGAAGCTCCATGCTCAAAAGACAGGGGGAGTTGAACTTCGAACTACACGTTTTCCATCTACTTGAGGTTTGACATTGAAATGAAGTGAGGTTTGTTTACTCTGAATTCAGTGCTATGTTTAATGACCCCGCAGCTGAGGGGTTGCGACTGGTGTCAAGTCACATAATACTACATGTACGATTTCAATACTGTAGCAACAAAACGACGTCCATGTACTCTACTCTGTATCCTCGCCCCTTCGCCGGTGTACTCAGTCGATTGTGTTCAGAGCACATCTTTCTGTAAATCTTTCAAGAAGACTGGATAATAAACACCGCCGCTTGTTGAGCGCCTCACTTGCTACCCGCGGGTGGTCGTTAGACCGTGGCCAGGCAGCTATGTACTCTACGTACGAGTACGGATGCATTTGACTTGCCGTCTCCGGTTGCTGACCAGTACTCTATCGATCTTTCTTTAAACTCCAATATTTATGCAGCCACGGATCAAGAGCCTCCCACCAAACCTCTCGCTAAGACGTGCGAAGAACTTTCGCTTCATACTCGTACCTGACCTTGTATAATTCACCAACGGATGCTGCATACCTTTATTCAGCCTTCTCGGTCCGCAAGCCAGATCAATGATATCAAATCAAACATGTAGAAAATCGGATGCCGAGCCCGCCAAGGGTTCGGATGTTCGTCAAGACTTTCATTCTATGGGTCATGTCATCGCACTTAAGCTTCCGAGCAGTCGTTTTCGCTACATTGCGTCAGATCTCATCAGCATACAAGATGAGAGCGGAGGACGCGACCTATACAGTCTTCTTCATTCTGCAGTTGCGACTGATTGTTTCGTTCGCAGTGTTGTTCATCCTGTTGTATTTCAAGTGTTCCGGTCCTAGGGCTTACCTCAACTGATCTCCGTCGAAGAAAAACTCGACTGCAGCATACAATGGCGTCAGGTTCCCATTATGGGATCAGGCCTCAGGCCTCCTCTGAAGCCTCTGACTCTAGCTCTTCCAGTACAGGAAATGTGGATGATAGTACGACACTGGATATTAGCCCGAAACACTCCAAAGGCCCTCAATATGCACCCATCCGCGGAGGCTCCGATTTTGACAGAATGAGGAGCAGAGATGTTGTACCAATTATGGCAGGTGATCGAGCAGAGCTTACAAGGCTGGCCTCTACAATATCACATTCGAAATCGTACACGTCAACACAATCGGCCGGCGGGCTGGAACGACGAGATACGTTGGCGAGCGTCGAGTACGGAGATCCGGTTCTCGATCCCTCTAAACCAGAATTCGATGTTTATAAGTGGGCTCGTATGTTGATGAGAACCATGGATGAGGAGGACGTCAAGATAAGGCGTGCTGGCTTCACGTTCAAGGGCCTTAACGTTTCCGGATCAGGATCTGCCCTAAACCTCCAGACGAGTGTTGGCTCTGTTCTCATGGCCCCAATGCGATCACGAGAGTACATCCACTTTGGCAGCAAACCAGAGAAACAAATCTTGCGGAATTTTGATGGGGTAGTGAAGAGTGGTGAGATGCTCATTGTCCTGGGGAGACCCGGCAGCGGTTGCTCCACTCTTCTAAAGACAATCTGTGGAGAATTCAGTGGTTTGCGTATCGATCAATCGTCCATTGTTCACTACAATGGTGTGTGATCTGCTCCTTCTGAGAGACGTGTTGCTTTACTAATACCACTTCCAGGCATTCCCCAGGAGAAGATGCTTAAAGAGTTCAAAGGAGAAGTAGCGTACAATAAAGAGGTTGACCAGCACTTTCCTCATCTTACGGTCAGGCAGACTCTGGAGTTTGCCGCTGCAGTCCGCACGCCCCACAATCGTGTCAATAATGTTTCACGAAAGTCCTACGTCGAACATATGGCTGAAGTCGTTATGGCAGTTTTTGGTTTGAGCCATACAAGGAATACTAAAGTTGGCGATGACTTCGTACGAGGGGTGTCTGGGGGTGAGCGAAAGCGTGTCAGTATCGCGGAAATGGCGCTCTCCGGTTGTCCTATTGCCTGTTGGGATAACAGCACGCGTGGCCTCGATGCGGCTACCGCTCTGGAGTTCGTCAAATCGCTACGGATGTCGTCGAACGTTTTTGGAGTCTCCCACGCTGTCGCCATTTATCAGGCATCACAACAAATCTACGAAGTTTTCGATAAGGCCATTGTGCTCTATGAGGGTCACCAGATCTACTTTGGGCCTACACGTACTGCAAAAACTTACTTTGAAAACATGGGATGGTATTGTCCTCCCCGACAGACGACCGGGGACTTCCTTACGTCTGTCACTAATCCTCAGGAGCGAAAAGCGCGGAAAGGGTTTGAGCGCCAGGTACCGCGAACACCGACTGAGTTTGAAGCGTACTGGAGACAATCCCAAGAGTACTCGGCAGTGCAAAAGGAAATCCAAGGACACGAGATTGACTTCCCAATAGGCGGGAGAGCCATCAATGAGTTCAAGGAGTCTCATCGAGCTATGCAGGCAGAGCATGTGCGGAAGAAGTCTCCGTATACGATTAGTATTCCGATGCAAATCAAGATGTGCACCGTTCGGGCATATCAGAGGCTTTGGAATGACAAAGTATCCACCATCACAACGGTGATTGGTCAGGTCATCATGGCCCTCATCGTGGGGTCCGTGTTTTACAACACACCCAGTACAACCGGGGCATTCTTTGCGAAGGGCAGCACCTTGTTTTTCGCCATCCTGCTCAACGCGCTCATCGCAATCACTGAGATCAACCGTCTTTACGATCAACGGCCTATTGTCGAAAAGCAAGCGTCGTATGCCTTCTATCACCCCTTCACTGAGGCCCTCGCAGGTATTGTCGCGGACATTCCGGTCAAATTCGTCATTGCAGTTGCGTTCAACATCATTCTCTACTTCTTGGCTGGATTACGTCGGGAGCCTTCTCAATTCTTCATATTCTTTCTATTCAACTTCATTGCCATGTTGACCATGTCTGTGATCTTTCGCACCATCGCTGCATCAACCAAAACGATCTCACAAGCACTGGCAATTGCAGGTGTCCTCGTTCTGGCCATTGTCATATACACCGGCTTCACCATTCCACGGCCATACATGCACCCATGGTTCAAGTGGATAAGCTGGATAAACCCAGTCGCGTACGCCTTCGAAGCCCTTCTCGTCAACGAAGTCCATGGTAGGAACTTTCCATGTGCAACACTTGTCCCAGCGTACCCCACTTCAGGTGCCGCATTTGTCTGTTCAGTGCCTGGATCCGTACCGGGTGAGACGTTCGTATCCGGCGACGCTTGGGTAGAGGCAAGTTACCAGTACAGCTACTCGCATATCTGGCGTAACTTGGGATTCCTCTTTGCATTCATGATCTTCTTCCTCGTGATCTACCTTATCGCTACCGAGCTGAATTCGTCAACATCTTCTACCGCTGAGGTGCTTGTTTTTAGGCGCGGTCATGTTCCGAAGCATATCCAACAAGCGGAGAAGAATGCTGTGAATGAGGACGAGGAGTCCGGCTCTCGGCAAGCAGCTGCTGCACAGGATGGAACACAAACCGAGGAAGTCGGCATTATTCCACCCAAGAAAGATATCTTCACCTGGAGGGACATAGTCTACGACATAACAATAAAAGGGGAGCCCCGAAGACTACTGGATCACGTCTCAGGATGGGTCAAACCAGGTACACTTACTGCCCTCATGGGCGTCTCAGGGGCAGGCAAGACCACATTGCTCAATCTTTTGTCGGAAAGAGTATCTATTGGCATTATCACTGGTGATTTGCTCGTCAATGGCAAGCCCCTTGATGACAGCTTTCAGCGAAAGACTGGCTACGTGCAACAGCAAGACCTCCATCTTGAAACCACCACAGTACGGGAAGCCCTACGCTTCAGCGCTATGCTCAGACAGCCAAAGTCGGTATCGAAGAAGGAGAAGTACGATTTTGTCGAGGACGTCATCAAAATGCTTAACATGGAAGACTTTGCGGAGGCCGTCGTCGGGACACCTGGAGAGGGACTTAACGTCGAGCAACGTAAACTCCTGACTATTGGGGTTGAGCTCGCTGCTAAGCCGGCGCTTCTACTGTTTTTGGATGAGCCGACTAGGTGAGTTCGTATATACCAGCTTTGATAACAAAACCGCTAACGAAAGTTCAGTGGTCTTGATAGTCAGTCGTCTTGGGCAATAGTGGCCTTGCTGCGAAGATTGGCCGACAGCGGACAAGGTAAGTGCTTCTACGGCATATCTTGGATCTGCCACTGATGTCGAGTAAGCTGTACTTTCTACCATCCATCAGCCCAGCTCAGTTCTTTTCCAAGAGTTCGACCGGCTTCTATTTCTTGCGAAAGGCGGAAAGACCGTCTACTTCGGCAATGTTGGTCACAACTCAGAGACTCTACTCGCCTATCTCCAAAGCCATGGCGCGCGCCGTTGCGGCGAATCGGAGAATCCAGCTGAGTTCATGCTCGAGATAGTCGGGGCGGGCGCCAGTGGCAAGTCGACACAAGATTGGCATGAAGTCTGGAAAGGGAGTAAAGAAAGTAAGGACGTCCAGACGCAGCTTGATCGCATTCACGAAGAGAAGGGGAAAGAGACGCCGGCGCATGACGTTACGAAAGAAGGCGGGTCTGAGTTCGCCATGCCCTTCTGGACCCAGCTGCTCTATGTCACGATTCGCGTCTTTCAGCAATATTGGCGGACACCGTCGTATATTTGGGGCAAGCTTCTACTCGGTATCATGTCAGCGCTGTTCATCGGGTTCTCGTTCTTCCAATCGGACAGCTCGCAGCAGGGCTTGCAGAACATTATTTTCTCCATCTTCATGTTGACCACGATCTTCAGTAGTTTGGTGCAGCAGGTGAGTCTGCACAACCGACGTCTGTTTGTTGAGTCATGCTAACTGATCCTCAGATTATGCCGCGCTTCGTAACCCAGCGCTCACTCTATGAAGTCCGTGAACGACCCTCCAAGGCATACTCTTGGAAAGCCTTCCTAATCGCAAACATTGTGGTCGAAATTCCGTATCAGATCCTGTTGGGTGTACTTGTATTCGGCGCCTACTACTACCCAATCTATGGTGTCCAGTCTTCCGAACGCCAAGGCCTCGTCCTCCTGTTTTGCATCCAATTCTTCATCTTTGCTTCTACCTTTGCACACATGCTCATCGCTGCACTTCCCGACGCAGAAACAGCCGGCAACATCGCAACGCTTCTTTTTTCGCTCACCTTGACCTTTAACGGTGTCATGCAACCCCCACAAGCATTGCCCGGTTTCTGGATCTTCATGTATCGGGTATCCCCACTGACCTATATCGTTGACGGCATAGCTGCCACCGGACTCCACGGCCGCGCGGTGACGTGCTCGGCCGCGGAGCTCAACATCTTCAACCCACCGACTGGCCAAACATGTGGCGACTACATGTCTTCTTACCTCAGCCAAGCTCCCGGTCAGCTTTACAACCCTACCGCGACATCTAACTGTGAATACTGCCCACTCAGCAACGCGGACCAATTCCTCTCCGGTGTCGCAATCTCTTGGACATCGCGCTGGCGCAACTTCGGCATCGTCTGGGCCTACATCGTCTTCAACATCTTCATGGCCGTGGTGTTATATTACATGTTCAGGGTGAAGAAGTGGTCGGGTGCTAGCACGAAGAAGGGTTTGTTCGTCTTCTTTCGCAGGATCGGCAGAGTTGGCTATTGGGTTCGGAGTATATTTATCAGACGTCCGGAGAAAGTACCGGAAGGGAAGGAGGCGATAAATAATCGGGTGTATTGAGCGCTGTGTGTTCAACATTGCTTCTGAACAGGCGTTGACACTTGGAGGAGTTAAGTGGATCAGATCTTGTGGGTCGCATGACCGCACTTCATAAGGCCACCTAATAATGCTTCATTCACACGGGAGCTTATGTCGCCTCTCAAGGCCATCCGAGGAATCATAGAACGTTCATCGCATCTGCTTTCATTCAAGTGCACCTTGTCGTAAACCGTCCCGCTGACAGAGTATGAGCCGCTCGGAGGAGCTCCCATGCATATATTTGTATAGAAAAAGGGGGTATCATGATCTGGCTATCGTTTTCCCGCTCCATCGATTGCCGCTGCCTGTGAGTGCACCATGAGGGTTATTACGCGTGATCTACACAGTGCCCCCGACCTGACCATGTGATTGGGTGATCTATGCTCTCTACGATCAGATCTCATTACCAAGCATTTGAGGTTCTAGGAATTAGGGTGTCAAGCTTAAATTAAGGTAGAGTACGGTTGTGGCTGCACGATAACCACGCAATGATCACGAACCTCACGATCCTTGGGAGAACGGATGACCCCTTTGTAGAGTACTCTACTATTGATTCAAGCATCATATATAGAAAGTGTGGGTACTTCTTTCTCGTCCGAGTCATCCTTGATCGTTTATCTAACGGAGATGGGATTGCTGAGCCAGAAGATAGTGTAAGATTCAGGTTTCCGCCTGTAGAGACACGGTTGATAACGGCTCATGCCGTCATTGAGCCTGCATTTAAGCATAGTGAGCCTATATCTGTACTCGCACCGTATCGGTTCATCGAGGATCTGGGTGCATTATCCCTCTAATCTACCAAGCCTTGGACATCCCCTTCATTCCTTTCTAATCTTCTGTTAGACGCCAGCGGGATGAGGCCTCCATACCCCGCATTGGCCGTCTAATTAAACATTGCTGATGTACGTAGAAAGTCACTCGCTCCTTCTCCAGGACCACGAAGTCGCACCAAGAAAGCCATCTGACCGTGTCTGCTGAACGTCATTCCAATCTAACGACATGCAAGGGAGACGTTCTTTGTGGACGGATAACGGCTTAATATCACAATCGTGTGCGACCCTTTCAATGACCGAAGCTGGATCGTCGGTACTTCCCTGGCGCGGGCACGGTTTATATTCCGAGCAGAAATGAGGCCACCCTTCTTAAGTACGCGATCCAACCCAAGTCTCTTCGGCTTGGTATGCCCTAGACGCTCAAACCCTAAAATCAACCTGCCAACAAGGCCTTCGTCTCCGTTCCTGCATGCGAAATTATGAATGCCAAGATAGCATGTTGCTTCTTAGCTATTCGTCCGTCGGAGCGTTGCAGCATGAGCACGTTGCAACGATGGCCAGGTGCTTTGCGCTGGTGATCTCAGTGGCGGTAATGCCATTTTCTGTCAGATGGCCGTAGCGCATGCTCCATCCACCTCCTGTGGACAGCGTAGGGATGGGGTAGGAGTTAAATACGGGAGGATGTCCTCTGAGTCTCAAGGACAACACGCACCGCAGCGCTTTCATTCCTTTGACAGAATTTCAATCTTATTGAGATAATAATCCCCTCCAAGAGGGCCTATCCTTTCGTCCAAAGAATTGCTTTTGACATATCTTTTACACATGGACTATACACGTTCCTTTGATTTGTAGCACAATGTACTACCCAACTATAGGATCATTGTTGCTTGCATTATTTCTGCCTACATTCGTCAGTGTCGTCATTGCTGCGCCAACATACACACCCATACTGCCGCCGTCATACCCTTTGGCTGTGCGAAACCCATATCTCTCTGGTGAGTTCATTTGACACGTCAATTAGTGACTGGAAGATAGGGCTCACCTTCCGATAGCATGGATGCCAGGGAGTCATGCCGCTACGCTACCATTCTCTTCACCACAGTTTTGGACCGGTTCCAACCTTACGTGGTCGCTTCTCGCCAGGGTAGATGGCAGGGCATACAACCTGTTCGGAGTGCCTGCGCCAGGACAGGGCACGCGACCAGCGTCTGTCGTTAGCGCCCAGTACACATCAACGCACACCATTTTCACAGTCGCGGCCGGAAGTGCCAGCTTCAGGCTAGACTTTTTCTCCCCGGTGTCCCCTGCGAACTACATCCGCCAGTCTTTGCCCTTCAGCTACCTGACCATTTACGCCTCCGGCACCAATGGCAGCACGCACGTTCAGTTGTATTCCGACATTGATGACACTTGGACAGGCCAATCAGCAAGTACGACGTGGAACTATACGACATCAGGCGTGACCTCGCTCTATCAACTATCTGCAAACGGCACTGCTACGTATTCCGAGAACAATGACCAAGCTCTATGGGGAGAGGCGGTGTATGCCTCGAGGCCCTCCAACAGTTCCAGGATATCGACACAGTCTGGGCATTCTGATACCGTTCGTACACAGTTTGCTAGTAACGGTACGTTAACGGGAGAACAGCCGGCATGGACAACTGGCGGTGTTGTCGGCATCGCGCACGATCTTGGTAGTGTCAGCACCGAGACGTCCATTACTTTCGCGATTGGATATGTCCGTGAGAAAGCTGTCAACTACCTGTCAAGCGATCGTACCGGCTACTACCGCGCGACATACAAAGATACCGTGTCTGCAGTGTCGCATTTCCTGGATGACTACGCCGATGCCCAGACCGAGTCACAAAGCATGGATACAAGCCTCGCGAGCAAGGCCTCATCTTCCGCCGGAACAAATTACTCGGACATTGTGACCTTGTCCGCCAGACAGGTATATGGTGCGCTTGATTTGACGATCCCAAATGATTCTCTTGATACCAACGACACCATGGTTTTTATCAAGGAAATCTCCAGCGACGGTAATGTCAATACTGTAGATGTTATATATCCTGCCTATCCTGCCTTCTACGTCATGGACCCAGAGTACATCAAACTATTACTCGAGCCGGTAGTCCAATATCTCGCGTCTGGCCGATGGAAACAGGTAAGAGTTCGAATGTCTATTATGCACACGCTGGCTGACTCCGAATACTCAGCCCTATGTCATTCACGACATCGGCAGCCGTTATCCTAACGCCACTGGCCATGATGACCAAAATGCTGAAGCGCAGCCTGTGGAAGAAACAGGCAACCTCCTCATCCTCGCCTACGCGTACACCGTGGCATCCGGCAACAAGGAATGGGCCACAAGATATCTCTCCTTATTCCAGAGCTATGCAGATTACCTTGTTAAGAATGGTCTCAATATAATGTCCCAGATATCCACAGACGATGGCGCCGGCGCCCTCGCCAATCAAACTAATCTCGCCATCAAAGCGGCCGTTGGTATCAAGGCCTTCGGTGAACTCTCAGGCATGGCGAATTATTCGGACGTCGGTACGGGCTTTGCGACTCAACTCTACGACGACGGCCTCGGTACTGATCCTGAGAAGACGCATTTCACTCTTGTATACGGCAACTCCAGCTCCTGGACCACAGCCTTCAACCTCTTCCCCGACGTCAATCTCAAGCTCCACACTTTCAACTCTTCCGCCTTTGGTATGGAGAGCGCGTACTACCCGTCCAAGCGCCTCGAAGCCGGCGTGCCGCTCGACCCTCGTGTACCCTGGGGCAAGACGGACTGGATGCATTTCGCGGCTGCCTACTGTCAGAATGGGACCAGGAACATGTTCGTGAACGATGTGCATGCGTTCATCGCCAATGGGAACAACGATGTGCCTTTTAGTGATCGGTACTTTGTCACAGGCAACCTTGTGGGGAAGTACAATGGTTATAAGGCTCGGCCAGTGGTAGGAGGTCATTTCGCATTGCTGGCTTTGGATGGTCCTGCGACCGTTTCTGGATGATTCGGCCTATGTGGTCTTTCGCTGCCAACACAGCTCCCGTAATATCACAAGATTCAGATCTTCTTATCTTCGTATGGAGCCCTCCCTGGTAGGAGTATATTTTCAATGTACAAGTACAGTTGCTGGTAAGTGTAACTTTATATGTACGTTTTAGGGTAATGAACATATAATTAGTTACATCCTTTCGAGCAGTGTGTTTTGGAGTGATGTCCTCCTCACTCAAATCTGTAGAAACTTCTCCGAAACGAAACTAGGTATCTTGCCTCACATTCCCAACGAGCTTCGGATGTAAACCGCACCCTGTCCCACCCTCCATAAAGTCACATGACTGACTCCATCACCCACGACTCCGGCCGGGGGCGCACCATCTCATGCAGTCGAACTGATCTGGCAAGATTCCCCTCTTTCGACGATCCAGTCGGATCATGCCATCGCCTCTCGCTCGGCGGCTAGGTGCTTCCGCTACAGAAGGAAGTCCGTATCTGTACAACGTAAGGCGGCTTGAGAAACGCCGCATCTGCATCGCTTTCATGCCTTGCGTTGTGATTTCTTTCGGGGATCACACTGGAAAAGGGTGATGGGGTTGGTTGTCAGCAAAGTTTCTTCGTGAAGCCATGGCTGAAGTGGGGGTGGCATTTGCGGTACAGATTATGCACACGCACAGGACGAGTACATGTACGAAGTACCTAAGTATGCATGACATTTGTGATTGCATCATCTTCGGGGAGTATCATTCATCGATGGCGTTATCGCCGCGCTTTCGAGTTCATACCATCGAATAGATACTTGTACATGTATATCTTCAGCTGCCCATGGCCAGGCGTTGATGACCGACCCGCAAACCTGGCGTGCATCTCTACTAGTGGGGCTTATTGACACATGGAACCCCTCCACAGATCTGACGGCAGGAGCACTGATCCTATAACGGGCCGCAACGCTGTACAAGCAAGAAAATATTCATCTACTAGTACTGTGGGCGTTGCAGTGATTGTGGTTTTCAAAGTGCTCTCCTTTTGGATGCATCATTAGCAGGTCTCAGCTCAACTTATTATTACCAGACTGATATGATATGATACTCGATAGCAATTATAAGTCCCTTTAGCCATGCTCAACTGGACGTACTCGTCCGGCGACATGCCTGCACAAGTTACTTTAGCTTACCAGGCCTGAGCATCCAACCGCGTCACTCTTGGTGATGGAGCCAAAAAGCCCCTATCGACGGTCATTGAAACTAAGTGGAGTTGATTAACCACCTAGAGCACTCGACCCGTCCCGCCCCTCCCGGGGATCCTTCAAACGACACTGACTTGACAAGGACAAGAGTTTAATAATGATGTGGAATCCGACAAACTTAGAAGCTTCTTGAGAGACGGTGTCCATGTCTCGAATCGCCGTAGCTGCTAACGTGTGAAATCAATCTCTCCTGGCCAAGCACATGCATGAAGGCCGCGCAGTGGATGTGCTTTGTTGCAGGAATCTAGAATGACAACCCAATCATCGAAGCCTGTCTGCACTCGTTGCTCTGTTTGGTCGCCGTTGCAGCGAAAGAAACTGATCTTTCTTTTGGGAATTGGAAAGATTGCGTCTTGGCCCCCTGCGATTTCAAAGCCTAGGTCCAAGCACCGCTAGACCAGAATGATATCGTCGCCTCCTCCTGAAGATGATCAACAACTTCCACCATCTTCTGACCACTCCAACACCAGATCCAACACTGCAGAGATCGAGAAATGCTCCGTCAGTAGTTGATGTCTTGACTCAGCGCACCATCACCTGGATACTTTCCTTACTCTACAGAAGCTCGCCAGCACTGAAGTAAAGTAGCTAAGGGAAATAGGGAATTAGAATTAGCTTTGACGAGTCAACGACGTGCGCACAACCTTTCATTCTTGGACCTGCAACGCCCCGGCATTACATACATCATACATACGGAGTCACATACCATCCATCTGCACTCGACCTGCGCAGCTCCATCAATAATCCCACACTTCTTTTTACTCTCTGACGACTCCTACGCCCTTGCATGATTCACGACGACAAGCACGAACTTCGAAGACTAGCAAACGCATTCAGCCTCTGTCGCAACCTAAAAACGAAGTTCATAGATCTGTGCGGTTCGATTACCTGTTTCATCGAGTACGACTTTTCATAACATACACCAGTCTCGTTTGGATGAACGACATACCGAGAGCTTAGCTGCTGCAAGCTTGCGGATATCGTCCGGATCTAGGTTTTTCTTGTTATATACGCCTGCAAGTACCCAGAGGGATCCAGGGTCTAGCGGCTTTCTCAAGGTCGTCGAATCATATCCTTTCCGCCTGCTCCTTCCTCATGTACAACATGGGCGGTCATCACGATCAGGGCGACATGTACTATGACCCTCTGTCGGCCCGCTCGCCAGGCTCTCATCGGCACCAGCAGCAAACTCTTCATCGACAGTCGTCGCGACAATTTGACGCCTACGGACAGATGCCCTCTGGCTTATACACGGCTGACGATCATGCCGCCAGGTACGAGTCAAACAGATTCGATAGAATCAATGCGACGATGCAGGCTAGCAACTACGGCTATGACATGCCTGGCCCACAGACCTGGAATGCCAGTGGGTTTGGTGGAGCGAATACCTTGGGGGCGATGGGGGCTACTGGTCGCATGAAAGCATCTGCTCGTGGAAGAAGCGCTCTGCCATCGGTATGTCTTGATGCTGTTGTCTCAAACTCTGGATCATGGAGGCGCGGGTGCTAACATCAATGATCGTGACAGACCTGGCTTGATCAGCAGCATTCACTACCGAGCATGAATCCTTTTTCAAGCTTGGGTGCTCCACCACTCGCCGGATCGCAGCTTCGAACGGAAACGTTGAGCTCTGATCCCGACGAAGAGCTTATACCTACCGCCATCGTCATAAAGAACATCCCTTTCGCAGTCAAGAAGGAACAGCTCGTTCAACTTATGACTGATCTGAACCTACCACTTCCCTATGCCTTCAACTATCACTTTGACAGTGGCGTCTTCCGGGGCTTAGCTTTTGCAAATTTTACAAGCTCCGAAGAGACTTCTGCTGTCATCGTTCGCCTCAACCACTTCGAGTTACAAGGCCGGAAGTTGCGAGTCGAGTATAAAAAGATGCTACCGCTGCAGGAGAGGGAAAGAATCGAACGAGAGAAAAGAGAGAGGCGAGGACAGCTGGAAGAACAGCATCGGCCAATGGCAGCATCACAACTCCACAGTCAGCCATCAATGTCCTCGCTGTCTTCGCACGTTCCGGCGACATCGCCATCTCCAGTCTCGCAACGAAGCGCGAAGCCAGGTAGGTGGTCCATCCATAGATGTTCGATTAGCGCGGAGCTGACTCATGATCAAGACGTAGATCTCAACGATCCCCAAACTCTACAATTCTACTCCCAAATGCTCCTGTTCAGAGATGATCACGCAAGAGAAGCTTTGATCTTCCCCTCGACTCTCTCACCTCAGCAACGACGTATCGTGCACACCTTAGCGCATCACATGCAACTGGCACATGTTTCGCGCGGCAATGGAGAGCAACGACAAGTCCACGTTTTCCGTGCTCCACCTGGAAGCAACACAAGCCCACCTATACCACAGGTCCCGAATACTGTCTACCCTGGTGATTCGTCACGGCGTGGTCTCAACCGAGCTGCGACTATCGACTTCAGTGAGGCCAGAGGTTCGGACCCTGGACTTTACGGTACACTCCGAGGTCAATCTTCTGGCTTTCTGGGCATCCCAGATTCTCCTGGTGGCTTCGGCACCGCTCAAAATTTGCGCGCCGCCAAATCATTTGCCGATCTTCGATCCTATACCCCGTCTCCAGTCCCATCCTCGGCCAGTTTTCCGCCAGCTCTACAGTCGAACATTGCTCGGTATCAGGATTACGGTCCCGGCAGCGCGATATCCATTACTCCCACACTAACACCCACACTTTCGGGTACGGCAATGTCAGCGAATCGGGACGACGGTCTGCTGGTGAACGGCTTTGGAGGAATGTCACTAGGAAGTAATCTGGGACATAACGGAGGAAGCCCACGACGCCTCCGTGGGATGTTCTCTTGGGATCAAGATCATCCTCAATCAACCACGGGACCTATCGGAAGCAATCGGTCTTTCAGCACTGCTTACGACGACCAATCACGAGAACGAGGGCAGGCTTTGCCGATGAGACAACCACGGGGACCTCCGCCGGAGAGGGGATCCGGATTTTCGAGGGGACGTCAGAACGGCCACCAGGGTCGTGGGGGTGATGAGTTAAGAGCGACCTCAAGTGTTGAGATTATCGTCGAGTGAGAATGATCCTCACCGCTGGATGGCTATATTATCAGCCAGGTACAGCGGTGCCTTTGATGAGATAACGACGGATGACGAAATGAAAGTAGAAAACTATCTGGGGCCACCCATCAGCACATTGGATCACAAAAGTAATGGGGTGGTCTTACCGCCAACATGTAGGGAGAATGTTTGGTGTCTCGCACAGAGTGTCGACTTCTTCCCCCTTTTTCACGTCTTTCCTGCAATCTCTGTACTGTTTCAAATCCAATCTACACTTCCTTTATCAATTTCATACTATTTGATAGTTTCTGCATATTCATGCCAATTCTTCGGCCTCCCTTTCAGAATACCCTGGATCTCTTTTACGCGCAGACAGATTTACGACCAAACGACAAATGCATAACGACAGAACACCTCACGTCTAACACAGTATCTCTCGCTCGGTCACTAAAAAATAATACCCTGCCTTCAACCCAGCAAATTCGAACACGATTCTACACCGCATTACTGTTTGCATAGTTTTCGCCTGATCCTATGTCCGCTTACTCTACTTCTCAACTTGCATATCTTTGTCTCAGTCTACATTTGGCATTTGTGTAACGGGTTTCGAACGCTTGCTTTCTCCTTCACATGCTTGAGACTCCTAATAATCTGTTCGCGGCTCGTTGAGTTCTTGTTTCATTTCTCTGATGTTTAGCTAGCAGTATAATAATCACAACACAGATTCTGGCATCGTACATATCTCAATATTGCGGCTTGTAAATTGTGGGTGCTTTTTGCTAGACCAAACGTATGGGAACACCAGCATATTCCCCACTGGCAACAGACATCCTACCATGTAGGGTACAGGCACTTCAACCTCACTTTCCCCGTGTCACTGTCCATCAAACCGTCAATCAGCCAGGCACCTTCTCAATGTCGTAATGGACTTGGGAGGTCGACAGCCGAGTATACCACCCCCATCGTCGCCGCCACCAGCTGCCTCACATTCTAATCCCACGTCTGTCCACTCTCAACGTCTGCACTTCACATCACCCTGAACTCGGACTCGGTCTCGCTCAACAACCTCATATACATCCTATGTCCATGGGTCGTAGAGAGGCATCCCGGATTGAACGATACTGCCGCATAGGCTATGGACTTGACTCGCTCACAATCACAATAGCTACGGACCGGTCGAGGCGCGCTTTGACTGTTCGTTCTGACATGATAGCCTACCTACTTGGTACTCTACTCATACCGTCGGGACGGTCAGAGTGTCATTGATGTCGATACCAGACTGCTGTTTATGTCTGTCCTCGTCGAGAGCTCCACACTACTAGGGTAGTGATATCATCCTCTATCTCTTTTAGCCATAGAAAAGAACAAGAACAAGAACAAGAACAAGCAAGACCCACGGACAATGTACATGAGACTCTCGAACAAGCTTGTGGTGAGAAAGACATGCAGGTGCGATGAGACGGTGTCTGATGAATGGAGGGGTTCGTTTACTGATAGTAAGATACATCCATCGGTCGTCATGAAGGACGTGTTAGATATTACGGATCCGGGGCCGCCGTCACTTTGATCTGTTTCCCTCTTGTTTTGTCTTTCTTGTTCGACATCTGGTCCTGTTGCATCTTGTCGCATGGCTTATCGTCGACCCTCACAGGGAGGATGATATGGTCACATAGGCAGGGCAGGGCAGGGCAGGGCAGGGGGCTGGTGATCCATCAGTTTGGGTTTTCTGCTAGGCGAGTACGTCGGGAAAAGTTCATCGTTTGTTGGAGTGTATGTACTTGACTTTTGGTGCACGGCAAAAGTGGTGCGGTATGGCACGTCCGATAAAGTCCGTAATCATCGTTGAGGGCTATAGTACATACAGTTCGCTGGAGACCCGGTCGGACATCTGCAGTCCGCCCTTCTACAGTGTCCACCGCGCTCGTGGATTTGGAAGGGTGTGTGTGCTCTGCCGCTCGCATCTACCGCAGCCGCGAAGCAAAGTGAGAAAGTCTCCACACGCCCATGATGAAAACCCGGAAAATCGCATAGCGTCTGATATCACGCACCCCAGCCCACCCTACACAATCTCTCAACTCGAAAAGAAAGAAAGTCGTTCCCCCCCCTTCGCCAACCCCATCTCCCACACAGCCCCAGCATCCTTGGTTTATTTCATTGAAAGTTAAGCATCAGCCTTCCCCTTCTTCTTCTGCTCGACCTTGAGCAACAGCGCACGATTGATATGGGGCAAAACGCCTCCAAACGCAATCGTCGCTCGAATCAGCGTGTCTAGCTCCTCGTCGCCGCGGATCGCGAGTTGTAAGTGGCGCGGCGTGATGCGTTTTACTTTCAGGTCTTTGGCTGCGTTGCCGGCTAGTTCGAGGACTTCGGCCGTGAGGTACTCGAGGACGGCTGTTACGTAGACTGCGGCTGTTCGGGGAGGAGATTAGTCGGTGGGTCTTGGGTGGATGGGGAAAGAGGAGAAGGGGATGGGGAGGGTACCTTTGGCGCCGACGCGCATCTTGTTTTGCGTGTTGTTTTTGAGGAAGCGCTTCACACGACCGCATGGGAACTAGAATTGACAATGGCATGTTAGTTTCATAATTCGAGGCGAAGTGAGAGAAGTTGTATGATGCGGTGAAACTGCGTTGCCAAGCACACCGTGAGTTGGAGGTCTACGCCTAGTATAAAACAACGTAGAGACGTCCGATGATCTCTAGCTCAGGCACAAAACGTGTGATGATAGTAGATGCTTATCAGGATCTTTGAACGCGTTGTGAAGGTCAAGTGTTGACGCGCCAAGGCCAGCCTTCTTAATATCCGATCGCAAATGGTGTACGACGAGGAGAAAATAATGGTAGATTCGGTACTGACCTGTAAACCGGCTTTTGCGCTGTGCGATTGTTGACTCTTGCCTGCTGCCTCCTTCGGTCCCGCCTTTCCACCCGTTGATTTGCCTTTACCGCCTGCCATTTATGATTTTTCTGTCGATTCCGAGGTTAACACTTCGAAGTGCTCAGAACTCTCTTGCGATTGCGATGGAGGTATTCAAAGGTCGAGACGTCGTGGTGCTGTGAATTTTTCGTCGTCGTGGGGTGAATGTAATGAGGCGATGTTGTTATGACTTCGGGATCGCGTTCTTCATTGAAAAACGGCCGGCTAACCGGTAGCGCCGTTTGCCTTGGTTGCACGTGACTCATAACGGCTGCGGGCGAAGGCTCGGGATGTTAGGGTCTAACTCAACGTCTGCAGATGGAGCCGTCCAGAATGGGTTTTGTACCTATCCGATCTTCCACTGGGGCTGTCGGTATTTTGAACTTAAGCTCGTTGGCGCGCAGTAGGGCCTTCATGGTAGTCTAAAGGTAATGCGCCCTTCATGAGAAAACTTCCCCAGAAGGTCTGATTCATATCGCCCGTCATGGACTGTCGTCGACACAGCCTTCAGATAGGGTGCGCAAGCAATGGTGTTTTTGTGTAGAGTCTTGCTGGGCTTTGATGCTATGAAGTCCGTGGCTGCCGGCGTCAATCGTTGCATTGAAGACCTGCGGTATTTGAAGGTCGAACCGAGCAGATTCCGTGATGAGTCAGCACTGCGGCGTGCGTTATTAGGGTTATTGCTATGTAAGAATTACTAGGTATTTTGCATCATGTCCAATGTATGAGATCATTTCAAAAGACACCCCTTCAACAGAGGAGCAGCATGCGGAGAAGATTATTGATCAAGACTCGGATAATATCTACACCACCGGCCATAGTTCCTGAAACCGGATCAAGGCTCAACGAAGAAATCTCTTCACCACCGCGTCCAACAGATCCACCGTAAAATCGTTGATTTCCGACAACGAAGTTCTGAAATCTGACCTGCCTAGCAATTCTTCTACATTGTCTTCTGCAGCTTTGCAAACCAAGTCCCTTAGCTCCATATCCGAATCCGGTGTTGAGGTGTACACCTCCTTGATCGCCAAGGAAAACCCCTCCTCATTCCAGCCCTTCCTACCTTTGCCTTGAACTTCCCCTTGGCAAGTGCTTTGAGGCTGCGAATGTTGTACTTCTCAGCAATGGCGTAGACCTCTGCATTAATGAGGAGGGTAGGTTTTCCGCCACTATCGAAGGGCGAGTCGGTGTAGTCGAGCTTGTAGAGGTAATCAATCATTTTCTCGACAATACTGGGATCCTCATCTGTGATGGAGATTTCTCTGCTTGTTGCTTCCTGTGGCACTTAATTAATATACATTATCCATCAACCAAATGCAATAAAGAAACGTCTAGATACATATTTGATAAGGCTTCCCTTCTTATCGGTGTCCAACTGTGGTTGCTCATCATGCTGCATGACGGAGGTAAGCATGTTACTGCAAGGAGAGCCTAAGACTTGCCTTGAAGCAGCCGTCACAAGCAGCCGCGAAGAAAGTCGAACGTGGACAGACCACAGCACGATGCACCTTAAAATCACGATCCCGGCATCGAATGGTCAAGTCGGAGTACTTTGACGAGTCGTACACGCTGGCAGAGTTCAGTAAGTATTTAGAGTGACAGTGTTTGCAGATGTACGTGTATGGAAAAGGTACTAACCTTGCTAATCCAGCCATCAAGGCGTTCGTTGAGGCCTCAGCCATGCTGACAATGCGACTTTATGTTTAAGAAATTCCAAAGCTATCTTGCTCTTGGATGAGTGAACTGGGAAGATTAGAGACTTATGCCACTGAGCTCTGAAAGCCACGTACTGTACAGCCAGAAACTTTGTGATGGTCTCTATCCACGGCTATTCAAAATACACGAAGAAACTTCTCAACCAGAGAGTGTTAAAGGGAAGATCAAAAATCCAGCACCGACGTGCTTCTCATAACTACAAAGGCGATTTGCAAAATTCTACACCACCTCACACTTTATGCTAGCTATTATAAGAGTCACAACAACGTCAAAGACTGAGATTCTTCTGTAAAGTTAGAAAGTTCAAAGATTGTCTTAGACACTGATGCATCTGCTATATATGTTTTCATCATTTATAGCAATTTGAGCCCTTCTCAGCCCTTTTGCTTCAAGTAGCAAGAAAGTCATGAGGTGATGTAGAATTTTATAAATCACCTTTGTATGAAGGCTATAAACAAAATTCTCTGTTATCTCACAACTTTCTTGCTACTTGAAGTTGAAGGGCTGAGAAGAACTCAAATTGTTATAAATCATTGAAACATATATAGCAGATGCCTCAGTGTCTAACATAAGCTCTGAGCTTTCTGATTTTTCAAAAGAACCTCAATTGTTGGTGTTATTGTTGCTCTTGTAATAGCTAAGCATCAAGTTATGAGGTGGCGGAGAATTTTGTTTACAGCCTTCGTACATGTCGGGAGCCATCATGGGACGCCCAGTAAGGCCAATGTAATCACAGATCTTTCTTTTCAACGGGACTCGCTGCAGGATGTCTTCAAGATCTAAACGAATACAGCTATACGCTCAGCAGTTGATGCAGTTGTATATTCCATGAAAATACCACAGAGCTTGGAGTTGTATGGGTATGCTGACTCATTCTCGTCTTCCACACATGTACCAATGAGATGACGAAGCGTTAAAGTGTTGCAGCGAGCTTGTGAGGATGATCCGCCGGTGTCCGTGAGTGAGCTTCAATCCCTAGCTATCTCATAGCATCAATGGCCCATGCTTAGGAAGGCTTTATGACGACCTTATACATTCCGTCCCTTTCTCTCCCACTCACGACTGACCATAAAGCACGCAGCTGTTTCATCCACGGCTATAACTACAAAGGCGTTCTACGACGAGCCTCAATCTGCAGCTTCCCGAACTCTCGTCTTGAGACCTAACAATAGCCCTTTGTACAAGCAGGAGTCTCAGTTCCTTGCCTAGAACAATAGATCAGTCAGGAACATCCTCATACCTCCGTTCATTGACGAAAACGTTCTCTTTGACCGCGCTCGCTCCGGTTGGGACATTAAATCGTCTGCCTGCCGCCTGACATCCTGTATACCACTGCCGTTGTGCTCTCTGCTTTCCTGGAAAATACGAGCCAAACTGTGGAGACATTTGCTATTAGTATCTACCACCCTCTTGTACAGAGTCGAGGGCTTGCGGCAGGTTGGAATCTTGCAGGAAGCCTCGAGGAGCAGGTTCAAGCGCAATAGAGGGGCAGAATACTGTATCTATTACGAATACCACATCCGGAATTCACTACGTCGAAGGCCAGAGCTATGCCACAAGCAGGCTCTAGAAAGCGACCTGCACCCGGAACCTCACCGTCGGTCCAACATCAGTCGCAAACTTCGATGCACTTTTCTCCAAAGTCACCTCAGCTATCTAATGATCAGTTCCTTAGATGGGGGCAGAATCCACAGAACAACGAGGCCTCAGCCTATCCAGATCCTACAACGAGTTACGGTCCCAACATCTACGGGGGCTTAGCTCAACCGCAGGGAGTGCCTGTTCCGAAATCCAATCAAATTACACGAAGGCCTACGAACCAGCAACTGGTGACGAGAGGACGGTCTTTCAACAATACCGGCAGTGACCAGTGGTCAGGACTGGGTGATGGTAGCACGCAGCCTTCAGTGGAGGGATGGATTAACAGCGGTGAGGACTTGGAGCAAAAAGCATTGGTTGCAAAGAGAGATGCTCAGGCAAAGAGGAAACCAATCCCGCCTTTTGTGCAGAAGTTGAGCAGGTGAATTTACATACTTTGACTGTTCTCGCGTTGCCCTAACTAGGTGCTTTCTAGTTTCCTCGACGAGTCAAGAAATACTGATCTCATACGATGGTCAGACAACGGTGACTCGTTTATTGTTCTGGATGAAGACGAGTTTGCAAAAACCCTCATACCTGAACTCTTCAAGCACAACAACTACGCTTCGTTTGTCCGGCAGCTCAACATGTATGGGTTTCATAAGAAAGTGGGGCTTTCTGATAACTCAATGCGAGCAAGCGAACGCAAGAACAAGAGCCCTAGCGAATACTATAACCCATACTTCAAGCGTGGTCATCCAGATCTGCTATGGTTGATACAAAAACCTAAGAACCCTCTTGGTACAGTGGCCAAAGGAACAGGCAAAGGGGGAGGTAGAGTAAAGCTGGAGGACCGGGATGGAGTTTTGGAAGATGATGGCGAGGAGGCTTTTGATGCTGACAGTCCTGCGCCGCCAAACCAAACGCCAGGGGATAGTAGCCAGTATCGAGCCGAGGGCGGGAGGACCGGGCGTGGTCCATTGATGATTAGTCAAGGGGTTGGGAGCCTTCCGCAAGAGCAGCTTTCAGCGGTCCACCAAGAGTTACAGGCGATACGGCATCAGCAACAGGTCATATCCGTCGCTATCAACAAAATCAGAAGAGAGCATGAACAGCTTTACGGGCAGGCGGCAGCTTTCCAGTCATTGCATGACCGGCATGAAAGCTCTATCAATGCGATACTGACCTTCCTAGCAACTGTTTACAATCGCAGCCTTGAAGGTCATGGGGCACAGAACTTCGCCAACATGTTCGCTGGAGCTATACCTCACGACACTCAAGGGCAGGGCAACATTGTCGATTTTGGGGACTATGGAGATCGAGATCTGAATAACTCAACTGCCCAGATGCAGAGACCGTTCCGAAGGCAGCCCCTGCTTCTTAAAGCGCCCCCCATGTCAGGTCAGGGGAGTCAGCATGGTCGCGCATCCACCGCTTCACCAGCTGCATCTACGTCAAGTCCGCAACCACGGCCTCAGACGAGACAGTATGCCGCACAGAGTCAGCAATATCGAAATCAAGGTAACTCACTTGCGCAATCAGGAGCCAACAGGCTATCGCAAAGTCCCCAAGTAAAGCCCGGAGATATACCAAAGGATACTGGGCGGATCCCGGAAAGAGATATCATGGCCATGATCAACAATGCCAACGCCAACAACAGCAACAGCAACTTTCCTGGAGGCCCGATGGACTTCCCAGCTGCACTGTCTCACTTCGAAAATTCCAATGGCAACTCTCCTTTGACTCAAGGCGAACGCGCTGATGTGCTGAAGATGATAGCCAACGGAACCAACTCTGCTCACAATGGCAGTAACAACGCCCTGACCTCCCCAAATCCTCCGCAGATGCCGGGTATGCAACAACGGAATAAATCTCAGGAAGAATTCGATATACTGGCCAAACTCCAAGCAGAGCAAGATTCGAAAGTTCAGAACTTGACGACCATTCTCCAGCCACTCAGCCCAAGTGGCTCCATACCTGGATTGACCGACAATCAGTACTTTGGGGAACAAAGCGCCGAAAACGGCCCTGCACCTTTGGATCTGGATCAGATTTTCAACAGCGGCGACTATTTCACGGACCATGGCAACGGCAACATCAACCTTGATGGTAATGAGAATCTGGACAATGGCATCAATTTCAGCTTTGACGACCTCGGGAACGGTCCGAATGGATTCAATGGAGATAGTACGGGCGACCACAGCGGGCGAATCTTGGAGACAGTCAACAGCAGCGAAGCCACGAGTCCGGCGAATACGGCAGACGACGGGGCGCAAGAAGAGAGTGGAAGTCCCAGTAAGAGGCGTAGGAGGAAGTGAAAGGATCTGAAAAGCACTTGATCGGCGTCGTTCAGGGGCGCGTTATGGACATTATGACATGATAGATATGGGACACAGCGCTGCATGAGGATTTTACGGCGTCGGTGGTGGATGGATTTTGAGCGTACCCTCGACGAGCTATGATGATGTTTCCTCACTCAGATATGAGGCCAAGACTATTGAATAATGATTTGTCAGCTGCAAAGTTGACTATAGAACGGAAGAGCCAGAAATATCCATAAAGACACTTCTGAAATATAACTGCATCGCCGACTAGCGGAACTACCAATAATCTACCCTCGTCCACCAGTCACCCTTTCGGGAGCCCGCCCAGCATCCCTATCCTTATCCCACTCTGCCCGTCCCACCCTTCTCTCTCTTCTTCGCACGCTGTCCGTCTTTAATCTCCTTGCCCTTCTCTCTCGGATCGATCACAACAAGCTCTTCTTCATTCTTCCTCTTCCACGTTAGGTCTTTTCCCAACCGATCCTTATCGAAGCTCAGCGCATGAGACAGCCACCCCCTATCTTCGTTTTCTTCGCGATCTGCGCCGCCGCCAATGGCGTGCTTGTCCCACGACTGACAAGACTGGCAGTTTAAAATGAAGTGCAGATCACACAGCTGCGCTTCTTCCTCGTCATTGTCCGCGTCTGTGTTTGTGTGGGCGAAATTGTCAATGCCATTGCCGTTGTTGACAGCTGGCTTCTCGTTTTCGTCGTTCTGCAGGTCGCGAACAGGAGAAGCCGCGGGCTTAGACTCCGGCGGCGCTCGGTCCAGCTTGGCTTTGAACGCGTTCAAAATGCCGAGCGCCTGTTTATCATCGGCCATGTTGCTGTTCGCGCCGTACTTCCGTTTCCGGCCGCGTGTGGATCCCTCCGGGATCATTTGCTCCAGGGCCGACTTCTTCCGTGTTGAGTCTGTGGGAGCAATGGGGATGGTGCGCTTCATGGAGGCTTTGAGCTCGGCGATTCGTGCGTTGGTTTTGTCGAGGAGGGAGGATACTTTGCTGACGGCTGCTGGTTCGGGTGATGAGGATGGGGAGCGGGATGGGAGCTCGGCGTTGCGGATCGGTAGTTGGGTGTTTGCATCAGGTTGGCGTGGGGGGGATTGTGAACTTGAAGCTTGCCGTTTGAGAGGCTTCGCTGCTTTGTTGAGCCTTGGCTTCAGGGAAGAGTCTTTGTCGTTGATGGCTCCATTGGACGTTCCATCTACGCTGACGAGCTTCGTGTTGAACTTAGCCTTTTTCGTGACAGGGTTCGGCTCTGTTTCGTCGCCTTCGTCACCACCGAAACTCAGCAATGCCTTTCCAGCCTTCTTCTTCGGTTTCTTTTTGAGTTCCTTCTTGTTCTCCACAGCAGGCCCGGCCTCGACCTCTCTGCGCACCATATCCTCAAACGGACTGACCAATATTTCCGTCCCCGTGATCTTGGTAGGATACAGCGGCCTCTCGCTCCCCTCTCCAACCAGCTCCGCCTCCCCCATCTTCATCAGGTTGTAAATCGTATCCCCCACCACCCTTCCAAACATGGTATTCCTCCCAGCCAGCTCCTCCGTTTTCCCCAATGTCAAGAAGAATTGGCTCCCATTGTCATCCTTTTCCCCCGTATTCGCCATCCCCAGTAGGCCCCTCCTGTTAAACTTGAGCCTGCTGTGGAACTCATCGGCGAACAGTCCGCCATCGTAGATGGCTTCACCTCCCTCCCCGGTACCTGTCGGATCACCACCTTGGATGACGAAGCCGGGCACGAGCCGGTGAAAGACCGTGCCATTGTAGTAGCCGTCGAGACATAGCTGGAGGAAGTTGCGCGAGGTGAGAGGGGTTTGCTTGGCGAAGAGCTCGAGGAGGATGTCGCCAGAGGTGGTTTGAAGGAGCACTTTGGATGTTGGTTGGGGCTCGAGATTATACAGAGAGCTCATCTCAACTTAAGAACACTCCTAGCTTGGATGCGATGTTAATCATGCTCGATCCTTCGAACTTTTAGCTTGCTTAGTGCTCAATCAAGTTGGCTTCACCAGAGCCTCTGTGGGCAGATTAGATGGCTAAAGCGCACTAACCCGAAAATGGGTACTTTGCCTCAGATGGTCTGAGGTGACCTTATAGGTCAGTTGATCTCACAGAAACCTATGCTCCATTCTCCAATTGTGCATTTTGCGCGCGACAAAGCTAAGCTACCATTGAGTTCCCCAGCTTCGATGTACATACTGGGCACGACACCGCTCTGATGACCACCCTCACCTTACTCACGACACGACCCCTCTCACAAGAATGGAAATAAACATCCAGTCTAGAGCGTATAAACGCCATTCCCATCAAACCCCTTATCGGTAGAATTAACCTCACGCACAGGCAAATACTCCAACCCATCCATAACCTTCGCCGCATTCCCAAACGACACCCTCAGCGTCTGCCATCCCTCGTGCTGCTGGCGATTACTCTCGTCGTCCAAGCCGCTCTTGGCGTTCGGATCGATGTAATCGGTCCACACCTCCCACTTGACGAGCAGAGCGGTGGAGTCTTTGATGCTGCGCTTGTCCAGGATGGCAAAGGTCGTGATGTCGGCTGGGGAGTGGGTTTTGCAGAATTTGCCGAGGGTGTCGAGGCTGGCGGACGTGAATGAGGTGGTAAATTCGGATCTGTGTAAAGTTAGGAGTCAGCGATACTTCTTTGAGAGGGAGAAATGTTTGAGACAGATGTTGTGAACGAGAAGGCGGCAGGTTTATCAGCGATCTTGCTCCGGCAACATTTTCTGCGACTCAAGAGGTGGCATGGATATCTAATTCGGGAAGATACCTACATAGGTGGCTCTGTTGGCTTCTCGAAGGTCTTCTGGGAGGAGGTCTTGATCAGGGTCCAGATGTTGCCGAAGCCCGATTCGGATTTCTGGAGGAGGTCGTCGATGAGCTTGGACAATCGAATTAGTCAAGAGCCGAGACATTGCTGAATGGAGAAGAGAGGCTTGCCTTGGGAGGTACCTGGACAGTGCAGAATACGGGAAAGAATTCCGGCATAGTGTGGTTGGACGAGTAACATCTTCTCCGCTATTCGTGGGGATTTTGGAAGAGTAAGGACGAATCTGCTACAAGAAATCGGTCGAGGGATGAGGGGTGACGATGGAGGAAAAGAGGGAGAGAGATTCGATGTCACGCCAGGGGGTAACGTGATCCATCACTAAGCTGGCCACATCACTAAGCTGGCCACCTCACCAAGATATCACCCGTGAACACTTCTAAAAAGGCCGGTTAGGTAGGCTTCATACGCTAGATCAAGCCTACCTTCTTGATATACTATATCTTGTTGTTGTTGTGTTGGCATAACGATAGAAGGATGTAAAGTTGGTTGGTGGCCAGCTTAGTGATGTGGCCAGCTTAGTGATGGATCACGTTAACGTAATCTACCCCCAAGTTGGCCACACCCCCAAGTTGGCCAGTGCCCCACACGAAAACGCGACTTTCAACAAAACACCAAAATGTCACCCAACCACAAAAGCGATCAGGAAGCTAGAATTCTCCAAGTCATTGAAGCTATCCATAGTAATATATCTCCAAGTATACGCGCCGCAGCGCGCACCTACGACGTCCCTCGGTCATCTTTAACCAATCGTCTCCGTGGACAGCCAACGCTTCAACAATCCCGAATGACAAATCGAAAGCTCCTCCCTACGGAAGAAGAAGCTCTTTTCCAATGAGTTATATTCATGGGCGAACGGGGATTTTCACCTCGGATCTCTGCTGTACACAAAATGGCTGATATTCTTCTTTCAACGCGCGCTGAATCCTCCGCCAACGCGTCACTCATTGTGGGCGAAAATTGGGTCCGCAAATTCATCAATCATCATGAGCAGCTCCAATCGAAATACACACAAAAGTATGACTATCAATGAGCCTTATGTGAGAACCCCAAGATCATGAGTGACTGATTTCAGCTTGTGAAGAACACACAGGCGAAATATGGCATCCTGAACAAAGACATCTACAATTTTAACAAAACAGAGTTTCAAATGAGGATCATAGACACTGTCAAAGTGATGACAGAGTCACAAAGAGCTGAGAAAGCATTAGTCACACAGCTGAAGAATCAAGAATGGGTGACAGCCATGAAAACTATCAATGTCAGTGATTGAGCCCTGTCTTCTATGATCATCTTTGCAGACAAAATGCATCAGGCTGCATGATATAAGGCTTTACCACTGCAGTGAATGATTGCTGTTAGTGAAAATGAGTGAACCACTGATAAAATTGATCTGATTTGACTTCAGACCATATTTAATGAATACACCAAGGCACATACAATTGAGCAGTATTGACTGCTGATCTTGAACAGTCATGAAAGTTACACAACTCTCAAATTTAATTGATTCTGTTTAAACAACATGATTATAATCTTGTGTATGTCACTGCATTTGTCACATCTGCTGCAGTCATTGAATGTTGACTGCTTTTCATTACTGAAACACATGTATGAACATTAGGTGAAAATTTGTATGCAGCTTGAATGCAATTATATTGACAAGCTTGACTTCTTAAAGGCTTTTAAACCTGCTTGTGCAGCAGCTTTAAGTTCATTGAATATTTGCAGTGAATTTGCTGCAGCTGAACTAGTGTTACATAATTCTGAGTGAGTTCTGTTACATCTTCAGTTCAAGCTATGAATGCTCACTTCTTTTGCATTAGAGACAGTTATAGCAGTCTGTTAAATTCTCAAAACATTCTACACTGTGGCTCAATTGACTTAAGAATATACTACAATCAAGAAATTACTTAAACAGCATTTGAAAAGCTCTTTAAGTTCAATAAAACAGGCACTGAAGCAGGTGGTTAAAGGGTGTCAAATGACTATGCATAACACTGTTCTTTTAGTCAGTGAAAACAAGAATCTACAGACTATAAGCACATGTTAAAAGTGCAAGTGAGAAACTTCATGCTCATATATAGCTAGTGAGAGAGTTTTGACTGCAAAGAAAGATTAAAAGTGAGTTAAAAGAGCTTAAATAGCTGATAAAGCTGTTTTAAGCAAAGTTACTGCACAAGCTTCTGACTGCACATCATAAAGATGTAGTATGTGTAGCTCACTGAAGCATAATGTCAGAGTATGTCTGACACATGTAGTTTGATTTCTAGGTGTAAATAGCATAATTCTATGAAAATTTGTTGATATTTTGTACATTAATTGCATTTTGAGGTAAAGCACTGATCAACTTGAGAATGTGGTCAACTTAAGAGTAGATTACATTATTTCAAACAGCTTATGTAAGCTTCAACTGCCTCAATGCAACTGACTGACATCTCATTATCTTGCATTTTCTTGTCTCATGATTCATGCATTAAATCAACTCTGCATAAGATTTGACACTCAAACAGTCAGGCTGAGCAGGCTTCAAGATTTAGAGATTAATGTTTAATATTGTTAGTTTTGCTCACAGTTAAATTATCAGATATTCACTTTTAAAAAATGTAGTTAGATAAGTCTTAATTGTCTTTTATAAAGTTATCAGTGCAAATTTTTTAATGTTGTTAAAAATTGTGCAGTTCTGCATCAGATCATTTTAAATTCTGTTTTGAGATCACATGACCTCAGCACACTTAAAACTTAACTAGATATTATTCTAGTAACTTAAACAATACAAGAATGTTTATTTTGACTTTATTATGTTTAACAGATTATAAGTTCAGCACTATACATTTAAAACATTTTAATTATCTTTATTCTGACAGTCTTTACTTTACTGTTCTCAATTTATAGTCTTTCATTGTTCATTAATTGCAATTACATCACATTTAATTAATAATATAATTTTCTTAAACAGTAACATTCATTTTATAGCTAAACTCATCAATATAAGCAATTATGCTTTCTGAGCTGTCAATATCAAGTATGTTCTTATGAATAAAGATGTTTAAAAGATAATTAACAGCACTTTTACTAAATTATCTTCTTTTTTCAATTTTAAACCTTCATTTGAGATCTTCTTTAAGTCATTAATTATAATTTTTTATTTATTCTGAAGTAGAAACAACAGTAACACATATATTATTATTGCACTCAGCTGCATAAACAGTTTTAAAAGATTTATTAAAAATCTTAATATCTGTTTTATGTGATTAAAGTTGAAGAAGTTATACAAAGTTTAAAGATTTAATGCTCATTATCTGACATTTATTATTCTTCTTTCTCATTACTATAATAACTGCAAGTCAGTGAAGAAGTATGTTAAACAGATTAAAATGTTATCATTATATTTTAAAAAGATGAATTCTATCTTTTCAGATTGAATTATACTCACAGTCTTTTTGAACAATCTAGAATCCTCATTTAATGCATTTACTACAGTTAAATGACAGACTATTTGAATTTACATTTCTTTCTTCAATGTATTAATGACTGAACTCATTGATGAGTCTTGAATTAATGATAATAAGTTCTCTGTTATCATGATCTTTTACAGTAATAACATCTTCATGTTCTTTAAACAATGTTTTTATTGTAAAAGAATAAGTTATGAAGAACTCATGTGCTGAAACAAATATCTGCATAAAAAGAAGAAATTTGAAGCAACTAAAAAAAAGAAGAATGAAAAGTCTGATGAATTCAGTGATGAATTCAGTGATAATTTCACATTGAACTTTGTTGAAATAAGAAGGCTTTGCGGGGATTTCAGTCCTATTCTGACCTAGCGCTGAAACTTGCCGTGTCACGTGACGCTGCTTAGTCAGCCCACACAAAAGTCATGCTGTCAATGCAGACTCTGCATTCTAGTTAAGATATATGAATTAAACAGTCATTTCATAAAGGTCATACTTCAACAGGTTATGAGCTCAGTATTCTGTCTTCATACCTCAAGACATTAGTCAGTCATTCATTGACCTCACTGTCATCATCTTTTGACAGTGTCTTTTGTCATTTTGATAGCCTACCTGAGTGCTTCCTCAAACAACCCCTTTTGTTGTTACTTGATATTCTTGATTTCAACATTTTTGTTGTTTCAATAGCTCACCTGAGTGCTTTCTTGAATGACTCATTGTTTTGATAGCCTATCTGAGTGCTTTCTTGAATGACCCCTTTTGTTGTTACTTGATATTCTCAGTTTCAACATTTTCATCATTTCAATAGCTCACCTGAGTGCTTTCTTGAACAACTCATTGTTTTTGATAGCTTATTTAAGTGCTTTCTCAAACAACACCTTTGTCATTTCAATATTCTTGAACAACTTGTCATTATGATATTCTTGATTGACATCTCTTTGCTTTTTCAATAGTCTTTGTGTTTTGGTGTTTGTTCTTGACAACTCACATAATCATGACTTTCTTGAACAGCATTTTCAACTTCCCTCATCTTGCTGGCGCTAGTAACTATGCCTCATGAGCCACTAACGTCAAGTTCGTCCTTATGAACAAAGACCTATGAGCTGTTGTTTCAGGCACGTCTTTTGAACCAGTTGTTGAACTTGATGGTGTTAACACTTTGAACTTGAAGTTCTCATCTGAATACATTGTCTGAAGTAAAGAGAACGACAGGGCATGTGCTACTATAGCACTGTCATGTCAGAATGGCCTTAAGAGGTTCATTCAAGACCTTTCTGCACATCAGATGTGGTTGAAGCTCAAGAAGTTGTACGAGGTTCAGGGCTTTAACACCAGATACCTTACGTTTATGACACTTTTAAGTCACCACTATGATTTGTCTAAGTTCATTGAGGACTATGTTGATCAGCTAAAGACTTCATCACAATGTTTGCAAGAGATGAATTCTACCTTTTCAGACTGGGTTATACTCACTGTTCTTCTTAACAACCTTAGATTCACATTCAATGCCTTTGTCATGGCTAAATGTCAGTTCATTTGCGTTACAACTTCTACTTTCAATTTCTTAGTTGCTGAGTTGATTGATGAGGCTAGAATGGAGGATAATAAGAGCTTTGTTGCAATGGCCTTTCATGACAAACCAAAATCGGCGTCGTCATCGCTTCAGTGTTTGCACTGTAAGAAGACTGACCATGAGGAACCTATGTGCTTTGTCAAATACCCTCATAAGAAGAAGGGCAAATTGTCATTGTCAGACAAGTTCTCAGGCAAGTCCTTCAACAATGTCAAATCAACCTTCAATAAGACTGGTGACAATGCCACAACACTCAGCTTTATGTTCATCATAGGATCACACCTCATGAGTGTGTGAATTGTTGATACTGAAGCCTCTGATCACTTGTGTTCTACACACAAATTCTTTCTTATCTACAAGCCTATTTCTAGGTCTCTTAAAACGGTTAATGAACCTGCTCAGATCATTGAAAAGGGCATGGTTTCACTATGTTTAGTACATTCTGACGGTGGCATACAAGAGGTTATCCTCAAAGATGTTATGCATGCTTTTAATTCCTCTGTGAACCTTGTTTCTGATCACCGCATGTGTGTTGATGATATCTTTTTTGACATGCATGACTGCATCATACATCACAAAAACAACAACATCATTGAATACACTTCTGAGGTCAACAGGATTTTTCAGCTACACCTTGATGATACACCTCAGTCTCATGCCTTTGCAGCTAATTGTGAGTTCAAGGTATCATTTGATATGTGGCATTGACGCTTGAGCCATTTAAGTCATACAAACATCAAGCGTCTGTTTAAGATCATTGACGGCATAGATCTTAAGGATCTTCCTTAATGACATGATGTCTGTGAACTGTGCATGAAAGTTAAGCAGACTTGTTGCCCTTACAATGCTTTTATTGAGTGAGCAACTCAATCATTAGGTCTTATTCATTCAGATGTCGTTGAACCCATAACGCCCACCGTCTATGACGGTTCAAGATGGTTTGTTACCCTTACTGACAACTTCACAAGGTTTACCTGAATGTTTTTCATGAAAATCAAAGGTGAGACAGCCAAGCATATCAAGGACTTTGTCACATTGATGAGGACTGACTGTTCTGACTATTCTCTAGAACACCTTCACACTGACTTTGAGTGTGAGTATCTTGTCTTGAAGGACTGGTTTACAGTCAACGGCATCATCTGAGAACCTACTACACCCTATTCACCTGAAGAAAATGGCGTTTCTGAGCGGCTAAATCGCACTATTTGCAAACCCGCATGAGCTATGCTCAAAGACTCTGGCCTGAACTCACACCTCTGATCAAAAGCCATTAAAACTGCAGTTTATATCAAGAACCGGTCTCCTACTTGTGTACTTAACATGATGCTCTATGAAGCATGAACAGGCAACATTTCTGACCTCTCAAGTCTTTGCATTTTTGATATCATTGCTTGAGCACACATTTCTAAGAAACAACGTCAGCAAGGAGTCAAGTTTGAGGACTGCAGCCTCAAATGCCACTATTTAGACATGAAAGGAAGCTCAATCTTCTGTGTTTGAGACTCTGAATCAGAACGGGTTCTAGAGTCCCATAACTGCTTTGTTGATGAGGGCATTACTGCTTATGAAAACATAGCTAACATAGAGGTTCACAGCAAGAAGAAGACAACTAGCACTAGCAATCATGCTGTTGACCTTTCTTCTGTGTTCTCATTCTTGTTGTTGCAACCTTCTTTTGTTTCAAAGGGAGTGTCTGCACCAGCTACACCGCTGCTTCAATCCTCACTATTACAGCAATCAAATTCTTCATCTTCTTTTGTTTCAGAAAGAGCATCTACCTCTTCATGTTGTTAGTCTGAACTCATGGGTTCAGACCCGCAAGTTCTAGACAAGTTGTCTGATTCAGATGAGCTCAGTTCATTGAACCCTTCAGCCTCAGCTGCATCAGGTTCATTGAACCCTTCAGCCTCAGCTGCATCACACTACAACCTTCACAGTTGCTCAGTTGTTGACAAGTCTGATGCACATGTTTCATATGCGTATGCTGCAATTTCTATCAACAACATCGTCAAACTGATCACATATAAGCAGGCTGTGAAGTCACCTCTGTGTGACAAATGAAAGATGACTATGAAGAATGAAATTCAGTCACTGAAGGATAATAACACATGAGACATTGTCAACGTGCCGTTGAATCAGCATGTCCTTAAAGGACGCTGGGTTTACAAGGTCAAGCGTGACGCCCATGGTCAGGTTAGCTGTTATAAGGCTCACTGAGTTGTCAAAGGCTACAAACAGCAGTTTGACATAGACTATGATCAAACCTTTGTGTCTGTCATCAAGCCGCAGATGTATAAGACCCTCTTTGCCCTTGTGGCACATTATGACCTTAAAGTGAATCAAATGAACGTCACTACCGCGTTCCTTTATGGCTTTATTGATCAGGTTGTTTATGTTGAGTTATCTCACAGCTATGGGCTACTTGACAAGGTTGCTTTGCTGAATAAAGCCCTTTATGGCCTGAAGCAAGCACCTCATCTGTGGTATAAGACTTTACATGATCTTCTCATGTCTCTTGGTTTCTGTTGACTTGATTTCAACCATAGCATGTTTGTATGAAACGGTGTCATCATCGCTGTCTATGTTGATGACTTCCTGCTTGTTGAAAAGGATAAGTCAGCTATTCAGGACGTTAAACAATGTCTTAATGACACATTCAAGATGTCAGATCTCAGTCCTGTGTTCTACTATTTAGGCATGAAAGTGAAACAAAACTGTGCTGAACGCACAATCTGTCTTACTCAAACAGCTTACATCAACAAGGTCCTTCAGACCTTTCAGCAGTCACAGGCTGTTTCTGTCAACACTTCTATGAATTCTGATGCAGTATTCATGAAGAAGTCTACCACTCAGGCTGACATCACTGTCATTTGACAGTATCAGAAAGCAGTCAGATCACTAATGTACATTATGTTACAGACACATTCTGACATCATCTTTGTCATCTTTACTGTTAGTCAGTTTGCTCAGAACTTTAACATGTCACACTACAATGCCGTTAAGCGGATCTTTAAGTATCTCGCTGGCACTATGAATCTCAGTGTCATTTATGACATTACTGACAACGGCCTCATTGACTATACTGATGCTGACTGAAGTGGCTGTCACAACATCAGAAAGTTCACTGAGGCTTACCTCTTTCTTTTATATGAAGGTTTCATTAGCTGATGTTTTAAACGTCAGCAATTCGTCGCCCTATCCTTGACAGAGGCTAAGTACATGGCTGAAACACAAGCTATGAAGGAAGCCATTTGACTACGCCGTTTCCTTAGTGAAATTGGCTATTTTCATGACAACAATGTCGTCATCATTCAAGCTGACAACAACAAAGCTATGAACCTAGCTAGAAACCCTGAGTTCCATGCTTGTATCAAGCACATCAACATACAATATCACTTTGTTCATGAAGCTGTTGATTGTCACCTTGTTGACTTTGAATTTGTACCTACTGTCAAGCAAGCAGCAGATGGGCTTACTAAGGCTCTGTCTGCTGTCAAGTTTAGCCGTTTCCTTATTCAGTCAGGTCTTATATTTAATTAATGACCTGTCTTCAACACATGTTCAAACCTCATTGTTGTCAACCTTCTTTGTCACCTTTTACATTCTCACTTTCTTACCTTGCTGTTGCGGCCTTCTTCACATCCTCACCACCTTGCTGTCAGGCTCACTTTTTAGTGGGATTGAAGGACTTTATACTGGCTAGTGAATGAATATTCAGGTCATCTAAAACTGAGAAGAAGTGTTGAAATAAGAAGGCTTTGCAGGGATTTCAGTTCTATTCTGACCTAGCGCTGAAACTTGCCGTGTCACGTGACGCTGCTTAGTCAGCCCACACAAAAGTCATGCTGTTGATGCAGACTCTGCATTCTAGTTAGAATATATGAATTGAACAGTCATTTCATAGAGGTCATACTTCAACAAACTTGAACTTGACTTTTAATTTGATCTTCAAATTGTTCTTAAATATGAAGCTTAGTGCATCTACACTCAGCTTCATGTCAGTTGTTGGTTAGCATTCTCTGAGTGTTTGAATAATTAATACTGAGACTTTAAATCATCTGTGTTTTATGTGAAAGTTCTTTTCTAGCTATCAGTCTGTTGTGTGATCATTGAAAATGGTCAATGAATCTGCTCAAATCATTGAAAAGAATATAATTTCACTGCATTTAGTACACTTTGACAGTGACATACAGAAGATTGTTCTTCACAATGTTATGCATATTTCTTCTTTATTAGCTAACCTTGTTTCTGATTGCTGCATGTGATTTGACAATGTCATCTTTAACATGACTGACTGCACTCTACATTACAATGATGACATCATTGAACATGCTTTAAAAGTCAATGAGCTATTTCAGCTACACCTTAACAATTCACCTCAGTTTTACACATTTGCAGCAAGCAGAGGTTTTAAGATTTTGTTCAAAATGTGACACTGTTGTTTAGAGCATCTTAATCATGTTAATATTAAATGTTTAACTAAAATGACTTACAGCATGAACCTTACTGATCTATCTCATCTTCACTGTGAGAACATCTGTAAAGCATGCATGAAAGTCAAGCAGACACATCATCTGTACAACACTTTAATTAAGTCAATTACTTGAATTCTTAACCTTATTCATTCAAATATTGTCAGCCTCATTACATTTATTGTGTATGACAGTTTAAAGTACTTTGTTACTCTTATCAATGACTATATCAGGTTCACCTGAATGTATCTCATGAAGAAAAAGAAACAGACAGCTAAGCATGTTAAAAGCTTCATTATCATCATAAAAACCCACCTTTTAAATCTTTCTGTCAGTCATTTCTGTACTGATTATGAACATGAATACCTTAATCTTAAAGACTGATTTAGTTCTGAGAACATTATTTAAGAACTCATGATAACATACTTCTTTGAGAAAAACAGCATTTTTGAGCAGGTTAACCACACTATTTGTGAATCAGCTAGAGTTATGTTTAAGAATAGTGACATAAACTCTGTCTTATGACTCAAAGTCATTAAAACAGCTGTCTTTCTTAAGAATCATTCATCTACTCAATGCCTTAAGAATAAGACACTGTATGAAGCATGAACTGACAAAAAACTGAATCTTAACAGGCTTCATATCTTTGATACAATTGCATGAACACACATTTTTAAGAAACATCATCAACAAAAAGCTAAATTTAAAGACAGAAGTCTAAAGTGCTGTTATTTAAACACTGTCAGCAACTTCATTTACTGTGTCTGAGATTCTAAATTTAAAAGAGTTTTACAGGTTCACAATTGCTTTGTTAACAAAAGTATAAAAGCATACAAGAACATGACTAACTTACAGATTGACAGCAAGAGAATGTTCTCAGTTGTTTCTGTTATTTCTGTTGTTTCTTTTGTTTCAGAGAGAGTCTTTACTTTTACTTTTATGTCTTAAACATCTTTATTGTCTTCTTTGTCTGCTTTTTTACCCATTACATCAGTTATTATTTCATCAACTCAGCAGCATTTATTGCTACAGTGTTTTCAGAGTCTTCATACTAATGATGCATCTGTTACATTTAATACAGCAGAATTTACATCATCTGTTTAATATTTCTCTGTGAATTCTTTCTTGCTGACTTCATTTGATGATATCAATTATTCTTTGCTTTTTAACTTTCAGTTGTTGTTTATTATTTCTACTTCTTTTGATGACAACTTAAAGACACATGTTTCATACATATATGCTGCTGTCTTTATGAACAACATCATTAAACCTACTACATACAAACAGGCTACAGACTCATCTTTGTGCAATAAGTGAAAGAAAGCTATGAAGAAGAAAATACACTCACTTGAGTATAATAATACATGAAATGTGATGACTAATTCACAGAATCAGCATGTTCTACAGAGTCAGTGAATATACAAGATTAAATGCAGTGCTGATGATCAGATTATTCACTATAAGGCTCACTGAGTTGTTAAGAAATACAAGCAGCAGTTTGATGTTGATTACAATCAGACATTTATCTTAATGATTAAATCTCAGACATACAAAGCTCTGTTTGCTCTAGTGACACATTTTGATCTCAAGACAAATCAAATGAACATTATTACAGCCTTTCTTTACAATTCTATTGATCAGATTATCTATGTCAAATTGCTGCATGACTACAGGCTATCTGACAAGATTACATTACTAAACAAGGTTCTTTATGATCTAAAGCAGTGACCTTGTCTATGATATAAGACTTTATTCAACTGTCTTATTTCACTGAGATTTCAACATTCAGAACTGAATCATAGCATCTTTTTAAAAAATGACATTATTATCACTGTCTACATTGACAATCTACTTCTTATTGATAGCAGCAAGTCAGTCATTCAGTGCATCAAAAACAAGCTGAATTTAATCTTTAACATGACAGACTTAAAGCTCATCACTTATTATCTGAGTATGTGAATCAAATGAAATTGTACTGAATGCACTATTTGTCTTACTTAAACAGCCTACATTTGCAAGGTTCTACATATTTTTTGTCAGAATGAGGCAAATTCAGTGAATATCTCTATAAATTCTAACATTGTTCTTATAAAGAGATTTAATAAACAGGCTGATGTTGTCACTATTTGTCATTATCAGTGAGCAATTGACTTGTTAATGTACATTATGTTACAAATGTGTTTTGATATTGTCTTTGCTGTTTTCTTTGTTAGTTAGTTTGCTTAGAATTTTAATGCTACTTATTACAATGCTGTTAAATGAATCTTTTGCTACCTAGTTAAGATAACTACTTAAGGCATTACTTATAAATTCACTAATAGTGATTTACTGAGTTATACTTACACTGACTGAGATGATGATCAGAACTCTAGAAAGTTTACTGATGTTTATCTCTTTCTTCTATTCAGAGACTTTATTAGTTAATTGTTTAAATGTTAACAAACTGTTGCTCTGTCTTTTACAAAAGCTGAATACATGATAAAAACTCAGGCTACTAAGAAAGCTATTTGATTATGCTGTTTTCTCTGTGAAACTGGTTTCTGTGTCATGAATTCTATCATTATTAAGGCTGACAATAAGAAAGCAATTAAGCTGTTTAAAAATTCTGAGTTTCATGTTTATATGAGCACATTAATATTCAGTATCACTTTGTTTACAAGGCTGTTAAATGATGTCTTGTCAACCTCAAATATATTTCTACAGCTGATCAAGCTGTTAATGATCTTATTAAGTCTTTACTTGTTGTTAAATTCTGCTATTTTCTTGTTCAATTAAGTTAACTTATTGAGTAGTTAATTGAGAGAATAATATCAGAGTGTATAGAGTGAATTTGCTATGAATTCAGACCTTTTAAATCTGAGAAAAAGTGTTGAAAATTGTGCAGTTCTGCATCAAATCATTTTAAATTCTGTTCTGAGATCATGTGATCTCAGAACACATAAAACTTAGTTAAATATTATTTTAACAACTTAAGCAATACAAGAATGTTCATTCTGACCCTATTACATTCAACACATTTTAATCTATTTTAAGATAAAAGAAGAACACATACAATATGTTAGCTGAATAATTAAAAGATTACAGAAGCACTGTCTCTTTATTAAATTAAATAAATGTGAGTTTTACATTAATAAGATGAAATTTATAAATTTCATTCTGACACTTAATGAGATCTTAATGAAGAAAAGTTAAATTAACACAGTTAAAAACTGATCTGTGTTAAGAAGTTATTAAGATATTTAAATCTTTTTAATATTTGTAAATTTCTACAGAAGATTTATTAAAGCATTTTTTAAAAAAGCAGAATCACTGAGTTCTCTTTTAAATAGAGTAACAGTCAGATCATTCAGTGAAAGAACAGATAAGAAAGAGGTATAAAGTGATTATTAAGATGTGATATAAAGTTGTTGATAGAATGTGATTGATAGATTAATGATGATTTTTTAAGAGCTGAGACATCAATGCTGTGCTCTGAACAGAGATTGTGTAGATTGACTTTCTCTTTTTTACTTCTTAGATCGGTACTTAGTTCCCTCAGTTTGATGAGAAAGGTTATCACTCTCCGTTGATGGGTAGTATGTGAACAGCTTTCCTAGCATCAGGGCTCGGGAGTGTAGTGCCTCCACTTTGCATACAGCAAGCGTACAGTGCTAATCCATGTTAATGGTACAGGACTATGTGTTAGTCTATTCCGCCTATCTGCTGCAGGTGTCTAGAAATCTGCTTCTGTTGCCTAATATCAAGACTCAATTTTACCTAGTGGATGCGCACAGGCTCTAGCTGCCGGAGCACCCTTTTGTGGTTTGTGGTGGTTGGGTTATTGACCGTCAGAGGGTGTGGCCCGGCAGGTGGAGTACCCCGTAGTACAGCCTTACGCCCACACATATCTCGCTGGCGCCATAGCAATTCAATCATGTCTTCCTCACCGTACCTTTTCACCGTAACAGTTACACGTATAGTTCCAAGAGATATACACTGTCTGCGTTATTTGTAGGAAATATAGTATAATGCTAAGATTCTGCAGATACACACCCCAAATAGAGTGAATCATTAAGACCTGCGATGCCACAACGAATGCCCTTTCCGCGCCCACCATCGCTTGACAGACGATCCAGCCCACACCCAAAACAGAATAAGCAAAGGTAAGAGCCCAACTGCCACGCTCTCATAATTCGGCACAGAAAGAATTGAGCAGCAAACAGAAATTACAACGAACAGTATTCGTTTCACAATACTTCGGATGTCCCGTCTTCCTCGACGGCTTTTCCACCATCTGAACGGACCTCGTCCTTGGAAGATGGAGAAGAAAACAATTGTTGGCAGCAGCAACTGGAAAGCTAAGCTAGCAGGAACCGCGAAAATTGAAAACAAAATATAGGCCCCAACAACGTAGACTGCTACTGCAATTGGATAAACCAGACGCCAGTAGACACGGTATTCGGCTATGGATTGAAGGGTCAGGCGGAGGATCAGTCCTGTGATGATTGGAAGAACAAAGTGTTACGGCCAAACCGTAACCGGCTAGTATGTCCTAGGGAATACGCGGGGAAAGGGTATACCTGGACATAGGCTCGCACAGCTCTATATGCTTGTGGCGAGCCCGGTGAGGCAATAGACCCTTAGCAGGTCTATCAGCTCTGTTGCTCTATAGCGAGCAGTGTGAGCACGGCAATCCTATAGTATATAGTAGGACCATTTCCCCTATGGAAATGGGTTGTGTTCAACTCAATACAAGTTACCAACTACTGGTTTAC
>JAABUP010001533.1_pt1 | contig 48533 bp, 44 predicted proteins | sample 5559201 | NCBI WGS metagenome assembly JAABUP01 (sample SAMN10711887, study PRJNA513373) | rock metagenome | isolation source: Antarctica rocks | place: Antarctica
CCAATTGCCGTGAGGATGCCCAGCTAGCCCTAACTAAACTCAGTACGAAAATCACTAGAGTTGTAAAAATAGCTAAACAAAGATATCGCATTGTCTTTCTGCTGGGTGGTCTGTAGAACTCCATGCGGCTTTTTCGTCTCGATGAAGCCTTGGGCAGCATTGGCTGATAAGACCCGGAGCTCTCGCGGGAGGAATTGGAGTATGAGGATGGGTTGGTGGCGCGTTCATATTCAACGGAGGAGTCTGAAAGGTCGTCTTCGTATTTCTCGAGGTCTGGGGAGTTGCGTGTGTCATGACAATTGTCTACCGAATTCAATTGGTATAACCTCCCCATTGCGATGATATTTCACGAATACCAGACAAAGTGCGATCTCATTCCAAGCAACGGAGAAGTCTTTTCGAGATGTTACAAGCAGTCGCTGGTACCGAGTCCTACCACTACTGTCTGTGCCATCTTCGAGAACGAGTGGTTATCGCGCTAAGAGGCTCAATATTGATTGTTGGCCAGGCGACCTCATGCGCCAAGGCCCCAGCCTTTAATGGGTGCGCGCCTTTGGGTCCTGCATCACCAACGTCTTCTGTATCCCCCACCCCACGAAATTGAATATACCTACTGGCGAAACACCTGACAGTGCGAATTCATCTCCTAGAGGGATACCTTCGCCGATTCGTACGGGGTTTCTTTGCGTGCAATGGCACAGGAGGGGCGGTCAAGTCCGCGCATCCACTGGGGTGCCACTCCAGGCCGAATTCTTTGCATTGCATCCAAGGGGTCCCCAGACCGAATAGGCCCGCTGAATTCTCATGATCTCGACTGCTTGGCCTGCTACCCGCTCGTCGCCGGAATCTCTGTTCTGCTGATGCAGGTTCCAAGACGGGCCAGAAGCACATCTTTGCATGGAGCCTTCTTTGACACCATTCGACGTCCTGAGAAGACAGAGGCTTGGTGAGTGCCTTGGCAGCAGCTGAAAGGGTCCAAGGAGTCTGTTGAAAAGGCCTTTTCCCCACAATCCTCCTCTCCTGCGTTAGGTCAGTGCAGCCACGGAAAACCGCTCTTATTCCGGCTCTCCCTAGTGCAGGTCCATCAAATCCTCCTAGCAGATATTCAAGTGGGTACGCTTCTCTGCAAGCCACTGGGAATACTTCCCGCAAAGTGACCACTAGCCTCTGCTAGACCGACTTTCCTGCAGTGCGTCAGGCACAAAGTGGACTTCCCCTCGTTCACTGTCTGAGTAGCTCCTCAACTTACCGTTCAGGAGTTGGGAAACTCAACAGGTTGACATTGTGAGCCTCAGAATATGTATCTCTCCCATTCCGTGTTGTGAGTCCCGGTTTGATCCTACCGACATTGCTGGAGCCATTCGACCGTGCGTCTTCGCAGGAGATATACCGCCGATAGCGCAGTCAGGTACCAGCGCATTCGCTACCATTGCTGTTATTGACCGACAGTTGGCAATGATAGCTGGGCTGTTGACAGTGTCACATGCCCCAATCGAGATGTTATTGCAGACCTAGGCAGTAAGTGGGGCCTCAGTTCTGTCAGAGGCCAATAAATCGCCCGGGAAGGCTTCCGCCCTCGCTTCACCTGCTCTGATGTCACATGCTCCAGATGCCCATCTCTGATCGCGCCTCCCCTTGAACACTTTTCACTGCCAATGTGACTCCCACTCTTTACAACCTGCTCTCAATTTCCTGCCAGACCAGATTTAACACATTGCATCTTCCATTGGACCTGTCACACAAGACTCGGAGGCCTTACAGCTGCTTCATCAGCCTCCAGTATTGCTGTTGATCGCAGCTTGGCTCCTTTGTCTGCAAAATTTTCATATCATTTTCGTGCACAGCCAAAAAGGGCACCGGGTCTGGTAGTCGCTCATTGGCAAGATCCTTCTTCGAGTACCAAAAGTTACCCCGTACCTTCTATAGCCTGCTTGACTGGCAGTTCAGTCAGCTTGGTTCAGGTATCTCTCTCCAAACATTGAGCTCGCCTGCTTAATATACAGTCCAAGACAGAAAGTACTCTGGAACAAGCTAAGAGCCGCCGCTTCCCCCCTGAAGTGTCATAAACAACTTGGATATTAATGTTCGGACCTTAGGTACCAATCTGTCAATCCTTCCCGTTAGGTATTGCTCACCATGGCAGCCTTTCCAGACCACCCTGTCGATGACTTTGCCGATATCCTCACAACACCCTCGTCTCCCAAGTTCGCTTATCTGCTATGGCCGAGCATTCTCGTCTCCATTCTTTTGCCCGCGTGCCGCTTTATTCTCAAAGACTACCATGCCTTCCTCGCCTTAGGCCCCGGTGGCACTCCCAGTACCTTCCTTGGCTACCTTCGTGTTACGTATCTGCGTCTCTTCACCCTGAGCGACCCGTTCCAGCCTCCATCACTCGCCCACCCAATGTACCCACAATGGGGATACCTGCGAAGCCTGCCTCGTAGATCCGGCCCTCGCCCTGTGGTTGCAGGGATTGCCCCTCACCGCCAATTGAACCAGAAGTGCGGGCATCGTCTGCATCATGCTTTGCGAGCTGCTTTCCACGATCTTGCGGCAGGCTTCCCTAGTCTCATATGGAAGGGCAATTCTTGCTTCGAAAAACACGGCCTCGCTCTTTTCTTGTCTGCCTCTGCCCACGAGCATGCTCCTGACACACTACATCCTTCGCCCAGCCATCTGAACCCGACCTGCCAGGACACCGGAGAGATTGTTCATTTACATGCATCGGTAAGCCGCTCTCATTCTTTTCCTTTCGAGGGTACTCGGATATTGTTGCCTCGGCAAAAGCTCTTCCTGAATTGCAGGCCTACATAACAAGGATGTTAATCAAAGATGTTTTTCTCTACTGTTTCGTTCGAGTAGTGAATCAATGCTTCATGCCAGTCCACGAAGCTTGCTTTATTATCTCCCACTTTGAGAAACACAACTACTAATCGCTGCTGCGAGGCGCTATTGTGTAGGACTCAAGCATGCACCTTACACTTCATCCTCTTGACGCAGTGAGTAATATTCTTTAAGCTGTCTGAACCCAGCTTTGCTAACACCGTACCTAGGCACTTGTCCTCGCCGCGGGCTGGGGTGAACGACATCCTCTTGCGGGCTGCTCAATCCATGGGAATCGACTCTTACCACCAGGCTTCGTTATGGTATACGCTCCGCGAGAGGAGAGTGATATTGCTACTGTGATGCAGATCATCAAGGCAGGTGGCTGGTGGGTAGGCGGTGTGGACCTAGGTGGTGAAAAAGGTCAAGCTTAACAAAAGCCGCCTTCGGAGGAAATGAATCAAGGAGGAGACAACAGAGATTGGCAAACAGAGAACTCAGGCTCTGACAAATCGAACATTGCGGTGATCGCCTTGCATGCTAAAGGGATGGTGGCGTTACATGGAAAAACGTAAAGCTCTTAATGGGATATTTCGGTACTTGCTTTGATTGCGTTGCATGGAATAATACCAATATGGCGAGCTTAAAGCAACAAGAGTAGCTAACCGAAAACAAAACGAGGGCATGTTGCGCAGAACAGGTGTCGTTCAGGAGCTGCCATGAAAGACTATTAAAGCAAAAAACAAAACAAAAAGGCGCGGGATATAGCATCAAGAAAAAACCACTCAAACATTATTGATCATACTTGCTTATTGTCCAGGAGCCGTTGTGAGAATCTGAGGAAACTGCCGTCTTTGGGAACATTTGACTCCTTTCTGCATCACTCCATGCCCTGACCCTCCACTATGGGGCGTCAGAGTATCATTCGACGACCCTTGGTGCTTTTCATCTAGCGCATCCATATAGGAAATAATACTAACTCCCAATCTCATACCATCAACAAAAGCCAAAAGTCCCGTGACGTCACTTCATACACTAGCGCTAGGATCAGGGTTGGATTGCTGTATATCCCATGGGCGATTCTTTCAATGGAGATTTAGAATGCCTTGAAGCGTCATGCGCTAGGGGTAGCCTCACGCTTGGGATTTTGCAAGGAGTTTGAGACGTTTTGGATTCTCCGTTTTACTTTTGTCTGGGACGTCAGGCAAGGTGCTAGGAAGTAAGATATTTTTAGGGGGGATTTGGGCCGGGAGGACTTGGGGGAGCGGAATAGGGAGTGATGAATAGACAGATGTTGCAACGCTTTTTGTCCATGGGCTCAATTGATGTAAGAAGGGGTATACCAGTCGTTGAAGACCAACGCCATCGCCATGCTTTCCACAAAAGCCCTCCACTTCCACATATGCTAGAAACGCCCACTTTTCCGGTCCTTCATCTCGAATCAGCGGGGACGAGGTGTTGAGACCCTGGGCCCGGCTGATGTCGAGAGCCCACGCTGTACGATCACTCCTCCGCCCATCTCCTCTCCCTCAACGGCATCTCTTTTCCATCTCCCGCTCGACTGCCGTCTTGCTCCGCCCTCCACGCCCAGTATTCTCCCAGTCTGATTTCTGCGTAGGAGGCGTAGTCGAAGTCGATTTGGGAGATGGTGGCTTGAATGAGGGCCCAGATGCCCCAGTAGAGACCGGGGACGCCGCGGAAGTGGTCGATTTCTTTGAAGATCTGTGAGACTAGCTCATCACCTCCTTGAATGCGTGTGTGGGAGCAGTAGCTTGATATGTATTCTTCGACGAAGGCGCGACGAACGGAGCGGGTGGGGATGTTGTTGTAGTCGCAGTCGAAACCACCCCATTCTGCGAAGTGGTTGGCGATGTCGAAGGCTACGGGGGAGGGCACGGCGTATTCGTAGTCTATGAAGGAGACGGTTTCGGTTTTCGGGTCGGGGTTTGAAGCGGAGCGAGGTTGGACGATGACGTTGCCGCTGAGAAGGTCGGTGTGTCCGAAGACAAGCTGGTGTGAGGTGTCAGTGATGCATCCTGGGTGCACAATAGGCTTCGCGTACGCCGTTGGCCCCTAAACCGGGCGTGTCTCCCAGCTCGGATACTGTACGTTCCAGCTCTTTCTGCAGTGCCTTTTTCCTGCCTCTTTCGGCCTCATTTGTTGTCGGTAGAGCAAACACCCATTTCTGCATTATGGTCCAGACATTCGGAGCGGGTAGGTTGGGGGTGATTTTGTTGATGGCTTCCAGAGAAGGAAGCGATTTTGGCGGAGAAGATACCGTGAGTGGCACCTCTGGGCCAGAGTCCTGGACAAGCGCTATAGTTCCTGCGGAAATAATGGGTAGGGTCGCATGCCATTGCGCGAGTCTACGTGCGACTCCACGCCATACCGGCTCTGTTGTCAGATCGGCCGGACTGCACACTCGACCACGGATGAATCTATAGATGAGACCATTCTGGAAACGGGCGAGCAAAGTTGGGGCAAGCTTGTGTTGAGACAGCAACGAGTGTGAGGTAGCCTCCTCTGGTTAGGGGTCAGTGTTTGCTGGTTGGCGGTCTCGTGGAGTAAGCGGTGAACGGTGGGCTTGGACCCACTCTCTCGATCGATGAGTACTTCTGTTCCTTTTCCATAGGCCCTGAGCAGCACTGCTTCCTGATCGATCTGCTCATCGGTGTGGTTCGGGCGTCGTTTCACAGCCTTCAATAGCTGCGTCGTGTATGTCAGTGTACAGGACCATGCAATGCGGTATCCGTCTTGCCATGTCATGAAGAACATACTGTGTTCGTGATTCCATCAGTGAACCTGATGAACTCAATCTGTCCTTCCCCATGTTCCCAGTCCGGGAAGAGCGTCAAGATCAGCCGTAGAGCCGAAGGTTGGGAGTCCGCATTATTATAGGAGAGCGGTATGTGTCGAATGTCATCGGAGAGAGGAGAATTCGGGCTGGTCAATGACATGATGAGAGGGAGGTCATTGAAAGAAGGATTGTCCGGACAAGTGGGTAGCGAAGAAGGTAAGGTATCTGGCGATGACAGCGGCAGCTACCTTAGTTGATCAAAGGCCAGGATGCACCAAAGTGCGTAGGTGATGTTCCCATAGGATCCTAGAAATGTTGCTTTTGCTCCTGTTGCCAAAGATTGTTCTGTCTAGAAGGAAGTCGCGTGAGCGTTCTGGTTCGGCTTCATTAAGCAGACAGCGGAATCAGGGTCAAGGAAATGTTCAACTTACCGGCCAGCTCAATGCTAAGTACCTGCTTCAGTGGCAGCTGCTGATGAGTAGCAACTCTCTCCGACTCTGATGCCATCCTCAGTCTCCATGCCTTCTCGGCCACTGTGTCTGCTCTCTCGGTTACCTTAGCTGCCTTAGTTTCAAGCCCACGGCGAGACGGCCTCTGAACGGGAATCCCAAAAAGCAAGAAGGTTGGAAGGGCGGCAGGCTTCTGCGACACCCCACGCAATAGGCACGCCACCAGAGACAACTGTGGCGTCATCGCCCGATGTTGCAAATGCACGTCAGTGGTACCGGAACGGCATTCCTCCACATGGTACTGGACCGCGGAGAATTTGGATGGCTCCTCCGTCGCTTCGAATATTATTGGTTTCAAGGAGACTTGAGGCACTCATCCCACACTTTGCTGCCATGTATCGACGGACCGTGCCATGGGTGGTAAAGGAGATGGGCTTGAGATTGGCTTGCACTATTGGCGCCCCAATCACGTTGCGCCGTTGTGTGGTCGGTGAGAGCAATAGCTCGACCATCACCTCTCATGGAGGTGGGACGTGATCCTAGTCCTTTGTGTGTGTGACTGCTGCTGCTCCTTTCAACTTCTGGCCTCTCTTCCGTTCGTGTCAAATCCACCGTTCAATTTGAAAAGAATTGGCTCGTTCACCAATGGCTTGCCTATAAATACAGAATACTTGCCTCATCAGACTTATATCCCATCTACATGGTTAACGCTCAATTGGCTCTCAAATTTGGGTTGCTGGCCCCCAAAGACCATTTCAAGAAGCTTTGATTTGCAAACCCTGGCTGAGGGGAGCTCAGACTGTTACAAGCGCTATCGCAATGAGCAGCTCTTCTCCCTATGCTATCGCAGAAGACAAATCTCCCCTTTGGAAATCTGGCGAAGAATTGGCAGCGGCGGCATTCGTAGGCATAGCCATTTCTCTGATATTTGATGTCAACGTGGGTATATGGCGCGTCTTCAGGAAACCGCAGGGCCTTTACTACTGGTCGATGAAGTTAGGAACCATCGCTTGCCTGCTTGATGCAATTGGTGTCATACTCAAGTACCTCGTTCCAAATCCCTATCAAATTTGGGGTCTTTACACTGCTTGTCTTCTGGTCGGCTGGTCAATCTATGCTCCTGCTCAGCTGCTCGTTCTTTACTCTCGGCTTCATTTAGTTAATAGCGATCACAAGACACAGCGATGGGTTTTGTTTATGATTCTATCAACGATTCTGTTCCTTGTCATCCCTACCTGGGTTGTTGTTTGGCCGGCGTATGACCCCGATCCAAAGATCTCTTCCCTATGGTCACCACGGGATGCTATTGTTGAAAGGTGTGTACAACCCAAGAAATCGCTGAACCATTCAGTGAAACTGAATGAGGACCAGGTACAATCAAATAGGGTTCACCCTTGTCGAGATCACACTAAGCGGCATCTACATTTGGTCACTTCTTGGGCTACTGAATCTCAAAGCCAGTGTCCGACAACGCCGCGTCATGCTCGACATCATCTACGTCAATGTCATCATCGTCTCTCTAGACATTATCGTCGTCGTCCTTGTATATCTGAACCAGACTGGGATATCTCACCCCATGCAAACCTTCAGCTACGCTCTGAAACTCAAGCTTGAATTCGTTGTCTTGAACCAGCTTATGGCGGTCGCTGCTCGAGGCGTTCAAAGAGCTAACTTTGAGGAAAGGAGATACCACCACTCTTCTGCTACTGACCCCTTTTCTGCTGAGTGTCGCGAGTGGGACAAAAAGACGTCAGATCTACCTAAAGAGGAAGGGAAAGGACCACGGCAGGAGAACCATGAGTTATCGCACTCAGGCTCTCTTCAGATTACACTTCCTTCTCCTACTGTATCTAAACATGACCGCAGACAAAGTAACATGGCTGGCCATGACGAAGCTGCTTCCCCGAGACCAAAGCGCGATGCCGATAATTCACTACGTGATAAGAGCCGAAATCGAACTTATGATCAGGAGAGAATAGAGGAGAACGTCTTTGAGATGGATGAGAATCTCCAACCTGACAGCTTCCTCGACGTAGATGACAACGACACTGATGCCATTCGCCATAAGCCCAGCGAGGCATTTTCAGGCGATACTCTACGCTCCCCTGCACCAAGAACAGCCAGCCCACCATCCTACACTCGACGTCTCAAAGAGGCAAAAGACCAGGTCCTAAGACCCACGCGCAGTCCTTCATCACGTCGAGGACATGACCGGCTAGTCACTGGCAATGAGAGAAAGCCGCCGCATAAAGCTAGGTTTAGGAAAAGCATCCCGAAGAATGCCAGGTTTGTTCATGAAGAAGACGAGGAGGAGGAGATAGGGGTGCATATGTGGGAGAATAATAGGGGGAGTTTGGTGCTGGAGGTGCCGTGGTTTAGGTCGAAGGTTGAGGGGTAGGGGAGGGGGGGGAGGGGATTGTATATGTAATTATGTAGAATGACTGATGATCGTCGTACTACTTCAAGGTTTTTCCGACGAGGCAGGTCAGGAAAAGCTGAGTTGCCTGGATCATTGCTAAGCGCACTGGCGAATCCTTGTGAAATCTGAAGACATTGACTATGTGTATATATGGGAGATATTTAGAGTAGGGTGAAGGACGTATATATCCAGACTCGATTACCATATGTTCGCAGTCATTATTCCCGGCAGCGGCGAGGTGAGGTGGTGAGGGTCTCAACAAGAACTGTCTCGCTCGTCGTATCTTGTTGTCTTCGGTGGGCGATCAAAACAAGGAACTTATGCTCGAAAGAATCGAGACCGCTTCTCTCTACAGAACGGAGTCGAAGACCATTGGAATCTCTGCAGATTTGCTTCGAATTTTCTCGAGATTGGGAAATTTCTGAGCTTGAGATTTGAGGCAGGGAGTTTCAGTGGAGCGTGTTATGGGATAGCATGATATGTACATTGCTCCTGCGAAGGAGAAGGGAACAGGCCTTTTGAAGAAGATGGGTCCATGATCGGCCGGGCTGATGTGGAAGCTATCTCGTTTGTAGGTCAGGATTTCGCAATATCCGGATTGAAGAATTGAACATTGATGTCTCACTGAAATTGTTGGTGGCAGCATCAGTGTCATCAATCTTTTGTGTATTCGAATCGATCACCATTCTTTGTCGCCCACAGGTACTATCCTGTCAAGCCGCGTCTTGAGGCTGGTGAAAGGTAGTTGCATCTCATCTCATCAAATGTATATTCGAAAATATTCGAAAGACTACCTCGTGCCCCAGTGTGTGTGTTCGTTTTGCTTGAAGCTTGCAACCATGGCGGCTTGAAACAGCATTTTTGGGTTCATGGCATCCGTTATCATTCGAAACTGTGGTCCCAACAGCGGAATTTCGACTGTCCCAGCAATTGGGTGAATTGAGACTCTCATGAGTTGATGTTCAGCTTCAGCCGACCCAGGTAGCTTCCGACCACGAGATCATTCGAATCGTCTTTTAAGAAATTAATCTCTCCTTCCGCAAAGTATGGCCCATTCATCGGCCTCCGTAGACTCAAGAATGCCGTCCCCCGTTATCCTTCCAAGACCTGTAAGCTCAGATCTGAACCATACTTGCTGTCTGGCATCAATCTCTTCAATGCTCGAGGCGATGGTCAATGGCCACATCACCATACTAGCAAGGTATGGCTTGATTCTATTGTCAGTGTTGATCGAGATCGATGTTTGGTTTATTGGGGAACTGGACTTGTCAACCTTGAATCTTTCAAGAGCAAAAGGTATGCTTGAAGCCAGACTTTCGGCCGTGGCGTTCAGCTGATCGATGCACTCTAACCGCTGAGTGTCATAGTTTGAAATAGCAAATGAGTCTGGATGACTTCGTTCGAGGACCTGCAAACGTGTACTGTTGACGAGCATTCTTAAGGCGAATAGCTGGCTCCACGCTGCGGCGTTTCCCGGTGTTGGGAAGCTGTATACTGTTGAGGAATGGAAATGTCTCTTGGGCAAGAGGTCAGGCTGGTCAGGCTCTGTCAATATGTGTCGGCGGTAGGAGCAATCACTAGGGATTTTCGTGGCCCAGTCCTGCAACAATCTATCCAATTCTTGTGCTTCAGTACTCAGCTGCACAGTCTGCATGGTGTTAAGACCATCCCTTTGCTGCAGGCTTGTGGACGCGTAACGTAGATTGACTAGGCGAACAACGATGCGGTCATAGTCAAGCTGCAAGTCATGCTCGCCGAAAGGACTACCATCCAGCATCCAGTCTGGCAATGAAATATTTCTGAGAAGGGAGGATCTGAGAAATTCTCTTCTCGTTTGCTTCATAATGCATGACGCGCTGTTGTGGCTCAGATTGTCATACCAAACCTTCAAAATTGCCATTGCCCCATCGTGATGAGACCAGGTCTGTAGTGACTTGAGACAACCTTTTGAGCGAAACTCTTCAGGAGGATTCGTTACACCTTCGTACCTTCCCATAAGAGAAACAGCAAGCAGGAAGCAGTCAATACCTTTGTCATCCACCGCCGATGTCGCTAATTGCGCGATCCGCTCTTGCGCAACTCGCAGAAGGCGATGATATATCGAAGATGCTTCTGTGGCGGCTTGTGGGCGCTGCTGGGTTCGTGAAAAGACGGCGAGAGCCATAGAAGACAGAGCGAGATCGACCATGGGACAATTCTTTCCGGAAAGTTTCCACGCCGATATGCAATCGGACAGGCCGATCAAATTATTCGGTACGTCAGTCAGTACCTGCAAATGATGTTGCAAGTAATATGTCAGAGCTTGTGTTTGCAGATCGATATGTGGACGCGACAGGGTCAGGCTCGAGCGAGGTCCTCTAGGTCGCTTGGTCTTCCCACTTGCATAGCGATTCTCAACGTGGATCGAGAAGCAAGCCTGTTTGACAGCAATCGTCTCAAGACACACTCGCCGGGACTTTGTGCATCGCTGACATATTGGTTTAGCCTCATCACACTAAAGCGATGGGTCAATCATCGATCATGGAGAAGTGGGTACTCTCGGACCACTTGCCTTGATTCGTCGAATCTTGCAGGTCTGGCATCCTGCGCTTGGAGACGGCATGGTTTCTGTAAACTCGGTGTGGACTTTGCGGACTGCGAGTTGATGAGTTGCAATAGCGAGCGTTTTAAAAAGGGATCAGATGAAAGGAATTCGTAGGATTTCTCCTTATGAGGTTAGTGTTTTGACGGAATTCGCTCGGCGCTTAACCCTATCAGGAGAAACCTTTGCGAGAAACCCCTTATTGGACTAAGTCTCTCTAACATCAAACTTTGGATATGTAGTCTTGCAGCCGAGACCAAGTGATGATTTCAAAGCAGGAAGTTCCTCACCGAGGGAAGCTGCGGAAGATGGATCTGTCTTTCAAAGCTAAAGGACATGTTGCGATTAGTCTCCTGTATGCCGGATATATAACACTATGACATCCACAATGTTTCTTCTTCCCTTTACCAACCAAATCAAAGTCACACCCAAGACAAGTACTCATTTGACCATCTGTCTTCATTCAGACAGCTCACCACTGGAAATTGTCCTCATTCAGAAAGGAAGCAAAAAAAATGTCAGCACAAATCAAGCCGATCAAGGTCTGGGGCCAAGGTGGTCCTAATCCGCCTAAAGTCATCTTCATTCTCGAGGAACTCGACCTTCCCCACGAAATCATCTTCGTCGCTCTCTCAGATGTAAAGAAGCCCGAATATGTCGCTATCAACCCCAACGGTCGTTTACCAGCCATCCATGACCCTAATACCAACATAACGCTGTGGGAGTCCGGCGCCATCATGGAGTACTTGATCGAGCATTACGACACACAACATCGATTGAGCTTTGCTCGTGGAACCCCAGAATACTATCATGCTAAACAGTGGCTCTTCTTTCAGACAACTGGACAGGGCCCATACTATGGGCAGGCAGCTTGGTTCATCAAATATCACCCGGAAAAATTGCCAAGTGTCATTGAACGGTATAATAAGGAGGTCAATCGGGTCTCAGGTGTTCTGGACGGGCACCTGGCTCGACAGAAAATGGAACATCAGGGGAGCAATGACAATGACGGACCCTGGCTTGTGGGTCACAAGCTGTCCTATGCGGACCTTGCGTTCGTTCCGTATCAGAGACGCATTGGTATGCTTCTAGAGAAGGATCAGTTCAACGTGGACGATTTCCCGCATGTGAAGGAGTGGCTCCGCAAGATGACTTCGCGCAAGACGGTGAAAACTGTGCTTGAAATTGCTTAAGCTGCGAAATAGCGAGACTTGCGGTCGTGTATCTCACGCATGGGCGTGCAGTGAGACAGACATACTTGCAAGCTTGCGTCTGGTCTCAATTTGAGTACTTCTAATGTTGATGGCGGTGCTGATGTCTCGGTATGGTCCTCTGAGAATTGGTGAACGGCTTGATCTGCATTTATGAAGAAGTGTCCATAGGCTAACCATACATGATGGAAACCGATATTCGGGATTTACTCCAGGGTCAATTCTGCGTAGATTTCTGCACGCTTCAGCAATCCCTTCCAATAATCTATATATGCCTCTAGAATTGGATTGAGTGACTTTGTTCTTAGGCCTTTTGTCATGTCTGTGCTAATCCTTGAGCGATTTGCAACTCTCGATTCCCTTACCTAACGCTGCCATATCGAATTTATCCCCTGGGTTATTCCTACTTGGCAACCAGACCTTTTCGTTGGGACATTACTACCGGTCGAAGACTTGATCTCCTGGATGTATATATACTGGACTGAAGCTCAATGGTGTTTGCATGGTGTCGTCGTTGCTGGTCCCTGACTGACTACATCCACAGGGCCCTCGCGTGCATTTTCGTAAATTGTCAACGAATCGACCGCATTTAGGGCAAATACGGAATTGGAAACCGTGCCGCATCAGATCTGTAAGGTCTCGATATCGAGACCCACATGTTTTGCACATATAATGCTTTTCGTGGAGATGAGCAAGCAAATGACTCTTCCAGTCATGGAGGTTGGTGATATCATTGGTACAGTAAGGGCACTTGTATCTTTTCGAAGCTGGAGGGATAGGATTTGCAAGTCCTTGTCGAAAGGACGCGGACCCGTTTAAAAAGTGAGATATCCTCATCTCCTCCAGACTTTCGCCCACTTTTCCTTGAACTCAGGATAGACTCTGGACCAAACGGAACGCCACCACTGGCTACTTCCTTTTGCGGAGGAAGCTGGTCTTCTTTGAGTTCGATAATCCGCCGATACCACATACTGTACCGGACGCTACATCAATATGATCAGCCGGGTCCGGGAGAAGCAACTTGAAGACTTACCATTCAACGTCGGAACCTGCGGGCCAGCAGGTGGTGCTTGGCAACCGGGACAGGAGCTTGTAGAGCTATCAGGAGCCTTAAAAAGCATGCTCATGACAAAATGCTGGCCTGGCAAAAATGACGCCTTTCAGGGGCGGGATCGATTAATTTCTCTTCCAGTCGCTTTTGCTTGTATAACGTATCTTCGATTTCGTACCATCTGAAAACCTTGCATGTCAAGAAACCTCAGTTCAAGTACCGAATCAAAAGCCTCCCAAGAGTTTATGAATTGCATGTGCACTGGAGCAAGCCGGCCAATGCTGTCTTCTAATATGAAAGGTTCTTGGCACAACGATCTTTCCAATTGGCTTGGAAGACGTCCACGTATATCCATGATCGCAGTGTAGGTGGCAAGATTCGTAGCAAATGAGTTTCGTATTTCCGTCTTGATTTCTTCCAAAAGCGTACGGATCCAGTCAAGTCGGAAGGCTTCAAAAAATTTGATACTGATAGCATTTCCAGTTCGAATTTGCCTGGTATTCTCATCCACACGATTTCTGACATCCTCGAGTAGAAGCTTTTGCTCTTTAGATAAAGTTTCCAAACTTCCTTCATTCTTTACTAGTCGAGCATGAAGCCTCCGATCATTCAAGTTGACCGCATTTCTATGCTGCACTCAGGACCACGCTATGTCAAGCCAAAAGACCCTGGAGAGTTACACGCTTGCGGTGACGAACAACATATTAATGGCAGAGCAGTGAGTATTGATCTCAGCCCAGAACGTCGTTAATTCGTTCGCATGAGAAACCCGCCACTTGGCCTTCATCGTTGCATCCTTAAGTGCACTACCGGAGCCCCCGTCACGCAAGCTCGGCCCGGAATTCTTAATCTTATCAAGAAATACCTCCATACACTGACGGCACTGTGCTGCCATACGATGGGCCGTTTCGCGCAGGGCATTCAACTCGATTGTGCTCTCGCATTGGGACCACAGCAATTCAACCTGCAGCAACACTCGATCGAGGGCCCACAATTCCCTAATAACTTCCTGATACTGAGCTGACGAGCCTTTGCTCTCATCGAGGGCTTTTATCAAGTCTTTAATGACGATACAAATCGAAATGATGTCACCAACTGAGCCGAAGGTCACGCCGACGGACATTCTGGGCTTACTATTGCTTTATTCGGAGGAAGACGAGCAAAGGACAGACAGTGATGACAGTAGGGAAGTGTATGGTCAGTCCCCCGACTGAAGTCCTTTGAGTATGATACCGCGATTCAGTTGAAATAGTGACAAGGCTGAGCGAAGGGAGATGGCACATCTGAGACTGAGTAATTCAAATAGCAAAAGGACAAGCAGCGACGGTACAGGATAGATTATGAGATATCCGACTTTACCCGAGTGAGAGGGTGTACCTCTGCGTCTACCAAAGCGAGGAAAGGCGGCCATACTGCTTGCTGTTTGTAGTGCTACTGTGCTAGTGGGCCGTGCGAGGCTGAGCACTCCAACAGCCACAGCGTGTTCGCTTGTAAATTCGAAGACCCAATCATCAGGGCAAGGTGGTGGCCCTGATGCAGAAATCTTGCAGAAGGCTGCAGAGGCTCGAGTGGCTGCGCTGCTGTAGGTAGCCTGTAGGATTCAGATTAGTGCTAGAGCTTGTTCTAGCCTAGCGTTAATCTTGGCAAAACCCCTGTCCGTTATCATCTTATCTCGAAGGGTTCGATGCATTTCCTCGGCCCTGACCCCACGGTACATATGTGGGCAAACTCCATGGCAGGCACAACTCTGAAGGGATGGGCAAGGCTTTGCCTGTCCTTGATCTTCACATCTGAGCCTCGAATGTCGCTGTTGAGACTGCCTTGCAATTCCTCGCTCGACCAAGCTCCAGCTGCTGTCAAGGCATGCCAGAAGACCTCGAGCAAGCTACTGAGCGCACTAAGCTGCTCTATCACGTCGCCAACGATAGACGGCTAAGCGCTGTGCTGCAAGAGTCCGAGGCTCAGTCTATCATCAGCTCGCACCTGAGCAAAGATGAGCAGGCACTCTCCTCTGCGCCCATAGGTGAGCGTCTCCCGTACAATGACTACACGACAATAGACTGGCTCCATGACTTGGTATCCTATGAGACCTCTTTTGTGTAAAGCATTTCTAACTTCTACACAGGTCAAAGACTCCTACCGCCTTCGTTCGATCCGCTCCCGAAAGGGCCTCAGATATGGCCTCGTTTCTACCTTCGATACCTGCTCAGGCTGGATTGCTGCTGCGGTCATTGGCATCCTCACAGCCTGCGTCGCCTTCCTCGTCGATGTGGCTGAAGCTACCGTGAGTGACTGGAAATTGGGTTACTGTACCTCCAATCCATTCTTGGACAGGGAGACCTGCTGCACAGGTAGACAGCCATTGAGTGCTTCAAAAGCCAATCTTGGGGAAGACTGCCAATCATGGCATATGTGGACAGATGACTGGTACGGCGCATTTGGCATCTTCGTGGGGTTCGCATTGGCATATGGGGTTATCAGCTCTTCGGTCACCATGTTGACACGATCAAATCTACCTGCTGTAGCTCCGGGACACGGTGATAAGGACATCTCGCCAGCAGCGACAAGCGATCAGACCATCACGGGGAAGAGTATCTACCTGGCCGCTGGGTCTGGAATCCCGGAAATCAAGACGATCCTTTCAGGCTTCGTTATCCCTCACTACCTCGATTTCAAGGTCCTGTTTGTCAAGGCCTTCGGGGCAGTATTCGCCGTGGCAACAGGCATGTGTCTGGGCAAAGAAGGGCCTTTTGTACATATCTCTGCATGCGTTGCATACTTGGTTGGAAGCTGCCTCCCTAAATATCGTGACAACGGCAGGAAAATGCGAGAGCTTCTAAGTGCAGGCTGCTCGTCCGGCTTATCTGTCGCTTTCGGCGCGCCAATTGGAGGTGTCTTGTTCAGCTATGAGGTAAGACTTCTAGGCAATTTACCAAATAGTTGTTCATTATTTTGCAGGAGATCAGCACATACTTCCCTCGCAAGGTCCTATGGCGAGCATTCTTCTGCTCTCTTTGGGCTGCAGTCATATTGAAAGCGCTCAATCCTACAGGCACCGGCAAGCTTGTGCTGTACGAGACGAAATACGGAACATCCTACTCAGCAATCCACTACCTCGTCTTTGTGCTTCTTGGCATAGCTGGGGGATTATGGGGCGGTATTTTCTGCAAGTGCAATCTCCTTTGGTCAAAAAGCTTCCGACAACTTAAAATAATTAAGAATTACCCTGTATTGGAGGTCTTCCTTGTCGTCTTAGCGACCGGGCTCCTTCAGTATCCAAACCCCATGACGCGCGAACCTGGCGATCAGATCATCAAAACTCTCCTCCAGGACTGTCGCAGTTCTAGTGATTCTTGGGTCTGCCAGCACGAGGCCATGGACTCTCGCTCTAGGTACATTGGCTGGCTCGTCTACGGAACCCTCGTCAAGCTCGTCCTCACCATCATCACATTCGGCTGTAAAGTTCCCTCAGGCATCATCATACCGGCTCTTGACGCAGGTGCCTTCTTCGGCCGACTCATAGGACAGTGGGTAACTGATATCTCACCGGGCATCTTCGCCATGGTCGGCGCCGCTGCATTCCTAGCAGGCGTTTCTCGAATGACCATATCCCTCTGTGTCATCATGTTCGAGCTCACTGGCGAGCTTGAATACATTGTTCCACATATGATCGCAATCCTGGTTGCCAAATGGGTGGCCGATGGTCTTGAAAAAGAAGGCGTGTACGACCTAGCGCAAACAGTTCTTGGACATCCATTTTTGGATCTTGACCACGCTACCACGCTCGTTCAATCAGAGAAAACCCTTGTGGAAGAACTAATCCCGCCCAAACAAACAATGGACGACATCACCGCCCACATCCCCCCCGACAACATGGTCCCCCTTCCCATCCTCTCAGCAAAACTCAACAAACTAAAAGCCCGCGGCCTCCTCGACGCCGGCCTCGTCCTCGTCCAAGACTCCATGCTCCAAGGCTACCTCGCAGAAGGCGAACTCGACTTCGGTCTCACCACCCTCGGCCCCCTCTTCCCCCCCGACTGCAAAGTCCGCCTACTCGGCCAAGCAGAGGAAGGCGAGTTCGATCTGACGTCTTTTGTGGATCGGACCCCGTTGAGTATTTGTGCGAAGGCGCCGATGGAGTATGCGGTGGAGATGTTTGGGAAGTTGGGGTTGAGGCATTTGTGTGTGACGGAGGAGGGGAGTGGGAGGTTGGTGGGGGTTGTTATCAAGAAGAGGATGGTTGTTTGGTTGGAGGGGTTGAAGGGGAGGGGGTGAGGGATGGCGTGGTGCTTGTGAGTTTGGAAATGTGTGTCTCTGGCTTATCGCCCGTTCGAGGCTACTCTAGAATGGGCTCTGTATATAGCTCCAGCGAGAATAAATTGAATAATGGCAGGTAAACAGTTAACACTGGGCGATTGGTGTAGTAGATTCTGAATGGGATCTCGCTCGGTGATAATATTCATTAATGTTCTACTTCTTGGCCTTCATCCCTGAGAGTAACCAAGATTGTATGAACGATCTCAATTAGCGAGTATGAATGGCATTAAAATAATATTGCCCTCCCAAATGTCGATTCCACTTCCAATCTGTGGCGTCAGATATCCCGCTAGATTCTCTGGCCGTGATCTCATAAACTCATCAAATTAAGCTCTCATACTTGTCCAAGCCAGTCTTCTGTGGCGGCGCATTCATCCCAGGTGGTATCTGCGCGGCAGTATTGTTACTGACCGTTTTCGGCGCTGGGAAATACCCACTGTTCTGGGTCTGAGCTCCAGGACGTTGTTGCAGCGTTGATGGTGGTGGTGGTGGAAGAGAGAAATTAGAGAAGGGCGTTGTGATTTGAGGTTGGGGTGGTGGTAGAGAGAAGGGCTGGGGTTGCTGGAAGGAAGATTGGAGTGGGGGAGAGGACCAGGATGATGAAGCGGTTGAAGGTTGTATTGGTTGCATCATTGTTGGTTGCATTGGTGTGAAGGAGTTCATGCCGTTGGGTATGGTTGGTTTCGGGTTTGTTGGCGCCAGGGAAGCAAAGCTGCTGAGACTTTGATCAGGCGTGATTGTGCGGGACTGGGGTTTCATTATTCCAGACATGGAGTTCGTTGCTTGAGTGCTGGAAGGCGACGACTGCCATGAGAACGTTGGAGGATCTGGCTGCTTGGTGGACTGCGGTTGAGGCTTTAGAGCGCCTCCAAGCATATCTCCGCTCGTACCATTTGCTGAATTTTTGCCCAGTACGAGGCGTTCGAAATCGTTCTCACCCACATTCTGGCTTGCGTTGCCATTGAAGAGGCCATTGATAGATCCAACGTTCATTAAGTCGTTGGATTTCATGTTATCTTTGGTCCCATTGGAGCTTGATAGGTCTCGTAGTTTCCGTACTTGCTCAGACTCGATCCTCGCAGAAAGTTTCTTGATCAAATCCATGAATTCTTGAAATTGCTGTAGATTCAGGAGAGGGCCCAGACTGAAGCTCCAAAGTACTGGAAGAGCCTCCATTGCGAGGAATTCCGCATCAGCTATCTTTCCGACCTGCCTGAATACTGCAAGTGCAGCCATCATCACCGCAGGCTCCTTAGTCTTCATTACCTTTAGCAAAGGGACGACCTTCTCCTGAACAGTGTATTTGTCCAGGATAGCGTTGCTGCTGGGCTTGGACTTTTTGGAACTAAGGTTGGCTCCATCGAGACCATCACTGGTATCGTGGTCTTCGGTCGAAGATCCCCCGCATAGGATCACGAAGGCCTCTAGTCCTCGCACCTTTATTCCTAGACTGGAAGTCTTACTAAAGACTGCTGCAACAACCGGAAAGACTTCGTTCTTGATCGTGGAGAAGTCTAGAATGGCCAGGACAGTCGGAAGGCAGCCAAGAGCTTTGTCTACGATGGCGTGCGTCGGAGACTCCAACCCTAGTTGCAAAAGTGGAAGGACATCGTTCTTGAAATCTTTCCCATTGCAATTGTCTCCGATAAGGCTCATGTTCTCCAGCACCACTACTAAGCCCGCCTCTTTGGCAGGGTCGCGTTCCTGTTGCCCGGTCTTTACATTGGCAGTGAGAAACGTCTCTCGCAATTGTGGCAGAATTTTGTCGGTCATTGCCCGTTGGCCTGACGGCAGTATGGCGACAATTTTAAAAGCGTTTTGCAGAATAAGAGAAAGTAGTTCCTTATCCTTCGTTTCCTGGAGAAGAGCAGGTAAGACTTTCTTGTCGAGTACAGATTTCGAAAACTGATCCAAGATCTTAGGTAGCCCTCGCATGAATTGGGATTTCTCATTGGGAGTCTTTGCAGGTAAGGCGTCCAGAAACCTGATGGAAGACACGAGGATGTTATCGAAGAATTGTGATTGCTGGAACTCACGCGAATTCATTCGTTGGGCCGGCCTCCGAGTGATCAACCGTGGAAGGACACCAGACTTGAGATCATTCGGCAACGGCCTTGAAGATAAGAAGTTGTTGCTTGAAGAGGGCGTCGTAGATGAAGAGCTAAAGAGCTTTTTGTACGTTGAGAGATTTGAGTTGGTCTTGAGCGGTGACGTGTGGGGTGAATTATACAGCGCGAGAAGTAGGAGACCCAAAGAAAACATGTCAGCAGATGACGAAATGTTGCTGTCTAGCGCAAAATCAGGAGACGTGTAGTCGAGATCTAATTGTATCGACCGCGGTAGACGGGGTTCATGATAGAGGACTTCGGAAAGGGATATTGGAGCCATTGTCGTTTGGGTACTTGACGTATCTGGAGGGCCTGCAAATCCTAGACCAGCAATCTTCCAGTCGGACTTCACGCATTTTTCAAGTCAGCATCGTCCACATTCATGTTTTTCTTTCACTCATCCAGCAGACACACCTTCACATTGACATAGATAGCTTCCGGGGTGAGGTTCCCATGTACCAGTCCGGCAGACTCGTGCAGAAACTCAAGACCCTGTGCAACTTGCAGGAGTCCCTTTTGAATCTCTAGTTCGTCTATTTCCAGCTCTCTCCTCCGCCTTTGGCCATCCGCTTCTTCAACAACGTATCGACTTGGCCTGCCCGCAACTCCGCCAGCTCTTTCCTGATCATCCTTCTCTTGGAGCAGCCCTGCAAGGGAGGCAGTCACCGGCTCGGTTGCAAACATCAAGCCTCCACTCCTAGTATCCTCTATCGGTTCTGCGAGCTCGAGAATACACGGGTGCCGTAGTCTAGCCAAAAGGTTTGATTCCTTCTTGATCCTCGCTATAACCTCATCGTGCAATTTTCTCTGTGAAGCAGCACTAGACCGCCCACCGAGTCCTCCAGAATGTGGTTCAAAGGACTTTCGATCGAAGACAAAGACTGAGACAGCTTTCCCCGTCGACTTCTTCTTCCCATCGTAGACCTTCCATGCTCCTGATATGGACGTGGGCGTCGACGAAATAGTGTAATTGGCGGAGATATTCGAGGTGAAGGACTTCAACGCAGAAGTGAACATGATGCAGCTTTGAGTTGATTAGTCGTTGTCCAAATGAGCACTAGGAGTTCCCCTTGTCGTTCATCGAAAGTGATGCAGACCTAAAGTAAGATAGGAAAATAGATGGTTTCGTCCCGCAGCGGGCCCACCGCGTAGCTTAAACAGTGCACTGAGTGCAGCCCCCAATTGATGCCCGGAAACAGAAATGTCCAGCGGCCCCGAACCTCAAATTGACAAGGATGGAGCCTGGAGCTGTGCTTCTTCAGGGACGCTTCTGGGGGGGTGATGCGGAGGGATGGTGTAGTCATGCTAGCCCTGAATCTTCCGCTCGGTTTCCAGCGGCTTGGTCCAAAAAGATGAACTCCGACTTCGCTATGACTCTACGGTGATATCAAACTTGCCAGGAGCCATTGCGAACGGCTCTTAGTCCTTTTTGAACTTACAATGGCTCGACACGCGTTGTCTAAAGCCTCGAGACCGCTCTGGTCTTCCTCCACGAGTTCTTTGACTTCGAAGACAACACAGCCATGGCGGTGTCGAAGATGCTACAGCATCCAGTCGCAAGAGGAGGAAATAGCCCAACTACCAGACATAGATCCAGGGCAATTATCAATAACGAGAACGACCACACCCAAAACAATTGTCCCCCCAGAAGAGCTGATCTTTGGGCACGCATTTACAGGCAAGTTCTACAGGAGGTGCCTTTCACTACGACAAATACTAACGACCTTGCACATACAGACCATATGCTCTCGATTGAGTGGACTGCTACCTCTGGATGGCTTGCCCCTAGAATTACTCCTTATCAAAACCTCTCTCTCGACCCTGCAACCTGCGTCTTCCACTACGCCTTTGAATGCTTCGAAGGCATGAAAGCCTACAAAAACTCCGAAGGGCAACTGCACCTCTTTCGACCAGACAAGAACATGGCGCGCATGAACAAATCCTCTGCGCGCATCGCCCTGCCCAATTTCTCCCACAGCGCTATGATTGAGTTGATATCCAGATTCTGTTCAATGGAGGAACGATTTGTCCCAAGTGCAAGAGGCTATTCTCTGTATCTGCGCCCGACAATGATAGGCACACAGCGCACGCTGGGGATTGGCCCCCCTGGCTCTGCACTTCTGTACATGATCGCGTCGCCCGTGGGACCCTACTACCCAATTGGTTTCAAAGCTGTTTCCCTAGAAGCAACAGATTATGCCGTTCGCGCTTGGCCTGGGGGAGTAGGCAACATGAAACTTGGGGCCAATTATGCACCGTGCATAGTACCGCAATTATCAGCAGCCAAGAGGGGTTTCCATCAGAATTTGTGGCTGTTTGGCGAAGAGGAGTATGTGACAGAAGTAGGGACAATGAATTTCTTTGCTGCGATACAGGACAAGAACACATGGAAGAAGACGCTGATGACGGCGCCGCTGGACGGGACGATATTGGAAGGCGTGATTCGTGACTCGGTGCTTGACCTTGCTAGAGAGAGATTGGTGCCTGAGGGCTGGGATGTCAAAGAGGAGAAATTTACGATGCCAGATTTGGCGAATGCTGCAGACGAAGGAAGGTTGATCGAGGCCTTTGGAACAGGGACGGCGGCAGTAGTAAGTCCAGTGCGAAAAATAAGTTGGAAAGGAAGGTTGGTCGAATGCGGGTTACCAGAGGGCGAGGAGGCTGGAGAAATCACGAAGAGAATGAAGGCTTGGATCGAAGGCATACAATATGGAGACGAAGAAGGTCATCCTTGGAGCTTGAAGATAAAGAGGTAAAAAGGTACGAGGTAGATTCTGTACATATTTGTCTGTATTTGAGCGATTGGAAATGCTTGCGATCCTGCGAAGATAATCTGTCTCTGTGTATCGAGCAATGACAGCTGTAGTTCTCATTTCGAATACACAGCTTGAGCAACTATCCGTACCACGTACTCAACCCTACTCGACCCGCATAAGGTCCTTCCTCTTGATCAGTCGATCCTTCAACTTACGAGCTGATTTGCTAAAGGAGACGAAGGCTCTGGATCTATTGAACAATCACATCCGATCATATGTTTATCTAAAGGCTTGCTCCTTCCCTTGGTAGGAGGTGACACACTTCAGGGTCAGACACAGGAATCTCAGCAGATCTTCACTATTTCCACTTCAAACCAAAAGGAGCCATGCACTTCTCAAACACTTTCGGCAACTAAAACAATACAGTCAACAATATCTACCAGCAACGATGATACGAGACTCCTTACCAAGGAGCGAAGTAACGCTATGTCAGCAAGACTCCCACGCCACAGGCTTCAAAAATAAACGAAATCTACGATCCCTCGCCCAAAAAATCTTTTGTTGGTTGAAGTAGATTGGTCGAATCCTGGCAGAAAGTCTCCTAAAGAATGGCACATGCATAACTGAAAACCCGCCTATTGATTCAATATCATCTTAGCGCATTCTGGACTCTTTGCAGGATTCAGGCTGTGCTGCGGTACATATACAGGTGAGAATTAAAGATGCCAAGAGATGCACGAGGGTGAACTTCGGAAGGAACTTTTGACGTTGCCGCAGCTGACTCATCTACGCTAGTCAGTCTTCGCAGACATCGAGATTTTACGTCAAGTTCGCCACCTTTGCTCACCGTCTTTTGCAGAAGTTTTCAAGTCAAATCAAGCTGAAACGGTGGAGTGACATGTTGTTCATATGAATTTACTAGTCGCTCATCCAAAAGAGGCTTAGCTGTGCCATTTCTTATGCGACCCGTGAGCAAGGGTGACTTTATGCAATATCCGTCCACCCTCGTGCCCGCACCGATTTTATGGGCTCCATCGTCTTGTGGTCTGGGGAATTACCTTACCTAAGAGCTTTAAGCAAGGCTCGAGTCCCATACAAGTCGAGCACCGTCGATCCCGGAGAAATATGCAGTCATCGAAACCAATGGGTGAGAAATTAGGTGCTTACTACCTGAGTCGTCATTGGCCGGGTGCAGATGTCATAAATCAGGGACATCTAGCCTACGGCAGGGATGATTTGGTGGGGCTGAAGTAGACCACCAGCTTCGACTTCAATAAGTTATGGGCTTTTGCTCCTCTCGCAGTGAGGGGATTGCTGCCTGCACATGAAAACAGCGTGTCTCTTCAAACTCCCAGTGTCCGGGCTTAGATCCTAATGAGGACCGCGGGACACAGATTACTGTTGTCGGCATCTCCTGCTCCAAGATTTCAATCACCGATTTAGCTTTCCTCGGATTTTTTCTGCTTTACCATATTGTGTTTAATAGGGGTCCAGCAAGCCCACTGCGGCCAACATGTTGGCAAATCCAATGTGCATGATTTTGAAAAACTCAGTGAGATATTATATTTCATGGCCATTAGCTACGTGCCTGCGCTCACTCTGAGCAATATTTCCTTACTAGCTCTGTACTGGCGGATCTTTCGCGTGACCACTGCCAGGCGGCCCCTGCAAGTCGCTGCTGCTCTGAACATCGCCTGGGGAATTGCAGCAGTAATATAGTGTTCTACTAAGTCCCGACGTGTCACAGCTACTCGTCTGTATCGTCCCCTGCATCCCTGTCCGCGGATTTTGGGACTTGAGCATTCGGAGCAAATGCATCGACTACAATGCCTTCTACACGTCCAACCAGGCCATTGCCATCGCTCTGGACTTGGTGGTCTTATTCATGCCAATATATTTCATCTCGAATCTTCAACGATCTTTATCTCAGAGGATTTCAATAAGCAGCACATTTCTTCTCGGCTTAGTGTACGTGGTACTTCCAGTGCCCCAATAGATTTCCCCACTCACAAGCATTTCACAGCGTGACCATTGTCCAAGGTTTAAGACTCTGGAGATTAGTACTCGCACAAGGACTTCCAGGCCCTGATCCGACATGTATGTATCCATGTTTTAGCTGCCCATTCTTTCTCTTTCAGCCTTCAGCCTGTGGAGAGCTGACATGAGCTGCGGATAGTCACCGAAGTTGACGCCGGCCTGTGGGCATTAATTGAACTTAATCTTTGGGTCATTGTCGCTTCAATTCCAGCCCTCCGTCCGCTGGTCAATAAAGTACTTCAGAATCGAACGTCCCATTCTAAATCTTCGCCCTCACAGCAATTTGGCAAATCCAACCCATCGGCTGCAAATACTAAAACAAACCTCGGGAAATTTTTCAAGCACACTGGGGGCCAATCGATGTCGCAGCATGACGACACATGCGATCATTCTGCGCTTAGGCAAGCGGAAGGAGCGATGGCTGGATCGTGGATGGAGTCAACCAATGAATATGACGTGCACGTGTCAGCACCTATACAACAGGAGAGCAGTTGGACCCCGCTTGGAACAGACGGTGGAGAAGAGAATGCGACAGAGATGGAAATCCTGTCCGGAATCCGCGTTGAGAGGGAGGTTCAGGTCCTGCGGCCATAGGGCACGTTTCATCCAACCTAACTAGGCTTTGTCAGTGGTCGCTGTATGCGCAATATTTCATTTCAGCAAGACAATGTAGGCTGAAGTCCACCGACTAGCCACAAGGAACAAATCAAAGGCATGTTCAACCAAGGGTGACACTCTCTACCTCAAAGAGATGGTTTCAGGAGATATTCATTGTTGGTGTCTTGAGGCTTGATGGGATTGTACCTAGCTGTACGTCTAAGATTTCCCCTCATGGGAGTTCGCTGAAGCTAAGGTACTTCGCGTATTCAGCTTACGCTACATCTGTGCCTTCATGTGAAGAGAGCTAGTCACACCAACATCTTTGAGCATGGTGGCTGAGACCAGTATGCTACAGCCTCAAAGCGGCTTATTGGAACGGCAGATCTAAGGCAATTTCTTGTCCTTCAATGCCGAGCGACCGTCTTTGTGAAGACACAGTAAATGGAACGAGTCGACAAGGTTCAGCCAATGTCTATACGTGTACCCACGAGAGAATTTGCTCGAGATTTGACCAAGTCATGCGAAGTGCGAGCGAATCTCAGTTCTTTCAGTAGGCCGGCCTCTTTCAGATAGCTTGCCAATCTTGTAGGGCTGCAGTAAACAACGAATGGTAAGCCTGTCTAAGTTCTCATTGCCCTTATTTCGACTTCAGTCATGCATTAACTTTTCTCAAATTAAGTTGAGATTAAGCATAATTATCTGTGACTGATACCGTTGGCACGGCTTGGTGGAAAGTACGCTAAAATCGTCGCTCTTGACTCGTGCCGTCTAGGCAGTTGACATTTCTTCAGTGCCGATGTCGCTTGGAACTCGGTAAGGCAAGTCTTCGTGTTGCATCACATTTGGACACAGCAGACGTTAATGGCTGCGGTAGCACGTTCTGGCGTGTCGCAAATCTGGGGAAGGCTGAAACGTGGCAGTGTTGACAAGCGTACCCAACTTTTCTCAATGGAATGGAAGTAAGCCATTGAACCTATGTCTCACTTAGCTTGGCTTCCTAAAGAAACACTTACCGGTTGGATTTACCGGCTATCCAGCCGGGGAATAATGTACGAGATACCTGCATTTTGATGCTTCTCTTGACAATGTGAGCTTCCCATCTCCTATTTCACGATGTGAGCTGAAGCCATAACGAGCTGTTTCATTACGTTTGCCGTGAACTTGCAACTCATGACTCTCGTATTTCTTGTTCTTAGCACCAAGCGCAGCACGTTGCTGTCCAATGACGCTGGGTCAGTTGGTTGTTGGAAGACACAGTATAAAGACAGCTCGTGCTCATGCCATTGAAAGCCATCAGAGCAGCGAGAGCAGATGATTCTTACTTCTCTCTGAACTTTATCAATCCGAGGTGAAAGTTCTTTGTCTTCATCCAGTATCAGCCAGCACAGTCAAACGAGATGGTCGCTCTCATGCCTTTGACCCATTGCTTTCCGAGTCTTCCTATCCTGGCATTGCTCATTGGAGACGCTGTCAGAGGAGCACCCGCAAGCTCATCGCCTGCCCTTCACGCGCTACTTCCTCGGGTAATTACCTGGCATCAACTGTGTAATAGTAGTGGATATGCTGATCAGATCTTACAGCAAGATGACCAGACCTGCTTTGCACAATGGCAAACATATAAGCCGTGGACAGACATTCCAGCTCCCGCTGTTGGTGGCAAAGACCCTGATGTAATCACCCCAGATGATACTCTTAACATTCCACCTTGCAAGAATCAGGCAGACTGCACCCTTCCGGATGAGATTGACAAACGGGACATTGTCAAACGCGAGGAAATTGGTTTGGCTCGCGAGTCCTTCGCCAACAGCCATCCACTTTTGAAAAGAGCGGCATGTAATGAACGCAATCTCGAATTGCCAGGTAAGACATCTCCTACTTTACTTTACGAAACATCAAATATTAATCCACCTCCAGGATTCCGGGATAGGTTTATCAATCAAGTCTCAATTTGGTTCCTTCGAGCCCAGCGCTCAGCCACTCAATTTATAATCAAAAAATTCCAAGCTCCTTGGGCGGCGTACCTCAAATCGTAGGTTTCAGCCACCCCGATTCTTTTCAGGTCGATCACTGCTTCGAGCTCTGGATCATCAAACAATTCGCGTACGAAGCTCTCATGTTCGACCAGTATCCCCTGACCATATCCGCGGATCTCTATGCCTCTACGCATAGCTCTTCGGTATGATCCTCCCAGAACCATTCCATATAGCTAAAGCTGATTGATTTCTCTTAGCCACCCGTGCAATTAGTCAACTATCTCAACGACAACGCGAACCTGCGAGGAGTCGATGGACGTGTAAATCTGCTCAAGTATACATGCTTAGCCGTAAGTCCTTTTCCAATTCCTCTGCCCGCATACTCCGCTAAACTTCCTACAGTCCGGTGTCGATAAGAAAGACTGGGCCAGTTGGACGCTATCCGAGGCTGCGGGCACTCTGGCATACATGCTCGACGTTGAGGGCCAATTCTACAACACCATGCACAACCTGAACAGCTTCCTCATCCAACAATACCCTGACACTACCATTGGTTTGAATTTCATTGCCTACGCGACTACCAGGGTTGGAGGATTGAAACAAGTCCTGCGACCAGATTCGGGCGCGAACTTCAAGCCTGACGACTCAATACAAGCGCACATTACAGCGGACCATTGATCGGATTTGAGGTGCGCCTGATTCGGAGAGCATGGTGATGTGGGAGCGCTGCTGCAAGGTTCGCTTGTTTGCTGTGTGAACTCGTTCCGCTGAACTTAGACATCATTTTGAAAACAAGCCTGACAATTTACGCTTACATCTTCCGTATCCTCCTGATGAATCACGCATTCCTCAATGTCCATAGGCAAAAGCCTAACGCGTACCATACCATTCCCTTTGCCGTGGGCTAAAAGAGAGCGTAATGTTGCCATGTGCTCATCTACAGGTCCATTCTCAGTCAATCTTTTTGAATATTGAGACTCCAAAGAAAGCGATTCCCACCCTTATATAGCTTGCAGAAAACTGTCGTCGACTGGATGATCGCTTTCACAGTCTATGCTTATTGATTAAAAGTTTGAGTAAGTTGCGGATTGCGAGAACTGTAAGCGAAGTAGCCATATGCAGCCTTTGCAGTCCCAGGCAATCAGATCGGCAAGTTAGAAAGGGCAAAGTGTCAGGTGACAAGCTGCTTGAGGCTGTTTTCTTTTCATCTTTCTTCAACCTCTTACCAGTGTAAAGAAATGATGGCATAGTCGGGCCCCGGAATTTCCTTAGTAAAGATCATCGGCACAAGTATCTCAATTGTGTGGGAGCATTTAGGTCATAAAGAGAATGGTCAGGGAGTGTGCTATTATGCTAAGGCATGGAATTTCTATTGTGTGTATAGCTGAATATGATCAGCAAACAAGTTTTTAAGAGTATTCTTGTCCCTTTCACGCATGCACCCGCATGTCCTGAGCTGAATTTGTTGTCGAGGAGAGCTTACTTAGTGTCGTGAAATGCACCTTGCTCGATGTCCTGAGTTGTTGGAGTGCGTTCGTTGGCATGTTGCTAAGCTTCAAGAGGATATTTGTATTTTCGGAACCTAGCAAGAGCTTTCAAAGGGACACTATTCTCTGAACCAGCGGAGGACATGTGCGAAGGTGCGTTTCGACTTTAAGGGGCACCCTCACGCATATAAGCATTCCATCCTCCTCTTTCCCGGCTCGTCCACGAATGAGGTCTAGCAGCGGTATCAGCAGCATGGAAGGTCCTTCCCTAGAACCAAACCCAATCCTATCTATCTGGGATGGCTATCGGTGTTTGCACATAGGTGCTCAAATACGATTGCATTAACCGTATGCTTTGATGATTGTGACTGACAAGTATCATAGATGCTTCCTCATGTAGAGTCTTCGTAGAAGCAAAGGGGTACAAAATCGAAAAAAGTGACCTTGTGACGTAATCTGGCTTACATAAGTGACGCTAAGCCTTTTGACTATCTTGACTAAGCTTGATCAATCTTCACCGTGTATAATACATGTAATAATCCATCCTTGGTACTTCAGGGTGCAATACATGATTTATCATTACTGTCATCCTCGAGACAAAGGCTATGGGCGTTTGGGCCTAAACTCGTCAGATCCTGCCTTCAAGGTCGATTAAAAGGCACCCGCGTCAGTTGTCAATCACCGAATTGCATGTAATATCATTCAAGATTCACAGAGTCTTGATATTCTCTATCAAAGCCACCCTGATGCGTTTTTGTCATAGCAGGGCAGCGAACAAGGTAGAATGCGGCGGTCTAGTGTACCTATATAGGCTCTTGATCGGAGCATGACCTCCGAGGCCGTGGATTGCTCGCAAGGGTCAAAATCCTGTGCAGCTGGGTACTCCATGGTCGCGTTCAAATTCCTAGGTGACGTTGAGAATGATTGCCTTTGTGCCAAGGGCTTTTGAGCTGGCTCAACTCTGTAATTTCCAGACCCAGCCGAGCTGTAGGGTTGGAATGAGTATAACCAACCATGCTCTCAAATTACTCAATGAGTCTGCTCGTGGCTAGCAATGATCTTTCAGACATTCAAAGATCCCGACGCTGATGAGAACGCATGTTATAGCCTGATACTTGCCTTTGCAGAATCAAATTCCGGATCGATGCAGGAAGGGATGAAATAATTGTGGAGAAATTGGCTTAGTCAAGACACTTTCGAACCTGTTGAATTGGGTTCACATGTCTACGAAAAGAGCCCCTATCGGAGTTTAATTGCAGAACGTCGCTTGTGCGCTTCTAACAGGCGGGATTTAGTTTTACAAGCAGACGAGGCAGACCCAGAGCTACGGTCGCAAAAGCAGCATTTCAGATCTTCAATCTCAACAATTCTTGTCCAGTCGGATGCTGGTATGGTATTCTACAGTGCTTGGATTGGAGATCCGATTTGCATCTTCTTTGGTTGCGAAATACCCATGATCGGGCGGCCGCCAGCCAATAAAACAAGTGCTAAATACTATCACTTCATTGGATAAGCGAAGGTAGATGGTTTCCTGCATGAAGAGGGTATTCAAGCGCTTGATACAGGCTGATAAAGTCTGGAGAGATTCTGACTAAGGCTGATTCTTACAGGAATACTTTCTTCATACCCGATTTGGTCGATGCGCGTCCCTTGATCTTTGCCGCAGGAATCAAAATGATCCCATATTTGCGACCATTGCTCAAACAGTACCTAGGAATACTTTTAGAATGGTACTTTGCACGACCGTTCGCACTGATTGTAACATGATACGACTTCCACCGCAAAGTCCTCTTCGGATTTTGTCAAAGATAGTAATCACTGTCACCATAATCCGTATTGCCACTGCAGCTTACCTTCCTCGGCCCACCATCCTCTCAACTCCAGAGCGTTCACTCTCTTCCCGTCCATCATCACAATGGCCGTTCTATAGACTCGGAACGACGTTCAGAATCACTCACCTTTCGTAATAACGAACACATCGATCTCTCTGGAGGCTGGGTCGCCGGCCTACGAGCTTCAGAATTCTGCCTCCCCGCCGAGACCAGCGCCTTGGCCTTAGAAGAATTATACGACTACGTTCTCAACGATATCAAAAACTCGCATCATGTTGATTCACCATTCGGAACACTCGGACGTAGTGAATACCGTCTCGGCGAGCTGCATTTGGTGTGGTGGTGCGCCCTACCGTCTGGGAGCATCCCTACGGCGGTAATCCAGCAATTACTGACAATCATGCGCGAAAGGGCGAGGAGAGGGTGGAGTACGGCTTGGGAGGGAATGCTGCTTCGTGATGGGCAGGTGTGGGCTATTGCTATTGAACCAGGGTTCCGATACGAGCGAAGGATTATGCATTTGATGATTGAATGGTTGATCATTCTATGTAGGAGTTGAGTGTAGATGTTGGTATCTCAAGAAGTTAGCATTGGGCTGAGAGACCCTGATTTTCCACGCAGAGCTTGCCAATAAGCTGAGTCAAGGGGAAAGAGGAATCACTTTGACGAATTCTTTTCATAGATTCCTCTGCCAAATGGAGACAACACCTTCATCATCATCCTACACAGGGCAGGAACCTTCACTTATTTTCCACCAACGTTGTGGCCAAACGGCTTGTACTTGATGGGCTAAAATCATGGCTTATATAGAGTCCCGACTCAGTAACCCTCCATGAGATTTAAAGTCGGCTTGAAGACCCCTTGTTCTCTTAACGATCTAGGGGCACGGTCTGGATGTTCAACTTGTATGTCATTAGCGTATAAAACGCTTAAAGGTTTTTGATATGCGGTTTCAGAGATTTTTAATGCTTTCGACTCATACCAATAGGTTTGCTTTAGACCGATTTCCTTTGCAACTCTTGGCCATAATGAGTATGATGTGAGAATAGAGAGACGGGTGCTAGCTAGCATTAGTTTCCTCATCAGTACCTCATGATAACAAGCACGAGAAAGTAAGAAGGCCACGGGCTGTCATTGACCTCTTTGCCATAGTGCTGAAACATGATGGAATATTCGTTGCTGGAATGGGTCGACCTTCCAGGTTATTCACTTGAGCGTCGACTATAGACTGCGCCCAAAAGTCCTCATCTTCAGACGGCGGATAGGTTTCGTTATGCTCCGACTCCGCCTGAGACTCTCCAGGTCCATCCAATTTGTCGCCGTCCGAGGAGGCTCGGTTCTCTTTTATGGGGTCTCTGTTCTCGTAGGAGAAGCCGAAATTTGGACGCCAAAATTATCTGACGACGCTATCTTGTGTATGAATGACAGTGAAGGGATACCTAAAGGCTTTCCAATGGATTGGGCTGTATATTTCTTATTAGCTTGTCGAACTATCTCCCGATACTACCACACCATCGATGGGCTTGAGGCAAGTCCAGGAAAGGCCCTTTCAACTTATACTTGCGAAAACCAAGCAAATGGGCGTCCACTCGCAGAGCTGTGTAGTTGAGTACATCGCTTCGCCAAGGCGCAGTTTCCTCGTCAATTCCCCCACGACAGAAGGACCACCATGCCCTCATGGTCTGTAAAGGACTCGCGAAGAAACAAAATAGCAAACGTGGTGCGATAAAGCGTTGGTATGGATTGATTGAATTGGTGTAAGTCTATCCTAAATGCATGACCACCTCATTACCCTTCGCTCTCACTCTCGCTACCTCCTTATTAGTCTCTGCTCTCACTCCTACCATTTCCTCATTAAATATCCTTACGCCCTCCTACCTATAGCACTTCACCTGTTTCTGCAATACCGATACCGTGAGGCGAGCCATAAAATAATTCCTGTGCACAATGTGACTTAGCTCGCGGACGGCAGTTGCGACGGTTTTATAGCACGTAATGGCGCGATCTCGGCGCGATTTCGCGGCGTTAAGGGATTATAAGAGATGTTGGAAGTCAGCGTTAGGGTCGTAAAGGTCTGAATTAGAGGCGGCACTAGGTAAATAAACATGTCCTAAGTGGATTTCGATGTTTATTATAGTCTTAAAGCCTTCAGTCTTAATCCTTTTAACCTAGGTCTTTTATTGGGAAATGAATGTTCGCTGCATTCGATGTTTCCAAAGGTGTCTATCTAGACACTCGATTGCTGCGCGATGTCGTGACTCCACCGAGTCTAGCTTAGTTAATTCTAATAGTTGCTGTCGCCATTAGATTCACATTTCCAGAGTCATATCCCCAAATTGTTTAAAGAAGAATTTTTTTTAAAAACAGAACTGTCCCTCCTTGTCCTACCTCGAATAATGAGACATATAACACTCTAATCATTGCAATGTTGAGACCCCTGCCAGCCGAGAGAGTCAACAGAGTACGCATCAAAACCGGGAAAGAGGATGATGATGCTTTGCCCATGGTTTAAAAGAAATAGTAAGGGTATGGACTCTTTATATCAATTGTTTCCATCATTTGCCTCTCATGAATCTCTTGCGGCACACTGTACACTCTACTGAATTCGGTCTGAATGCTTCGCGACTAGAATAGTATCTTGGTCGGTTGTCTGTATCCTTCTCCCACGCGTCTACTTCCGATATCTATTATGACCGTCGAGGTTCGGGTGCTGCTTGCTCCACCTCCGAGGTTCGGCTGTCTACTACTGATGAGCTCTCTTTCTCGAAGCTCCCGTGTGGCTTGTCATCTAATGATACGGATAGTCTGGCTCCATGAATTTCAAGAATCTAGCCCAATGCCACATGCCATTCGGAATAGGGGAAGCGGTGGTTGAGATATAGAAGTCTGGTCGTAACCATAATACACTAATCGACCTCCACTAAGGGAAATCTTTGGACATTGTCACAGTCTGAGATGATGTGCCTGCTTGATTGAGATCCAAGGACATGCCGAATGAGAAGGCGAGACTAGCATGTAAAGCTTGAAGTTTGAGACCGTATACGTACTAATCGGAGGCTCCAAGAGCGACCAGGAAATCTGCATGTTATATTTTCCAGGCATTAAGCTCTATCGCATATTCTGAACTACTCCAAGACTCCTCTGGGATAGTCTTGCTCTTGGATTTTCACATTCGTGAGATTTATCGAGAAAGCATAAGGCTCGCTTGCAAAGGAGCGTGGGTAGGGTGCAACACTTCTGTTAAGAGCACCTGGCTTTCAGGTTGCTGAGGGGAAGCAAATGATGCTGGGTTGATATTCGTGCTTGGACCTGGTTACAAACCTGCCATAATCTTGATCGTCGTTGAACTTCGAGGCGACTGTCGCCTAGGTTACAATATTTGATTAACCAATAAAGAAAAGACGCTACAAGTCAAAACCGATTAACGTCGGATTGGGGTTACTGTCGCCTGCATACAACATCCGTCATTCTCGACCGCGCATTTTCTAGGCTAGTCAGCATCATTCAAGCGAAGAGGTCGCTCTTCCTTTTCTGGCGATCCTGCCACAAGAATATTTATGTAGGGGTTTCAAGGGGATAATGATATGGCGTGCAGTAGATTTTATCGTGAGAAGCTCAATTTTGTTGATACCTTTCATAGCTGGTACGTTCTTTGGAATCGATCTTAGTTAAGTCTGTCTAAATTCAGCCTCCTGAAGACACGGTTGATCTTGAAGAATTGATACTGTGTTCACAAAAAAAGCTGTGGGGAATGGAATCGCATACTTGCCAGTTCATTAGACAAGATAAGTTTGTTAGGAAAGAATGCCTTTCGGGTGAAGGAATATCTTGTCTTCGGAAGAAATCAAGGATCGAGCTGACATTCGGAACTATCTTGATAGGGATTGGCAGCTTGATCGGCCGGATAGTAATCACTGCGTTTCCACATACTTGAAGAAATTTTGATGCGGAGGCCCAACCAAAAAGTCCCCAAAATATCACCGCGCTTCAGGTCTTACGTGGCATCCTCAATCCCTCGATCTTGTCACGCATTTTAAACTCTCCAAGTATGGATCTTACTCTTTCGCAATCGCGATTGAGATACTACGTGATTAACTGTCCCCATGTCACATCAAGATCCGGTTTTCGTCGTAAAAGATCTAGGAGTCCAGGCAACGTGGCTATCGCCCGAAGGCGCCATGCCTTCAGAAAGTACATAACATTCTTTTGGCCTGCAGATTTGGTGGCTGCGCTTGAAGTGTTAGAGATTTCCTTGGTAATCGAAGCTTCCACTATTTGAGCACTGGCTCTGATTCCTCAACTCCATGATCATCTCAATGTTAATATGGTTTGGGATACAATTCCGCCGTAACCCAAGGCATGGCACAACTTTTCTACCATCGGTATGGCTCTGGAATTGACAGCCATATTCGATGCCTGCTGGACAGATGAAAAGACTGGTGAAGTTATCTGTCAGTCATATCGAAATCTTGAGATTGTGCCTTGTTCATAGACATATAAAGTCCTGTGATCCATGAGCAAACTGAAAATTCCGCGTAGGATGACGCTGGTCTGTGTCTTTTAATCGCAGCAAAAGTGATCCCAGGTCAATCTTCCAATCTGTTTGTAATCAAATGGTAAGCCTAAAATTTGAGGAAATGCCAGAAAGGCTATAGATTAAAATCAGAATTACAGGAACGCATCCCTTTTCATTACAAGTCAGCAATGCAGCATTAAAGTGAGTGGTACGTAGTCTCTGGATACCAGGTTCGTGTTGATGTCGTCCCAATAGAAGTATGATAGCATTGTGTCTTCATAGGACGACTATGGGGTGCCACAATTGGATGAGATTCTAAAAATTTCGAACCATCGTTTTCACTATTCAAGAAATAATCCACCTCGTCTCTGAGCCATATCTTTAGCTCAGCCTGGAGCTTTCTAGCTCGTGAACACGTATTCATACACATGTGTCTACTGTATAAGACTCTGCGATGGGGACAATGAAAGAACCAAGCATCAGAAAATAGATAAGTAAATCAGAGCTGAAATTGTCGTTTGTTTGAAGTGGAACCACATTGTTGAAATGGTATCAAATTGCTGAGAGGTGGTATGGCTCGAAAAGAGTCTGACCCCCATTATGGTCGAACTGTATGGTACCTTAGTAACGAGGACTCTGGCCAAACGCGAAGATGCGAACAATTTGGCGCTGTTGATGCCAATGAACTTTTCAAGACTTCGATAGGAAATGAGAGCTGTGAGCAGAAAAGAGAGATGTACGAGCAAGCATAAGCTAGTCAAAGCCTCCTTTCTCTTTGTCTCCTAAACGGTCTTTTTCATTGCGCTCATTATCCGCTGCTGTCTTGTTGAAGTCCCTTCGAGCGCTTTCTACGTAGTGAATCAGCAAGTCACAATCTATCGATAACCGCGCTGGCAAGGCGGGTGTAGCGACTCGATAGCTCCTAGACTAAGCGCGTCCCATTTCTTACTCAACATCAGCCCTTTCCATAGACGGTATGCCTCCGTTCGGTTGTTGCTCGTGAATGCAAAGCGTTGTTGAAAGACGAACTCACAGGTCCACTCAAAGACCGTCTGATGGAATTTTTGCCACTTTTTGTGAACTGGGGTTGTATCAGAGAATATGTTCCTCAAGGGAACGGCGCAAGCTAAGTTCCAAGAGCTGCCTTTGACACGGCAAAATTATTGAAATCGAACAGAGAGTGGAAAACCCGATAGACGTTTCCCAAGCAGCTTGTGTGTATTTGAGCTAGTCAGTCTTAGTTTCTTCAAATGCTTCGTCTCTAATGATCTCGGTCATAGAAGCCTGATGAAAATAGTCAGAGTTCTGCGAAAGGCATCTCTCAGCAATCCATGAGCCAACACGTAGTGATTGATTGCGTTCGATATGGAATCAACATCAGGATCAGCGAGGGCACGTAGCGCAGGAAAGTACATTGGAAGAGAGCAACATCATCGAAACCTTCGTCGATGGAAACCAACCTCGACCCAATACTCGGGGACAATTCCGGCCCATTGCCTGAGACATCTTGAAGAAGTCTTTGCGTATTCCGTCACGATTCAGGACCTTCTTCAATGCCTCAAGTTGAAGATTCCTGTGGATTTCAATTGGACCCCTCTCATTCCAGATTTCGAGGCTGCAAAGGCCCTTAGAATGGATGGATGTTCTGTATCAGGATTAGGGCTTCGTCATCCTAGGTGTTGAAACATCAGGAAGTCGTTCAAGTAACACATTTTTCAGGGGATCATTGCTGAGAAACTCACACATGAGCGCTTGAATTCGTCGAGGTACGACAATTGATCCTGTGAGACGTCTCCCAGAAGTGTTAATTTCAGAATGGTAAAGAGTCTATAAATCGAAAGTAACATATCTATAAACCACCAAAGAACCAACCCAATGGCTCGCGAGACTCGTTATTTTCCAAGCAAGAAGACTCTCAGAATCAACATTGCAAGTTGGCGATTGAATTGCCTTCTGAAGAAGGGAGGTACAACAAGAGCAGTGATATCAATATTCTGGAGCCGGATGAAGATGCATATTGAGTCCTTTCATTGACGACGAATGGAGGACAAAGGAAGTGTGGGGACCAGGTGTTGAGTAATCAAAGGTAGTAACATCAAGACTTGAGAATACAAAGTGAGGGAAACGAACATTGGAGTTGACCGTAGAATTGCACCTTATCGGCTTACGTGAAAAGAATTGAATGGCGCACTGAACATGATGACAATATTTCATATCTTCAAACCAATATATATTTAAATAACCACGCTCCTTCCCTAGGCAAACTCGGAGACCTAGCTCAAAGGCATACCGGATTCGAACGTTCATTTCAAACGTTAACTTTAAGCGAGTTACCCTGAGGTCATGAGGGTTCGAATCCAAGCGGAAGCAAATCTTTCGATGTAAAATATCGAAAGATTTCTGTAGCAGTATACCACCTACTTTGTAGAATTCAAAGTTGGTGCTATGCTGTGAGTCTTTTACCATTTTGGCTCTTTGAAATTTGGGATGTGTGCAGAGTTATTTTTTGTTTTGATTTTGAATTTGGGTGTGTGTTGTGTTACAGTGATTGAGTTTAGCGCACTCGTAGACTTCCTTCGTAAAACGTTAAGGACCATCCTCATTCACCAGGACTTTCAATCCCTCTGGCCGTCGATACCTATCGACGAAAGGATATAGCTACAGATCTTCAGATCTCATTCTCGAAGTGATAATGAGTGATAATGAGTGATCAATTTGACGGAGTGGATTCTGTTGCTTCGGAGCAGACCTTGAGCAGCTGCAAGCTACTTCTCACACGAAAATGATAGGTGATGTGACACTTCCGCAGCCCTTCAGCCCCTCTAATTTAGTCGCAGGTGAAGCCAAAAAGCTTGCAAAGCAAAGAGGAAATGACCTCAAAGATGGCAATGTATCATTTATTTGCTCGAGGATTTTGGACTGTAGACTTGTGGATCAGGATCACTGCATGTTCTTTCGTGATGGAATTAATTTCCTGCTCCAGAGCATCATCTGCCTGCTCAAGGACGGTGTTCATAGGCTGGCGGAGCCTTATTACGGATTGCAAAGTATTATCGACCTCAGACTTGTCCATGACTGGCCAGCGCAGGGACGGTAACAAGTTTGGACCCCCTTTCGAGTCCGAGCGCGCCCACACCAACAACCTCAACACCCTCGTCCTCAAATCCCTCTTCGGCAGCACCTTCATCCACCCCATCCGCGGCCCCGACACCACCTTCAACGTCTCCTCCCACAGCGCCGACGCCCACCGCTCCCTCGGCCTCGCAAACTACGACACCACCCAACTCCTCCCCCACACCGACCACACCTTCTACGACCACCCGATCCAAGTCCAAGGATTCTACGGCCTCGAAGGCCAGAGCGAAAACACATGGGTGTCCCTCCTCGCCGCCCTCGCCACCTTCGAAGCCGAATACCCAGACCTCCTCCCCTACCTGCACTCCACCCCCATGACCCTCGGCCGCGTCTCCCGCTTCTACGGCGATCCCCTCTACCAAGCCACCGTCGACACCCCCCTCACCACCCACCCCGGCGCACCCGACCGCACAAAGCGAATCCGCTGGCACCCAAATCTAACCGGGTCCCTTCTCGCCCCCTATTCAGACTACGCGAACGCGCGGCTAGCGCTTCCAAGAGATCATCCGCCGCCCCACGCACCAGCTGAAGCGGAACTTGAACGCTGGCGATTTGTATGTTTGGGATAATTTCCGGCTGTTGCATGGGAGGGAGCGGGTGATTGAGGTGCCGAGGACGGGGGTTGGGTAGACTGTGCCGGAGCAGGTTGTGCATGATCGGTATCGCGCTTTGCATGTGGATTTGTTGAAGGGATGGGCGGGTGAAGGGTGGCTTGTTCATATGCCGATGCCGCAGCTGAGGGAGATGTTGAGGGTTGTAAAGGGGATTATTGGATTGATGGATGAGGGGGCGGTATGGTCTGTCGCTGAGCTGGTGGGGTGGAAGTGGAGAGTTGGTGGTTGTTCTTGATGTTTCGAATGAGTTTGTTTCTGGTTGGGATTGTGGGAAAGAAAATTGGCACTATCGTTTAGCTATCTGTTTTCTCTTCTTGCTGCTTTTTGATGACATTTCTTGGGGTCGATTTCCCCTCTAAAGGCAATGAGTAGTTGATTGAACTCGCCGCCGATCATGCTTTGCAAAACCGAGCCTCTTACTGCTGCTCAAGTCAGTACCACAAATCGACTAGACTTGTTTTTGTCAAGATAGTCCGCGTTTCCTGTGATCGCGTCAAGGCTGAACCCGCTTTGTTTGATGGCTTGATTGGTCTTCTCAGATGGTCTTCTCGCAAGTAACGGATTATATGTGGAGCAAACGTAGTAGGAACGGTTTTCTGTAGAGCGGAATTCTATGAATGGGGAAATTATCTCAAACTGTTTTTCTTGGAGAAAACAGCGTTAAAAAATATGCATGAATTTGAAATAGACTCCGGCCTACTCGGCCTGGCTTGGCGCAGCCATTGGACTGACTGTCGTTACTATTTTGACAAGAAAGATTGAGCGAGCTTCATACTGGCTAACCTGACCGCGTATAGAAGTATGCTGGTGCGCTTTGATTCTTTACTGAGGTAGATTGCTTAGAAAGCGAGGAGTTCAAGCAATGCCTTATAATCTAGAAAAATTGAGAATAGAAATATTTACACTTTATCAAGACCTTATCTAAACTTCATGTACAGATGTAAGACCACCTCTTCGGTCCTCAAGTCTCTTTTACGCTCTATGCGTCGAGGGTTTTCAGTACCCACCATCATGTAGGTCTTGGTCACCCGCACTTTGCAAGTCCTTATCACACCCAGTAGTCATCCAAAAACTATTGACGTAATTGATCTTCGGCTGGCCTGGTGTGTCAAAATCGAACTATTCGATATGACCTTGGCTCATTTTAGGGCCCTCGACTCTTGGGGCAAAGCCAGGGCGAGGGGGCGCATTCACATAGTAGATGTCCTCGAAGGTAGCAGTTCCCTTGGAACCAAGACCGTACTGCGAGAGACCGCCATTGCTCGTGAAGCCGTTTATGTGGAGATTTCTATTGTTTTCGCTGCCGATCGTATTGCCCATTGAGCCGCCGGTTTGCATTGTCATGGTGTAGCCGACTTACAAGGGGTTAGCAAAGATTACGATTATGGCAAATGATAGACGATAGAAAATAAAGCGGGCCAAGAGGATCATTCACCTTGAAGAGGGACTTCCTTGGTCCCGACATGCATGGTCCAAGTACGTTCGCTGTCAAGACTATCGAAATTAAAGTCGCTGGCAAACCAATAGTTGAGCCCCTTAGGTCGAACGAAATGGTTTGGATCCGAACTATCCATGGCGTTTAGATTGCGTGGGCCAGCTTTACGCCAAGTAGCAAGGTCATATCCCTCATCAACCACGCAAGTCACCGTGCCGCCTTCAATGGATGTGACTTTTGCTTGGGTCCAGACCTCGCCAGCATCGAACCAGAGAGTTCCACCGTAGATGGTGAAATCTTCGCATTGGTTGATATAGATGGCCTGGCAAGTGCCGGCGACAAGGAATGTAACGCCGCGCATGTCGATGGTCCATTTTTCTGTCAGCCCATCCATGAAGGAGAAGACGATGTTGTCTTTGCAGTCAATATTGTAGACGCCTGGAGCGATCTTGAGCCATTTGGAGGCGGGCTTCAACTTTGCCTGTTCGCGCATCCATGTTTCGAGGGCTTTGCCAGAAATGACCTTACTAGGTGGAGTGTAGGTTTTGGCATCCGCGGGCACAGCTACGTTGGAGACCGGAGCTGACAGATGTGGGCCGTCAATTGGAATACCCGCCTCACCCGCATCATTCGTGGTGACTATTCCTTTCGTATCCGGAGAAGGGCTGTCAGTTGAGTCGACGGGTGCTACAGTCATGCTGGGCGTGCTGCTCGCAGAGGTCAAGACGGCGCTGGATGAGGACCTAGCCTGTCCTAGCGCCGTCTTCTCCTCACCACCAGCAAGCGCGATACTTGAAGATGTAGGTATGGTAGAGGTGGTGGTTGCAGCGGTAAATACTGTTACCCATTCCATTTCGCAGTCCTCATCGCGTTCGAGGGGCGCAGCCCATGTTGCAGCAGTAAACAAGAGAACAAGAGACAGAAAGTTCTTCATTCTATTGACTGGGAGAATTGAGTGGTTGAAAGTGAGCAAATAGATCAACGAGAAAGAATGTTATATCTGTGGTTTTGTATCCTAAAGGAACGTGGTAGGGACTAGCCCTTGAAAAGAGTGACTGTACAGAGAAGAGCGAAAACGTAAAGAAGGCGCAGAGCTTGCTGCGATTGTAGGGGGTGAGGAGTGGGAGAGGGAACGAGAGCGAGAACTGTAAATACTTAAACATCGGGCGGGGAATGACATATTGAGATGAGCGGTCATGCCGCCTGGACTTGGGTGGTTTCAAATCCAGCTTCCAGCGGCTAGAAAGTCTTGATGGTTCTCCAAAGGTGAGAAATTTCATCAAGACAGAGGTATGAAAGAGACTCCTTGATGAGGGAGCTTTACAGAGGCACTTTCGTGTAGGATTCATGTACATCCTGTCTTCATCAAGGCATTTCTCGACATGATAGAAGTTGAGAATGCTACAATGCAAGGACCAGGCGGGAAGCACGGGACGCACTTCCTGTGGGTATCCCCTCAAATCTCAAGTCTTTGGGGGCGACGACCTGTGCCTTGCTCTGAGAAGCCGGGGATTCTTTGCCAGTACAGCAGTACACTTATGGATCAACACCGCAAAACCTCAACAGCCACAGCCGAGGAAATTACCCTGTGTTTTTTGCTTAGGTGTTTTACTCCAATCGATTTCCCCAGGCTTGGCACCGGCTGAATACCGGCTTAGCCATTATCTATTCTAAATCTGGAAACTAAGCCGAGAAGCAAAACTTCGTTGAAGAAGTCTTGAGGTCGGTGAAACGGCATCCTACTCCAACGGAGCCATGCCTGGCAAGCCGAAGAAGACCACCATTAGCGATGCCAAAGAAACCTCTGTCCCGGTCTTTAACACCGACGCTTTATCAACCTTGACCCAAAAGATCGAAAGTAATCTCAAGAAGCAAATTAACGAAAAAGTACCAAAATCCACAACTGCGAAATCGAAGGTGAAGAGGAATAAGAAGAAGGAAGGCAATGAAATAGCTTCTTCTGAGGTACCAACACCGACAGCGTCCGCCAATGCTAGCAATGGCAAAGCACAGGCTTTGGGGACGAAAAAGCCCACTGAGGCGCCAAAGTCCAGCCGGGGACAGAAAAGACTACGGGATGGCACAACCAAAGAATTGAATCATACTAAGCGTGAAGAAAATGTGAATGGCATCAAACTTGGAACCAGAGCACCGAAGCCTGCCGGCGGCGGAGATCTCGAGATTGACCAAGATATACGAGCGCTAGGTGGTACCCGAGATGACATTGATATGGTTGCGAACGTTCCGTCAGACTCTGAAATAGAAGGTGATGATACGGCGGCTGGTGAGGTTCAGAAGGAGTTGCAACAATTGATCAGGCAGCTGGGGGTGGACAAATTGCCCAAGCGGGAGATGTTGGAGGATGCTATATCAGACCAGGAGTACGGAACGCCCCAAGAACTGCAGAGACCCGAACAGGAGGGGAAAGCTGCGTCTAAGCAGACCAATGGCAAAACGTTGATTTCACCTGCTACAAAGACCCCGGGGAAGGGTCAGGCCTCTCTAGCTATCAAGACCCAGACAGACTGGCATGCCATTGATCTACCCGTGATACCAGCGCCTTCGTCTCATAAGATTACAGCTTTACCCTCGGGTTTGGTAGACCGCCTCCACGAACATGCCAAGTCGCTACTCGAGAAAGAGAACGAGCAGTACGCAGCACATGACGCCTCTGCATCATCCTCACGTCAATTCTACGCTACTATCATGTCCAGTGGCACGCTCTCGGATAAGATCTCTGCATTGACACTTTCGGTCCAAGAGTCCCCAATTCACAACATGAAGGCTTTGGAAAATCTTGTTGGCTTGGCACGTAAACGTAGTAGAAGTCAAGCCATTGATGTTCTAGGGGCCCTGAAAGACCTGTTTGGCCTCGGTAACCTTCTCCCTTCGGATCGAAAACTTAGAAATTTCAAATTGCAGCCCTCACTTTCTGCAATTTTCGACCCTACCGACCTCCAGTGGACCTCAAAGGATCCACTGCCAAGAAATCTGCAGAACTGCCATTTGATCTCGTGGGCATACGAAGATTGGCTGAAAACCATCTACTTTGATATCCTCAAGATAATGGAAACATGGTGCAATGACGAGGTGGTTTTTGCTAGAGGCAGAGCTGTTGACTATGTCTGTCAGCTTCTAAAAGAGAAGCCTGAACAGGAAGCAAACCTTCTTCGTCTGCTCGTGAACAAACTTGGTGACTCAGACAAAAAGATCGCGTCGAAAACATCGTTCCATATCCTGCAACTCGAGACCACTCACCCACTCATGAAGCCCACAATCATCGCAGCTATTGAGTCGGACCTGCTTTTCCGGTCCACTCAAAGCTTGCATGCGAAGTATTATGCTACGATTACCCTTAATCAAACTGTGCTGAGTGGCAAGGAAGAGGGTGTCGCAAGGAAATTGCTAGATATCTACTTCAGCCTTTTCATAAAGCTCTTTGAGAAGCCTGACACCACCAAGCCCGCTGCGGCGGAGGTGAACAAAGTCACCATCAACAAAAAGGGGGATGTCCAGGGAGGGGGAGGAGCAGGAGGCAAGAAGGCTATAAAGAAAATGGCCGAGAAGGAGAAAGCTACGACAGTCGACGAGGAACTTCGCGAGAAAATGCTGTCAGCCGTACTCACTGGAGTCAACCGTGCCATTCCTTTCATCAACACAAATGATGAATCGTTCGAGAAACATCTTGATACCCTCTTCAAAGTGACACACTCGTCGAATTTCAACACGAGCATCCAAGCGCTTATGTTAATCCAACAGCTGAATGGTTCCCACCAAGGTTCTGTCGATCGTTTCTATCGAACACTCTACGAATCACTCTTGGATCCTAGACTACTCACGTCGTCGAAGCAAGCCTTGTACTTGAACTTACTCTTTAGAGCGCTTAGATCTGACCTCAACGTGAAAAGGGTCAAGGCCTTCGCTAAACGTTTGTTGCAGGTTATCGCTATGCATCAGCCTTCCTTCGCATGCGGTACTCTATACTTGTTGCGGGAACTAGAAGGCGTATCTGCCACTCTAGTGGCTTTTATTGATCAAGCTGAAGAAGAAAGTGATGACGAAGAGAACTTTAAAGACGTCCAAGAAGCCAAAATGGATGCCGAGTCCACATCCAAAGACGAAGTCCGCACAGTCGACACACTGGTTGCCAGAGCTCAGAAGCCAACGAGATATGACGGTCGAAAGCGGGATCCCGAACATTGCAACGCAGATCAATCTTCCCTGTGGGAGCTCACCCCCTTTCTCCAACATTACCACCCGTCTGTTTCCCTCTTCGCAACTCGCCTCCTAATGCACAACGCAATGCCGCCGAAGCCCGATCTGTCCCTCAACACGCTCAGTCACTTCCTCGACCGTTTCGTCTACCGCAATCCTAAAGCTAACAAAGCCCTCAAAGGAGCAAGTATCATGCAGCCTATGGCAGGCGGTGATTCTAGCGCTTTGCTGGTGTCCGCCTACTCAAATAAAGACAGCCGTAGGCAGCCTGTGAATTCTGAGGCGTTTTGGAAGCAGGACACGAGCAAAGTAGGGGCTGATGAGGTGTTCTTTCATAAATACTTCAGTACTTTGGGTAGGGGCAAGGAGAAGGCGAAGAAAAGAAAAGCAGACAAGAAGAAGGACGAAGAAAGAAGTGAGAGTGAGGGTGACGAGGATGAGATTTGGAAGGCACTGGTGGTCAGTCGACCGGAGTTGGATGAGGGTAGCGATGGCGGAATATTCAGTGACGATAATCTGGGCTCTGAGATGGAAGATTCCGCCGATGAGGGCAACAACCTTCGGCTTGACAAGGAAGCGAACGACCTGGAAGACGCGGCAGGCACAGATGACTCTCTCGGTCTAGAGGAAGACGATGATGAAGCCCTTGTTGGTAGCGATGAACAAGTACCTAGTGATCTGGAGGCTGCGTTCGAGGCGGAGCTGCAGACGAACGGGACTTCGAAAGCATTGTTGTCGGGAGCCTCTGACCAGGGCGAGAAGCGCAGTACGAAGAGGCGCAGGTTGAAGAATCTGCCGACTTTTGCATCGGCGGATGATTATGCTAAGATGCTTGAGGAGGCTGACTGAGGGGAGCATGCATGATGATAGATGTCAGAAAAGAGCACCTCCTCTCTACCAGTCGTTGTCGACATGGTCACGAAATAGACGCTTGTGAGTCTCGCTACATGTTTTCAAGTTCTCGAACGATTGATGGCTATAACCGTGCCGTGCCATGCTCGATTCTTCAATGCAGCATCGTACTTTCTGCTTGCTTGTGAAGACGATCTCCAGCTGAGCATTCGATGACTGATTCCGTTTATAATGTCTTCTTGCCTCTTTGATTGGAGCTAGACAATTGTCGCTGAAAGATTTGTTTGCGGACTTTTCGGGGAAGTCGAATGTGCCGTTCCAACTACCGTACCTGAACTTCAAATGTGGTTAGTTGCCGTTGCCGACCCTGGATTTAAGGTTTAGCGCGATCTGCCAGACGGAGATCTTGCCGTCATGGATTTTTTTGAAAAGTTCTTCATGCAAACCGAAACGGATTTTGCGGATTGCTAGCTCCCTGAGCTACTCGAGTCTATCAAGCGGTATTGGATATAAGCGAATATGTTTATTGGAAATCACAGACCAAGGAGCATGACGCCATGTCATGCTTCTTCTTGGCATCTCAATGTAAATAGAATCTGCAGCCACACCTACATCGCTCAATCGATTCCACGGTCTTTGGCCGGCGCCTTGTTTCGCGTTCTTATCGTCTGGTCCTCTGTAACCATCTCTAGTTCCTGCGATGGCAGAGCTCCTACGAGATACCGTCTTCGGACATCTTGTGCGTCTCATCACTAAAGGCAAAGTGCTTCAATATGCAGAAGAAAAAGATCCAAGTTTGTGGAAGCAGTACATTGATCGCGAACAGACGAAGAACATGGCATTGTTTGGGAATCTAGAGGGCACGGAGTCAGAAGAAAAGAAAGACCCCAGTCCGTCCTCAGAAGAATCATCTCAAACGCGGAATGGGGACGCAGACCAGCCGGAGCACAATCGGCTGCACAGCACCATTACCGCACAGAGAGTTGATACGGAGAAGGGACGGGATACCACCATGGTGACATGGTTCGGCGATGATGATCCAGAGGTGCCTCCACCTCAAAATCTATGAATTCAATGAAGAAACTTTAACACAAACACAGATGCCATTAAACTGGTCCACCTTCAAAAAAGTCTTCATAACCTTCCAAATCTGCCTCCTCACCTTCTCCGTCTACATCGGCTCCGCAATCTACACCGCCGGCACCGAAGACATCGTCAAAGAATTCGGCGTCAGCCAGGTCAAAGCCACGCTGGGCCTCACTCTCTTCGTCGCCGGCTACGGCATCGGTCCCATGATCTGGGCCCCCATGTCCGAGATCCCTCAGATCGGCCGAAATCCCATTTACATCGGCACCCTTGCCGTCTTCGTCATCTTCCAAGTCCCAACAGCGCTGGCCGTCAATTTCGCCATGCTCCTATGCTTCCGATTCCTAACCGGCTTCATCGGCAGTCCCGTCCTCGCTACCGGAGGCGCCAGTATCGGCGATATGTTCAGACCCAACAAGCGCGCCTACGCCATCGGAATCTGGGGCATCGCAGCCATATGTGGACCCGTGCTTGGTCCCCTCATCGGCGGATTCGCCGCTCAGCATGAAGGCTGGTCGTGGACGATCTGGGAACTGATGTGGCTCTGCGGCTTCTCCCTCATCCTTTTCACCTTCTTCCTGCCCGAAACAAGTTCTGCCAACATCCTCTACCGCCGCACGCGCCGCCTCCGCAAACTCACCGGCATCCAGACTCTCAGCTGCCAGCCTGAGATCATGGGCGAGCAAATGACTGGCAAGGACATAGCGCTCATCGCACTCATCCGCCCCATCACGCTCAACTTCCTCGAACCCATCGTCTTGCTTCTAAACCTCTACATAGCTCTGATCTACGGATTGCTATATATCTGGTTCGAATCGTTCCCAATCGTCTTCACCGGAATCTACAAATTCAACCTCAGCGAAGAAGGCCTCGCCTTCATCGGCATCCTCCTCGGCGCCATCCTCGTCATCCCCCCTTTCTTCCTCTACCTCCACAAAGTCCTCGAGCCCCAATTCAACTCTGCCGGCGAGCTCAAGCCCGAAAAACGCCTCCCCCCGGCCTTCGTCGGCGCCTTCTGTATCCCTATCTGTTTATTCTGGTTCGGTTGGTCGGCGCGCCCGGATATTCATTGGATCATGCCGATAATCGGTTCCGGGTTTTTTGCGGTGGGGACGTTTCTGCTTTTTAATTCTGTGCTGAATTATTTGCCGGATGCATATCCGGAGTATGCGGCTTCGGTGCTGGCGGGGAATGATTTCATGAGGTCGAGTTTTGGGGCGGGGTTTCCGCTGTTTGCGGCGGCGATGTATAAGAATCTTGGGGTTAATTGGGCGAGTTCGTTGTTGGGGTTTTTGGCTATTTGTTTTATTCCGATACCGTTTGTGCTTTATAGGGTGAGTGGTTTCCTTTTCGTCCCATGTTCTGCCAGATTAATGCCCTGTTTGGTGGATGGGATGCCTGATGTCTAGGTTGGCTAACGATCACGCGCAGTATGGCGAGCAAATACGAAAACACAGCAAACACGCCAGACAGGATTTTTAGAAACCAGCATCGATTTATTACACACGGGACCGTATCTGGCGCAGGAACACACCCAAAAAGCGGAATTTATCGAGCAGCGAGTCAGCATTTCAGTTGTAATGTGTGATGCATTTGCATAGCGTGGTGTTTGGGAGGAATCTGAAATATCCTGGGTACATAGATGTATATAGAGTCTATTGGATTGGTGGTATATCGCCTGGGCGGTGGTCTGTAGGTATAGATAGAACCATTCAAGTGATACGAAATAAGTCGATATTAAACTCTCCCGCTCTTTGGTGATACTGGTGAACCATTTCTCGCCCTGTGAATGCTTCGTATCAAAGGTATCATATGTATCATATTAACCTTTGCCGAACTCTTAATTCATAAACTGAATCTGATAAGGGAGTCTTATAGCGGTCCTTCTTTACAACTTCCAAAACTTCGATTCCCCGAATCTCATCTGTGACTAAGGTACGTCGTTATGAACCAGCACCTCAATCATTACCGTAGATTCCATCAGATATGGCGCTAAACCTATTTGGGATAAGGTCTTGGCACAGTCCTATCATGGATTCGTGCGGTATTCGAGTCAATAAACCATACATCACCACACCCAAAATCGTGAATCCGCAGCATCCTATCTATGACTGCGAATTCCCTAGCATCTGTCCCCTCTAGAGTTTCACACTCTTAATCAATCCACTCTTAATCCCCGTCATCTCGCCCCCATAGCCGCCCCTTCCTTCGCCCCCTTTCCAAACAGGCCTTATACTTC
>JAABUP010001534.1_pt1 | contig 48529 bp, 58 predicted proteins | sample 5559201 | NCBI WGS metagenome assembly JAABUP01 (sample SAMN10711887, study PRJNA513373) | rock metagenome | isolation source: Antarctica rocks | place: Antarctica
TGCGCACTCGCCAATCATTCACCTACCCACCCAAACTACCCACCCAACCTAGCTACCCAATATTGACGCAGGCTTGCATGAGGATCTCTGCTCATATCTGGTCCCCAAATGACAAAACTGAAAGGCACTGACAAGACCAGCCTTTGTCTTCACCAAGTGCTCTCACCCACACTGGGATATCAGATTGCCAAGCTCATTTGAAAATGACAGGCACCATTTGCACATGCAGGCATCAGTGGGGATCCCTGTTCACGTCCGATCCCCAGCTCATATCGGTCATAGGCTCTGTCCTGATGGTCCTGGCCTTCTTCGTCATCTTCGATGGTGTGTCTGTGGCCCTTGGTGGTGTGGTGAGGGGCACAGGCAAGCAGGCAGCAGCAGCGCCCTGCACAGTTGCAAGCTACTACCTTCTAGGCCTGCCAGCTGCAGCTGTGCTGGCCTTCCCACTGAAACTAGGTGAGCCTTGCTGCCTAAACATCTGGTTCAGGCTTGTGTGTATGCTGTTTTGCAAGACCCTGTACAGTTGCAAGCTACTACGTTTTGGGCCTGCCAGCAGCAGCTGTGCTGGCCTTCCCATTGAAACTAGGTGAGCCTTGATGCCTCAATTGCTTCATGCTGGTGTGTGTGCTGGCCCTTGGCCCCTTGTGTGGCCCCTTGTGCCCCTGGCCCCATGTGTGGCCCCTGACCCTTGTGTGGCCCCTGGCCCCTTGTGTGGCCCCTTGTGTGTATGCTGGCCCCTGGCCCCGTCACCAGAGCTGCTGCAAGGGCAGCAAGCCGGTATATTGCTAGGAAGTGCAAATGCCTGCTCAACTGGCTGAGGGACCAAGGGAAGCTTGGGCCCAGCTTGCGTCACCTTAATCTTCTCTATATATAACGCCTAACGATGTTGTCTTTTCTTTTCTTTTTGAACGTCTGCTCTCATCCAATACCGCACCAACTGCCGTTTCTGAACCTAGGTGTGCCTTCTTCTTTGTCTATCATTGAATACACATCCTCCTCCAGCGTCATACATGTTGAGGCGCAGTTCCCTGTTTGAAGGGCTGTTTTGGCAGTCAATGTACCGCCAATAACGTGTGTTGCACACTGACAATTGTGTACTTGTTTGATGTCCAGCTGCTGCAAACAGCAAGCATGCCTTCTCTGTTCTGAAGGATTGACATCATCCTTGCCGCTGCTTAGGCTTGTTGGTCTGTCTATGCAGAGTTATGAGACCACAGATGTTGTTGCCATGGACTCGAACTCAACCTACTGGGAAAAATTACAGTACTGCATGCCTTGCTAACCGCTGGGCACAAGACCTGGGCTTTGATCTTGATGCTCAGGTGGCAAGCGTTTTGATAGTAATGATGATAATGATAACAATAATGATAATGGTGAAGATGATGATGATGGTAATGATAATGATAATGATAATGATAATGATAATGATAATGATAATGATAATGATTCACATGATTACAGGTGTGCAAGGGCTGTGTCTGGGGATTCTGCTAGGCGCTGCTGCCACAGACGCAAGCTTCTACTTCCTCATGTGGCGCACAGACTGGAGCTTGGAGGCAGACAAGGCAGCACAAAGGGTTGGAGTCAAAACCCTAAGTGGCAGTTGTGATGTCAGCTTGGAGAGCATTGCTAGCCTGCCTATGCAGGAAACGATTGACAGCTCTGAGCAGCAAGTTGAAGACGCTGAGACGGCACGTTTACTGGCAGGGCATCTCCCTAAATCATCTCCCTAATGTCGAAACACGTGTTTATTGTCCCCAGGCGTTTCTGAGTTTAGATTTCCAGTATATATAATGACGTTTCTGAATTGGATTAACGTTTCGGGATTGAAGAGAGCAATCAACATCAGTATCAGGAGCATGTTTGACAACAGGCGTAGGTTAAAATGCATTGCATGAGCTTGCACATGTCCACTATGGCACCTTTGGCGCTCAATCCAAAACACCAATGAATCATTACTGAGTCAACATGAGTCAGCAAAGCTTATTACGAGCCTGACAGCATGTACACTTATGCTTCAGCATTACAATGTAGTGTAAACGCTGCTCATACTGAGGGGTCCAGTCTATGACCAGCAACTTGTGCTGAGAAGACTGCTATTGTCACTGGCAATTGAATCTTGCCGGAGAGAAGGTACACCTGAGAAGGCACACCTGAAGCCAAAACTGGCAACCCTGTAGGCAACATGCCTCCCAGCACTTCCCCTGGAGTCTCAGAGTCCAGTCAAAAAGATGTCGCAACATTGGCTCCACGCGCCAATGCCATATCAACAATTGGTTGTACCCCTGGCATGGTGGACAAACTGTTGACAGCAGCTGCAAAATTTGAAGTAGATGACGTATGCGGCCTGGTGGCTGCTGGAAGCACAGGCCCTGTGTAGCGTGCTAGGTGCATTCCTTGGCTGCATACATATATATAAGCATATATGTATATAAGCAGTATATAAGCATGTTGCATGAAGGCATGAAATCGCTGCATGTGCAACATGCCTTCATGCACTGGCATTGCAGAGAATGTGCTCACGTTGTTCCAATACCATTTGCATGGCATCATATGCTTTGTTTGCTGGCTCCTTGACAGTTGCATCATCATGACATCTCTGTCTGACTTGTGTCCAGGCTGCCAGTTGATTTGTTGAGGCATTTGCAGCAGCATATTCAGTGTAACAAAACTGTTATGCATCCTTTGCAGGACGTTTGGTGGCCAAGACATTGCATTGAAGATAGGCAGCCTTGGTTTCAAAAAACATCGCAGCCTCAAGCATCAGTGTGCATGCTTGATGGCTGTTCGCAGTCTGTGGAGTCACTGCGTGCCCAGCCTTGAGCTGGCAGGGCCTCTGACTGGGCACGGACATGGGTTTGGTCTGGGTACAGCACTACTTGATGGCAGGCACCCTAAGCCAGGTAATCTTATGCTTGTCAGGCATCTGGCAAGTGTAATACATCTGACAAATGTGATACTATCATGTGTATGATTAAAGTAATGCAAGGCACGCAAGCTTCCCAGCATACTCACCTGTCCAGTGGCCAGCTGACTATTCTGTTGCAAGTCTTATGAGAAGGTGTAGGTGCAGCATGAGTCACAAGCTCTCACATCAAATTGATGCGTGCAGGTGATACTCAGATACTGCCATATGCTGAGGAGGCCCTGAGGCAGGTGCATGGCTGCCAAATCTTGATGAATGATTTGCACGCTAGCAACATTGTCGTCGTGCCTGAAAGCACCAAATCTCGAGTGCAGGATTTTTTTGTGGACTTCAGTTTGTCGCAAACTAGGCCAAGCAAAGCGCAATGCCAAGATAAGGTTAAGGCCTTGGCGGCACTGTTCAAATAGCAAGCCGACAGTGATGCAAGGTAGTATGACATGCTTGTAAGTCTACATTAACCAGTGAATGCAGTAAACCTGAACCTCCAGCGTTGAGGAGCGGTTTACGCGTGACAATTGAAAGACTTGCCTCCTCTCAAATATTCCATTCCTGTTAGTCATGGACTAGCAATTACTAGTAACATGTACGCAGAAATGCTGCTGGAAGGGCACTCAGTCCTGCCGCGTTACAGAGCCGACCCTTAGTGTAACTAACGAGCACTTTGTAGTGGTTGTCGACACCACGTAGCGGAACCAAGCCCGAAACAAGCAGCACACGTCGAGTATAGACGTATTGATCTTGTGCTTTCTATGACCATAAGATCACGCTGACACGCAGATGCATGCTCGTGGGAGATACGAAGCCTAGCTTGCAGGTTGCAATTCAATATGGGCGATGACTTCGATGACTTCGATGACATCGATTTTTCCGCCATCGACCAGATCGTAGAGAATCACCAAACCAAACAACGGGTAAGGGTGTTGCTAGCCAGTTTCAACATAGCTGCATGCCAGCGTATGAGTTGTGGGTGATACTGTACTGACATTCAGGGCAGTCAAGCAGCCCCAAACAGTCCTTATGGCAGGGGCGTGGGAGCAAGCACTGCAGCTGCTCCTCAGCCCTCAAGACAGCAGCATGCTGTACCACAGCAGCATGTGCATCAGCAGAACCAGCAGCAGCTAGCACGGCAGCAGCAGCAGCAACAGCAGCAGCGCCAGCCTCAACCAACTGCAGCTGGACCTTCCAGAGATCACAACAGAGTGCAGGCACAGCACAGGTCCGCTTACCAGCAACCACCTGCACAGCAGCATGCACGCTCAGCACAGCCACAGCAGCAGTATGGGCAGTATAATGCCAGGCAACCTGTACCCACACAACAGAGTGTGTACACAGGTCCAAGACCAGCAGCTGTCCACCATTCCAGCGGCCCTGTGGGACGTGTTTCACAGGCCGCTGCCGCTCTCGGTATGTTTGCAGTCATATTATGCCAACCACATTTACCAAAGTGCTCTTGTGCATAGAGGTTCTCACAGATGAGTCTATTGTGCTGTTCAGTGATGCAAACGTGCCTCACCATGCACAGCTTATTCATGAGGCGAACAGCCAGTTCTTGCTGTAGCACACCTGCCATTGAGCAAGTAAGCACAAGGAAAACCTTGCTGCAAATGCCTTGTCTTCCACATGGTACATGAAGTGCTAAACATGTGCATCTGCTGCTGTCTGCCAGGGCAGCAGCAGCAGCAGCAGCAGCAGCAGCAGCAGCAGCAGCAGCACATGCAATGGCAGCAGCCAGGTGCAGCTGCAGCTGTAGGGGCTGACATGGAGTACAGCAACCGGGAGAAACAGCTACATGCGGAAAAGGAGGAGCTGCAACAGCTGTAATCATCTGCCTCATGCTTCTGAGTGAAAAGCATGTATGCTGGCACGAGGCTGCAGGCATTGGGTCAATGAGTACCTAGTGCAGGGTCTAACATACTTGGGTGTTTCTGGGACCTGCCATATGTCAGCATGACCTTGTAGAGTGTGATCTGCGTAATGTGCAACATGCAGTGCCGGCAGCATATACCACAAAAGTGTCGTCTCCATCTTGACCACCAATGTCTTGTGCTGTACCCATCTTGTCAACTGTTGTTGATTGCTTGCTGCAGGCTGAAGGCAGAGCAAGGCAGAAACACCATGCTGAAGCAGAATCTGGAGCGTAAAGAGCGTGAGAGGGACGACCTGCAAAGCCGAATGCAGCAGCTGTCCTCTCAGTCCACTGGCACGTCATCAGTCACCATAGCAGAGGCTCAGAAGGAGATTGCCACCCTGAAGCAAGAGATGGCTTTCAAGGAGAATGAGGTAACGACTGTGTAACGCGGTATCGGACTGTGTTGCAGTATCTAGCACCTGAACTAACGATTCAATTAGCTGTCAGAGGGTACTGTGGCAATGGCAAGCCCGCAAGTCAGTAACGACTCTTCAAGCCATGCATGCTGCGCTGAGCAATATCAGATGGACTACGCTGCATTTTCTTGAATTCTCAGGCCACATATTGGCTTGCAGGGATGTGTAGCACACTCTAGCAACGAAACCACGACAGATCAGTAATGTTCAGAGTTGCTGCAGAAGTTTTGTTGTGTATAAGCATAGGCTCTGACTTGTCATCAGCTTGCTGTCTGATTGCCTTTGCCAATTTGATTGTGTTTAACTTGTGATTGGCCTCTTGTATCTGTGCATACTCCGATGTTTACTGCCATAACTTTACGTTCCTGCCAAGGCTCAGGCCCTACCCCATGAGGGGGCACCCGCTCTTGTGAATCTTGAAAAAGCTCTGACTGGGTTTGGTACCACGACAGATCCATGAATTGAAGAGGAGGTGTGCAGAGAAGGACCAGTTAGTGCAGCCTCTAGAGGAGCAGGTGAACCAGCTGCAGCAAGAGAGGGAGCGCATTCAGCAGGAGCTTGAAGAGGCATACAGAGACAGGTCAGCTGCCTCAGCTTGCATGCCGTGTAAGCGGCCATCAGGGTTGAGGTTTAAGGCGCAGATCACAAATCCTTCAAATGACTGTGCCATCATGCAGCTGATGCTGGCCTGCATGGCTGAGCAAGCATACATGCATTTGAAGGTCATTCTCTCATTGTACGTGCCTTCAACCGCAGGCTCCTGTTACGATTGCTCAAAAGCGTAAGCTTTTCATTTTCTGTGCATGCAGGAGGGAAAGAGGGGCGGGTGCTAGCACCTCGTTTGACCCCCCACCTGCGGCTCCCCGCATGAACAGCCCCAGTCCTAGCAGAGGCCGGAAGGCAGCCTCCGGTGCAAGAAGCAGCAAATCAACAACAGGTGGGTTGACACACTCCCTGCATCCCTGCACGTCATCATACACACTCCCTGCATCCCTACAGTTTATCATACACACTCCCTGCATCCCTACAGTTTATCATACACACTCCCTGCATCCCTGCACGTTATCATACACACTCCCTGCATCCCTGCACGTTATCATACACACTCCCTGCATCCCTACAGTTTATCATACACACTCCCTGCATCCCTGCACATTATCATACACACTCCCTGCATCCCTGCACTTTATCATACACACTCCCCGCATCCCTACAGTTTATCATACACACTCCCTGCATCCCTGCACATTATCATACACACTCCCTGCATCCCTACACATTATCATACACACTCCCTGCATCCTGGCACGTTATCATACACACACGCTGCATCCCTACAGTTCATCATACACACTTGCTGCTGAAAAGATCGCTGCATCCCTGCACATTATCATACACACCCGCTGCTGAAAAGAACGGACAAGACATGTCAATGCCTTTTGGCGGACCAGGATGGGAGCCAAAACATCAGACCATAGGCCATAGCCCAGTTTGAAAGGGAAAGGGAAAAGCCCAAATGTTTGGTGGGTCAGGCCTGATCTTCGCTCAGCTGTTCAGCCTAGCTCCTGGTAGCAAGCCTCACATTCAGAAATGCGTCGATGCCAGATGCCATATGCCAGCTGGAGCAGCCTGTGATCTAAGTTGCTAAAGCTTTTGCTAGTGCACCTGTCAGGCTTGAACCTGCTGGTAAGATGTTTGTGATGCAGACAGTGCTCTGTCTTTTGCACCTAAACCCACCAAGCCTCAAATTCTAGACATGACTGTGCAGCTCAGATGTTTGGATTCCTGATGCAGGTGTCAAGCGGAAGCTAGCTCATGTTCTGGGTAGTCCATCAGGCACACCTGGTGGCACCCCAATTGCTGGCCCCCTGCAAAACGGCCATGCCCCTTTACCCCTGCAGTCAGTCGCCAATGGGCAAGTCAGCAACAGGGAGGGTCAAGGGGGGTCCGCACCCCCTGCTCGGCAGTCTGGAGGTGCGTGCTACAGAGGCCATGTGTCAGCATTCTAGCTTGCTTGCCTGCTCATGAACTTGATGACTACCTTGTCAACTCACTTGCCGACTCACTTGACCCCTGCCTTGGTCAATCTATCGTACGTACGTCTGACTCATCTTATAACGCTGCTGTTCAGTATGATCAGCAAAGGTGTACTAGGCTGTGAGATCATGGATGGTACCTGATCAAAAAGCTCTGGTTGATAGGGAGGTACAGTGCATCACTTCTGTATACCGCTGCAAAGCATTCTGAACAGCAGCTTGCAACAGGACCACTGAGCAGTTGTGCATGTGCAGTTGCCCAGACTAAGGACCCAGCATCAAGAGGTGCTGCTCCAGCTACTCCAGACCTGCCTGCATATGAGCTACCCTCGTGGTCCAGATTCCCACAGAGCACCAGTCATGCCAGCACAACGCTTCAACAGCTCTGGCTCAAGTGCCCTGACAGCTTCTCCTTGTTACTCACCCCTCACCGTCCACACTTTCCCGCCCATCAACAAACTGCCCAAGACTCTGCTGCACGCTGCTCAGACTCGCATGAGATGACTCAGCCACTGTCAGAAGCTCTTACGCAGCTTACGGTGCAAATACAGCAGCATGTACAGATGCTCGCATGCGGCAGCACATCAGCTAGTGCTTCCATGCTGCATGACTTGATCGCCTTCCTGCAAAGCTGCCAAGGGCACATTGCTGGAAGGCATGAATCATCAGCTCCCATGTCAGCCAACAAACACGGGCAGCAAGTTATTCATCAGGTGCCCAGCGATGACTCAGCACTTTCTGAGTCAGCTGCAGACAAGCTCATGGCAGCAGCGCTGCATGTCACTGCTGCCCTCATTGCATGTGATAAGGCTTGCCAACAAGCAGTCACAAGGAGACTCACGAAGGATGAAGTCAATGCGCAGGTACTGCCTCTCAATGCATTCTGCTGCCTCTCAATGTATAAGACTCTGCACGTTGCCGCTGTGATGATGCTTTTGCAGTTGAGTGGTTTGCAGCCTTGCAGTCTTTGAAAGGTGTCTGAGCGTTCAGTATGTTCTAGACTGACATAAAGTAAAAAGCACAGCTGTCAGGCTGCGGGCTGTCACCAGTATACATGTGGACGGCGCCCAAAAGAAGTGCTGGTTTCTCTTGCACAAAGTACCCCCTGTCGGCTGTGCTCTGCACATCTTGTTGACTGCACAGCAGATCATAGTACGCACTCTGAACCGGCTTCTCAGACAAGGTTTGCCTGTAGTGTTCATTGTGTAAAACAACCCAAAAAACAAAACCAGGTTGATTCACAGGCGCCTGCGCAAACCAAAGAAGCTGATATCGCAAGCTTGCATTTGGGAGGACTGCAGCTGTCTGCCAGATTGAGCATCAGCTTTGGTGGTAACCCTAGCCTGGCAAGACCTGTTCTGCCAGCCAACCCTTCCAGGTATACTGTCTGCCATGCTTTGCTAAATCTGCCCTAAAACTGCGCTGTTATAAACCCTTATTCCTAACCATAGTAAATTCTGAGCCCTTGGCAAGACCTGTTCTGCCAGCCAACCCTTCCAGGTATACTGTCTGCCATGCTTTGCTACATCTGCTCTAAATTTGCATCGTCACAAATTCTACCCTAACCATAGGAATTGTTGAGCCCTCGACCCCTCACACCCCTCAGTTTGCTTGGCATAGGGTGACACTGCTAGCCCAATCTCTCAAGACCCTGCTCTGTGGGGATGTTATGAGGGGTGGGGAAAAAGACTGTGCTGTAGCTGACTTTCTGTCTTGTACATTTCTAATGTCGACCTGGTGATGCATGAACTGTGTCAAATCTGCTGATGCATGAACTCTGTCAACGCCTGCATTCTCCGTACTGCCCATAAATTGCTGTGTGGGTTGCAACACCGTGCTGCACATGCTTGTTCCCTTTCTGGATATCAACATGCGTTACCCTAGGGAAGAACTCAGGAGCAAACAGGAATTGATCAACAAATGCATGGATGGATGGATGGATGGATGGATAGCCGGATCGATCAATGCATGATTGAGTGAGTGAAGGAGCGAATGAATGAACGAATGAATGAACGCGCAGGGCACAAGCTAGTTCCAGCATTGGTGGGGACAAGCAGCTTGACAACCTTCTGCTGGATGTCATCATCAAGCTGTTGCTGGCGGCCAGTGCCCCATCTGTTGTCCAGCCTGCCTTGACCTGCCTGCTGGCCACCGTGGCAGTCACACCTTCACACAGCAGAGCAGCTTTTGCACGCCTGATCACCTCAGGTAGCACAACATTGCATGTATGCAAACTGCTGTGTTCACCGTGACAGTCACACCTTCACACAGCAGAGCAGCTTTTGCACCCCTGATCACCTCAGGTAGCACAACATTGCATGTATGCAAACTGCTGTGTTCTTCGTGACAGTCACACCTTCACACAGCAGAGCAGCTTTTGCACCCCTGATCACCTCAGGTAGGTCAACAATTCTTCTATGCAAACTGCTGTGTTGAATGTGCCCTGCAGGTCATGTTAGCAATGCAAGACTGGGCTGTATGCAAACTTCTGTCTCAAATGTGCCCTGCAGGTCATGTTTTATTAGAATATTTAAAGTCAGAAGAAACTAAAGTTTATAACAAATAACATAATTTTATAAAGAATACTTGATATTCTTTCTAAGCATTGACAGTTACTTTTTAGGTGTTGTCACTTTAACAAAAGGATAATTGTATATTTGTTTAAGAACCGTGTTTTTCCAATAGAAAGAATGAAACACATTCTTTAATTATACAATTATAATGCAAGACAGGGCTGTATGCAAACTTCTGTATCAAATGTGGCCTGCAGGTCATGGTAGCAATGCAAGACTGGGCTGTATGCTGCCTGCAGTCAATGACTCATGTCTTTTTGTATCAAGCATGCAGACACAGACACGAGCGCATGCGGCTGCCTGACCAGCTTTCAGTGGGTCAGCTCTGATACAGCAAGCATTGAAGCGTCCTGTCAACAAAGCCTGTGCCACTGCTGCAGCATGCATCAAAGTGCGCTCATCTCATTCACATATGCTGCCCTTGTATTACCTGGTCATAACCTCACCGGGCATCACAGCAGGAACCACTGACCTGTTTTGCATTGTGCCTGTGCAGGCGTGTTGCAGCAGCTACTGTGTCAGCCACAGCATGCACAGCATGCACAGCAGGCGTTGCAGCTGCTGCACTTGCTGGTGCAGAGTGTCTCCCTTTGTCAGGATCTGCATGCGGGTCTGGATGAGGGCTTTCAGCTTGAGGGTGGGACTAGCCCCTCCCTAAGGCCTGGGGCTGTACAGGAAGACGCAGCCGGTCATTCGGCTTCTTCTCCCATGGACATTGATGCTGACAATGATGACATCAGAGACCATTCCACTAGGTGCTGCAGCACACTATTTGCAACAGCTTGTTCATATCTGGCGCATGTGCTGCAGACATCATTCATGCAAAGCTTGAGTGCACTGTGCAGTCCGCATCAGTATGCGTACAGTTGCAGTCATATTGCATAAGTTAATCCAAGGCTGAATGAAGCTTACACGCCATTCAGCCTTCAGTCATGCTAAAATGAGTCATGGACTGGAATGACTGGGTGCTTGTGCGCAGTTGGACTGGCACAACAGAACTGCTGGATTGCCTTGTGGCTTCCCTCCAGATCCACACCACCCATGGGAACCCTCCTCAGGACCCCCCTGACCCCAATCCTGACCCCCACAAATGTCAGCCCACCTCCCACCTGCCCCCGGCAGTCAACCCCACGCCTGAGTCAGCGGCATCATCACCTCGTACAATGGCGCATGGGCAAAGCTTACACCAGGGCATGTACCAAACACAGCGCATGGCTTTATTGGTGATTGCAACACTGTTGCAGCAGCCACAGTATGGGTTGTTGATGCACCTTATAAGGAGAGGGGAGGGTGGCAAGGACATGGGCCTGTGTCAAAGCTTACTGGAGATGGTGGATTCTGTCACCAGAGGGCAACCAGGTACGTCACACCTCTTTCAAGAACAGGTCTCTCTCGAGAGAGATAAGCAATTAGGGGGAAAACGGCAAATGAAAAAGCTTGTATGGGGAGTGGGTGCGTGACCCTGCCCCCCTACTCAAATTAACCACAGTGCTTACCTTGCAAAGCGTTACCATGGTAACATGTCACCATTTAGCTGCTACGGTGGCATGAACCCTAATGCAAGTAATTGTGCAAGTGCTTTCTCATGTCAAAAGCTGTGTCAAGCAATGACACAAAGAGATTACATTGCAGCAATGCTTGACACTGGTTCCCAGAAATTTCTGAATGTAAAAATGGGTTATGAAGCAAATGTTTCTTGCAAAATAGTCATGGTTCTGTATCCCCAAAAGCTGCGTGTCTACCATGACTTATGCATGATGACTGAGACGCATGCACGTTTACCAAGACTTATGTATGCCGTATGATGCATGCACCTGTGTGGCTGACATGCTTGCATCTGAGCTGTGTTTACTCACCGCAGATAGCTTGCTGGCTGCCTTCACCCCCCCTGCTGACCCCAGTGCGCCCCCATTTGTCACCCCACGTTCATTGGCCCCTCACCCCTCGCCATCCAGTACTCCAAGCGCTGCTACCCGTAGGGCAACTGACCCTGTTTTCAAGGCAGATGTTCAGGCTTCAGATGCAGCCGGTATAGACAGAGCATTGGACTGGAACAGCAAGGCACATGCATGGCAAGAGAACGTGCGTCTGTCACAGGAGGCGCTGACATTGCTCAGGGTCCTTCTGGTTGACAGCGTACTAGGTAGGTCATACACATGCATAGCGTAATACCAATGCTTACGCATGTAACATACATGTTTGGTGCAAAACGTGCGCTGTGTTCTTTCAAGGCAAATGGCTGGAGCATTCAGTGCGCCAGTCAAGGAGATAGGCAAGGCATACAACATACACAGCTTCTTGGTTGGTAACAGCCGATGTTACATGCGTTGCTTGCTTTGCATTGCGTGTGGTGTACATGTAATGCTTTGGGTTGTCTGTGCAAATCATGCTGTGTCAAGATGCTGCATATCTTGCTGCACATATCAGTTGGGTCTAGCAGGCGTCAGAGAATGCCAATGCTCAAGTGTGTGGGCATTTGCATGCTGTCAGCTCTCGTGTTGTCGAATAGTCATCAATACTGACTGTGTCCTGTATTGGTGTAGGCCGAGCAGCAATTGAGGATCTTTCCTCCTCCTCGTCTGCCATTCGTCTCAGTCTGATCACAACCACACGCCTCTTGCACTGGGCTGATGGGCCTGCTGGCATCAAGCTCCAGACAACAGCATCACCCTTGCCCTTGCAGCGATGGGTGAGTGCATGGGGCAGTAGCATTGACAGCAGCAGAAGGACTATAAATGGGCATGAAAAATGCAGAGGAGGTTTGGTATGTGGTAGTGTAGAGGATGTGGCGTACATGGCTACAAGCTTGCGGCAAAGAGTGTTGGTCCGGTTGAACCGCATGGACGTTTAGGCTCACGAAGCAATCGAGTGTGATCACGCAATGTGTGGCCTGTGACAAAAAAAATTAGGCGCCCGTGCCAATCACGCAGTGAACTCATATGATTGCTATTTCTCCCTTCCCTTCCCCCCTTGCTCCTCTTCATCATAGCGCAGCCCTGTTTGCCTCATCCTTTCCTTGCCCCTGACCCACAACATGCTACCTTCCCCAGCATGTTCTGCCTTTGGGAAATCCAGCCTTCTACAGAAATCTACAAATTTTAGACACTAGCTCTAGCTTGACCATGTGTGCTGCATACAATGTAGTTCTGCACTCAGTTCGCATGTGCAGTCCCGCACTCATTGACAAACGACCGTCATGCAGACATTGATACCCGCTGATTCCCAATAGAAGGCATGGCCGTCAGCATAATCAGTTCTTTCTATCAACTCAGCAGGAGGAGGACATTGTGATCTGCGGCCTGCCAACAAGGTTACGAGCCTACACATGTGCCAGGATTGTAATGATTCTGGTCAAATCCTGTTGGTTATTAACTCTATGGTTCAGCTGAAGTATAAGACAACTTTGACTTGCTACCATGCTCCTAGCAGACTGTGACTACATAAAGTGCAGCAATACATTATCAGGGAAATATTTAGCACATTTGACCAGTCCCAAGGCAAAAACAGTTTCGAAACAGATGAATTCATCTAAATCTACATGATCACATTTGATGGTACAAGTTGTGCATGTACAATGTCTAGATCATATGAATAAGTAGTGCTACATCTTGTCCATGCAAGCTGCACTGACTATTGGAGCTATACGCGTCCACAACGAGGTGTTGCAACTCTTGAACCAGGACGTGGTGATGAGTGGCTCTGCCTGCCCAGCAACAGATGACAAAGTCATCAACATCCACAGTGAAGAAGAGCACTGAATGTGACTTTGATCTGGTATTCGTGCTGGTGGCGCCATGGAGTTCATCAACATGATGTAGCAATATTTATGATCTAGACGTTGTACATGCACGAACAACTTTAACATTCAAATTTGCTCATGTAGAATGTAGATGACTCTCTTTTTGCCTTTGAGTTGGTAGAACGTGACAAGTAGTTTCATGATAGTGTATACGTATAGCTGCACCTACATAGTCATAGTCTGCTAGGAGCGTGATAGCAAGTCAAAGTTGTGCTGTACTTCAGCTGAACCATGAAGTTAAAGAAGTAGATAGTGCCTTGTACCGTGCAACACATTGCCAAGCGTTAGGTGATAACTGGTTGTCTGTATGTTTTGCAAATCCAATCACCTGATGGGATGGCCATGGCAGCATTATTGCCACGCAGTACGAATGCACATTGTATGTAGTTTGGGCATGCAATGCATCTACATAGATAGATCTATGAAATAGTTGCGCCTATGAAAGTGACTCTGCAATGCATGCACTGGCACAATGCATCTTGAACCAGGCTGCCATTGTGAATCAGCGCAGAGTCAGACGGGCTGACATCGTTATTGCTGGAACAATCATTTCCCATTGTGACAATAGCTGTGTGCTGTGTGTACCTCATGTTAAATTGATATGAAGTTGCACAAATTGTGAGACCATGCGTGCCTTCATATCCAACCACACCAATAAAGCCAAAGAACCAGGCTGCAAACCAGGCTGCAAACCAGGCTGCATTGCTGTTTGATAATGCAACTGAAGTCTCATGACAAGTACCAACATCTCATCTTGGCGAGGCACTGGCAGCAGATCTGTCTAGACAAAAGCAAGTGTCATAACAGCAGAGCAATCATGATTTTGGCTTGATTGCATCTACAACAATTGCCTCATTGTTGGCCAGATGGACTGAGCCATCTTGCCGTACCATGCCATGCGCTTCACTCAGCTCCTCTATCAGAGACTCAGCCTCTTGAAAGACAGAGCCTAAGCTGGTGTCTGTACCTTCCTTTTGCCTGCAATAAGTCATGGCTGACTCAGGTCAGCAGACCTAGCAAGAGATTGTGAGAAAGCTTAGGTAAGCTGGCAAGTAACAGCTTTGGCTAGCAGGGTACAATCAACTAAGGGGCAGCTAATGCGCAATGTGGGATTTTGCCCTATAACACTTTGATACACGCCGCCCTAAGCATTTTAAATAAGCCTGTCGGTGGATGACACATCCATAGCTTTACAAATCCAACCCAAATTGAGAACCCCTGACCCAAGATAGAGTGACCACCCTTGCAGCCGTCAAGCAGCTTGCATGTATGAGCAACCGCCACTTGCCAATTCGAGCCTGCGAATCAGTAATGCATGCATGATATGCATTACTGACAGCTTGCATGAGTCACCTGCGCTGTTGCTCTGCTGCAAGGGCAGTGGACAACAACCCCCTGATGCTCATCTGCTTCATCTGGTCCATGGAACCAGTGATGGGGATGTTGACCTTGCAAAGATGGGGATTCTCGAAACCAGCATGCGTGACCAAGTCGATGAATGCACCTTCTTGACCCAGAGCATTCACATCAAGCCAGGGTGCTGTTGGGGTGAGCCTGCATCATGACTAAACATGAGATGCATGCAAGGGGGGAACGACTTGAGGCAACTTTAACAATAACCTGACTTTTCTGAATTTGCATGAGTTGACCAGGAAGACCCAATGTGGTATCCAGTGGCTAATTTGAGGCAAATTTGATGTTCATATCTTGTAGCCCTGCAGCTGACGAGCACGCCCAGTCATCTATGCATCCAGATTGTGCTTGCTGGGACCGCCATGTAGAGGCCATTTGCAGATGTTGAAGTGTGATGTGCACATTAAAGCTGCCTAGTAATGCATTTGGCTGAGAGCTGCTGTGTAGGTAACAGTTTGGCTTCAGTCTGAACATGTCTATGACACAACTGACTCAGGGCATGTTGCTGGCTACACTGACTGAGCTGTCGGCTGAACACGATCTCTGACGCCTGTGCAAGCAGCATGCAAAGTTGCTTGGCCTGACCTGTCATGGACAGCTTTGGTGATCCTCACCCCATCTGTTTTGTCAATCGTCCCCACAGCAGATGCTATAAGCACTCCGCCTGGTTTGAGAACCCTGAAGCATTCAGCTAGGCACCTGCATACCAAAGCACATTGTGTGGGCGATTGACTTGGCAAAATTTGCGGCACACATAATTTCTGCGCGCTGCAGATTATTGAGATCGGTCCATACTTGGCTTTATCCGGCAAAAAGTGAACACCCAGGCTGAAAGTGACAGCGTCGTAGCTACAATCGCTAGCAAATGACAGGTCCTGAGCGTCTGCTACTTGACTTGTCAGATTTGCAAGATTCAACTCTTTTGCAGTTGACTGTAGCTTCTGCAGCATGGCTGGTGCCAGATCTGCAGGTAGACGAGATGTTTGGCTGTGAGCTGGACGTGAAGGCGACGCGTTATCAACATGGTTTGCTTGGCAGCTGCTTTAATGCTTACCGGTGGCGTGAATTTTGCTGTCGGGAAAAGCAATAGCTAGGCCGATGGCAGGATTTCCCGTGCCGCTAGCCAAGTCAAGCACATGTAAACCACTTTTTGGACTAATAAGTTTCTCCGCCAGTTCAAGTATTTTATTGGTGTTTGGTCGAAACAGATCGCTGTTCATGTTTGAGTAGGTGGCGACAAGAGCTTCTTTGTCCCAAAAGTTATCTGCGGTGTGTCCAGCCATGTTTGCAAGCAGAAGGAATGCCAGCACAGAATAGTAAACAGCTAATGTCGCAAACCAGAAGGTGCACAAATGATCTACTGTGTGGGTCAGTCTTTGTCAGATCCTGCGCAGCTCACGTACAGTTGTGAGTCAGGACTATCAATCACATCACGTGCACTTGCCTTATGGCATCCTCCAGTAAACTTAATCCAGTTTCTCCGTCTGATTGACACACTGAGGCTGCTTTGCCATAAATAGACCACCATGTGTACCATGCTTACGTGTCATTGTTTCATATATTGCATTTCAATGCACCTCGCTAGGACACCATTAAGAAGTGTTCCGCATGATTCTGACAGCAAGCCTCAAGCTTATGAGCACGCAGCCATGCGTTTAGCTGCAACAGATTCTAGGACAAACAAGATGTGTTCAAAGCACTTGATGGTCCCCATGCCTGGCACTTCACACTCATCTGCTGATGTGCAGACACACTGCATGCAGGTGTTATCATGCAGCACATGCTGACACGGTGTCAGGTGACCTATTTCGATTTTGATGTGTCACGCTGCTTAGAGTTCCTGGACTGCTTGCCACGGCTGGACCCATTCTGAGATGCACCATTCTTCTGCTTGCTGCCATTGCTGCTTGGTGACACATTTGCTGCCACATCCACGACAGCTTCTTCTGCTGAGACCTGCTCACTGTCAGAGGTTTGCTGTAGTTGCTGTTGCTGCTGCTGCCTCTGCTGTGCTGCCTGCAACACCATTGCACAGGTCAGACTTTCAAATATTTGAAGGGCATGCTATCTTTATGCTTTCGCTAATCCAAATTTTGTCAATGTTGCAAACATCTACATGCCATGATCTCAAAGACCTTGTATATGCTTGGGTGAGCGGCTTGGGTGAGCAACTTGGGAACAAAGCTTGAAAGCCAGAGGTGTGTCAGACAGCAGGTGTTACATAATCAGTGTGCCCTTGCACCCTTAATGTGCAGCAACATCTGCGGCACAGTGAAGTGCACTCGAGCAGACCAGCAACAGCTGAGCGTTGACACCCTAAAATGAGCGCTTGACGAGAGGTGCTCACGTATACTTGACTCAGCACAACCTTCAAAGCACACCCTCTGCTGAAGTTGTGTTTGAGCTGAAGGTGCTTGAAGTGCAATGAGCAACATATGTATACAACTGTTGCAAAACGTATGCTGAGTGCGTGAGGCCAGACAGGGTCTGACTGCAAGGTACAAAATGAAAGTGAAAAGATGAAAAGGGTCACCTTGGCTGGCTGGAACATGTACACATTGTAAATGGTGTTACGGCGGATGTTGGCCATCATTTCCAGGAAGAGATTGTAGCCCTCTAGCTTGTACTCCACCAAGGGATCCCTCTGGGCGTACCCTCTCAGGCCCACAGCCTGTAGACAAAAGGCAACTTTGAAAGGCAACAGGGAGGTGAAAGGAAACAGGAAGGCACAGTTTGAAAGAGGCACAGGTCCATGATGTCCTATGTTCCCAGACCTACAGTGGGTGCCGACAATGGCACATGTGAATGTTGAGCTTCAGTCTACACATGTTGCACAGCATCTTTGTACACATCAAGCACAATATGCAGCCAAATTTAGCTCAGCCTAACCGGATAACAGCTGCAGGCAAGCAAACCAGCATGCAAGCACATCAGCACACAAAGCAAGCATGCTGAGCGTGCACTGACCTGTTGCAGAAACTTGATGGCTTGCAGATGCTCCTTCCAAAGGTTGTCAGTCTGAGTCAGCACAAAGAAGCGCTCTGCATCTTGCATCAGCCCAGGCTCTGCTGTATTCACTTCTTCAACCTGTGTGTTGATAAACATGATGAGCTGTGCTCGCAGTGGAGGAACACACACACTCATGGACGTATGCAGGGACAGACACAGAGATTCACAGAAAGTCAGAGCTAAGGGTGTAGAATCCGGCAGGCACAGCCAATAAAGCGTTCCCCTTTTGCAGTTTTCAATGCCAAACCAATGCCAAATGCCAAATGCCAATACCAAATGCCAAGTTAGTGGCCAATCTGTGCTGAACCTCCGTAGCACTGTATGTAGCCCATTGTAAGTAGCACCCATACACTTGCACACTAACACCACCATTGCAAGATTCAAGGCACAGCCTATGTCGAGTCACGCAACAGACTCCAGCTTTTGCCACAAAGCGTTAACAGCACGTGTATGCGGCCCACTGTAAGTAGCACCCATACACTTGCATACCAAAACCACAATTGCTAGCTTCAAGACACAAAGCCTTTGTCAAGTCTAGAGTAGACACTTGACACTCGACAAGGCACTTAACAAGAAACTTGACAAGACACAGCTTTGTTGACTCTTGACTAGACACTTGACAAGACACTTCACAAGAACTTGACAAGACACACCTTTGTCAAGTCTTGACTAGACACTTGACACTAGACATTAGACACTTGACAAGACACTCCACCTTTTGCCAGAAAGCGTCAACAGCGCGCCGTTTAAGGTAGCCTCTGAGCAGCTCATAGTCGCCGTCGGCTTGCTCATCCAGGACCTGGGCTGTCAGGTCTTCCAACAGGTAGCAGTACTGCTTCATCTTCACAGCAAGAGCTTCCAGCGGCCATTCCTGAGGTGGCAGCTGACTATCCACATTGGCCTGCAGCAAATACAAACCAGCATCAGCACAATTTCTCAAGAAAAGATTTTTTTGTTGATTGTTGAAGGGAGGCTTTCCAAAGGTTTTCCGAAGGAAAATTACGAAAACTTTGCTTGTATCAGTCACTTGACCCTAGTGTCATTTTGAAAGGAGAGCAGCAGGCATTAGTAGCAGTAGCCCCTGATCTTCATTGCTTACTATTGCGTTGGCATTTGGACAGTGCTGCAGACATGTTGGTACATTCCTTGACACTGGGCTGTAAGCGAAAGCCTAGTCGCCCTTGCTCTGATAGCTGCTTTAAGTGAGGCAGCTGCTATGCTGACTATACATTTGCTGACACAGCAACTGCTGACACAGCAAATGCTGACACAAGTATGTCCACCAAGTATAGATGAGGCCATGCAGGTGCATACAGCAAGCTGAAAGCAGCTGTCCACGGCCTCGGATCAGTGTGACTGCTGCAGACCTGAAAGCCCCATGGCATGCAGGCAGCTGGCTGGTTGTTTGAGCGGCAAAGCATTAGATGTGACAACAAAAAGCAAAGAATTCTAGGAGTGCCGCGAAATGCACTACAAAGTTGAACATAACACAGCACAGCCCAGCCCAGCACAGCACAGCACAGCACAGCACAGCACAGCACAGCACAGCACAGCACAGCACAGCCCAGCCCAGCCCAGCCCAGCCCAGCCCAGCCCAGCACAGCCCAGCACAGACAGCGCAGCGCAGCATGTATCTATCGACACTAGAGACTATGATGCTGAACATGACAATTCCAAGTGGGCAGAGGAAATTGCTGTACCTCAAGGATGTCATCAACTGTGCGCTCAGCGTACTCAACCATCTGAGACGACAGATCTGAGGCCATCAAAGCTCGCCTCCTCTCTCCATACACCTGCATAACATCATTATGTCCTCATCTCATTGCAGCGTAAGCAGTACTGGATGATGTTCTGCACTTTCCCATCAGATCACCAAAAGTCGCACACTGCCAAACAAGTGCTTCCTTTTGTCTTCTCCATTGTTGCAGACATGAAGGCAACAAATCATGCCCTGTCAGAGAGCGCTGGCAAGTTGCTGTGACTGTACTCCGTATGGCGTGCTCACATCAAACTAACACAAGTTGAGAAGGACCTCTGCAACAAGCATCTGGCATGTAAGGCATTGACTGGGTACATGTGACTCTTACTGTAATGATGAATGCAAGTCGCGTAAGAGTGTGTGTGTGTACCTTGTCACGCTGGGTGTTCATGACTTGATCATACTCAAACAGCTGCCGCCTGATGTCAAAGAAGTATGACTCTACCTGCAGCAATTTATTTTTTCTCGATAGGCATTGTAGACAAGCGTACATGCGTCCATATGTGCATGAGCATTTACGTTTCTCCATGCATATGTACATTTTTGACAGACTAGGAACAGATGCAATGCAGCACAGGATGCATAGTATACTACGCTTTGCGAGCAAGTGAGCGAGCAAGTGAGCGAGCAAGCGTTAGTGAGTGAGTGAGGAGTGGGTGGGTGGGTGGGTGGGTGGGTGGGTGGGTGGGTGGGTGAGTGAGTGAGTGAGTGAGTGAGTGCTTGCTTGCTTGACTGTGCACAGTACAGACTTGTAAGCACAAAGCATGCATATCACCCAAGACCAAAGAGTGACATGACAGTGTCCTGTGCTGTTAGGAAGATGTGCAGACCACCTTGCAATGTACAATGCAAAGCCAGTCCACCACTCTGCTGTCTAAACCCTAATGCTTTAAACCCTCACTCCCTAATACATATACAAATGGGCGTCCCAGCTCATCAGCAATTTGACCGTTTTGCCTTGAATCAGCAGATCCAAACCAATCAACAACAGCACACATGTTTATGTACCCTGAGACTGCAGAAATACGCCTGCAAGGCAAAAGGTGCAGCCAACCCTGGAATAAACCCTTAATCAAACCCTAGGCAAACCCTAATTTCGTTTACAACATCCCCTGCAGCCTACCTTGCGCTGCGCCTCGCTCAGGGAGTTGGTCAGCATCTTGCTCTCGATGGGCAAGTCACCAACGCCCAGAGTGTTCATGAGTGACTTGATGCGGTCGCCGCCGAAGATTCGGAAGAGGTTGTCTTCCAGAGACAGGAAGTAGCGCGTGCTCCCTGGATCCCCTTGCCTGCAAGCATTCAATCAGTCAATCCATCCATCAATCAATCTATCAATCAACCAACCAATCAACCAATCAATTGATTGATCAATCGATCAATCAATTGATCAATCAGTCAATCAACCAACCAACCAACCAACCAACCACCAACCAACCAACCAACCAACCAACCACCCAACCAACCAACCAACCAACCAACCAACCAACCACCAACCAACCAACCAACCAACCAACCAACCACCAACCAACCAACCAACCAACCACCCAACCACCAACCAATTATCCAACCAATAAATCAGTCAATGAATCAATCAACCAACCAACCAACCAATCAACATCCCGAGGGGTCATATGGGTGTAGTCACATGGACTAAGTCACCCAGGTAAGTCACCTTTTGTCACATGATTCAAGATTGCCGCCTTGCCTGCAGACAGCGTCACATGGGATGAGTCACATTGTCATGATTGTCTTGCTTGCAAACCATGCCACCGGAAGACATGATGTTACAGTAAATGATGTCTTCCGGTAGTGTTTGACATACACAGACTGTAAGTCATGCTTATCGACCCTACAGCCTTATACCACCACACTAATCTGATGTCAATCTCACCAGCTACCACCACATACCAGGCCTGCAATGAACCTGCTGATCAAAGTCACACTCACATGAAAGTTCGCTATCTCATACTCCACCTTTCTAGTCAGAGCAGCCTACAAATCTGGGACAGGATTAAGGGTCAAGAGTATGCTCACACATTACGGTCGTTAGTTGTTGACGGGGCGTGCTTTCTGTTTGGAAGCCAACAGCTGACAAGAAGAGCTGACCCTACTGTTAACCTAAGCCCAAGGAAGGGGTCCCATACCTGCCAGAGCGCCCTCTGAGCTGGTTGTTGATGCGTCGTGACCCTACTGTAATTTAAGCCCCAAAGCTAAAGTCCCATACCTGCCAGAGCGGCCTCTGAGCTGGTTGTCAATGCGTCGTGACTCATGGCGTTCTGTGCCAATGACCATCAAGCCTCCAGCTGCCACCACATTGCTCTTGTCATCTGCTGTGAACTTCTTGTACTCATCCTCCATTGCCTGAATTGGCACGTGTACCAGCTCAGCGAAAAGAACAGAACAGAAAAGACTACGTCGATTTAACGAGAAGCCAAGCATTATACCAGACTGCCCAGGAGCAGCTCAGCGACTCATGGGATACGATAGATGGGAATGAGTATGGCGAGTGATGAGGAAGACTGATTGGTGGTTCGTGTCACTGCTGCTCAGTTAGCTATTGCTGTTGGCGTGTGAGTAGCAGGTCACCACTACTGTTGATTCAGCAAGTAAATGGGCATGTTGTTTATAGGGTGTGGGGGGTGGAGGGGCAAGGGGGCATATGAGAGGTGGGTTACTGAGCAAGGAGCTGTACAATCACACTGAAAGGCAATGCATTGCTTGTGGTTGCCAAAGTCAAACTTCAAATGATGACAACTCAAGACCCTTCCACAAAAGCTTGTCAAGGGCAGAAAAAAAGAAAATCTTATGCCTTTTGGCATTACATTGGTCGCTACCCAGCACATACCTCTTGTCAAGGCTTAAATGTCAAGTGATGATCTTGATCTGCATTGAGCCAACATCTACAAACATCAGCAGGTTGAAAGGACTCACATTGAATGCTTTTCTGAGCTGGGCGATGACTGGGTCCTGAGTAGGTGACTTCTCACAGGCAATGGCCAACCGTTCTTCTGCTTCAAGCTCCAGCAGACCCCTCTGACCCCAAGCTTTCACTGCAGCCTGTACCACAATCTAAAATGTAGACATGAGGGTTCAAACCCTGATATTGTGTTGATTGATGTTCCAAGTGAAGCAGAATCTTGAGTTCCTTCCTTTTCTTCTTCTTCCTTTTTTTCGATCACATGGATGCTTGTTGTTTGTCTTCTATCAAACAGGAGTTTCTTTAGGCAGACCTGTTGGTGTCGCGCCTGTCTTTTTGAAAAGCCCATAGCACGTAAGTTACTGGATGACATCATGAGTCGAATTTCATATTTGCATTGCTACTTTGTTTGCTCTAAGAGCTTTTGTGATACACAACGTGCAGCCAGGCCATTGCAATACACAGACCCAGCATGGGTATCATGTCTATATTGGCGTAGACCCTAAACCCTGAACTCTAAATAAAGTCTACGTTGCCTGTATTGCATTTGAAGTTTGACCACACAGACCCCACCCAAGCACCAACTCCAGAGAGAGCTCTGGGTTGAAGCGTTTTACAGCACAGCATATACACGCATATCAATGCGCTCCTGCAACCTGACATACACCACAGCCAGAATGCTAGGGCATTCATCAGATGCTGGGGCATTGATCAGATGCTGGCCTACACTTTCCCATCTTGCACAAAGTCAATGTACTCATCAACTTCAACAGGAGTGTAAGTGAGAATAACAGTAGCAATATGATGTTCATGATGATGATCAAAAACAGAGCACCATCTGGCATCAGGGCTGTTACTAATGCCCTGGTTACCACCCCCTTACCTGAACTGCCTCATCAGCTTCTTTCTGAAGTTCCTTGGGAAGCTCACAGGGGAACAAGTCTGGGTTGACTTTCCAGCTTCTGTACCCGCCGTTCTTCTTGGCAGTCCTGACATTAGGGTTGCTGCCCTCCACCTGACTCACCACTTCCGGCATCAGCAGCTCCCTAAGCTTTAACCTGCACACGCAGATTACAAGTTGGTGACAAGAGGGTGTGCAAGGGGTTAGGATGGGTGAACTGATCGTGGCGGTCTTGACGTTAGGGTTGCTGCCCTCCACCTGACTCACCACTTCTGGCGACTTTGGATTTGCAAGGGTTGCAGTAGGTGACTTTAAGTTTGAGCGGGGTGACAAAGAGTTTGTGAGGGTTGCAGTTGGTGAGTTTGGGTCTGCAAGGAGTTAGAAAGAGTAACTTTGGGTTTGCAAGGGGTTGGAGAACATGACTTTAGGTTAATCTTGGCAGTCCTGACATTCAGACACTGCTGGTCAGGCAGCTGCAGCTGCAGCTCCCTTTGCTTCAAGCTGTACAGGGAGGTTAAGAACGTGGGTTAGAGGAAGAGCTGCCAAAGGGTTAGCAGTATCAACAGCATTGGCTTCAACCTGAATTGGCCGTGGTGGAGGTGGCTGATGTTGCTGCCTGGAAGGCAAACAAAGGCACTGAGAGACCCAACAAGGCTGAAGGTGATCACAGTGAACGGCAAGCAAGCAAAGGCCCAGCAGCCTCATGATAGCTTGTGCTGCCTTTGTCACAGAAAGCCAGAGATGCCTGATTGTAGAGACCACTGTGAGTGGCTGAAAGGCACTCACGGCATGAAAGGCAGTAGAAGGCCCAACAGCAGTGGCTGAAAGGCAATCACAACATGACAGGCAACAAAAAGCCCAACAAGGCTGAAAGGCAGCAACAGGTTGAAAGGCATGAAAAAGTAGAGCATGGAAAGTACTAAAGAGGTACAAGCTGATGGCCAAAGTGAAGTGTGCATACCTAGCCATGTACTCAGGGTTCCCTCCAAGAATGATATCAGTGCCTCTTCCCGCCATGTTGGTGGCAATGGTGACGGCCTTGCTGCGCCCACTCTGAGCCACAATCTCAGATTCCCTCTCCACATTCTCAGGTTTGGCATTCAGCAACTGCAACACAATCCTACATTCTCAGGTTTGGCATTCAGCAACTGCAACACAATCCAACATCAGAACTGCCATCAACCCTGCTGTTGGTGTCTTTGCATGGCAGCCAGCATCTTAGAACTCTCGACGCCGGTACAGCAACAGTAAGGCCAGCACAACAGACCAAGGGAGTACAACTATCACTGCACCTGGCATTTGATCTCAGCATGAGCATGCCAGCTCAGCCAACATCTCAGAACTCTCAACACCGGCAGAGCATCAGTATAAACAACACAACCGCAATCCAAACCAAGGGAACAAAGACTATCACCACACCTGGCATGTGATGTCAGCTTCTCTGAGCATGCCAGCCAGCATCTCAGAACTGTCGACACCGGTAGAGCAGCAGCAACCCAAAACAAGAGAACAAAGGACATCAGCGCACCTGGCATATGATGTCTGCTTCTCTGAGCATGCCAGACAGCGTGGTGTCACTCTCATGACCGATAGAGCAACAGTAAGATCAGCATGAAGACAATCCAGAACAAGGGATTGACAGCATCAGCGCACCTGGCATGTGATGTCTGCTTCTCTGAGCATGCCAGACAGCATGTTGTAACTCTCATGACCGATAGAGCAACAGTAAGATCAGCACGAAGACAATCCAGAACAAGGGATTGACAGCATCAGCGAACCTGGCACTTGACGTCTGCTTCTCTGAGCATGCCAGCCAGCATCTCAGAACTGTCAACACCAGTAGAGTAACAGTAAGATCAGCACAAAGACAATCCAGAACAAGGGGTTGGATGCATCACTGCATCTGGCAGTTGATCTCTGCCTCTCTGAACATGCCATCAACATCTCAGAACTCTCTGCGAAGTCAGCTGATGATTTTACTTCCTTGTTTTGGACTGTCTTTGTGCTAGCCCTACTGTTGCTCTACCGGTGTTCTCTGAGCATGCCAGCCAGCATTTCGGACCTCTCAACACCGGTACAGCAACAATAAGGCAAGCATAAAGGCACTTCATCATCAGGGAACAAAAGCTATCACCGCACCTGGCATGTGATGTCTGCTTCTCTGAGCATGCCAGCCAGCATCTCTGACCTCTCAACACCGGTAAGATCAGCACAAAGACAGTCCAGACCAAGGGGATGAAACTGTCACCACACCTGGCATGTGATGTCTGCTTCTCTGAGCATGCCAGCCAGCATCTCTGACCTCTCCACACTGGTGGTGCCCACCAAAACAGGCCGCCCTGTCTTCACCATGCGCTTGATCTCTGTCACCACTGCCGACCACTTGCCTGCATCCAGTCAGCCAGTCTGTCTGTCAGGCAGTCCGTCTGTCAGTCAGTCAGTCCGTCCGTCAGTCAGTCAGTCAGTCAGTCAGTCAGTCAGTCAGTCAGTCAGTCTGTCAGTCAGTCAGTCAGTCAGTCAGTCAGTCAGTCAGTCAGCCCGTCTGTCACTTAGTCACTCAGTCCTTCCAGTCAGTCAGTCACACAGTCAGTCGGCCCATCAGTCAGTCAGTCAGTCACACAGTCAGGCAGTTGATTTGTCAGTCAGTCAGCAACTTTACATGCTTCCAAGATGCATGCCCAATACATTATTGTACCTTCTTCTGTCCTGAAGACCACATCTGACTCATCAGTCCTCCTGACCTTCTGGTTGGTGGGAACTACTGTCACGGGCAGGTTGTAAATGTTCTGGAACTCTGAGCTCTCAGTCTCGGCTGTTCCTGTCATGCCTGCCAGCTTCTTGTAGCTTCTGAAGAAATTCTGCAGTCCAACACCAACCACAGTGACCACTCCAGTTACGACTCTAGATTTTTGTAGCCTTTTGCACCAAAAAAAAAAAAAAAGTGCCAAATGTGAGGCCTGCTCATCAGTCAAAGCCATTCTGGTCTGATCATCAATGTCTGGTCACAGAATACTCCGTACCAATTTATAGTTCCAGCTGAGTACCAAGTAATGATATCAGGGCTTTTCCTGTCTATCCCCTTCTCATTTCTTGCACGTGACTGACTGGCATGCCAATCAGATTTTGCCCATCAGCATACAGCTAGGCAGGCTTTTGTGCAGCTTTCATGTCCTTCAGATTACAAAGCCGCCCCTTTGTTTTCATTTGGATACAAAAGCTACCACTTCTTGATACAAAGGGCAACATAAGGCATAGAAGGCAGGACAAGACAAGTGATTTTTTGCGAAACCTCGATATGCAATGGCCAAATTAGAAAATGGAGTTACCTGGTAAGAGATGGAAGCCAGAGTGATGGTTTCATTCTGGATTGGCAGCTGCTCCTTAGCTTCCACGGCTTGGTGCAGCCCCTCTCCCCACCTGTCACATGCACTCATGTCAACAGCTGGCTTACTCATACCAACACCTGGCATAGTTACAGTGTTTGAAAACCCCAATTGCAACTTGTCGAGTTAATCTTGGTTGCAACCGGTCACAAAAAGCCTGATTGTGGATGGTCATGAAGGTCCTGACTGCAATGTGTGCATGTAGAGCACAATTTCACCAGAGCATGATGTTCAGGGAGCAGAAATAGTTCCTAGACCCTAGGATGTACTGTGTACAGGCAGGCACCTTCTGCCTCACACAGGACATAGTTCTGCCAGTCCAGCTAAAACTGAAGCCTGCACTCCCACACCCCCACACCTAACCCCCAGACCTAAAGCCCTGCACCTGCAAACCCTAAGCCTGTCGCACCTGGAATCTGCCTTCTGCAAATTTCACTGCTACCACAACAGAAGTTCATTTTGAAACGCTCAACCCCACAGCCAAATTGCAACACCCACTGACAAGCTGACCCTACAAAACCCTAAAGCTAGGACTGTACCTTCTGCCAGGCATGGTTCTGCCAGTGAACTCGTCCACGATGATGACCTCTTCACCGCGAACAATGTAGTTCACATCTCGGATCTGAAGCTCCTTGGCCTTCAGGGCATTTGTCAAATAGCTGGCCCACTGCTCCCTTGGGTCATACAAGTCTTGAGTCTGCACACCAAATCAACCTGGCTGGCTTGCTACAGTGGATGTCAACCGTGCTTTGACAGAACTATCTCTGATAGGCTTCAGGGCGTCTGTCAAGTAGCTGGCCCACTGCTCTCTAGGGTCATAAAAATCTTGAGTCTGCACACCACTCAACGTGCTGAAAAGACAGTGTTTCTGCATTGCAGCGCATTTTCCAAGTAGCTGGCCCACTGCTCTCTAGGGTCATACAAGTCTTGAGTCTGCATACCACCCAACACTATCTGGCATGCTAAGAAAGACACATATCTTAATGGCAGTGTTTGTGCATTGCAGGGCATTTGTCAAGTAGCTGGCCCACTGCTCTAGGGTCATACAAGTCTTGAGTCTACACATCACTCAACACTATCTGGCGTGCTAAGAAAGACGCATATCTTGATGGCAGTGTAGAAACACTGCAGGGCATTGGTCAAGTAGCTGGCTGACTGCTCTCCAGGGTCGTACAAGTCTTGAGTCTGCGTATCACTCAACACCATCTGGCGTGCTGAGACAGACACTTTGAAGTCTCCCATATCTTAATGCAGTGTTTCTACACTGCAGTGCATTGGTGAAGTAGCTGGCCCACTGCTCTCTAGGGTCATACAAGTCTTGAGTCTGCACACCACTCAACACCATCTGGCGTGCTGAGACAGACACTTTGAAGTCTCCCATATCTTAATGCAGTGTTTCTGCACTGCAGTGCATTGGTGAAGTAGCTGGCCCACTGCTCTCTAGGGTCATACAAGTCTTGAGTCTGCGTATCACTCAACACCATCTGGCGTGCTGAAAAAGACACTTTGATGTCACCCATAACTTGATGGCAGTGTTTCAGCATTGCAGTGCATTTGTCAGATAGCTGGCCCACTGCTCTCTAGGTCATACAGGTCTTGAGTCTGCACACCAGCTGAAGTTACTGGCATTGACACTCATTCAGGGGTTTGGATCAGTTGATGAACAATCAAAGTCTGATGTCAAGACGTTAGTGCATTACCAACTTCTATACCAAAATCTATACTTCTGCCGTAATATTTTGCTCTGCTTGGCGCAGATCCAGCAGGAGATAGGATATGCAGGAGCGCAGACCCTCAGGCAACCCATACCTCGAGCACATCCTCGGCATCCTCATAGCCTTGCTCAGTCAGCAGCACGCTCTTCTGCTTCTCATCCACAGTGTAGTGGTGCTCGCGCTGAAGGGCCTCTGCAAGCTTGGCTGCCTTGTAGTACCTGCCGCACCCAGTAAGGCGAAGTCGTTTTGAAGGCAGCGAAAGGCAGATCAGCCAAAGGCAACAGGCAACAGCAAAGGGCAAGCAGCAAAGGGCACAAGGTAAAAGCAAAAGGCAGGCAGGGAAAGGCAAAAGGCAACAGCACAAGGCAAGCAGAGAAGGCAAAAACTTGACAGCAGAAGGCGCACAGTGAAAGGCAATACTGCCAAGTAAGACAATGCGCAGGTTGTGCAATGCATTGCGTATGCATGCAAGACAAAATGCCCGCTTAACAGATGCCTGCCGTGCTTGGGCAAAATATAAGCTCAAACCAGTTCTGCAGCCCTTTGCTGGTCTCCCTTGACACTGCAACCAGGGGCTTTCTGGTCTGGCATTGTGTGATGCTTGGCAACAAACTCTGTTCAACCTGTCACTTTGGGTGTACGCACATACTCACTTTTCTGAGGGCTTTTCTGCGGACCCTGAAATGATGAGGGGGGTTCTGGCCTCATCAATCAGGATGGAGTCCACCTCATCAATCACACAATAGTTTGCCTCACGCAGAACCAGATCCTCTCCACGCTGCAGCAAACATATATATACATTATGGCCATGATGACTAACAAATCACACTCATCCATGACACAATAGTTTGCCTCACGCAGCACCAGGTCCTCCCCACGCTGCATCAAATATATACCCATTATGGCCATGATGAGTACAACGATTTACATACAGCAGTGACACAATACAGTTTGCGTCACTCAGCACAATGTTGTCCTCTCGCTGCAGCAAACATGTGCTCATCATGGCCCTGATGCATATGACATGTTACATACAACAGCGACGCAACACAGTTTGCGTCACTCAGCATAAGTCCTTCCCCACGCCGCAGCAAATATTTACGCAGTATGACCAGGCTGTCGCAGCAGTGACATGCCGCAGTGCCTCAACTAACTTAAGATTTGACCAGCACGGGACCCACTGCTGTTTTGGTATGTGCAGCTGTTTGCAGACAATGTTGTTTGCCAGCTTGCCCAGCACTTGACTAGACTGCTCTGCACTGCAAAACCTAAGTTCTAAACCCTACACCCAAGCCCAGCACTGCAAAACCTAAGTTCTAAACCCCACATCCAAGCCCTGCACTGCAAAACCTAAGTTCTAAACCCTACACCTAAGCCCAGCACTGTGCATGGCAGAGTACAGGTGCCAGCTTTGCAACTGACCTGTGCGAGGTTGTCCCTCAGGAAATCAAACCCCAGCTCACTGTTGGTGACATACGTCACATCTGCATTGTACGCCGCACGCCGATCAGCCTCCTGTCACAGCAAAGACTAAGGGTTAGTTCCAGCATGACAAGCACCATACTACATATTACACATCACTACTGTTGGTGACGTACGTCACGTCTGCATTATATGCTAAGCGCCGATCAGCCTCCTGTCACAGCAAAGACTGAATGTTAGTTCCAACATGACAAGCACCATACTACACATAACACACCATTACTGTCGGTGACGTACGTCACGTCTGCATTCTATGCTAAGCGCCGATCAGCCTCCTGTAACAGCAAAGACTGAATGGTTCCAACATGATGGGCATCATACCATGCACTACACATCATCACTGATGTCAGTCTTGGCAACAAAGACTGAGGATTAGTTACATTATGACAGACATCATACCATGCACTAGACACCATCACTGATGTAAGTCTTGGTAACAAGGTAAACTGCATTCCTGATGACCATTGCCTTGCCAGGACATGCCAGTTGACCTGTGAGGGGTGTCTGGGAATGCAGGCAATAAAAGTAGGCATGGCGTTCAGATGTGAATGATGCACTTCAGGCCATGTAGATTGATATGCAATGATGATGATAATGGGCAGTGTGATGCAGACCATGACAGAGTACTGTCACAGGGCAATGAAGTCCTCCTGTTGAGGCTTTGCTGAAATCAGAGTGCATTCTTTGCTCTTTAGTCTATATTCCATGTTTCATAACGCGATTGTCATGTCGCATGTAAGGAGGTGCATAGACAGATGTCATGGAGATTGTTGACATGCTGAGACAGAGTCAGGCCAAGCAGTGCGGGATGTACAATCACAGGCACAGAAAAGTGTTGAAGCAACATATACAAGCAGAGCAGAGAAGAAGGAAGTTGGATGAGGGTCAAGTCAGGAATCTCACATCCAGGCCCTGCTGAACCAGCCCCACTTGCAGCCCTAGGAAGCGATGGACCTGGCCCACCCACTCACTGTCACGCCGCGCCAGGTAGTCATTCACTGTCACCACCTGCACGCAACATGCATTCCCCTGATCAATCTATTCATACAATGAAGGAGAAGGAAGACAAGCTGTGCTTCTCTGTCTGATGTCTTTGCCAAACCCAAAAAACGACTTGGGATGCAGTCTGTGCTGTACCCTAAGAGACCTGTCTCTGGCAGTGAAGATGTGACTACTGAAGTGGCATGAAACTTGTGTAGACGAGCTGCAATTGGAGGGATGTCTGTGACGCTACCTTTTGGGCACTGGGACACACAGCATAGACAGCATGCTGCTGTGGTAATGTGCGGAGTGCCTCTGGCAGTGGCAGTGATGGAGTGTGTTATGGTGCGTCAGCGCTGCCTTCAGAGCAGAGGCAGCATGAGATTGCATGTCAGCACAATGCAATTGTGCCCAAGTGCTTGGTCACACTACAGAGTAACTTTGCGACGGCTTTGCTCTGCCAAACAAGGTCAGGTTTTGATGCAGATGCTGTGCAATGACACAATCATGTGATAGATATGCAGAGAATGTTTTGGAAACTGCACAATGAATCTGCAGCATTGCAACATCAAGACAAAGCTTGCTTTGTCTTAATGTTTGACCTCTTTGTTTTATGCATGCAGAAGTGTTCTCACCTGTACACCTTTACCAGCCAGTGCATTCAGATAGGCAGGCAGAACTGCCACAAGAGTCTTTCCCTCTCCTGTCCGCATCTCTGCAATCTCACCATTGTGCAGGATCATGCCACCAATGAGCTGCACATCAAATGGCCGCAAACCCAAGACACGTTTTGAGCCCTCACGAACGACCTGCTCACCGCACAGCAGGCAATATGATGAGAACTGGTGTGTTCCTAAGGCCTGCTTATGACTGATGCCCGTATGGTGCTATTGTTATTGAGATTCGATGCAGGAACGCTGGTGCAAAAAGCTTACTTCCACACATGAAGACAGCAACAGGACCTACCGCAAAAGCTTCAACTAGGAGGTCATCCACTCCCCCATTCTTCTGTGCTTTTTGCTTTAAGTCCTGTGTCTTATTTGCCAACTCTTCATCAGATAGCTTTTGCATCTGCGGTTCCAGCCGGTTGATCGCATCGACCTGTGCTTGGTACTTCTTGCGCGTTTTCTCTGCAGCGTCTCCTCTCAAGAAGCCAAAGATAGCGCTCGTCTGCACTGCCGAGCGCTGCTTGACATGCCGAATGTTTCTGCCGCATGTTTCCCCTGCTTTCAAGGCTGCCGTGTGCCCAAAAAAGGCACTTCGCGATCCTTCCGGAATTTTGCAAGACCGTGCTTGAACGGGGTGTGCAAAAGTACGTTGCCGAGGGCCTTTGTGAACATGGCCAATGTCGACGTGACCACAGTGCAAGTGCACACCGGTTTGCGTTTGCATGATGGGTTGAAAAAAGTCGAGAACGCGGCAAGCGCAGCGTCGCTAGACACCTAGACACACAAGCGTGATCAGGGGAGATGAACCGGTTTTCCTGACAGGGTTTCAAGATTTGGTTTCGAATCCTGTGACATATCAACAGCGCACCTCGGCTTTTGACTTGAGTGAGGCGCGTGTGCCAGCCAGTCGCTGAACCAGATCTTTGATCACTCAGACATGTCAAGTTGCGCCACTGTGTAGACGAGAGTCGTAGGACTCATGTTGCCAGCTGCTGCCGTAGCCAGGTTTCTTCTGATCTGTGTACGTATGTCCGCCCAAGCGGAAGCTACGTAGGCTCAGTGACCATGGTGCTCTAATGGTAACGAGCACTATTTTGTTATTGCTGCAGATCGGGTTGTGGCACGTCAGTGCGGATCTAGTGTTCGAACCAGGCACACAGCAGAATCTCGTGCTGGCAGCGAACCAAAGCGAGATTGTCCAAACTTCCTTGCGCCTGAAGAATAACGGCGACTCACCATTTGAAATTCGCTTACAGGCGCAATGCGACAACAACTTGAGGTAAACTCGTCTGTTGGAACTGGGCAAACAATATTTGCCAGCTCAGCATGCTCATGTGCTCTTGCGCAACACCAAAGACATCTCGTTCTGCAGCCCACATCAAAGTCCATGGATGATGCTGTCAGTAGAGAACTTCACTCTTGGTCCTTCAGCAGAGCAAGATTTTGATGTTAACTTCACTGCCGCGTCGCTGCTGCAAGGAGTGTACTCAACTCGCATATGTGCCTACAACCAGACAGAAACAGGTGCTTTCCTCTACTTCCTGCCTCATACCAAAGATGCCATTGCAAAGCAGTCATCAGAGTTGTTTTCTCAATTATATTACGGCACAACCCCAAACCCTTCCAGCACAGCTTGGCCCATCAACTGAGAGGCTCCCTGTATCAGTTCCTGTTTAGGCAATCAGCGCACCAAAAACGACAAAGACCCTTATTGTCTACTGAGTGGCTTCTTGTATCAGTTCCTGTTTGAGCAATCAGCGCACCAAATTCCTTGTGTGATCAACCCACAAGGTCTTTGGTGCGCTGATCTGATCTAGCCCAGACTGGACTAGTGACTGGACTAGCGACTGGACAAGTGACTGGACAAGTGGCTGGACAAGTGATTGGACAAGCGACTAGACAAGTGACTGGACAAGTGACTAGACAAGTGACTGGACCAGTGTTGTGCAGACACGAGCTCTGGCTTGATGCCAGAGCCTTTGGCTCAGATCCCAGTGCAAGCCACAGTGCTATGCAGCCGCCTTGCCAACTCGGCTGCCAATCAGTCAGACTGCTCTCTCAATGTGACACAGCTAGCACTGCTGAAGGCTCAAGATCAGCCCACATTGGTTTATTTTGAAGCCAGCGTGACGTTTGATACATACCCATGGCCTGCGTGGAGCAGTGCATCTGATAGTTTGGTTGTGGACCAAGGTACGTCTTTTCAAACCTTTCCGATCCTCCTCAAAACTTCACAGACGTCCTCAGTCTTTACCTAAAGTTCTCAAATGCAGTCATGTATTGTCCCGCCTCCTCAATTCTTTTTGGCTCTTCTCAGTCTGCCTTTCAAAGCAAGCTTTGCTGCACGTGCAACCTGTAGCAAGGCATCAGCTGTCACAGGTGATGTGAGTATGCGGCAAGTTCACTTTGACTGGGCAGACCGGACAGCGTTTCTTATGTCATGCTGAATGTAGGTTGATGGCTGCAGGGCAAGGGAGCATATACAACCTGACTCTGTGGCCACCAGGGAACAGCTGTGGCACATGTCTCCTGAGAGGAACTACACCATTGGCCACAGCTGGGGCCACCACCAACTCCACTCATCTGCTGCGCATCAGCAGCAATGCTACAGCTGATGTGACATCAGGGGCAAATGCAACAGGGGCAATGGTAGCGGTAAGCCCAGCAAATGTACAGAAGTCATGCCTGAGCATTTGCACATATGTATGGCTTACATTGCAGGTGAGAACTTGCATAATCACTGACGCTCAGACGCTGTCACCACTGCCTGATGATTAACAAATGAATGCTCATGCAAATCAGATCTTAACATAGGCCCGACAGCATCATACAAGAATAGTACAGAAGACAACAGCTCAAACAGAAAACTTTTCAGTCAAGCTGCATGTTCTGGAAGCCCATGTGGTATGAATTTGCCAAGCTGATGTTGCAGTCAGCTTTACATGCTTCTTCCATGCTGTCACGCCGGTCTCAAAGTACCAGAAGCCCTTGGCCCCAATGAGTTTGTGTAGCAGACAAAATGCTGTTATCACAAACAGTATGTCTGATTTTGGACCAATCAGAAGACCCAAAAAGCTGTAAATGTTGCGGATGACATTGACAGCATTTTTGCTCTTCACTAGCTATTGATCAGAGCAAGACCATCTAAAGACGGGTGCAGCACCAATTTGACAACCTGCAAAGATCTGAAATGCCGCTGTTGCATTGACGCTATGCCTGACCTCCCAAGAAATCAGGTGCATGTTCAGTGAAATGCATATCTTCTCTACCAAGTCCTTCTGCATTTTCATGACCAGTTTGATGAAACCCAACCTTGAGGGCAATACCAGAGTAATGACACAGTCATTGTTAACTTACAATGAAGTCCATACCCTTGGATCCAACACCTCTCTGTCATGAAACCAGATACTCCATAACTAAAAGGTTAAGTTGTAGTGGCTGTGAAATTGCTAGGAATCATTCCATTTGAATTGGCATAAAGATGACAAAAGAAACGTTGCTCTCCCGACAGATATCCTTTGAAACGCTGGCTTCTTATTGTGCCTTCTTATTGTGACGCTGACCAGAACAATGAAGCCACACATGCTCAACAAAGTTGCCTACATCAAAGCCTCCAGAACATCAATCATGCAACATTGAAAACAGTGAGTGAAGGCAATGTTGCCCCTGAATGTTGTCCCTGAAAGCTGCCCCTGAATGTTGCCCCTGCCCTTGCCCCTGAATGTTGCCCCTGCCCTTGCCCCTGAAAGCTGCCCCTGAATGTTGCCCCTGAATGTTGCCCCGGAAAGCTGCCCCTCAATGTTGCCCCTGATCGTTGTCCCTGAAAGTTGCCCCTGAAAGCTGCCCCTGAATGTTGCCCCTGCCCCTGAAAGCTGCCCCTGAATGTTGCCCCTGCATGTTGCCCCTGCAGGCCAGCATCCAGCAGGCCGCCAATGCATCAACCTGCACGCTGCAGCAGCAAGTTGACACAGCTGCCCTTCCAGTCATAGCCACCCTGCCCATCTGGCCCGCCTCAAAAGGCACCTGGTCTCCCACTGTGCTGCCTTTCAGCCTGCAGCCAGCCTACCTGGTAGCAGGCTCTGCCAACACCACAGCAGTTGCCACGCTGAGCCTGAGTAACACTCAAAGCATGGAGCACAGCGTGCAGATCGTGACGAACTGCTACAATGACACGAGGTGAGCGTCAGATCCAGGCAAGGTACAAGATGGGTTTGACAGCAGCTTGCTGAGAATGATGCCCAAAATTTCAGCCTGGCCTTTGCATGAGAGCAACACCACACTATTAGTAAGTCTGATGATATGAAAATGATGCATGCTGCGCCAAGGAAAGATAGTTGCCCCATGGCAGTCCCAGTGACAATACCTGGGGCAACACTGAGGAGCAGAAGGCCATGAATTGCAACATATGTCATACACCGTGGTATCAATGAAGCTTTGTCAGAGATTTGGTGCCACAAAGCTTCACTGGGGTGAGTAACTCCTGTGCTATTGAGGTAACCTGCTTCCAGAGCTACATCACAGCAGGCAGGGTGTTTGTGGCACCTTGTTTGTGGAATCTTGTTTGTGTGTACAATGCAGTGCTGGCGGACAAGTCTCATGCATAAAGGTTGAGTCAGCTGCGACGTACATCACAGCTGTTGTGCCATTTAGTGTCAGTAGCGGCTGAGATACTGTGCCCACAGAGTCTGGGGAGCTGCAGATGGGCATCCACATGGACAGACTGGCTTGCACAATGCTGCAACACCAATATCATAAGGAGCTGTCTGCCACTACCTTCATAACAATAGTAATAATATTTGCACTATCCAGCTCATGATGAGCTAGGTACGTGCAGGACAAGTCTTGTCTCTCCAGAGCAACCTGTCATGAGCATCCCTATAATGTCTGCTCACTCAACAGTTTTGACAATCACGCAGCTGCCTTCATGTACCTGTTGTGCTATGCAGTGCTGGCACACCAATTCCCTGGTTGAGCTTGAGCGAGCAGGATGTCCTGCTGCCTGCCAATGGCTCCGAAACCATCAATCTGACCTACAATGCTGATGACATGGCTGCTGGCACATACAGGGCCCAGCTGTGTCTCTTCTCGGATTTCAGCTATGGTAGGCAATTCAGTGTTGTGCCGACTTTGCATCTGAACCTGGGCTGCATGCAGAAGATTGAGGCTCAGGCTGCAACAGAGCAGCTGAACCTCTTGTCTGGCTAGCACTAACATCATCATCATCATCATCATCATCATCATAATCATCATCATCATCATCATCATCATCATCATCATCATCATCATCATCATCATCATCATCATCATCATCATCATCGTTACTGTTACTGTTACTGTTATTGTTATTGTTACTGTTATTGGTATACTGTTATTAATTATTAGTGTGATTGCCATTAATGCTGTCTTGCCCAGAATGAGCACAACATGCAAATGTTGACCTTATGCCTCCTGGTTGTCTTTCACCGTTGATTCTGAGCAGCAGAGAAAGAGAGTGACAGTGGCGCGATTGGCCTAGCTGTACTTTGTCTCTGATTCCTGTGATGATGACTACACACCTGTGCCAGCAGTGTTCATCTCATGCATTGGGTGACCTGGCTGCTGGTACAGAGGCCAGGCATGCGTCTTCCTCCTCTTCTTTTGATGTCTGGTTATGTTATGCTTTGGCATGCTAACAAGACTGCGCTCTTCTTCTGCAGGAGCTGTGTCTAGCATCGTCCAAGTGCAGCTGATTGTGTTATGCTCGCGCTATGACCACTATGAGACATCACCCGCCGGCTGCAATATCACCTTTTTCAACATCTCTGCTGCTTCCTCTTCTTCTCCGTCTGCTTCATCCCCATCCTCTTCCTCTTCGTCTCCAAGTCCGGCCAGCCTTGACGGAACTGGGAGCTCTCTTGGTCCCCTTGCTGAATCCCCAGCCGCGGAAGCTGCATCCCCAAGCCCGCAGGCAGCATCCCAAAGCACGGTTGCTGGTGACAGAGTGAGTTTCAGTGGCACTGTGGCGTTTGACCGGCCCGTGGTGGGTGCTCAAAGTCTGCAGTCATTGGCTGGCATGATGTACAGTGGAGGAGTGACTAACGGCAGGTGCGCTCATGCTGCTGACGGTGCATGTTGTACAGTAGAGGAGTGACTAATGGCAGGTGCGCTCATGCTGCTGACGGTGCATGATGTACAGTGGAGGAGTGACTAACGGCAGGTATGCTCATGCTGGCGACATTGCATGCAATGTTTTCTTCACCTTTTCTGTTATGTGTGGCCAGCATGTGCTTGCTGGCATGGTGTAAAGTACCAGGTGTGAGCAATGACAGATGCTCTCATCAACATGACAGTGCTTGTGCTGATCTGTGTGTTTGTGAGCTTGTTTAACCTGGGGATGAGCTTGTTCACATTGGCGTTTGATCATCACCGAGTTGAGTCTGTACTAGGCTCGTTGAGAAGGGGTTGCCTACACTACGCCAAGAATGCTGCAAGCAGAACTAAGTCTTTGCCTATCATTGTTTCTGCCGCCCTATGACCGCTTGGCACATCACCAGCAAACTCAGCATCTGATGCTGCAGCCAATTACATCACGGACGTTTGCTGTTGCTGTTCTACTTTTCAGGCCTCTCCTTCTGTCTGTCTGGGTCGGCGTGGTGCGACCTCACATGCAAAATTTGAAAACCTGATCAGGATTGGGGTATATCAACTCATAAACCTTCCTGCTTGCTCTGATCACCATGCTTTGCTGTGTGTCTACAAAATTGGCAATGTCTGAACACTACTCTTGCATCAATGAGTGTTTACATACTCACCAACATGCATATACTGCTGCTATGTTGATGTGCATCTACAGGATCACAGACGTGATAGAGGATACCAGTGGGGATGCCAACTGTGGAAGGTACAGCATCACTGGCTACGTTTTAGGGACCTCTGATGGCAGCAAGCCTAACATCACTGTCAGCGTCGCCGGTTTATATGATGTCACAAACGAACTCAACAGCTGCAGCTCTCAAGCAGCCTACTGATTTCACCGGGCTCTGCAAGTCAGTGCATCCTTGGGGACGTGTATCTGAGATCCAATCTATCAAGAAAGCAGCTTACTGATGTCAGGATGTGATTTGATGTCCATGCACCTAATGTATTTACTTTGCTGACTGTGCAATGTCCCTGCATGATAGACTGCCAGCAGTTACTGTACTGTACTGTCAGTCACTGTACTGTACTGTCAGTCACTGTACTGTACTGTCAGTCTGAAAGGCCATTGTTGCAGAGCATGAACTGTGGTCTGTGTGTCAAGAGACATTCAAGTTTTGTGCTGCTGCTGCTGCCCCTGCTAGAACGACACAGCTGAACTTCTACTCAAAACAAAGCACTACTCAAGACAAAAGGGTGTCAATGGTCAGCACTAATTTGTCAAACCACTTGTGGAGTAGAGTCTAGTTGTGATGTTGATCAACCTCCTTCAAAGAGGAGTGGTGCTGCATGACTCATCACTGTGACAGGCAACTTGCAACAAGATTGTCTGTACAAAGTGGCAACATATATGCATCTAAGCACTTGGCTGGTGCTGATTCTAAGCCACACAGCCGGTGCAGCAAGTAACTTGCAGCCCGCAGCATGTGCTCTTGTCCATCATCACTTTCCATGTTGCATGCTGAATGTTATTTACTGATGCAGCATTGGTGCTGATGCGTAGCTTTGAAAGTGATCTGCTTCATGTGGTGAAACTCTCACCACAACCACACGAGCCTTTTGAGTTTGGATTGCTAAAGGTAAATTCAGACCTGCGCATGTCAACCAGCTGTGAGTTGCAGCATTATGCATGCGCAGCTAAAGACGCTTGGGCCGATGGCAGACTCTACAAATCACTTTGGGTTGGCTGCATACCTGATGCGGTCTTCAACAAAATCAATCCTGGTGCCAAACAGGTGCATTAGCGCTGGAGAGTCTATTAGCACCTGCACACCGTTTTGCTCCACCAGCTCATCAAACTTTCCCTTCTCATCTGCAGCAGCACAACACTTTAAGAAGCTCTGCCTACAGCAGTTGTGGAGTTAAGTGGTGTGGTGAGCTCTTGCTGCCTCACCAGCGTAGTTGAGTGTGTAAGCCAAGCCGTTGCAGCCTCTGCGCTTGATGCCTAGTTTCAAATACTCCTGAAGACACAAAGAGGCTCAGCAAGGTCTCGTGTTGACAGCGTGTGACAAGTCGATTGAGTACGTCTCCTCACCTTCTGTCGTTTTAATAGCAGCTCCTTGATCCTGTTGGTCGCTGCTTCCGTAAGCGTCACAGGCGACTTGAGTAACCGAAGCCGTGAGCCCCCCCGACTGCCAAGCTTTGATGCAAGTAACGCAAGAGAGGCTTGTACCATATCGCGACCCCGTAACCTGCGTAGGGAGCATCAGCAGTCCTCGGAGCTATCGCGGCAGAAGTTTGCGCGTGCGTCCGATTGGATGACGGAGACTGACGGACAATGCGCCAACATAAACTTGTTCCAGTGTCGTCGAGGTTCTGAGGTTCGACTGCCTTACGAGAAGGTACGCCGTACTACCTTGTCACACCGTACCGTATCAACGAGTATCAAAATGAGCAGGAGCAATGGCATTGGAATGGCATTGACATTCAGCCCTCAAGAGGTTAACCAGCATAGACCTAGAGCAGCCGTCTGCCAGAGTCAAAATAGAGCTATCGGTACTTGCTGATCAGCTTGATACTGAAACTAGAACCAGGAATATTCAGGACTTGGCTATCAAGTCAGCACAGCCCACATATGAAGCTGAAGATCAAAAGAAGCATGAACTGCAAGCGTATTCCACGCAAGCATCAATTGTAGTGTTCATGGCATTCGTTTGCACATTGTGCAGATATATGTCTTTTAACGAGTGGCAGAGAGATTGCATCACCAAAGACAGCAGCTATTGAGACATCCACAAAGTTGACAATGCGACAAAGGGCGTTGCCCATGCTGCTGCAAAAGTAATTGACGACAGGCACACATGTGAGCTTGTAGCAACAATCATCATCATTACAAAATACGCACACTGTGATGGTGGCAAAAGTCCACAAACCTCATGAGCCACAGTTCACACAACCAAGGCATACGGAGCCTAACAAGCAGTCAACACCAGATCCACCAGAAACATGAAGAGCATTAGAAGAGTTCAATTCTCCAGCACTAGCCAACACTGCAAAAAGGGACTGTCCAGGCTCAATTGTGATATTCCTGTCTCCTGAGAGAACTACTAGTCTACAGCCCACAGGGAAATACACAAAGAATTCTGATCCAGCTTAGAGTGACAGCAAATCACAGACTTCACAAGTCATCCTCGTCAGTGTCTGAGACATCCTCGCCCCTCTCCCTCTGTGCCTTCCGGACCTTCGCCCTCTGCTTCTTCTCCTTGTTGCTCAACTTCTTCTTTGGTGCCTGAAACAAGCGCAATGCATCAGACTCGGCCACCAAAACTCGAAATCGATCTCTATCGCACAGTACCCACGCCTGTCTCAATCACAGTGCACTGGTCACAAACGATATGCATCAGCAAATGCACCAGCAAAGTCAAAAGCGTCTGATCACCAGAAAGCACAAGGCAGCAGGCGTGTGCAGAGGAAACAGTGTGAAGGTAAAGAGAGGGCATTTGGAGACTGACCTTGATCTTGACAATGTTGCCGAAGGCATCCACGGTCTCTTCCTGGGGCTTCCACTCCAGCTTCTCAGCCTTGCTGGCTGCCTCAATCTCACCCTTGAGTGCCAGCTTGCCGTCTGCCACCACCCACTGAGTGGGACACAAGGCGTCTGTGAACTCTGCAACAGAACACAAGCAGACAATGTATTAGTATGACTCTTGAAATGTAATGAGTAGTCCCAAATAAGTGAACAATGCAGCAGGAGATTCAAGTCAGCTGAACAGGACGAGGTTTGCTACAAGGTGCCTGCCTGGCCTTCATGCCCAAGTTTCCTGCGTGTTTCTGCTGCAGAGATATTGTTCAAAAACTCTCTATGGCAAAAAAGAACAAAAAAAAACTTGGCCATGAAGGCCAGGCAGGCACCTTTTAGCAAAGCTTGTCTAGCTGATGTCCTGTCCAGCAGTACTGCATTTTATGCACAGCCACAACATAGCAGCTAGACACTACACTCCTTGGAGTCAAGAAACGTCACTTTATTGCAGATATGTCTCCCTTGGAAAGTGTCAACTTCAAGAAGGGCATTTGGAAGATCCCTTGGAAAGTGTCAACTTCAAGAGGGGCACTTGGCAGATCCCTAGAAAGATGCTTACCCCGGTTGTGACTGATCATGAGGCATCCACCCCCGTAGTTGCGGATGGCACCAGCCAGAGCGCCAAGAGACTCCCTGTCCAGGTAGTTAGTGGGCTCATCCAGAACCAAGATATGGGGGTTGTTCCACATGGCTGCAGCCAACACCACCTTGACCTTCTGCCCACCAGACAGGCCCCGCATGCGGGAGTGGGTGCCGAACTCGGGCTCAATGCCCACGTCCTCCAGGTGCTTCTGGATGACTGCTGTGGTCAGGGGGCGCGTCTGCAGACCTAGGCGAGCTGCCTCCTTGGAGTCGATCTCATTGACCATCTTGGTGAATCCCATCTCCTCAAGCCTGAAGAACAACCAAGAAAAACTGTCAGTGCTTGGGTGTGTTTGGGGAGGTTCATACAGGGCGCTCAAGGCTGCATAAGCTGATCCTAAGAGAGTGATGTATTTCAAGCACAAACATATGGGTTGCGTGACAGGGCTGCATGCACGCTTAGGGACAGGCGGGTGCAGCTGACATTGCAAGCTCGCCAACACTGATTGCTACATTTCACATGCCACACAATACTGGTGTCTGCCTTGCTGAAACCAATACTGCGCGGCATGTGAAATCTAGCAATCAGCAAGGCATACAAGCTTACACACAACAGGTCACGAGGTACATCAACACACTCGGACCATTGCACAATGTCAAGACTGACTTATCTGGGCTCAACCAGGCAGTGTAGTCAGATGTGGTACACTAACATACTCATATTATTACACAACATGAAGACTGACCTGTCTCTGCTCAACCAGGCAGTGTAGTCAGATGTGGTACACTAACACAAAAACACTATTACACAATATTAAAAACTGACCTGTCTCGGCTCAACCAGGCAGTGTAGTCAGATGAGGATGGCTGGCCCTCCCACTGGACCTCGTACTCGTAACTCCTCTTCAGCTTACGCCTGGCAAGCAGCTTTGAGACCACCCTCTTGACACCGTCTACCATCACCTTCTCGTCCATCTTCTTCTGCTCCTCAGCAGAAATCTGCAGGCATGCAAAGGGTGAGACACTGAGAACACAGCATATGAGTGTAGGCACAAGCTGTGTCTGATGGTATGCAGCATGCCAAAGTGGTCAGTCTCAACAGCTGGACAGTAGTGCTGAGTGCACACTCAGAAGCATGTCAGTGTGCATTGTCCAACTGCCATTTGAGGCTAGCAACCCTTTTTGCATGCCAGACTGAACCAGGCTGATCGCCTGCTGGTAAAGAAAGACACCAAAGAATGCAAAGAACAGTGGAGAAAGTGCTATCAATGCAAGGCTGAGCAACTACCAACACGCACAAGGTAGTACTGCACTGCAGAGTAGGGCACATACCTGAGCAATGCAACAGTGCTATCAACGCAAGACTGAGCAACTGACAAGACTCACATGTTGCACTGCTACATACCTGAGCAATGAAAAAGTGCCATGACTGCAAGGCTGAGCAGCTAACAAGACTGGTATTTGCACTGCTCAGTAGGGCACATACCTGAGCAACTAAGAAGACTCACAAGGTGGTATTTGCACTGCTCAGCAGGGCACGTACCTGAGCAACTGACAAGACTCACAAGGTGGGAACTCACAAGGTGGAATTTGCAAAGCTCAGTAGGGCACATACCTGAGCAGAGGCCTTCTCCTGAGCCTCCCTGTCCTCTCCAGATGCGTACCGCCACGCAATGTAGTCGTTGGGGGTCTTGTCCAAGTGCTGCTCGATGTGGTGGAAAGCGTGCTGGGCCACATAGGCCACACGCAGGTTGGGGTGCTTCCACACTGTGCCCTCTGGGGTCTCCAGCTCTCCGGTGAGCAGCTTGATCATGGTGGACTTGCCGGCTCCGTTGGCTCCAATGACAGCCACGCGGGAGTTGAGGGTGACAGCGATGCTGACGCCCTCGAGCACCTTGCGGGTTGTGTTGGGGTATCTGCACGACAGCGAGAAGTCCATCGCAAGAAAGTGTTGAGGTGTCAGCAAGACAGCAAGGAGATAATCACAAGAAAGTCAGAGCTACGAGGGGACAGGAAGACAAGGTTGGGGGGGCTACATCTGCAGAAATCACTCAGTTGCCCAGACCCTCTGATGCTCTACTCAAGGAAACATGCCATATGAAACATACCAAAGGATCATGTCAATTGATTTCTGCTGGAGACTGCAACTAGCCAATACGTACTGTATTGTGCAAAGGGGATGAAATATGCTTCTGCAGTGTTATTGCTACATAGCCATCACGCACTGTACTGAGACAGGAAACAAGTATGTAACATAATGTGCAGATAGAACACTGCTGCTGCAGTGTGGTCAGTCAATGGCCATCACACACTCCAAATGGGACAGCAGCAAGCCTTGAGCCTGATGTGCAGACTGTTGCAGTTGCAGAAACTCACGTGAAGCCAACTCGGGCCATCTTGAGAATGGCCTTGTCCTTGGTCTTGATGCCCTCCAGGAAGCCGGGCTCAGGGAAGGCAAACTTGGTGGAAGCAGCCTCCAGGTTGTAGTAGGCCTGGGCCTCTGGCACCCTCTTCACGAACTCAGACAGGTTACCCTGCACAAACGAAAGGAGTCAGGTCAACATGACCAAGCCCAACAGAGGGAGACCCTCTTGACAAACTCAGACAGGTTACCCTGCACAACACAGGGGGTCAGGTCAGCATGACCAAGACCAACAGAAGGAGAGAGCCAAAGGTATCCCTTATAGTATTGCCAGCGGCAATCAGTCCCTACAGAACTCTTTTGAGTTGGAAGAGTCAAATACAAAATGGGTTGTCGCTGTCTGAAAAGGGTGCTTGTAGAAACAGCACTCTTGTCAGAGAGAGACAACCAATTTTATGCTTGACTCCTCAAAGCTCAGGAGCTATAACTGCCGCAGCCGCAGCAGGGCATAGGCTGGTACTCATCTCCAAGTGTGTGTGCTGCGTCCTGACGCAATAAATCAGCCACAGTATACAGTCATACCAACACTTACATGCACTTTACCAGTCAGTGAGCAGCTTTTCAGTCATATGCTGCAGCTTGGTGTTTGTGAGACTGCGCAGACAGCTCTCAAGAGCACAACCTGGTACACATCAACTTTGCAAGACAGACAACATCCTGAAAGAAAGATTTTAAATCCTGGTCTGAATAGTGGGTGCGCCGCATTCTGCTTTGCACTGTGGGAGCTTTTGGTACACAGCTGAGTGCTCAGCCGTGAACTACAGACAGATGTGCCAGAACCACCCACAGTGCAAAAACGACCGCAGCGTACCCACCATCCAGAGGAAGATGTAACTTCTTTCTTCTGATGCATTGCTGTAGAGTCATTAAACTAGGAGGGGGGAGTGCTGGGTGCAGTCTCTCTTTCTTGCAGAGTTGAGTTCAAATTTTAGGGGTTAATTTCGGATGTTTGGAATTCAAAAGGAGGATGCCTTATCATATCTGCCAAGCTGAGCATACACACAAGCACTGACACTGAAATGCTCCAGCTTGCACTTCTCACAGTGCACACTACATACTGTAGAGCAATCACCCCAAGCGCTTACCCTGTAGTGCTTCAGCTTGCGAATCTCATGATTTAAATTGGAGATCACAGAGCAGTGAACACATATGCTTACCCTGTAGTGCTTCAGCTTGCGGTTCTCGTAGTGGATGATTCCGGTGCAGACATGGTCCAGGAAGCCACTGTCGTGAGACACCACCATGCTGGTCACGTCTGGCAAGTGGGTCAGGTAGTCCTCCAGCCACGCCACATTCTTGACGTCCAAGTGGTTGGTGGGCTCGTCCAGCAACATGATGTCAGCCTTCATCAGCATAGCACGGGCTGCAACACACCAGGAAACAGGGTTACAACTGCTGCACTGCTGATACACATGGACAGAGACATAGGATAGGCAGCTGCTAACCAGAAACCCAGATTACAATGGCTCATAGGAGATACAGACAGACAGAGCAAGGCACTGGCCGGGGAGCAGATATGGATGGACAGACACATGGCATGCCATGCTGAGCGCCATGGTACAGTACTCCAGACTATGCAACCACCTTGCAGGGTTCAATCTATGTGCAAGGTAGCTGCGAACATAAAAGGTTGGAGGACTCCTTGGACACTATTTGAACTTTGCAAAGTGTTTGAAAGCAGACTGAAACACTGTACTGAGATTTCAGCATTTGCATGTGAAAGGCAGCAGCACTTGCTAAGCGGTGAAGAAGCTTAAGCAGCGAGCGTACAACCTCATTATTTTGTTTCATCATGTCTACACTCAGATATCATGATTGACTGTGAACCCCTCTTGTCCCTCCCTTGTTTGGCCATAATGTCCTGAATGTTGAGCTGTTGAATGCTTTGCAGTTGACACTCGCATTTAAGAGCTGGACATTCAGGTCACAATGGGCAAAGAAGAGTGATACAAAGAGCATTCACAGACAAATGACCAAAACGTAGACACAAGATGGAACAAGACAGCAGAAATAGGAGAGACAGAGACAAAGACAGAGACAAAGGTGCAGCCAGGTAGAAAGTCTCACCCAAAGCCAGAGCCAATGCCCTCTCACAGGGTAGGGGTTTAGCCTTGGCAGAAATATGTACATTGGTAATGGCAACCATGCAGGCATGTGCCATGTACATTAGGCTAATCACAGCTGAACTAAAAAAATGAGACAAAGGTCTCACCCAGAGCCAACTTCATCTTCCATCCACCAGACAGTGAGCTGACGGGGGCCTGCTGCATGGCCTCAGTGAAACCCACGCTGCCCAAGACCTCAGACACCTGGGTGTGAGCAGGGTGGCTGGCGTCCTGAAGGATGGGGTCAGAGTACACATACTCCACAACAGGCACATTGCTCTCTGAGGCATCGATGTCATGCTCCACGTACACAGTGCGCAGCTCGTCCTTGGGTGGGAAGTCGTCCAGCTGTCCATTAGCAATGGACCTCATGAGGGTGGACTTGCCGGCACCGTTGGGGCCACATAGGCCGTAGCGCTTGCCACGCTTCAGGTGCAGGCGGGCGTTGTTGAGCAGGATCTTGCCACCTACAGAGCAAAAACCATGTTAGCATAGGCTAGCACACTAAGAACCCCTAGCAATGTGCAAGTCATATAAGCAAAAATGCTGTTAGCGCAGGCCAGAACACTGAGAACCGCTAGCAGTATGCATGTCATATGAGCCAAAACACTGTCAGCACAGGCCAAAACACTGAGAACCCCTAGCAATATGCATGTCATATGGAAGAAACAGCAGGCCTGCCAAACACGACATGACTTTGCTGTCTACTTACAAAGCTGCTTGCATAAGGCAGCACTCGCCAACTCCGATCTTCCGGAAGGACGCCAGCAACATGCAGAACAGAATGCCAGATTCATGTAACAAGACAAGGAACTGACGTACCATAGGCCAGACTGAACTCGCAGTTGCAGAGGTCCTCGCCCTCTTCTTCCTCCTCAACCACCTTGGTCTTCTCCTGCATCTCCTTGAAGAAGTGGGACAGGGTGTCCAGGGCAACCTTCTCTGCCTTGTCCTTGGAGACTGTGGCAGACAGGTAGGGCACAACAGCCTGCACAACATTGCACACACATCAACATCTGCATTGCAAGCAGCACATGAGCACTGACATCTGCAGTACATTGCACACACATCAACATCTGCATTGCAAGCAGCACATGAGAACACGATCCCTGCAGGCTCAAGCCTAACTGACATCAAGTGACATCCATCATACTGCTTCTACTGCTGCTGCTGCTGCTGCTTGGCACGTCCAGCTTCACCGTAAGTTAGTGCTGGCTGACTTGTGGTGAATTGGGACGTGCCAAGCAGCAGCAGCAGTAGAAGCAACGAGCCAGATGACAACAGCAAGGCCTCTGTCAACAGCTGCAGGCAGTATGGCAGACAGGGAGCAAAGCATACAACATCTGCTTACCTCAATCCACTGCTCATCCTTGTACTGGCTGGCGTTGATGAGGCCGCACATCATGCTCGCCACATACTTGACCACCACCTCACCAACCTGGCCGTCAACCTTGGCCACAGCTGAGCCCAGCACAGCTAGCACCTCAGCCTCGTTGGCCACAATGCCTGTGACCTTGCCATCAGCACCAACCTTGAGCAGGGTGGCGTGTGCCTTGGAGGCCACTGACCTGCACTCTGGGTCTGCTACGTTCTGGGCAACGTCCTCCACACCAGGCAGCAACCTGCAGAGCACCAGAGCAGAGTGAAGGTCGACAGTGAATATTCAAGTCAAGAGTGAGTGTTGGTGACAGTAGAAAGTTGATATCAGGAGTGGTTGAACAAGATTGCTGTGGTGACACAAATTTAGTAAAACAAAGATTGTTGTGTGTTGCTGTCAGGAGTGGTTGAACAAGATTTGCTGCACTGTCAAAAATTTGGTGAACGCCAAGCTTTCGACAG
>JAABUP010001535.1_pt1 | contig 48498 bp, 51 predicted proteins | sample 5559201 | NCBI WGS metagenome assembly JAABUP01 (sample SAMN10711887, study PRJNA513373) | rock metagenome | isolation source: Antarctica rocks | place: Antarctica
ACCCCTCGCTGACAGCTGAACTCTAAAGCTATTCCTTTCAAACTTGATCACGTAATTCCCAGTGATGAGCTGACTCACGATACCATGGCAGTTGGGGGTGCAACAAAATGCTGCAATGTACAGCAATCACATGTTTGGATGCATACTTTTGACTGCTGCGGTACACAACGATAGCCTGTGACACCCTGGGTCTTTGGTAAATCTAGTCAGCTTTGACTTGTAGTATCCAGTTTTATCAGTGAAGCAGCAGGCATAGAACAAGAGCATTTGCACAAGAAGGTCCAAAAGCTTGCTGCCTGAACAAGCTTTCCTTTGACACAAGGAGAGCCTGTTCAGTCAGCAAGCCTTTGTTTTCAGTGAAGTAACTTGCATATGCACAACACAGCAGTTTACTTACCAGCTCCAAAACATTGCCAGATTTTGGCCCTCCCCTTGCCCCTTGACTTTGACTTCGACGCAGACGCTGACTCCTGACTGCGCCAGCAGCTTTCTTGCTGAGCAAAGAATTTGAACGAAGTCTAAAGCTTTGGCTTTCAAACTTGGTCACGTAAGATGCAAGACCATGTTGAGTCACTGAGATGTCATGGTCATGAATGGCAATGTACCATGCCATCTCCAGCAATGCAAACGTCCTGATCAGGACTTATGGGCCCCACTGTACTCATGTCAATACCCCCCTGCAGTAGTGCCCTTGGTAGTTGCGCAGGTCAAGCTTTTCCCAGATGCTTAAGGAAGCGGAATATATGTGAAACGATGTGTGAGCAGGCGCCAACCTCCAGCATCAGCCAAGACAGCTATCATTACATCTGATGGTCTATGTGTGTCAATGCTGCCCTCGAAAACATAAGATGCATTGAATACAAGAACAACGCCTACAAATCAAGGTGTGTACAAACGCTACCCGCTCATTGCTGGCATATTGTGAAGGCGAGGCATAGGATGATGTACAATAAGATGTACGCAAAAATGCAAGCCACATTATCTCAATTGCTGGTTCCTGATGGCCTCGCGAACCCTAGGGTCTGTGATCTGCTCAGCACCTGGTAAACTGCTGCTGACGCCCCAGGTTGGCCCTGCTGTACAACCCATACCTGCAAGGAAACAGCACTGGCTTAAGTCCAACAGCAAACCCTGCCACTGAGTGTCTGATCAAGATGATGATGAAATGATAGTGGTATTTGTTGACCCCTCCCCACAACACACCATAGGAGCAAATAACGCTAATGAGCGCAACTGTTCAACATTGCAGCAGGATACTTCGCAGCACCTGGGTTGTGAGCAGGTCGAGCACCTGAGGCTGTTGTCCATTCTCCGTGACGGCCAGGGTTGAGGTACTCTGCTGGATCCAGCTTGCCCTTCCAGGTGTCAGCCACATGGCTCAGCCTGGCCCTCCCATACTCTTCAGGGTCTCTGGCGGCAAACAAGGCACCCACATCCTCCTGCAACTACCCATGTGTAAAAAATGGAGCAGAGCAATGAGCGCAAGGCATTGCACTCACAAATCATACCTTACTCAATCTGCACTGGTGATGAGTCTGACCTGTACCAGGAGCTTGAGTCTGACCTGGCACACTCATGTCAAAGCTTTCACAGCATGGTACCACCCGAAATGCAAGGTATCTACACATTTATGGAAAGACAGGAATTGTGTCAAACTAACATGTGAATGAAACAGAAGGCAGATGCTGTTGTACAAAGGCCTTCCTGTACTCATGCCAGATGCCAGATGTTCATGCCTACAATCAGCAGCAGCTGTCATGAGCAAGATGCTTGGTGACCCTGTGAGCCAAGCATGGTCAATGCCGATGCCAATATTTGAACTAAACACATGCAAAAGAGCAACCAGGCAGGCCATGCAAATCTGTAAACTGAAGACCAATGACAATGTTTGAGCACAAATCTTGACCTGCAAGCCTAATTGAGCAGCACTGGATCCCCAGGCTGTGAGCACGTTGTTGGGGTCCAGGTAGCTGGGCGGAGGGTGGGTCATGGAGCTGCCCCTCCTTGAAGGGGGTATGCAGATGCTGGGGCCTCTGAGAGGGGTACACGCTGGGGACTGGCGCGCCTGCAAAAGCACCACGTCAATGCAAGCTTTGGCAGAAAGCAGAGTGGGCTTGTTATCTTTTTATCTGTTTGCAGGATTCTCTGTACAATGGCTGACAAGTCACAATCTCCTAAACGCCCAAGCCAAGCATATTGCTTTGCATTTGCCCCTACTCCAGGTATTCATGCAGATGCTGGCCTTTCTGAGTGGGATGCATGCTGGAAACGAGCCTGCAGAAGTGGGATAAGTTGTCTGCATTGGGACTACGTTGTTGCACAGAAAACTTCATCCAGTCTGCTATGCAGACGCCCAGCAGCACCAATAAGCATAAAGTTTGTTTGGGGATGCCAGGCAAGTCTTAGTGTCCAATTGCCAGGCAAGTTTTAGTGTTCACCTGCACAAACCAGGCAGTCATTTCTGCATTGAGACCAGCTGATGATCATGCATGCTGCCAGTGTATGTGCCAGTATGGACAGCCTATACATGGTGTGAGAAGAGTGTTTACACATGTGATGGCAATCACCTGAGCTGCACACTCTCTTTCCAGAAGCAGCCTGAGCTTATGCAGATCTTGCTCTTGGTCGCCACGATAGCTTTGTGGCAGCAGCCCTTCCATTGGGCAAATTGTGGCCAGCTCTGCTTCAAGCATGTCAAGGGCCCTGCCATCAGGAAACAGTTAACTTTGCTTGCACAGCCATCAGGACAAAGCATCTGCTGCTGCTGGGTCGTTCGTGCTGTTGCTGCCAGTTGCTGCCTGTTGGAAAGTCAATCTGTGAAAATTGCAGTGCTTGTAACACTTCTGTTGCCTGAAACTCCGTCGTATGCTACAGCGCTTAGGTGCCATGAAGCTGTAGGTGATGCATGCTTGTTTGGCAGGGCCCAGGTGTGTCAATGTGGACACAACAAAGCTGTCTGTAACTCTGGACGCTACACCACTTCAATACAGGTCAAGAGACCTCACCATGATGTGTTTACATATCATGCATCCTTACTTGGCAGGGTCAGGTTCATCATAGTAGTGATGGGGCAGCGGCGCTGGTTGTGACTCTGTATGCTGCAGCTCTGGGGTTTCAAGGGAGCCAGCTTTTAGTCTCTTGGCATTCTGTTGCTCGGCTGCTTCCACTGCCGACTTGAGATCCAGAACAGTGGGCCGCCGCACCCTTTTGCTGCCATCAAGGTCCATACCATCAACCACACCCAGCACATTCTCCAGTTCTTCTTCTCTCTTGGCATCGACATCTGCATGCAGCGTGATATATCAGCTCAATGTTACTGTCAACACACGGTGCTGGCGCAGCAAGGGCAGCATGGTCCAGCAGACAAGAGTGAAGGTGCAAGCTGTGCTCACATGTTGGTGGTGCATGCGATGCAGTCAAGGCCATGTGGCGCATCAGAGTTTGGAAAAGCACAGCTCTGGTTAGCTCGGCAGAGAATCAGCACACAACAGATGAGATAAAAAGTGCTGCAGTCAGCAGCCCAGCCCAGCCCAGCCCAGCCCAGCCCGGCCCAGCCCAGCCCAGCCCAGCACGGCACAATTGAACGTGGCATGGCATAGCACAGCATGGCGCAAGATGATTTGCTGTGTTGCGGACAAATCTGCAGCATAGCCTGTTTGGTTTATGCAATGCAGGCAGTAGTCGAACTCTGTCCCACAGTGTGAGCCTGGATCAGTCATGATGAATGTGCTGAAGTAAGCAGGCTGACCCATTTGCGTGTCTATGGCCTCAAAGCTGTGCAGATACTCGTGAGTGAGAGCCTCTTCAGCCGAGCACCGCCGGGCTGGGTCAAAGGCCAGCAGCCGACTCAGCAGATGCACGGCTGCCTCTCCAGCACTGCCCAAATGCCTGTGCCATGACACAGCATGCTGTCAACCACAGCACAGCAGCACAGACCCCAGCCTCTGCACCAGCCATGTAGCCACACTTCTTTTGTCAACAGGCTTGATTTGATGACTCCCTTGCTCTTAGTGCAGCAGCTACATTCAGCAGGTGTGACCATCATGCTGTGGATCATGTGCCCATTCTTTCATTCAACTGAAAATGGGTCTTCTCCTGGGTTCAGGTATGTACAGTTCTCATTACGCCCCTGCAGTCTGTGTATCAGGACAACAACTGCAGCAAATGCAATGGTGATTGCTGGTGATGGCACACGCAACAGCATTGCCAATGTAGCAGCAGACAGAGTCAAGTCCAGTCTGCAGCAGCAGGGCATGCCTGAGCCAAGTCTGTACTGTGTTCTGCACGAAAACACACTATAGGCAGAACTGCGATGGATGATCAGCTGCTCAAGCTTGAGCTAGAGCTCTCATACAGACGGAGAGACAGATGACTAGACGGACAGAAAGGAAGACAGGGAGATAGACACACACGTATGCACGCACACACTGCCAAAACAGATCATGCAACAGGAGGCGTGAGGACACCTGTACAGTGTAGGGGCTTTGCCCGGCAGCCTCTGCAGGTACCTCTTCCATGCTGGCGATTGCAGAGCTTCTACATCAGCCCAGTGCGGCGTGCCAATGATGTCAAACAGGGCTTGCAGCTCCGTCTGTGTCGTGCTGTTGCCCGGCCCTCCTTGTGCACCAAACACTTCCCTGCATGCAGGCAAGCAAGAACCAATACGGTAAAGCATATTTTAGCACTCAACCAACCAGAGGTGACCAGCTCACTATGAGATGCATGGCAGTATGCTTTATGGTTACCAGTTGAGGGGTATGTTTTGTTGCTTTTTGTCCCCTTGCACTGATCCCTTTGCTTGCTTGCCGATGCAAATTGTGGAGGTTGTTGTCGGATTCGTGACACCAAGAAGACACAATGAAGGCAATGGCTGATTAGCATGATCGCGTTTTGAGTACATCAACTGTCCTACTGATGATTGCACCCATCAACTCAAAGCCTAGAACAAGAACATACCCTTCAGAAGGGGTCCTGGGTTTGCCCTGGATAGCAAACATGGGGGCCACTTGCAGCTGGGGGGTGGAGGCCGCCCCCAAGCCAGCCACCCTCTGCAGCAGCTCCCCAAAGATGCATCCCAGGGACCACAGGTCAATAGCACTGGTGTATCCTCCTCTGGATAGAACCACCTGGCAACACAAGGCCATGTACGCATTGCTTGGACAGCACAGGAGGCGTTACTTGCAGAAAGCTTGTGAAGATAAACGCGTGCTGCAGGGCCTGTGACAGGTACAAGGTGCATGCAAGGTTAACGCAGGCAGGCCTGCGGAGAGAATGCCTGCAGCAAGGTAACAGCCCCACTTGATCTGCCTGAAATCAGAGGTGTCCTTGCACAAAAACATGTATGTCAGCCAGTGCTGGCGCCTGCGGCAATGTCAACAGAAGGCCATGCGTACACACAGTGTGGCAACTTGCAGGAAGTCTGACCGATACAGGGACAACAGTTGCTATGCCAGCCAAGCAGCAGCAGTTCTGGCGCTGCTGAACCAGTTGTCTACAAGCAGGGCAACAAGAAATGGAAATGGCCTTGATGAAAGTGTTTACAGGGAAGCAGAGCCATCAGAGAGGTGCATGAAGCCAACCTCAGGAGCACGATAGCAAGGTGTGGCCACCACACGAGTCAGCGGAGCTTGAATGCCAGCGGCGTGGTTTGCTCTCGCGTCATTGCCTGCACGCAACCTGAAGCTGGCTTTGATATCTATGTAGTTGAGATTGCTGTGTGCCTTGAACCAATACTTGGGTCTGCGCTGATCTGGCCTTGCAATTGCAGCGTCTTATTTAAGCACTCCAGGGCATTGACTGTGTGCGCTTCTGGTAATGCAAAGCACTCATGTACCTCATCATCCATCAAGTTGCATTTGGCAGGAAGTAAGGCATCAGCTTCAGATTTTGAGCAGTACAGCGCTGCAGCATGCAAAGCTGAGGTTGTCTTGCTTGCACAGATCAAGACAGCAGGCAAGGACGGTCTTGCAGCAAGTACAAACCTGGCCTGATGTACAGATCTGCGCTGCTGCCTGCAGCTGCCTTGGAGCCCAGTTCCATGTCGTGCCTGGCACTGGGTGTCTGCCTAGCTGCCTGCAATCAGTACTTGTTGGTATTACTTCCTGAACACTGGTACCACTTACTACCTGAACAAGACCATCTAAATGCGATGGTTGTGATGAAACAGATCTTTGTTTGTGTCATGATGAGCATGGAGGCAATCCAGCATGAGAAGCAGCACACTCAGGTTGCCCTGCAGTTGCCCTGCAGTTGCCAACAAGCTATGTGTCATGCACCGTAAGCATTGAGCAAGCTACGGGTGTAATCAGCTGCCTGACCTGCGTACTCACCTGTGGCAACAGAGGACACAAATGTGGAGATGAAGCAAGTGCATACAGTTGGCATTTGCAATCAAGAGCAAGCATGCATGCGCATCTGGACACAACCCCATAAAGCATACCCAGAGCTGCCACATGTCAGATTGAGCAACACATCTCCAGGGGTGTGTAGGTCGATTGAGCTGCACCATAACTTGTCACAAGCAGACAACCAGCATCATTTGGATCCAAAATCATGTGTGCAGCACTGCAGCATGCATGATCAAGTACAGTAAACCAAAGCACGATGTACCGTCATTGTCTCTAGGCTGCCCAGCACTTCCCCCGCCCTCTCAGGGGGGTGCTGTTCTGCAAAGTGGTACCCCTCCTGAGTAGCAAAGCGAGCAGACCCAAAGTCCGCCACCTGCAGGGATAATGGCATCACAGTGGTCACAGTGAGCAGTGAGAGCCCCTCAAAAGATTCTGCAGGGCATGCACCGTAAGCATGTGCCCTTCCAAACTGCTGTTTGGTGCAACAGTTTATTGTATTATTGCATGTTTGCCATTGATAATTGGCTGTAGATGGATTGCATGCATTGAAGTTGATTGTGTGCAGCAGCTTGGAATTGTGACATTGCTCTTCACCGTCAAACAGGACCAAAGTCAAGGCTTGGCAGCCGTCCAAGACAAGTTGCATTCACAGCAGTATCCTATACCAAAGCTGCTCAGATCATGCAGCTGGCAAAAGCTCTGAGTTGAGCCTTGAGGGAGTCCAGCACACATGCGTCAGATAGACGCTATGTGCTGAGCAGACAAGGCTAGTGTTCTTGTTGTCTGGGAAGCTCTGACGTATGAACAGGCATACAGACCATGAAGAGGCACACCTTGATGATGCGTTGCCCATTTTCAAGCTTGACCAGGACATTGGCTGATTTGAGGTCCCGATGCCAAACGTTGTTGGCATGTAGGTATTTGAGGACATGCAATATCTGCCACAGCAGCAGTTGCACCTCATCAGATGCCAACTGACCTCTGCAGCGCATAGCAAGCAGACATTGCAGAAGGAAACGGCTACCGCACCACATGCGTGCAGATTATATTAGGTTGCATACGCTGCAGGCAAAACCTGAAGCTGGCAGTTGAGCAAGCCTGTCCATAATGTTTAAGCAATTTCACAGCAGCTTTTGGGGACGTCTCATTGTGGCAAATCAACCTGGTTCTGACCTGTAATGGAACAAGTCGCCAAGCTCACAATACTCAAAAACTATGTAGACATCCACAGAACTAGACACCAGCTGGCCATTGATCAGTCTGCTTGGCCCTGCAGAGCCAGCAACTCATTAGCTGTGTCTTCGTTACAGACCAAGGCAAGTCTACTGATGTCCTGCAGAATCCCATCATCAAATAGGGTCAGCTTGCCTGTTGCAGAAGGCTGAACAAAGGCATTCTTGAGCTCTATGATAAAGGGATGCGTGAGTCTACGGAGTATACAGATTTCCCGCAGGACCCTCTTGGCTTGCTCAGGGCTGCTCAGCACATCGGGTATCCGCTTAACCGCTACCTGGCAAGCAGCAAGTATTCACAATAGAGCCTGTTAAGTCTCGCTGGACTTGCCCACTTGTGACCAGCAACCTCAGCCATGCATTCTACGTGTGTGAAGGTAAACTGACAAAGATGTCGAGTAGTCTGAGCAGAAGACCTGAGCTGTATACCTTGTCTCCTGTTGACCTATCTGTGGCCAAGCACACTTCTGAGAAGGAACCTGTGCCGAGCTGCTTCAGCAACTCGTACCGATCTCCAATCTGGAAACATATTCGATGTAGAAAATCGGACTGAGTGCACTGCGAGGGCGTTAAAATACACTTGACGCGTGAGACACGGATCACCTGCCAAGTTTGACCGCGGACAAAGTACACTCCAGGCTCGTAGGGAGACTTGGTCACATCTGACTGCGATTGAGAAGCTGGCATGCAATGCCAGTTTCTTTGTGATTTGTCAGGTCAACGCTGGTTCCGGAACTGATGAGTAGCGAATATGCTTGATCTGCACAGCTAATTTAGCTAAGGGAAGGGCGAGTCGTTTCAGACAGGATGGCACATGCGTTGAAGGTTTCGCTCCCGTTCAAAGCTTAATAAGTGTTGATGCCTGCACACTTCATGGAAGGCCTGCAGGAAGGCTTCTGTGGGCCCATGTCGAACGTGTACGGCAGTACAGGCACGCACCGCGTGTGAGTATGCTCAGGCATGAAAGTTGGAATCAACCTTTTGGCATTGCAGCTGCAGATTAAGAAGATAACAATTTGGAAGCAGCGATGCGAACGAGCCCAACAGCAGGCGATTACTGCGGATGCGAGCTTCAATGAAGCCAAATTGAATGGCCGAAGCGATTCTGGAATCCAGCTTGAACACAAAGCTATATAGCGTATTTCGACGGCAGTTGAGTGATTGTTGCATCGCAGACAGCCACAATAAATGCTTGTGAGGTATACCGTAGTGGTACTAAAGCTTCTCGAGTTTTTGCTTGATTGCTTGTTGACACGAACCACTAAAATATGCGTATACGTCATCCTTTGCATTTCACCAAAAACAACTGAAAACTATCCATGCATGCATGTGTGTATGATCGGAATACAACATTGATGTGGCGAATTTCCAGTCCCAAAAAGCCTCGAAAGCATCTTCAACTCTGCTGCATGGTCCACAACCTTTACAAGGCGCGCGCCCAGAACAGTCCAAGTGTTAGTTGCATGGCAAATGTTGCGTCAATATTGCGTTAATATCAATATTCACTCCAATGTGTACAATAAGTTCGCACATTTGCTGCTTGCCCCCCCTGGCGATGACATTGCCACATGTGTTGGACCCCTGCCTGCCTTTCTACAGGCAGCCACCGGTGGTACGACGGCTCAATAGGCAAAACGCCGAACCCGTCTTGATACGAGGCAGTTTGACTGGACTATGTTTCGGATTTTTGCGGAACTGCGAGCATTTGCGTAGCAGGGTGACTGGACACAGACGGGGCCGCCGCTAGGCGCGGGTGGCGGTACTTTGAGTTGTGCTGGGAGGGGGGGGGGACTTCTTTTGCTCATTTACTTTTACAATGTTTGCAATTTTTTCATTGCCTGCAGAACAGGATGATGGAAAAGCGACGCCGCGGAGGGCCCCGGCCCCTGCTCCTGGAGACCACAGGGGCCATATGCAGCGCCTGACTGGACTGTGACTGGCTGGCTTATGCAAGAGCTTGCCCACCACATCCTGTACTTGCCCTGTGTTGTTTTCTGTGGTTGCCCTGTTGCTCAGCTAGGCTGCAGCAGTGTGGCAGCCGCTGTAGCAGTTTTTGTGATTATTTTACAACTGTACCTTGTAAAGACCCAGGCTGGACCCACCCCCCTGCGTTCCAGCAGGGCAATAAATTGCCCTCCTATCACATTGCTTACATTAAGCATTTACCGTATGTGCGAGCCCTCGTCAACAAGGAAGCCATTGCGCTGAGTCGGCCATGCGTGCGGGTCCATCAGGCCGCATGGTTGGATGAGGCATTATCACGCAGGCAGCCGGCGCCCTTCGCGACCTGTCAGCAGCTATGCCCGACAAGCAAAGATCTCGTCAGGATGTTCAAGACGACGGGATTTTTGACTCCCTTGACGATCTAGTTGACGTGCCATTGAGCGATTTTGTCTGTGACCTGGCGTCAATTGGTCCGTCCAGCTTAGAAAGCCCTTTTGCTTGTAGCAGCGACGTCCAGTGGTCGTGCACGCCCACGCAAGATTCTCGCAACATAAGCCAAAAGAGCCAAAACGCCGAGCCAAACCGCTCTTCGGAGAGCCACAGAACAGAGCATGCAAGGGAACTCGGCAGACGGTCACAAAGACGATTTAGAGAAAGGAAAAAGGTGTTTGGCTTGACAGTATATTTCAAATTTACAAGTGAACTTTTCCCCTTGCAAATGCATGAGCCCAGCTGCTGGACACAAGCGGCTCGCTGGTTTTTTTCATATCAAAACTGCTTTGTAGGACCAATGGGATAGGCTTCAGGCAGAGTTGGCAGAGGCCAAAGCAGCATTGACGTGCTTACAGTCAGAGAAGCGTGCCGCATATGGTGTACCTGCTCTTGCAAAGTTGAGAAAACAAGCATACACAACAGCAACATCCATACAACAAAGTCATCACATTGCAATGCAGGTAAGTCTGCCTGCTTTGTTACTGCAAGTCCATTCTTCTGCAGAACAAGCAAGATAGCATGCAAGTATGCTTACTGAGCAGGATGCAACGTTTTCTGTCATCAAGGCTAGCTTTCCTGCTTCCCAACAACAAGTCCAGCTACACAAGACAACACAACAGACAGAAGGTTTTTGGTGTCGCAATGCAGGCACCTGTGATACTTGACCGTGAAGTGCTGAGTCAACTGATGCAAACTCCCTGGACAACAAAGGCTATTCTCACCTGCCAGCTATCACAATCCCAAGAAGAAGCTTGCCAGCAACTGGCTGGTTTGTCCAGTGCATCAATTGCTGTAATGTCGCAGGTACTGCATCATCTTCTGCTTTCAGCATGCTGTGTTGAGACATGCAGATCTGCAGCTGACATTGGGGATTAGCACAAGTAGCACCAGCACCAGCACAAGCTCTGTATCTGACATGAATGCACGATACACAACTGTACAAAGTTACCCTGTTAATAAATGTCAGGACTGAGGTTGTTATGCAAACCCTTTTCCTTGCAGCATACTAAACTTTGGAGTAAGCAGGGCTGCAACAACATCCATCTGCTTGCCTCAGCCCAGCTGCCAATGCTTGCATGCTCCCCAGACGATCCACAATGCTTGCCTGAAACTGTTGCCCTGTGCTGGAGCATCAGGTTGTGCATTTGGAACATACCAATTCGTCGTCCAAAGCCAGAGGTCAAACAAAGTTCACCTGCAGTCGGCATCATTCCAAAATCTTTCAGTATCAGATCTTCTGCCTGGCGCTGCACCAGCCACCAATACTGTCAGTTGAGTCTTGGAATGCAGTCTTGGTGAACACAAGCTGTTTGAACATGCACGCTCATCAATGCGCTGCAGTTGGGCTGCACGGGCATATCACATGTACATGGCTTAGCTTCTCCTAAACATGAGGTCTTCTGAAAGTGATCTTGCGGTTGTGAACAAGCATGCCCCTGTTACTAGTACTACCTGCATTGTTCTGAAACAGGACCACAAAGCTTGTATCACCCTGTCAAGGAAGGTAAGAAGACTGAAACAGAGTGCTTGCGGTACGCAGGGATACATCACAGAGATGGCTCACTGCCTGATGAGCACGGGTCAGGATATGGACAGCGCTGCAGGTATGCAACTGCAACAGCTGTTCACCGAGTTCTGGTGCTTGTACTCTGTCAAGGCCCGGGTGGCACCCCGGCAATGGAGGAAGCTGGTGGACTCGCCCTTCCTGGCTGACAGCCCAGATGCAACTGTGGCTTTACCCTCCCCAGATTGGGCAACGTTGAAGGTGAGCAACATAGGCCTGTGAAATGTAGTGTTATGTCACCATTCACCAAGCAAATTGTCCAGGAGGAGACTGCTGGTCTAATCTCAGGTACAGAGCTTGTGACAGGAAGCATCATGATTCCTTTGAGAGGTGTGCTGACTCTGGGCTTCACCTGTTCACTCAGAAGGATCTGGCATTGCTATCAAAGCTTGCCTAGCATTTCTTACACCTTTGTGAAAAACTGGCTCATATGCTGATTTGCGTGCCCAAATGATCAGCATGGCAGTACAGCTCCTTTTTGCTATATGTCCTGATAGTTTGTTTTTATGTTATGTTGCTGATTGCGTTTTTCCCAGAGTCCACACCAACTGCATCCAATCAGAAATTCTATATGTTGTCTGTATACAAGTAACAGCTTGGCACCTTCTGCAGGGCAGCATGTTACAAAGGTTCCAGCAAGCTGCCTAATGCCTGTTGTGCTTGAAATGCCTGTGTATGCTGGTCAGTGTCTTCACACAGCACATCATGCCTTTGTTGTGGCTTCAGTACGTGTATGGGCTGATCACATGTCACAGCATGTGATGCACCTGTAGCAGTTGCAGTACACACTTGTGCTCATTTCAGCTTTTGCCTTGCAGCATATCATGCAGGTACAGCCAGTTTCTCTAGAGACCTTTCTCAAGCTGCGGTGTGAGTACATCACGAATGTAGCTCGGGTCTCTAAAAGGCGGCAGCAGCTACTGCATCAACTGCAGAGTGCACCACAGCTGCTAGGCATTGACTCACGTGAGATTGGCTCCCGCTTGAGCGTCATGGATGAGATCACAGAGCAGCTGCAGCAATGTGTGACTCAGGAGGATGAGCTGTTGTTCGAGTTCTCGGGCACTGTCAGCCTTACGGTAAGCCGCCATGAGGCATCTTCTAGCCTTACATGAATTACACTGCATTGCAGCCGCCATGATGCATCTTCTAGCCTTACATGAATTACGCTGCATTGCATGCATCTGACACTGCAGCTCTCGTTTGCTTGCGACATGCTTGAGATCACAGAAAGGCATCAGATCATGGCGTGTCTCAGAACATGACAGGCAAGCCATATCGTTGTCATTCAGTGATTGCTACCTGCCCTGCATGGCATGTCATGGCACCACATGGACTGCGCTTTGCACAACAACACAGATAAAAGCCTGACAAGATGGTGTGTTGTGCATGAAAGGCTTGCAGCTGGTTCAAGTGTGTCCTGCTTGTCATCATGATGAAAGCTGCTTCTTCCTGTCTTTTTTTCCTGACTTATGTGTTGGCAGGTGGGGACACTGTGGCAGAGCTGTGTAGCCACAGTGCACACATTCCCGCTGTACCCAGATGTAGTGGCATTTGCCAACTTCCTGGCAGAGCAGGCAGGCCAGCCGTCTGTGCAACAGCTGCATGCTGCTGTCATGGCAGATGCTGTTGTTGCGGATCAAGGTACATGTCTTCAGCATCGCAAACACTTCAAGCCTCTGTGCCTGCAGCCAGTTGCATGCCAGTCTTATCGCTTTCAGCCTCACTCAAGTTCTACTTGAGCGAGTGAGCTTTGCGCACTTGAGTCCCACCTTCCCTTTCCCCCAAAATCCAGATCTTCCTGAGCAGAGTCCCATCCCCAATGCCCCCCCCTCCTCAGCCCTGGCCCCCTTACTCACACCAAGGAGGTTCTTTTTTCATTCACCTTTCTGTTTCTCTGCCTCCGCTCCCCCCCCCCCCAACTTCTCGCTCCTCCCTTTCCAAGACATGTCTTACATGGGCACCAGTGGGACATTCTCTAGGCATATGTCACATGCCAAAATGGCAGTGATGGGAATGCCGGTTGGGAGTGTCAGTTTTGTTTGCATGATGATAGGCTCAACAGCAAAACTGATTGATGAGCCTAAGTCTGCACCTTTTTATTGCAAGGTGCCGTGTGAATGCTCAACTTACAATTGCCTCAAATTACAACTCACTGAATCTGCAATACAGCCAATTTTCAGCTCACTGAACTTACAGTTCAAATGTTGAATAGCTGTTTGGTGCAGGAACCACCCAATGTGGCAGCTTGGGGCAACAGATGGCTAGCTCACCCCAACAGGCTGGGCAGCAGCTTGGTGTGGTCATTGATCCGCATGAAGTGCGTCCGCAAGATATTTTTGGCAAGGCATAGCGTTATTCTGCTATGCATTACTAAGCGGATGCGTTGCTGGAATAGCAACGCATCCGCTTAGTGCACCGGGACTGGTGTGAAGCACAACATTGGCGTGCAGCAGACCATGGGTTCTTTTGAAAATTCACCGACACGAGGGTTGTTGGGTGTATGATGAATCTGTGGCAGAACCTGCTGCGGTCCACGGCTGACGTCTGCATTCTGCGGCTGTACTGCTTTGCCCATTTGCAGCTGGCATTTACAACAGTAAAGTGCTATCTGCTGACAGCCATAATGCGTTGGTGAGCGCCTTAGAATTGACAGAGACCAAACTGGAGTAGCCTGTCAATGCTGCACTACATACTGTATAGTTTGGTGCCGAAGCGCCATGCATCATTGACGGGTGTCACTGACTGCATGCTGATTTGAGCCTGTACTGAGTACAATAAAGCTGTGCGTGCGATGCAAATGGTCGGCTCTGCAAGTGATACTATTTATGTGATATTATTTATGTATGTTTGACACCCAGAGATAGCAAGTTGTGAGCGATGTTGCAAACAGTCGCACAGTACTGTGGCATTCATGTCTGAGGGTACATTGACAGCAGAGATTCTGCCGAAACAACCGAGCTCGTTTTCTGGTTCTGCAAAGTTGACTTTAAAGCATCTATTTCTGGCAACATATGTGTCTGACTGATCTGCCTGTGCTACTAGAAGGTCAGTAGATATCCAGATATGCAAATGCTTGCTTACACAGATGGTGTTCATCCTCACATCATTCACTAGATGATTCAATGCAATTTCCTGCATGAAAGAATGTGCATGTAACATGCTGAGTTGTGACGGAGTATTCAGTATGACAGTCAAACCTGTATTAGCAGCAGTTAGTAAGCCTTATTACATATTAGCTGCTGCAGAGCCTTAGTCATGTTGCCAGGCGTTACCTTGCCTGTGCTGTACGACAACGTCATCAGGACAGGTGACTGATCAGCACCCTTTTACTGCTGACGCATAGGACCCTTTAGGCTTGGTGAACGGAAGCTCTGTAAATAGGCTCGGATTATCGGCGAGTAATCCGAGGTACGGAGGTACAAGTGTGGATTGAGGCTCCGTTCATGACTTCCGTTTGCCGTTTTTAATGAACTAATCCGTTGGTTGAAGCTGCCTCCGTTCAGGTGTGGAAAGGGCCTTAGATCTTTGTGTGTCAAGACAGCGTGAATGATCAATACTTTCAATCAATTTAAATTTCCTGTCTTTAGGACTCATCAGGGGAGTCAACAGACAATAACTGGGAAAACAACATACACTAAGCACTAAATGTTCAAGGCGTTCGGCAATAAAGCACCAAAGAAATTGCTGTAGTGATGCTGTAATGAAGAAGGGCGCTAGTACCACGGCGCCACACGCTCTACACTAATCTAGCTCTACAAATTTCAGAAGCCAAGCTAAAAGTGGACTGGCCAAAATAGACTGTCTTTGTGCAAAACAAGTCTTGAGATAACTGCTTACCACATTGGGTTGGTCAGTAGCCAGAAAAGCTGCTACTGAAGATGAAGCCTGATGGAAAAGGTGGCTGCACTGCTGACGTATGTGACTGTATGCGGGACAGTCAAAACAATCAATCAATCAATCAATATATTTCATGTCCTGGGGGGCAACTGGGACCCAACAGACAAGAAGTTCAGTTCAGTGAACTCATACAGACAAGATTTGCTTCCTACATGCACAGCATTCCCTAAGGAAACCACCACATGCATTTGGTTCACACAAAGTCATAAAGTCTGCAATAGTACAACAGTGCTGCAGGAGGTCCAAATGCTGTGACCTGATGTGGCTGTATGCTGGGCAATCAAAAACAAAGTGCTGCTCGTTCTCCACATAATCCAATGACTTGCACACTAGACACAGCCTGTCTGTCCTATCTAGGTGGACACCGTCTGCCCAGCGGCCTGTGTCAGTGGCGAGCTGGAAAGCTGTTTGTTCTGGAGGGAGAGCACTTGTTGAACACAAAGTGCCCTGCCTCTAGGAAACAAGGACTCAACAGGGGTCCCTCTCTTATGTGAACGTCAAGGGAGGTGTCTGTGCCAAGGCTGATGCTTTGGCACCATTGTTTTGTCATGATATTGTTTGATTAACTGAGACTTGGACGACTGAATATGATGCACAGCTTGTAGTACCTCACTTCACCTGCTATTCTGCTACCCGATCCATGCGCGATGGACCAGGACGGCACTCAGGAGGAGTGTCTGTATATGTGTCAGACCGATTGCATGCACATGTTGAGCTTGTCAAGACTGCTGAGGATGCCAGCTACCTTTGGCTGAAGCTCAAATGTGTTGTGCAGGATTGCCCTGAAGTGTATTTCTGCGTTTGTTACATGCCAGCTAAGAAACACTTCAAGAACTCTACTTTGAAGTCACCATATGAATGCTTACAGGATGACATTCTGCAGTTCCAAGGAAGGGGGGCGGACATTCTGGTCTGTGGAGACATGAATGCCCGGACTGCAGAACATGACGACTACATCAGACTTTCAGAACTCACACCATGCTTGGATGTGCCGGATGAAGCAGATGATTTGCCAGCAACTGTGACAAGATTTGGGATCCCAGCAAAACCTAGGGACCAGAGCTTTTGGATCTATCCAAAGACACGAGTCTGACTCTTTAAATGGGCGGACTCCAGGTGATGACACTGGGAAGCACACATTTGTTTCCAGGTCTTGTCATGGGCATAGTGCCATTGACTATCTCGTTGCATCTGCTCATTGCATGTCTGCAACAGTATCTTTGCAAGTGAATGAGGATGCTGATGACTACTGCACGGATCATGACTCAGTGGTACTGCACATGCTATGTGAAGCACTGGGTGAGAGTCAGTCTAGCATGTCACCTGCCAGCACAGCTGCTAGAGTCAGATATGATGCTCAGAATGCTTCTGCATACCAGCAGCATCTGACACATGAGCTGTCCATGCACTATGTACCTCTTCTGTGGCAAGACGCTGATGTTGACGCATTGAGCACGGCATTGGCTGAGTGTGCAAACACTGCAGCCTGTGAGACCACGCCGCAAGCTTGCGAACGGCGTGGTGCACCAGCACGCAAGTCGGAGCCTTGGTATGATCAGTCATGCAAAGATGCATATCAGCACAGGAAGCACGTATCGCAATGTACACAAAGCACTCCCGAACAGATAAAGGTCGCACAAACCCGGTATGACTCTGTGACTAGTAGGGCGAAGCAGGTCTGGATGCAGCGACGCAATGATGAGCTTGAAGAGAAATCCAACAAGGACTCGAGACATTTCTGGAAGGTGACTGTATACAAACAAATTGACAAATTGTGTTTGTCAAGCATTACAAGACAAAGACGCCTGTCAGTCCAAGGCCTGCACGTCATTCTCAACGAACCAAGATTTGCCCTGACTGCGTTGCAAGGGGTGTCCAGGGAATGAATCACTGCTTGCCGCATCATTTATGGAGGTGTGTCACAAGACACCTGAAAGTAAACATCGCCTGATTTGCATACAGAGCTACAATGAAGCTTAGTGCGCCGTAAGATGTGTTTGCTTGAATGCTTGCAGGCTGCAAATCCTATACTACACAATGTCAGAAAGGAGCCCTCTAGCTGGCTTGGGACTACCTGCTCCTGCAGTTATAGTGCAACCACTGTCAAAACCTAGTACATTGACTACAGCAAGTTGCCAAAACTTAGCAGTGTACAGAAACACAATACCATGCGTCCCATTGCCGGAGTGCTTTGAGACACATCTTGCACCAACACTGACCACTTACACTGCTCCCTTCAATTCATCAACCTTGCTCACTAGTGCAAATTTCGGAAATCGTTCTCAGATTCATTTTAAAAAACGCCAACCAAAACTGGGTGACCCCACCCAGAAAAGCTCTGTCAAAGGCCCCATTGCCAAGGCCATCGTTTGCTTGCTTGCGCCCCTTGAGGCCCTATATTGGCACGTGACGAGCCCTGACTCATGCTCGCATTTGCAGCCAGGTCATGTGGCTGAGTCATACAAGTAGCTGACGCCTCACTGGCTGCGACAGGGTTGTACAGGGGGTTGCTGGTCAGCGCCTGCACCTCTGGCGGAACTACTTCATGAGGAAGGGCGCTGCTGCTTGCTGGGAAGAATTCTTCATCCCCCTGTATGCATTTTAGGGTTCAGGCTAAACCCTAAACCCAATGACGGTCGCCTGTCACGATACAGTAACATATGGCTGCCAGTGTTGGCAGATGTGATGCTGCACAAGGATGCTGGACTGATGATGGAGCCATGTGCGCCGATGCATGCAACAGCCACATAGGTTGATGCAACCAATGCCACCCTGCTGCTGATGTACAGGACTGCAAAGCACGCCAGTAATGTTGCAGACATGCAATAAGCAGATGCAATGAGATGTTCAACGGCGCTACAAAGCATGCCATTGTACACACATGCATGGTGCCTGTGGGAATTGCAAACATGGCATGCCATCTGTGCAGGGCAAGCACAGGCAGATGCACAGGCAGATGTGTCTCTGTGCTTTTGATACTGCCCAAGTACGCACCTGAGTGCGGAACTCCTCCTCAGTGTCTGACAGCTCCTGCTCAGAGGCTTCACCAGCAGCTGCTTCGACATCCTTCAGAGCACACCAGTTCAATAATAATAATAATAATAATAATAATAATAATAACGCTTTCTAGCTCATGATGAGCTAGGTACGTGCAGGACAAGTCTTGTCTCTCTATCACACCACATGATCTCAGCCATGCACATGTCGTGTACCCCTGTTCAGCATCACATCGCCAGGCACACCCCAGGCACAATCACTGAAGCTGCTGAAGGAGCTCCAGTGATTGTTACATGCTTTGCAAAGGCTGTCAGCAGCACTTGTTCTTTGAACACAAAGTCTGGCCTGGTTTCAGAGTGTCATGCACATGTATGCAGATCATTGCTGTGAGACCAGCCCAGATTACAGGACTGGACGAAGAATCCTGCAGGGTAGCCAGGGGACTTGTAGCTTTGCGGGGATATGTCCCCCCCCCCGCCCCCCCAACCCCGCCCCCTTTTGCGCCTGAGGCTGCAAGGGGCTATTTGTAGTGCCCGTCAGGACCTTTTGGAGATGGGAAACAAGACTTATGCCCCTTCATGCCTAGGACTGCATAGCGTTACTGTCCATCAGGACCTCTTGGTGACAAAAAAGAAGCTGTCCACCTCCTTCATGCCTAATGCTGCATGAGTCAGTGTGTATCAATGCCTCTTGATGATGAATAAGAGGACTAACACCCCCTTCATGCCTCAGGCTACAGGATTCTTTGAGTATCGGTGCCTTTTGGTGATGAAGCGGAAGGCTTACAGGGTGGCCAGGGAGTTGTTACATCCATTCAGAGATGAAGAAGAAGGCTTACACCCCCTCCACGCCTGAGATTGCATTCAGTCACTGGCTATTGATGTCTTTGAGAGACAAAGAAGAGGACTTACAGGGTGGCCAGGGGGTTTAGCCATGATGAGAGCCTCTACCCTCTTCACTTCTGCAAGCAGCTCCTCCAGGCCCTCATGACTCACCCTGAAAGCTGGTGACTCATACAGGTTCTCATGCTCTACCTGCCTCTCCAGATTTTGAGCGGCCAGCCTGGCACCTGCCTCCTGCATCAGTCATCAAGCTGTTGACCGAGAGGCTGAACGCGGCAAGTCATGCGGGAAGTCATGTGTTGCCTTGACAAGTGACTGGTGACTGATACAAGTTGCCGTGACCTGGTGTGCTCAAGTGTTGAGTAGTCCAGCAGCAGGCTGGCATAAGTGATAAAATTCTGCAGCATAGGACCGAAGCTTGCAGTGGTGGAGTCAAGTTTTGTCCTGATAGTGAGTTCTGGAAGTTAATCTCAATAATTAGTCCTGAGAATCAACAGCTCACACAGATGCTCCTGCTCTGCTGCGTCGTCCAAACAGACTTATGGGCAGCAAGCTCAGGAGCTATCTGCTTGTATCACAGAGCATGTCAAAACGACAATGGCTGCCAGTTGAGATAGAGGCTTAATAAAGCGCAAAGGATGTTTCAGCCATGCACTCACTGGCTTGTGCAATGCAGTTACTCGCTTGATGAGCACTAGTGGCACATACAGGGTCTCTTGAATCTTCTTTTACCATCCAAGATGATGCACAGTCCACCTTCATGTGAGACAATCTTGCTCATCACACTTGCTGTGCACACATGAGAACAAATATGGTCGATGATAGACATCATAGTGAAGATGTCATGCAGCTCATGCCCAGCGACTTCTGATTGGACCGCCAATTCGTCATGCACATGCACATTGAAGGCGAGGCAAGCTGAGTTTGACATTGAATGGTCGTCTTGTTCACTTGCCAAGATCAGGCACCAATGAGGCATCAGGGAAGATATGCACACATGGGCATAAGAAGGGAATCACCTGTTCCCTCTTGTCCAGATCCGCTGCTCCTCTGAGGGACAGGATTGACTGCGGCTTCATGAACAAGTTGCCTGCTATGATTCTGCATGCCAGCAAGCACATATCAGATGCATGCAATGACTCTGCATGCCAGCAGGTAGATATCAGATGCCTGCAATGACTCTGCATGCCAGACAATGCATGCAAGCAGTCTTTGTGAAGGGCGATGTTCATGCACTGCCATCAGAAGCATATCTAACAAGGAGGCCCAACATATCACTTTGGGCTATTCACTAGTGTTGCCAAGAAGGCAAACATGTTTACTTGTTCTCCAAGATCAGCAAGCTGAACTGATGAGCGCCAGGAGCAGCATCTCTGTGCAGTACAGCAGGATAGCTGCTGTGACACACGTTGCAGGCAAGGCTGCAACAATGCTTCATCTGACTCTGCTGATGTTACAGAGCAGGAAAGACAAAACCCAGAACACAGGTCTATGCCTGTCAGTGCTTTGACATGAGCATCCTCAGGCCGCAGCCCAGCGGGCAAGAATGGCAAAGGGCCACAGCAAGATAGCTACTTTGCATCAGAGGAACATGGAAGATCAACCTCTTGTTTACTACTTGCCAGCGATACTTCTTTTTGGGGGTGGTGGAGATGGGCAGTATTGTTGCTGGGTCCATGAAACATGCAGAGCAAGTCAACTAGAGTTTGTCTTGTTCTTATTCCCCCTCCCCTTTTTTATGTTTCCTTTTGTCAAGGTTTATGCAAGCCAGACAAGCAGGGCAGTGTCCATGCAACCCAGCCATGAGCCGATGATGCAGCAATGCACCTGAAAAATTTGCAAGTTTTTATTTTGTATTCTCTCTTATACTAAATAGATAAAGAAAAGGAGTGCTGGTTTGTCACTGCAAGCCAGGTTTGAGCAGACTGCGACAAACATGTCATATAATGACTGCAATGTGGTAAATGTAGTCATGACCACACACTGAGCGCTTGTGACAACTTGCAAGCTGATGCATCACCTGAAGACAATAGTGATGATGGGTAGAGGCACCAGCAATCCGGCCTGGGTGGGGGCTTTTTTGAGGCCTATGAGGCCAATCATGAGCAGCTGCCAGATCAAGACAGCCACAATGATTTGGTCAAAGGCCTGTCGCCAGATCTGCGTTGAAACCACACATACGTGACAGACTCTGACCATACGTTACACACTCTGACAGACTCTGAACATACTTCGACGCTACAGGTCATAGCTTCAAGCCTTAGTAGTAACATGTTGCCTTTTCAGACTTCTGTGTCGGGTTAGAAGCAGTGGATGTTTTGTCCTCGTCAATGCGTCCATGGAACTCCCCCTGTCAGTGCAAACCCCTTGGGTGCTATCTGCTATCTAGTACACAACTTTGAGTGTTCATAAAATTGTCGTCTGTAACTGCCATGATGCAGAGGGTGATCAGACAATGGAGTGTCTGATCAGATGTTTGTGGTTGTTAGGGTTGTGGATTGCCTAAGCTGCAGTGCAGACACATCATATGACAGAGACAACTGGAAAGACAATGCTGCTATGCGATTCAATGTAAAGATGCTTCAGGTGATCCCAAATTGGCCCAAAGCTTCCCCTTGACCTTTTAGCTATTCAGCCATTGTATGAAATCTAGAGTTGACATGAGGGTCTGACTGAACGTCTGCTGTCTTATCTGCAATACATACACAGGCTCATGATCTTGAGTTCAGTCAAGAACCGCCTCAAAGGCTTGCTTGACGACGATTTTGCATGGCACGCACATGACACGTTCAACAATCTACAGCTACATGCAGCAAATGCTTCATACTCTTGGCGAGGTGCACCGCCTGGTCAACTGAGCCTCTCAACAGGGCATCATGGAAATTTTTATTTTTCTGACTGGGAGGCACTGCGCTGCCAACAAGAGATTGATGAGATATCTTCATTTGGGGAGGCTAGAAACAGGTCACAGTAGACGGCCATGTTACCTTGCCCCCGCTTTGGTAGCTCTCCGTGAAGACATACACCATCTGGTATTTGCCAATCAGCAGCATGACCAGAAAGTACAGCAGCCCAATGGGGGCGATCAAGGGGGCCACCACGCTGAACCCCAACCCCAGCAGGATCGACATTGTGTGGTCAGGAATGTCTGATCCGAAGCTCATCTGCTGATTCTGCCACAGCCGGGCGCGAGCACGAGCCGTGGACGCAAAGCCTGACTTGATGTAGTAGCCCAAGAGGCCGATCAAGCGCAGGAAACCAATGGGCTTGCTGGACAAAGCCTGCAGATGTATGACGTCAGAGTTTACCATGTGTCACCATGTGTATCACCTCGGACACAAGGCAGCAGCCACACTTGGGTGCAAAAGCTTGAGAGACAACAGCATTACACTCGCTTTCTGTTTGGCACAAGCATTTGCTTGCAAGTATTGACAGCAAGCTGCTGGACACACTAACAACCAAAACAGTTGACGGTGGGGAACTAGCTAGTGAATATTAATCAAGTTTGCCTGGATTGTCCAGAGCCTACAGGTAAAAGACTCATGGCAGTTTATCTTTCCCCCCTTTGATTCACAAAGGAAATGTAAGAAAATATACATTTTTCCTGTTCAATATGCCTTGTATTCAAAAATGTAGAGGTTGCAGCCTTCACGACGCCTGTCAGCTTGCTCGTTGGCTTGTAATGCAGACATAGTGGATTTTTGGTTTACTGATAGTCAATTTTACCTGCATATACACAAATAGCTTAGCATGCAGAGCGGGGGCTTCTGCCAATGGAAGCCTACCATGAGTAGCAGGTATGTCATAAAGAAGACTGCCACTTGAGGAGCAGCCTCCCCCAGGATGTCCACCAATGTGGTAGGATCATGGATGATAGCATTGAGCTGGTTCAGCAGACTACCAGCAATGAAGGACCCAAAGAAGACAGTGAGCACCTGCATACACAAAACTTTTTCACATGCAGCAAGTTTGAGAGGCAAGTTTGGGAGAGCGGTCAGCAAGGCAAGCATAATGGTACTGAATGTTAAAACGTCCTGTTGTATATTGGCATGTCCTGTTGTACATTTACATGTCCTGTTGATGCATACTGTACAAGCAGAGTAGAGAAGGAGACATGATACAAAATGCAGCACTTGGGTTCTGTTCTGCACACACGGCTCAGACGGCATTGTGACAAGTTGCCTTGTGTTTGCCTTCCATTTCGAGATCATGCGTGGAACAAAACTAGCTGCATGTTATACCTGAAAGATGAAATACTTGCGAAGCACGCCAAAGTCGACCTGACTAAGGCTGGTCATGCCCTGCACATGACTCATGAAGCCCAGCAGGTTCGGCAGCAACTTCAGGAAGATGCGCAGGATGACTGAAGGCAGGAAGCTGGTGATGAGGCCGTTGATGACCGGCAGGTTTGCTAGAGTCCTCAATCCAGGAGTGGTCTCTAGCCTGCTCACCTGCAGTGTAGAGAAAGTAAGATCAACAGACTCTTGATCAGGCTCTTGCTGGTACTGCGACTGATCGCAGTTGATGAGGATTCGGTACGTCAAGTGGTAGTTGAGCCGGGCTGGTTGACGTGTCCAACGTTGCAGTACTCATGGACTTCATGGTCTTTTTGGGAAGGAATGAAAACGTTCTTTTGTTGTGGATCAAGCAGCCAGTCAGCATGAGAGCATCTGAAAGGTTTGATGTATGGAAAAACAGGAGTATAGAAACAGAGGATGCAGGCGTGACTTCACCAATAAAGACAAAGGCGCAGACAAACAGACAGACAGACAGGCGCAGTTGTCGACAGACAACTCAGGCTGACAGACTGACAGACAGACAGACAGACAGACAGACAGACAGACAGACAGGTGAGGCAAGGCCTTACATTGATGAGGCCCTGGACTGCAGTGATGGGGATGATGTAGAAGAGCGCCAATGCAAAGAAGGCGCCCCACACCGCCACAAAGCGCAACTGCCGCTCCCAGCTCCTCCAACTGCCAAACATATGGCGCATTCATATAAACTTTGTAGTGCACCTTGCATCTTTTTGTTTGCAGACCACCGCTACAATGTTTCTAAGAGTGTAAGCGCTGCTGTCAACACAAGCAGCCATGGACTCAGAATGACATATGCTATTGACACTGCTGACGACTCCCCTCTTTCTAGAAGAGTATCATTTAGATGCAAACTGAAGCAGCCTTGAAGCTTTGTGAGTGCAAACATCATGGCGTATTTCTGTGACACCTTATTTGCACTCACTTTGACGCTTTACATTATGTCATGACGCTTGTTCAGCCTGGCTCAAGGTTTGCCCAAACATCATGACATGCTTCTGTGACACATCATTCACCCGCAAACTGACATTGTACTTTACTTGTTTCACAATGTATTGCACGCTCGTCAGAGTCGCTCAACCTTTTCCTGAAAAGCCAGTAAGTGCATGAATGTCTGTTCAGCCTTACCCCAAGTTGGCCCAAACCAGCTCCTCTGAGTTGGGAGCAGCATCTGCGGCCCAGGCCCTCTGGTCATGATGAAGAAGACTACTGCATGCAATCACCTGTGCCCGCCGCGTTCTGCAAAGCACGACACAATATAGCATGCAACTCCACACATGTCTGTCTGCACTCAGCCTGCTGCTAGGATACCAGCAATGGGTCCCATTCAGCGTACGTTGGGGGTGGCATATGCTTTGACTGCGCTGTCTGAAGCCACCTGTTGAGTCGCGATTGTGACGGTACAGCAGGAGAAGAGCACCTGAAATAGAATACCATGCATCCCCAGTGTCACACCTGTCGTGGTCAGCAGCCAGGACAGGAAAAGGGCAGGACTGGGCCAAGGGCAGGGCAGGGCAGGGCAGGGCTCATTGTGGTCATGCATGATGGGACTCAAGTCAGGACAGGGAAGTATGTAATCACATATTTGGGTCAGCTCGGGATCAGGTCAGAGCAGAGCAGGGGCTGGTCAGGGTAAGGGAAGGGCAAGACAGCGCCACTTCAGATGAGGACAATGTCTAGACTGTAGCTAGGCAGAACATGGCAGAGTCAGGGCAGGGCAGGGTGAGGGCAGTACCACTTCAGATAAGAGCAAGGCAGGTTGTAGCTCGGCAGCACACAGCAGAGTAAGGGCATGGCGCCGGCAGGGCATGAAGACGGCAGCCTCACTTGAGATAAGGGCAGGGCAGACGGTAGCTAGGACACAGCAAAATGAGGGTGCAGCGGCTCACTTGAAGGTGACAAAGGCTGAGGGGACAGCCAGCTTCAGCGCCCTGCGCTGCTCCGCCTTGATCTGGTCAGCCAAGCAGGCAAGCCTGTCGGGCCAGAACACCATAGCGTCTACATTGGTCAATGTAGTGCCATACTTGCGCAGGCCCCACATGCCGTACTTGGCACCTACTACTTTGACCTGCAGCCAGTCAATGCGCAGAATCATCAGCTCTTTTGATCCCTGAAACATCTATATTTTTTATGAAAAGGTCCATCCTACAGTGGAAATCTAAACTCAGAAACGCTTGGGGACAGTGAAAACGCGTTTCTACTTTGGGGAGATGTTTTAGCAACCTACCTGACAAGATGCATGGTATTGTTGCCGCATGCATGAGCATAGCATACCTGCTTTCAAGTACCATCTGAAGCGCAATCGCAAGAGTTTGTGCATGAGCAGGGGCCATGGCTTTCTGACAAAAGCATCAGTCTTTGCTCGAGACTGACCTTGTTCACAGACAGCAAGATCCAGCACTCGTGCAGCTGCCTTACCACAGACTGCTACAGAACTTATGGCTCTGACAGCAGCTCTTGTTTTGACACCAATCATGTCACGATCAACACTGTGATTGGCAGCATCAGCATCAACACGCGTTAAAGGATGCTAGTCTGCTTGCTTGCTCGTAATCATCATTGGCTGCTTGTTGAAGTCATTTTTTTGGCCCATCACAGGTTTCCAGCAGGAGCAGCTTGTATGCGTGGCGCACCTTTTTCCTCTTGATCTTCTTCAGCTGCTTCTTGTGGCCAATGTACTCATCCAGCAGGTCTTCCAGCTGGCGCGTCACCTTCTGGTACTCCTTCACCAAGGGGTCAAGCGCTGTGGTGTCATGAACGATGCCCACTCGCGCAACTTGACCGGGAAACAGCTCCTCAAACTCCCTTTCAGTGATCTGCAGCAGCGCAAGATGATGTACATGTTGCACAAAAGCAGACAAGGGTTGCATGAGCACCAAGAAGTGAGCACCACCATGGTTCAACCTCCATTGCCACCTGCAGCAGTTGGAGAAAAGGAGGAGACTCCCCCTAAAACCTCCCTTGTCAACGTGCAGCTCTCATGGTGAGTGATGTTCAGCTGTCTCAGAAAGTGATCTTCAGCTGTCACGGACTGTTTGAGTTTCAGAATTCTCCCAGCTCGATTACAGCCCAAGTATGAGGCAGCAGACCATTGCTAAGTAAGTAGACTGGGAGCAGCAGATGTGGGATCCTGTCAGATCAGCACTGGAGCGAGACAGCCTTGATCTCTTGGTCATTATTTGGAGCAGAAGATACCAAATTGTACTGTCTGTTGAGTAGCGGCAGCAGAAGATGCTGAACTTTCATGGCGAGTGCGGATTGTGCAACTAGGCTACCGCCCTATGGTTAACACTGGGGGAAGGACAAGGACGGACCTCTTGGACAGACATGCCGACTGCTGCCAGTGCGCCGCATTTCTGCCAGGCATCAAGCTCAGTCACGTCCTGAGTTCCAGCGCCTGCCCCCGGCTCCAGTGTCTCAGGCTCCTGCACACGCACCACATTACATTTGCCTTGCCCTCAGCACAGTTGTGTCAAACCTTGAACATTTGCCTTGCTCTCACCCCTGTTGTGACACATCTTGCATTTGCCTTGCTCTCAGCCAGATTGTGTCAGACCTTGTACGTACAGCTGGGCCATAGCAGAGACACCTGAATGGTTGCTACTTCTGAAGTAGGCCCTGCTGCAAACATTGCAAGACAGGGCAGCATACTTGAAAGATGTCACTGCAGCATGTGCTTATCCATTGCACGCTCAGCGCAGCATGCCTCTGTGATGGCAACACCCACAAGCAACTGCTTGCTGACACAACACTGCACATAGCGTGCACGATGCCACAGCACAGCACTGCACATAGGGTGCACACCACCACAGCACAGCACAGCGCAGGGCAGCACAGCGCAGCACAGCACAGCACCTGTGGCTCAGCCTCCATGGGCCCATCTATGACATCAGCATCCCCAATGCGCTTGCCATACACAGGCAGCGTGGTGCTCTTAGCATCATAGAATTTAGCATCCTTGAAACTGTCCTTCTTTACTACGGTGGCTGCCATCCCACTGCTCGCTGTGGTGTCCAGGCCTGCTGTGTCAGCGCTCAATATAGTCTCCAGGCCTGCTGTGTCAGTGCTCAATTTAGTCTCCAGGTCAGCTGGGCCGCCGCTGGCCTTTGTTCTCAGGCCAGGGTTGAGGTCGACAACTACATCCCCAGCCTCATGGGCAGCTTCTGTGGAAGGTGGCAGGCCTGATCCTTTGGGGCTCAGTGGACCTTTGGAGCCTCTGCGCTGCCTGGGCGCAGCAAACACAAGTCCTTATGAAAAGCTCTCAGCCATAATGCTTGTAGTGTATTTGTACTGACAAAGAGGGCTACAGCCTGCTAGTTGACAAGTGACAAAAAATCATCAGCAGGTGTGCTTATACATAAGCAGTAGCTCATGCCTATAGTAGGCTAAGTAGTATGGTAGTGTCTATGTCTGTCATCAGGCTTTGTGGGGTTGCTCAAGCACTTCAAGGCATTGCGGTCAAAATCCTGTTAAAATTTGCCAGACCTCGTGCTATAATAGATCGCAGGACATCTGTCTGACCTTCAAACCACAAGGTCTTAGCCCATACTTAGGGTTTGAATTTGAACATAAAGGCCTGGGCTATACTCTGAAATTTCTATGTGATGTGGCTGTCAAGTTTAGCTGCAAGGTAAATGGCCAGATCTGCAGGGTGTTGAGGGTGTTTGAGGGGAGCGGGCTTATATTCTTGTTCAAGCAACAATTATGGCATGCACGTAACAGCAGCATACCGACCAGCGCATCCCAGCACACTTCCTCATGTTCTGTGATGCTTACCTGGCAATGATATCCGGCAGGATTTCCAGGATGTTGGAAGGCAGAGCGCTGAGGTTTTTGGGGAGGCCCACAAGGCCTGGCGGCAAGGAGATGGTCTCCCCATGCAGCAACACTTTGTTGGCTCTGCCGATGGTGGCACTCACTCCAGTGTTGGCCAGCCCAAAGCCGGTTTTGGCAATCTTCTTCACCCCTTCCTACAGACAACACACAGATTTGCGATCAGAGTCAGCATTTCACACTTGTTGGCTCTGGTGCATGTCAGAAACAGCACAAAAAAGCTGCCCCAATGGTTGTTCATAAGAACAAACAAAATGTTTTGAAGGCAACATCATGAGAAGTGTCTGGAGTGTCACTACCTTTCCTTGCCGTAGACAGGCAAGGGATGTCGTTCTGCAGGGGTTCAAAATATCACGGAATTCTCTCAATTTCACCATTTGTGTGATGGCTCCCAGCACTTGTTCACAAAACAATACAAACCTGCAAGGCAGACAGCTGCCCCTGTGACATGATGTTGCTGTTCATAGCTGGCATATGCTTGCATGCTATACGCCCATCGAGTAAGTGCACCATAGCAGGCATGGCAACAAAAGCTGACAGCCTGGACACAGTTGAGGTCAACCATGTGGGGCTTCTCACCTTGATACGGACTGGCAGATAGCGGAAGACTGTAGTCTCAATGCGGTGAGGTATGGTGCCGTACTCTAGCACAGGGATGTCTGTCACTAAGACAGTGTGACTCTCAGCGCCCTCTTTTGTGTTCATCAGGTACTGGATGCGCAGCGCCACAGCCTCTTGGTTGAAGCGCCACATGAGCTGCAGGAGCACAAGCAAAACATCATGTCGATTGTGTCAGGGATACACTTCGCATTGAGACTCACGTTGCAGTCAGTTTACGTCTAGTTCACGTGTATGTATACATGTATTACATATGATTAGTATTGTTGCGTGAGTCTGCATGAGCCCTAGTGGATGATAGCAAGATGAATCTGCAAGCTTGCAAGACTGAATGAGTCTGAATGACTGTGTGCATGGATCTGCTGGCATGATTGAAAAGATGTACAAACAGACACATGATGCTCAACATCTTGCTCTTGATCATGTCAAGAGGTGATACTGATACAACAGGTAAAAGGTACAGTGAACAACTGTAACTCACGTGCTTGTTTTGATTGTGCACCTGTTATGTAACAGGTGTTTTCAACAGACTTATACTGAACATGAACAGATGATGTCATACATTGACAAGCTTACCTTGTACACATACCAGGAGATGACATATGTGGAGATGAGGTGCACCCAGAACCGTTTGTCCCCATTGCTCAGGTTTGTCATTGCAGTCTGCATGCCACACATGTACTTTCTGCTCAACACTGTTGGCAAAGTGGGAGCGAGACCCAAAAGCAAAAGTCGTTATTGCAGCTGTTTTGCCTGGTGTGCGGGCCTGATCTGCTGCCAACTTGTACGGCCCCTAAAGAAGCAGACATGCCTATAACACAATAGGTTAGCACAACTGTCATTAAGCGGCTGGAACTTTGGCAAAATTGGAGAGGTGGAATATCTGCTGTATTGACGAGGAAGGCCACATACATCTAGCAAGACTTGTTTCTGTCCCCCAACACCTTCAGTCTTGCCACAGTTATAAGTGCCAGTGTTTTGGATGATGCAGGTTGTGGCTGAGGCACATGTTGCGATGGTGAGGGCAGATCTTTGTATTAGTCATGTTGGTGTTGCTCCATGCCACCACGCTTTGAATGCCACATTAGTCTGCGGTACATTCCACATGCAATGACAACCAACCTGAACGTCTAGACAACAGATCACCATGCACAAAGACATGCTCAAACAGTGGGTCTAGAATTGATGTTGTGCCTGCCGCGTGTGTATAAGCCAGCCAATCATGACACAGTTTTGCATGTGTATGTGCATGTGTATGTGCATGTGTATGTGCATGTGTATGTGCATGTGTATGTGCAGAATCTGCTATTGTTGCTGCAACATCACAACTCGCCTTGTCAATGTTACTGTACTGATAAAACGGAACAGCATAGTCAGGATCATATCGCCAACCCCAATTTGTCCAGTTTGACAGGCCAAAGTAGGTGCCAGGCTGCGGCAATGGGGGGACCCCAGGCCTGTATTCCCACCAAATCAGACCCGGGGGTGCAGGAGGCACATCAGCATACATGTCTGGCGTCTGAAACAAACAAGCAAGTCATCAGCGCCAGCCACATTTAGCACCCAGGGTGTTCAGCTGCGATTGCATGCATGTCTGTGCCACTGGTGCCAGATCTGGTTGGAGACTGTCTGTAAATACCTAGGCAGGCCCTACAGGTTTGCTGAACAGCATGTAATGATGATGATCCTGCAGATGATGATGGTATGGCTGCAGCCAGATGTATTCAGGCAGGCCCTGCAGCTCTACTAGACAGAGTGCAATGATGATGATGTTGACTACTGCCTGCAGTGTCTGGAGCAGGAAGCACGCACAGTGCATGGCTATGTGACCCATGACAGAATCATGATGCAATTCAAATGCAAGTGGAAGTCAAATTGCATGAGTTATGACTGAGATAGACAAAGACTGTGCAGCTCCTTTTCGTACTTAATGTTTGTGGACAGTCAAGCAAAGCAGCTCTTCGGCAGGGACCACCCTTGCACTGGAGCTGAGCATTCAAGCAATGAGGTGCTTTTTGATGAGCAACATAAAAAAGCAGACCTCAGTAGGATCAGGCTGATCACTGTTGGTAGCATCCAGAAGGCTGCTGGCACCAGAGGGGTGGGGTGAGGGTGGTGGGGGTGCAGGCACCCAGTAGGTGAAGTTGCTGTAGGCTGCCTCGTTATTTGTTGACATCAGCGTTGACACTTCATGACCCTGCGTGATGTCATGTTGGGTAATTTGTGAAATAGGTCACATAGACAGGGCAACTTGTGGAACTGGTGTGTTGGTATGCATGAGGTAGGAAGCGCATAGGCAAATTTCATGCCTGCAAATGCTGGTATGACTGAGAGTGGGTCTTGCTGGCATGAAGACCTCATTTAGACAAGTGTTTCATCAAAATGAGAACAGGTGATCATTTTTGAAGCAAGTGTGTGCCCTTATGCAGCACAGACCAACTGAAGCATGGTTGCTGCCTACAGCAGAGTCAGGTGACAGAACAGCCTAGAAACTTTGTGATCATGAATGCTCATAATGTCTTGTGGAAACTGCTGGGGTTATGATTTTGTTGCGCAACCTGACAGTTTTTACAGTGGATGGCAATGACTCAGCTTACCGAGAGATTGGTTGGTAGCACCACAATCAGGCACCAAATAGTAAGAAAGAAGAACAATTCGGCGCCTGCAAGCATCATTTGCAAATTGTAGGAAAAGCCAATCATCCCAATGACCAAGTATGTTGCACAAGGTAAAAGGAACAAAACGTACAGGCTCAGGTCGATTGTGCGCTACTCTAGCCTGGACAGCTGTGCAAAGCACCTACCAAACATCAACACCCTCAGATACATGGCTGCATCCATCCCGGACAGTTCTATGACCTCTTCTTGCGTGTATCTGTAAACGATGGGTATCCATTTGTAAAAGCTGTAAGGCAAACGTGCTGGTCGTTTCCGGCCGTTTCGTGTGTATCTGCACGATCACACCAGCATGTCCAGGTGTCAGTCTCAGCATAGCTCGCTGAAGGGCGTGACCTAAAGACAGCGAGCTCGCAATCTGCCACAACAGTACAGGCCAAGCGCAGCAGCGGACAGCGCAAGACACAGTATATACACGAAGAAAAGTCAGCGACACTACTATACATGCCTTCTTGGTGCGTAGTACTTCGACACAAATTTGGACTTCCGAAACACGCCGAAAAAGATGAATACGGCAGCGGCAATTACAAAGTTTACGGCCACTGACACAGCAAAACTCGCAAAGCCTTGCGTCATCTGCGACTCGAACTGCACGAAGCAGTTGGGTCACTCTGTGCTTAGCGTGACATAGCTGTACATTTGGCTCGTTCGTTGGTTTGTTGCTGTGATACGTGTACGCGAGTGCTCGTAAAGCTGCTAGTAAAACTGGCAACAGTATTCCGAAAGTTGAAGGCAAACACAGTCAAGATGCCTGATCAGGCTTGGCACGTGCGGATCAGCAGGTTATGATTGATTGATTGATTGATTGAATCTCAAATTGGGAAACAGCAAAGCTGCCGTTCACACATCAACACACATAGACTAGATGAGTCATGCACAGCCTGTTACAAGCAGGCATGCTCTGCAGCATGAGCAGATACACTGTTGCAGTGCCCTTCTTCGATACTTTGGGGTATGACGCCTGGCATTGCATCCACTATGCATATGCCCCTACATGTACATGGCCATATGGCCTGTGAAAGGCTGCAGCTGCCAGGTGTGCTTTCAGGCTCGAGGCATTCAAAGCAAACAAGCTACCCCACCCCCTGGCCATCTCCAAGCATGCTGTCATGTTCTGCCAGCCTGCAACACAGCAAGCTTCTTGCACAGTGGTCAGTTCTGTTGTGGTCTTACTTTTGCTAAGGCTTGCAATGCATTCCACATGGCCAAGCACTTTGCAGGAGGCAATGCACTTAAATTTGTTGAGAGTTTCATCAAGATCAGTCTTTGATACCGTACATAAGTTTGTGTGATTAGTCTTACTACCGGCAGTTCTGTGACGTTTTTTTGGGGCGCGCAGAGTCTACGTAACGCCAACACTCATGACTGTGAGCCCTAACGAAGCATATTGGGTGCAAGGTCAAGTCCCCTAACCGTGTGAGCTGTGACATATCTGCAGCTGCACGGTGGGACAAGATGGATCCTCCCGATGACGAGGACGACGTGCCGTTCAGCCAGCTTGTTGCCAAACAGCAGGACCCGGTGTTGCCAGATCACAACTTTGATCTGAACACGCCGACCGGGTCACCGGAGTTTACAGCATCGTACAACAAGCAGCAAAGGCGGCATGGCAAGATGTTTAATGACCCTGTGCACAACCTGTTCAGGCTTGATCCCCTCAGTATTGATATCATCGACTCCGCTCAGTTCCAGCGGCTTAGAGACCTCAAGCAGCTTGGTATGACCTACTACATCTTCCCTGGAGCGTCACACAACAGATTCGAGCACTCTTTGGGAGTGGCGCATCTGGCTTTTGAGGTTGCTGACAAAATCTGGAACAGCCAGAGAGCTGAGCTAGACATGGACAGAACAGACATCAAGGTTGTGGAGCTAGCAGGTAAGCCAAGCACTCAAACTGTATACGAGCATGCAAGATGAGGCTTGTCATGTGGACATACATGCGTTGACCTAATTTTTGACTGTGGCAGGCCTGTGTCATGACTTAGGTCATGGTCCTTTCAGTCATGTCTTTGACAGGACTCTGCTGCAAAGCAAAGGCGTGTATGGATGGTAATTGCCTACACATATCCAGCTTCAGCATGATGATGTGGGTGCGTGCAGTCACTGCATGCAGCAAGCAGATCTTTGCCAGCATTCGTGTTTCAAACATGGTAACATTGTGCTGTTGGTGTGTGGTCTCATCATTGTCAAAAGCATCTTCAGAAATGCTCGATATGCTAATGACAATGCACTGTGGCCTCCAGCACACATGCTTTGCAGCAGCCTCTCTGGTGCAGACCAAGTGAATGCCCCTGTTTGCAGGAAGCTGCATACAATGTGTTGTCACACATTTGCATTTGGTGCACGCAGCAAGAAACAATGCACAGCATGCAATCCACACAGCTACAGCTACTCTCGTCTCATCAGAGTACTGATGCTTGTCTGTGTACATCTCAGGAGTCATGAGGAGATGAGTGGTGAGATCCTGCAGACCATCATCGATGATGGTCACATCAAAGACGACGCTCTCGATGACATTGACATGAAGCGCGTGCAGCAGCTCATTGTGGGATCCTGTCCAAACCACCAGCCCGCCGGCAATGCTTCTCTGCCACCAAATGACAAGCGCTTTCTGTTTGACATTGTGGCCAATGGGCGCAACAGCATTGATGTGGACAAGTTTGACTACCTTGCCAGGGACAGTCACTACTGCAATGTCAAAGTCAGCTGTGACCTCAACAGATTGCAGCGCCTCACCAAGGTGGCTACTCTGTGCTCATTGCACATCTTGACTGTGGGCTTGCACATGCACAACCAGCCCACTCTGTATAATGCAGTATGTACAAAGTTTCACTGTCACCACAAAAGACAGAGTTTTTGAATTGCGGCTGTACAGCTTGCCGTGGGTTGTTTGCATGTCATGCACACTGTTGCTGGTGTCTTTGCTGTGATCTGCCCATTTGCCCATCTGGTCCCATAGCAAGCAGGCTCACATGCGCTGTCAAACCAGGGTTCTGCCGCACGTAGGTGCTGGACAATGAGATCTGCTTCAAGTGGAGTGAGTATGAGAACATCTTTGAGCTGTTTCATGCACGAGCAACCATGCACAGACGCGTCTACACCCACAGGTGACTGCTTGGGCCTTCCCTGCTCTTTCCTGCTCTCTGTGTGGCATCTCATGAAACGACACATACAGATTCTATGCAGAAAAGTTTTTTAAGTTACAGCAATGACTGCTAGCCTTAATGAGGAATTCATCATTCACTGCCTGTCCAGTGTCTGTCCACCGTGTGTCCACAGCCTGTCCAGTGTCTGTCTACTGCCTGTCCACTGCCAATCTGCTGTGTGTCTACTGCCTTGCTTCACTGCCTGTTCACACACTTGTGTCCATGGCATCTTGATTGCAGAACATCCATTTCAACCCAAGCAATAAAAGGCCAGTTCACCTTCCGTCAAATGTCCATCCAACCCAACATGACTGCTGAGTCACTGCCAGTCGACTGCTCCACCAGCATGCCTCCTGCCTGCAGTCATCCTGGCACAAACCAGCGCAAATGCTACTGGCCCATGCAGGAAAGCAAAAGCTATAGAGCTGATGTTAGTAGACGCCCTCATCGCGGCTGATCCTGTGCTCAAGATGACTGAGCGCATCCATGATCCCAGAGAGTTTGTCAAGATGGATGACACACTGCTGAAGCAGATAGAGAACTACAGCATGCTGCATCCACACTTTGAGGACGGCGACGACCATGCCCCTGTCATTGCCTCCCAGAAGATCATCACCAGGTTCCGCTGCCTGCTTTGCAATGCATGTCCAGATACTCACAACAGTATATGTACTTGCTTGGCAACTGTGAAGTTTTCAACTGGCCCATTGTAAATCTGTTCCCGCCCAAGCATAAAACAAGGACACTGCATGAACACAAAGCAAAAACCCCAATGGAAAATGTGCAGGTTACGGAAGCGGCAGCTGTACAAGTACTGCAGTGAGGTCATCATTCCCCCCAATGTCATCTCAGCAAACCTCTGGAAGGTCCCTTCTGTACAAGATGTCATCACCTGCTACTCAGGTCCTATACACATCAAGGTGAGCAGAGCTGATCTGGAGCTTGGTTTTGCTCAAAGTGCAGTGCATAGCTTTGATTATTCACTGAGGTTTCCTATGTGTTTTGATGCAATCTGGCCTTGATGTTGTACCAAGCATGCAGTCTGTCAGCTGCTACTCCACATTTGTCAACGGCTTGCAGACACAGTCCAGCTGTCATGTGAATTTGTCGTTTGTCATGTATGTTTGTCCTGTGTACAGTTGTAACATACATTTGTCATGCACAAATGTCTTTTGTCGTGCACATTTGGCCTGTGTACAATGGTCATGAACACACAGAGTATGCATCAAAACCATTGATGTCAAGACTAGTCCAAGATGTTTCTGGTATAGGGCCCAGACTGACTTGAAAGAGAAGGAAGAAAATATTACTATTGACAATAATAATGGGAGCGTCCTGAGGCGGCAGCCCAGCGCCCACACTGACTACCCCTGTTCCTACTTGTATGCAGGAAGAAGATGTGATATTGTGCGAGAACAGCATTGACTTTGCCATGAAGAGCAAGAACCCGCTGGACAATGTACATTTCTTTGACAACTTTGACAGCCGGGACAAGTACTCGATGCTGAAGAATACTGTCAGCCCCATGTACCCTGACATCTTCCAGGCAAGTCCATGCTTGAAGGGCATATGAACTTGTGAAAGGCACACAAGGGCAATGCCCTTTGAGCTTGAGAGGCAATACTGAGTGCTCTAAGAAAGCCTTTTATGACCAAGGTGTGCCAAAAGCAGTGGCTGGCCCACCATGTGATTCGCACATGTCACCAGGTGGCACACAGAGGACATGCTTATGACATCAACCATGTACTTCAAACATGCAATGGTGCAGAGGGAAGGGTCTGTGATGTAGCAATCAAGGACAGGCAAAATTGGTGCTGATAACAGATTAGAAAAATCACCTTGGTGAGCAGCCTAAACAACCCCATGTGTCTGCAGGAACGCAAGCTGAGAGCGTACAGCAGAGACGGCTCGCCAGACCATGTTGATGCTGTCAAGCATGCTTTTGACCGCTGGGTGAGCAAGATGTGGAATGACAAGGTGGTGACCAGCACCCCCCTCAGGCCCCCTTATACCCTGGTGAAGACTGCTGCTGTCCCTGCTGGACAGATTGAGATTCCTAGGCAAACACTGCAGCAAAGTGCAGTCCACTTGAGCGTGGGTAGCAGTGGGAGCAGGATGGAGAAGAAGAGGAAGATCCAGCTGGACTCTATTCCAGAATAAATGAATCCTGTTATGTTGCTATGTCACATGTCTTGTGAGCTGTGTTGTGGCTTTTGTTCTTTTGCAGTATGGTAGGCTGATTGTCCTGCACAACACGTAAGTCCCTTCCCGTGTGAAGGTACTAGGCATTTTTTTGAGAAGACTTTGCTGTGAGTAGCAGTTTCATAGATTGTGATTGGGAGTTACAGCTACACATGCTCCGACACATCAGCACTACACTGTTACAAGCTGTGTTTCATAGCTTGTACTTCAGATTTGTAGACAGTTGCCACGATCCACAACCAAAGGTGCAGCCGAAAAGGTGCACCTGCAACAAGCCTGTCATGTGTCAGCAGTATGGCTCACATGTGGCCTGCTTGCTTAAAGCGATATCCCAATTCTGCACTCTCAATGTGACGCGATGACGTTGTCCCAGTGTAGTGGTGTCAATTGATTACCAACATTGTCGCACACGAATGTAAACGGACATGTCATATGGAGCAGGGACCACTAAACCACTTCAGATTGTGACCAAGACAGCCTGCCGATTGCAACATGAATTTGCACAGTAGGCAACAATGCATGCCATGTGGATGACATGAGTGTCATCAGTTTCAGCAAACTGTCTTTACAAAACGACTATAATTCGTTGCAATCACCACTCATCCTCAGCTCCAAGATCTAGAGTGCCAGCCAGGAATTGCAAGATCAGGAAACCAAACAGGGGTGTAAAGTCAATTGTTCCCAAAAGCGGTGGCACAAGACCTCTGAACAGGTTGAGATAGGGGTCAGTGACCTGCAAAGCAATCAGGTCAAGCATTACCTCGCAGCAACACCAAGCTAGCACAAGCAGCAGCACAAAGGGAGTTGGACAATTGCTGACAACAGATGCAAGGGACCTGCATCTGCTGTGATCATGCAAGTGCATGAAGCGCAGTGCATCTGAATGCATCAGTTTGAGAGCGTGCACTACTCACAAGTACAGAAGACTGTCAACACGAACACAGTGCATGGCGCACCTGACGCAATGCCAGCCAGGGCTGTTTGTCCCATCCAAAGGCTGGGAACCAACTCAACAGAACCCGAAGGAACAGCAGCAGCAGATACAACTGCAGCAGACATGTGATATGAGGTTAATTGATGCTTACTGCAGAGAATGTGCTTCAACTATACTTGGCTGAACTTCAGGCATTTTCCAACATATATGCAGCTGATGCAAGCAATGCACTCATTGTCATGCACAGGCTGACCTTGATGAAGCTCCCAACAGCCTTTGTGATCAAAATGAACGTGTTTGTGCTGCCAGAAGCTGCAGCAAAGGGAGCAACAGCTGCAAGACAGCGCATGTTCTTGATCGAAGCTTTGATCTGAGCATTGATATCCTGCAACCAGACAGCAATGCTTAAGACTGCTTGACCAGCCTATTGCAAGCAAAGAAAGTGCCGGTGTCACTTACTGCTGATCCCAGAGCCAGGAAATGCTGCTTACCTGACTGCTAGCTTGTTGCTGCTCTGGCTGAACAGGCTTCATCTGCAGAAGACTTGCAAGCTGTCTCAAGCTGTGCTGCCAGAATGACAGCACAGTTGCGGCAACCCTGTAAACTGGACTGGGATGGGCTGAGTGCAGCGGCTGAGCTGCAGATGATGCTGTGCACGTCAATGTCTTCAGTTTTGCTTGTCTGCAGAGCCTGAATGCGCTAGGTCGTGGTCTGAAATAGGGACATGCTTGTTTCTGACTCAACCCTGCAGTAAATGGCGATGATGACAACTGTTCGGCAACATGCTCGGGCTAAAAAGTTTTGAGCCTTACCCAATGCACAAAGTGCTGGGCGGGACACAGGTGGAGTACTGCACGCTCCAACCGCAAAGGCCGACATGGCTTTCCCCAGCTCCTGTCAGCTCTCGCTGCGGCAGTAGCAGTGGGGCTAGCGTCAGAGTCAGATACTTCACCAATAAGGCACTTCACCGCCTTCAGCTCTGGTAGGCAGTTGCGATGCAGCATACAATGCGAGCTCGATGCCTGCAGATCACCTTGGATGTCACGGCACTGCTCTTCTTCCTTGGCCTCACTACTGCTGCTCATCTGCACGTAATGCTCTGATGCTGGCATCATCACGGCAGATTGATAACGAGCCGCTGAAGACACTGTGCGTTAGAACTCGTGTACTGCCTCACTGGTTCTCAAAAGCTTGTGCAGTACATGAATATATAGGTTGTTCAAGGTCCTGAGCAAGCTACAAATCGTAAGTCATGGCACTGTACAACCGCATGCACAATGAAACCCTTTGTACTCACACTACTTGACTGAATATAAATCACTCTCAGCTCTACACACCACAAATACTCACAGTCTACCATCAGAAAACATCATTCACACTGTGTATCATTCAAAAGCAGAATTCACGTTCATTCCATAATCAGCATCTGCTGCGTAGACGTAACCTGTGCCTGCAACAGATGCAGGCAGACAGATCCATCAGCAGGTCTGGTGCATGGGACTGCTGCATTAGTGCTCAAGCTCAATTCCAGCACACAACGCCTCAGGGATTTGAGGGTTTATGATCAAAGCTCACGATATTGCTGGTGGACCCATCAGGGCCTGCAGATCCTGGGGGAAGTTCCATCAGGCCTTTCTCCCATACTGCAAAGTCATGACCAGTGATGCAAAGCCTCCAGCCTTGGGAGGGTACGGGAAGCAGTGTGCCCATGTCATGCTGTGGCCCCAGCTTGATCACCACTCTGCACCAAAAACTATTTCATCTTTGATGCACATTGAAACGCATCAATCAAACAAATAGGAACCATGCTTGAGATTCAGCTTATTGTCCTCCAGACAGCTGCCGATATCCGTAGGCTCTGGGCCTGGCACATCTGTACAGCATTTGCAATTTGTGCATGCTGTCCAGCACTCACATGATATACTACAGATCCCAAGCAAAGACACTGCGACTGGCAGCAGTGACACCTCGCGCATTCTGCTGCGGTTTACACTCTCTGTTTGAAACAGTAAGTGCACACGCAACCGCATTTTGACCCACCTATTGTCAATTCTGGCTACATACATCATCCTGTCAGCACAAAGAATCTCCAGTTTGCTGCCAGCATGTATGTCCTGCCGTCTCCTCATGGTCATGAGCTGTGTGATGATGAATGTGTGGCGAGGGTCCCACATGTGCTCCCAGGCCACACAAGGCAGCCCAGGGTGGGTCAGAATGTAGGCATAACCCAGACCTATGTGACTCTCAGGGAATGGCCAATGCTGTTGGCTACTGCCTGCATGGGCAGAGCGTTTCAGTATACAAACCATGCAAAGCCTGCACAAGATACTGCTGACTGAGCACATTGATGAGATTGTTGTTTTGTGGCTTGCAAGGCCAGAGAGATAGGGATTAAGATACAGGCACACCCGTGACGTGAGTGTTGCTCATGTGAAAGTCCAGCGCTATAATTGGGCGCTGCATTGCAGATTAGAAGCAGGTCAAGCATGTAGGTAATGTTAGGACAAGGTAGCGAACCTTGTCCTAGTACATGCATTGGCAGTCCTCAGCATGCTGATATGCCAGCCGCAGTTGCAACGCGTGCAGCTCAGTAAAAAGCTTTTGCTGCAATCTGCTGGATGCATGTCATTTGCCAAAGTCTGTAGACTGCCTGATCTGATTCAAATGTCAAATGAATGTCAACAGGCTGGCAAAGCATATCGTACGCAAGCAACCACAAGAAGAATCTGAAGGCTGTTGAGGATCCCATGCATTACCTGTGCACATGGTGTGCACAATACATACAAACATAGTGCAAGATGTTGAGGACGAGAAAGCATTCCTTGGTCTGGGCAACATCCGTCTGTCTGCATGCAGAAGTTATGTGTTGTGCCAGCTCAAACAATCAAGTAAATGCTATACTGCATTTCTCCCAAGATGAAGTGTATGAACAAACGTGTTGTCTGGAGCCTGCATCCTGCTTCTGGACAGTTCTTGTGCCAAACTGCACTGTAGACCTTGAATAATGCTCGTGATCTGGCAGATATGATCAACTTGTGTGACTACATGTCAAAGCAGACAATAGCTGTCTGGTGCACCAGAACATGGTGCACAATGTACAATGCAACACTTCAGTCTGCCATGACAAAGATAAGCAGCCATGCAACAAACCAACCTGCATGACACTGTCTAGAGTCTTGATGTTGAGTCTCTCACCTGTGTCATGATTGTCAATGAAGGTACAGGCTTTCTGCGGCCACCATCCTAACAGCCCTGAGGCTTTCCCATTCCTGTCCCTCAGCCTGTCATATTGGGTATACCTCACAGCCTCTTGCAGAATGCCCTTGGAAGGGAAGTCAAAGGCAGCAACACCGCCTCCAGAGTTGGTGATCCAGTCACACAGGACCTGCCTAGGAGCATCCTGGTCGTAGTCCATGGTGTTGCCATACCACCTGCGCAATACAAAAGTCCTCCAGCTTGACAACAGCACATGGCATGGAGCACAAATGCTGACCAGAGATTGCTGAAAGGCACTGCAGCCTGGTGTACAATGACGATGTGCCAGACAGTAATGCTGATCAGGAAAAGGCCAGTCTTTAAGCAGGACTCTGTGCAGCGTTGCACAGATGCAGGATATTTCTGAGCCAGCTTTCTGCATAGGTGGCGATGCCCAAAAAAGCCTGAGGGCAATGGGGAACTCAGCGCATGTCGACCCAGAATTCTGCCACATGCAATGCATCCCCCACAATGGAGGCATCCACATACTCCTTCACATACTTTGGAGCATAGCTGCACATCAACACAGAAAATTATACATAAGCCTGGTTTGCTGACATGTCCAGCAATCCTTTTTGCATGTGGTCCTCAAGTCATCAGCACTGAATGAAGCCAAACCAGGCAGCTGTAGCATGCAACTCAACGAAGCTGCAAACAGAAATGCAGATCATGGCTGTCTATGCATGACTGTCATGATGCCTTGGCATGCTCAGACATGACCTGTCCCTGCACTGCTCATATTTAATTCAGCTTTTGCTGCAACATAGGAGGAATAAGCAGCAGTAGCCTTGGCCGGCCTCCACCTCACAAGCAGAGATGTTACAGACATAGGTTGCTGTGAAAGTTCACCCCTTGACAAAGTCAAAGCGCCAGCCCATGAAGCCGATCTCATGCCGCAACCACAGGAGCCAGTCCTTCAATGCTGCTCTCAGCTCGTCATTGGTGTGGTCCAGATCTGCAGCAGGATAGCAACATCAGGTGATGTCTCTGCTATGATTGGGACCTTATACTGAAAGACATTGCTAGCAGCCAGGTGCATGATCAATGCCGCCTGCTCTGGGCAGGCTTGCTATTGTGATGGCTGTGCCTGGCTGCAGTAGCTATGGCTGAACGCTGTTGTTGACATGATAGCAGCTACCGACAGCGAAGAGCATGCATATATATGCATTATGGTGAAACGCAACAGTATTGGAACACTAGAACTGCATGAGGTAACGACCTATGGCCTTGCAGTTCTTGACTCCTACATTCCGATACATGAAGTGCTGCTTACCAGGTGCGGGGTGGTAGGAGGCTCCTGTCTTGAGGGCGCCTGTGCCGCCAAAGTGCCAGTCATCCCTGCACACTGCCCAGCTTCCCCAGTCTATCCTGCGCCCATGGTGGTGCACATCATCCCTGCACACGATCATGATAGCCACACTCACAAAAAGGAAATTTGAATATCGACTTTTACAATAATGAAAACAACAACAGGACAAGTAGTGCCGATAGTGATAACAACAATGACAATGATGATGAGAATGAACATGTGGCTTTATCACATATCTTCAGCCGTTGGGTGAGGCAAAGCAAAGCTTTTGGCACGAAGCGAGGCATGGCCCACATCTGCCGACAAATAGCGGTATGAAGGCCCCCAAAACAAGCACTAGGGATTGCACAGTGTTGCCCGTGCTGACACTGTGCAGCATTGCCGGTATGTATGCTAAACTGTGTAGGGTGAATGAAGGTATGCCTGTATGAGTTCCAAATGCCTTCCGCATTCTGTACATCTGCGCATCGGTGGTTGATGACGATGTCAGCAACAGGCTTGATGCCAGCATAGTTTAAAGCCCATGTAAGACTCTGCAACTGCTCCTTGTTGCCATAACATGAGTTTAGGTTGTATAGCTGGGCTGGCAGGTAGCCCTGCAGATAATCAACCAAACACTGGTTTCCAGTCACATGCATACAGTGCAAGATAGGAACACTCAATATGTCATGCAGCAGGGCACATATGCTTGCAGGGCTAGGCAAATTCAATAACAAAAATGCAGTCGACTGCAAGTGTACAGGCTTTTCAGGCCCAAACTGCAATAAGCAAAGCTGCTGAATGAAAATGTACCTGTCTGGATACTGATTGACTGGGTGGTGGCAACCAAATGTGTGTGAAGCCTGCCTCCTGTGAAACAAGGCAGAGAGTGTTTGGCAAGCAAGAGTCAGGCATGATAATTGCCAGCACAGAAGCTATAGACCATAATGCACTGTACCTTCAGCTCTGGCACCTTGAGCTTGATTTGATCGTACCAGTCCTGCTGGTCGCAGCTGGTCCAGCCAAAGCCTGCAGCAAGGTAAGCCCTTTTATTGTTATAGCAGGTCCAACCTACACTTCAATCCTGAGAGCTGACACTTGCCCTGAATCAACACGGAACTATCTACAGGTGTTCTTTTGACCGGCTCCTCAACTGCTTGTACGCCTGGCTCGGCTGGAGTTGGCAACGCTGCCGAAGTTATGGATCTATGGCAACAGCCGCTGCGCCACAGAGCTCTACAAAACGTAGTACCGACGCGCTTTTTGTAGATCAAGTTGGGACGCTGTACTTGCGGTGGCTTGGCAGCTGCACTGGCTGGAAGGAACGCCCTACTAGGCTGAATCCAGACAGCTCTTTCGCGGAAGTACAGCCCCGACAGCGTTGTCGACATCTCTCATTGCAAAGCTGTCGGCACAATCGTAACCCAGAGCTTGCTTGAAAGCAAGCAACGCCCAGTGAGCGTCACCACTCAATAGTCAACAAGCTCCTTTGCCGGTCAAGTGTTCGATGCTACTGAATGGTGAAACGAAAGCCTCGTCGAGGGCCCAAGGCGATTGCCCTTCGTAAATTATGCCCTGATGGAGGCCACCTGGCTCACAACATGACATGAGTTTCAAGCGAAGCATAATCGATTTCCAGCGCTGCACTGCTCACGCTTTCCAGAATCTGCGGGAGTCGAGCAAAGGAACGCTGCTATGCAGGCTGCGATTCAAGTCTGCACAGAAGCTTCAAAATTGCGCACATCAAGGCAACAGTGTTGCTCAAAGCCAGCGAGCATCAGAGTGCTTACGCACGATTCCGCTCATCAGCTTTCTGGTGCGGCCAGTGCCTGCTGTGGAAGAATAGTCAATTTATGGCACTGCCAGGCAGGTGACAGTCTAATGTTGGCTCGCTGCAGGACATGTGCAAACTTTTAGCAGCAGAGCCATCCGGCGGCATCGGTGTAGCGCGGCCGCAGCAAGCTCCAAGCCTTATTTTGGGAGCCTTGTAGCAAATGAGCTTACCTTTGCAATAGTAATAGCAAGATTCAATGACCTGGTGACCAAGCTTCTACTTGAAGGTGCCTTAGAAGCCTTTGACCGGCATGGTGGTGACAGGGACAGTGTAGATGTGAGTGTTGGGTTGCACAAAGCTGTTTGTCAAGCGTCACCATGCAAAAATGACAACAAAAGATCTGATGTGCATCAAGCGTCTGACTTTATTGCTTGAATGCTGTGAAGTAGGTGGTTTGGGTGCCAGGCAGCTTTGAGCTCCCCATTATGGCAAAAGCTATGGCCAAGAGTGGCAAGTATGATGGAATAGTGGCTATAGGCACAGTGGTAAGAATCTGATCTTCTTTCATACATGCCGAAACACGTTTTCAAGCACCAAGCAACCAGGCATATGTATGATGCTACCATTGCTCACACAGACAAGCTTGAGTAGCTGTCACTGTCTTGCCACATGTCAGCAATCTGGCTGCAAAAGCAGAGCCCCTATTCTTAGCAATCTCATTGATAGTGATGTGACTTCATTGACTAAGCCATCTGTAGTCAGGTGCCAAAATACATCACAGCATACAGAACCTGCTCTAGTGGTGGTGGTGCACTCAAGCTGTACAGAGGTTGTGTAATTGGAAATCCCACCTGCTGCTGACAATTTTGCAACTATGTCCCCATGTTTGTCTCCATTTACCTTGCTTGTTCTTTGTATTTCTACATCAGGACGCCTAAACGTCTTTGCCCAAAAAGCAGTTATCAAGCGTATTACTTACCCAAGCTACTCATTCAGATGTTCATTCAGGCCTCGGCGCATTTGCAGACTTGAGTGTCTCGAACACATCATGTGCATCCTATTCCCAACAATATGTCTTTTGCTTCTTTTGATCTGTATGTTCACTGCATGCCGAGTTGCTGTAGGTGAGGGGGTCAACAACACACTATGAGGCAGTTGCAAATGCAGCAGCTGGAGGTCTGCTGGGTGCCGGTCAGGACTCTGGTGTGCCCGTCATCTTTGGAGTGCTCACCACAGAGAACATGGAACAGGTATAATCTATTCATCAACCAAGGCATGCATTCTCCCCCAGCTTGGTGTTATTGGACATCTGGCTCAAGACAGTGGATGGCTCATGTGACACTATGAACTGTTCAAAGCTGCTGCGCCATCTTATCATGGTGTGCCCATACGTGATTGGGTGGAAGCATGCTGGCCCCAGTAAGCTTATCAAAATTTGTTTTGCATCTGCTTGATATTTCATGCGTGCATGCAACTTGTAAGTGCACTGCCACCAAGGCCATGTGCAAAAGTTGGCAATCTGTCTGACTGCCTCTGCAGGACATGTTGCAGCCTAGTTCTACATGCCACATTTGTTGAGTTGCTGCTGGCTGTATTTGAGGCTGATCTTAGTATAGGTTGCATCCGTGTCCTTTGACAACCGCCATGTACTATCATCTGTCACCAGACTTTACCTGACTCCTAGCCAGTATCCCACATTCACAAAATAGCACATCTGCCATCTATTTGGTCAGCAGGAATATGTTCAATTGTTTAATGCAGCACAACACCGGTCTGCTGTTTTGCTGCAACTCCGCTTGTCTTTTCAGGCTCTGGACCGAGCAGGAGGCAAGACAGGTAACAAGGGCGGAGAGGCTGCCGTGACTGCCATAGAAATGGCAAATCTGCTGAAGACACTCAGAGCTGAAGGCAAAGCTGCGCCTGCTTGGTGACCTGACATGCAATGGTGACACGCAGGCACAGAAGTTGCTGCAAGTTGCCGCAGCAGTACTGTATGACTGTCAGTCCACCAGCTGACGTGCAATGGCAACATGCTGGCACTAACAGTGCTGCATGTCTGTTCTGCTATGCAGGCTGCTTGAGCATAATGAGCTGCCCTATTAACAAAGAGTGAATGCTTGTGACTGATTGAATTAGTACACTATCGGTTGATTTGTACTTGAGACACAATGTACTTCTTTGACAGCACTCTTGAATGCCCGGGATCACCGGTCAATTGCTGAATGATCTCCACCGCACCCTGCCAAGCTTTCGTCACAAGACGTTGACTTTGGCACGCGTCAGCTCCAGGTGGAAGCACATGCATTGCCGTTGTCAAACGTCAAGCTGGCGTTGTGCCATCCCATGAAAATAGCAGAGGAAAGCTCCTGCAATGCCACATGGCTGTTCTTCGCTCCTTGCGTCAGCAAATTAGTCTGACCACGAATCATCAGCTCGAATCATTCATCGACAGATGGAAGACGGCCACAGCTTATGCTTCTTGCCGTTATCGCTGCTTAAAGGCACAGTTGACGTCACGAAGCATCTCAAGTTCTTACGTCTGTGTGCAGTCTAGCAGCTTGTTGCACGGCCAGGCAGCGTATACTAACAGGTTGCGGACAGCCTTCCGCGGTTGACCTGTTTGCTGCTGTGGTCAGCGGTGCTTCACATCTGTGCCAGTTGCAGAAAGCGCGTTTAGGATGAGGAGCAACACGGTTCTTGTGGCCGTGGCCCTGTTTGCTGTCATCGGTAAGCCTTGTTTGGTGCTGCGGCGGTTCTGCTTTGCATCCAGTTTTGGCAAGCAAGTTGTTTGCAGTTTTCTGGCCTGAGCAAACGGCGACCTACATAAGCCTTGTTACCTGGCCTGTTTGCCGCTGCCTGTCGTCCTTGCAGCGTTCTGACTTGCTTCTTGCATTTTGCAGGCTCCGCCGTCTGTGAGCCACAGAGGTTGCAGGCTCATCGTAAACTGCAGGACGCCTCAGCAGCCGCCTCAGCAGCCTCAGGTGCCGCTTCAGGCGCCGCGGCAGCTGGCGCCTCGAGCGAATCCACTAGTGCAGCCGCTGCCGCTGCAGCAGCCGCTACAGGTGAGGCATCTCCCACGTTCAGCAATGCACAAGCTCGAATGATATGCTGCACACAGCGAGTCAAGGCGGACAGGGTTGCCTGCGGCTTGCTCTGCTTTTAGATTGCTTGTGTCCATTTGGCTGCGTACTGTACAATTTCGAGCCGTTACACCGACAAGGGGCACCTCTAATGACACCTACCTTCTCATGTTCGCAGCAAGCAAGAGTGTTGAGTACGTCTCGAAGTCCACCCCGGCCCCCAAGGTATACGAGGTACCAGAGGTGGTGGTTGTGTCCAAGTCTCCTCCACCACCACCACCAGAGTACAAGTCTCCCCCACCTCCACCACCAGAGTACTATGTGAAGGTTGAGACACCTGCAGCCACTCCAGCACCCGAGGTGGTTGTCTCTGGTGTCCGCTTGTTGTCGCCGCCTCCTCCCCCTCCTGAAGTATGGCCCCTGTGAGAAGCCTTTTGATAGTGAACTGTTTTTACTAGCAAACTGTCTTCCTCCGGCTTCCTTCGGATTGCTTGACTATCTGCAAGCAGTTCTATGTGTTGTTACAAGGGTATCAGAGTGCAATGTTTGCATCCTAGGCCTTTCCACCAGATACTTTGCATGGATTCTGTTGAGCCCTGATTTGCAGCCAGTTGCTGTTGTTCCCTTCAAAACCTGCTGGGCTTTTGTGTGGTGCTTGGACCTGTTGTGAGTATTGCACTAGTGAATTACCCGCCATGTATGAGCTTTGACTTGTCATACTGAGGCAGCTCATTTTTTTGCCTTACGGGCAGCTGGGTTCTTGTGAAACGGCAGCTTCAGCTAGTGTCCAACTGCTGTGGGTCAGACATTGGTACATGTATAGCAGGCAGCCTATGTCTGTTGTGCTTTGCTGAAGCTGCTGGAAGTGTGTTTGCACTGCCAGTGGCAGGCTGCCTGCAATGTACACCTGGCGCAGCCTCTTGCACTGACTGATTGGGTGCACACATGTCCATACCTGCTCAGGTCACTGATCAACCATTGCTGTGCATAGGTAGTCTACGTCGTCAAGTCTCCACCCCCACCCCCACCCAAGGTTGAGTACATTGAGATCTACTCACC
>JAABUP010001536.1_pt1 | contig 48494 bp, 49 predicted proteins | sample 5559201 | NCBI WGS metagenome assembly JAABUP01 (sample SAMN10711887, study PRJNA513373) | rock metagenome | isolation source: Antarctica rocks | place: Antarctica
TACTTTGTATGCCAGCCCTTTGCCTCTAACACAGCTTTCACTCTCTTTGGCATACTCTTCACACACTCTATAAATATTTGATCAGGTATAGCCTCTCAAGCTTCTATTAAAGCTTTCTCTAGTACTTGAAGGTCCTTTTTGCCTTTGCCTCCGTCTTCAAGCTCTGGGTGTAGTCATAAAATGTAGTTTTTAAGGTGCCACCAGATGTGCTCGATCAGGTTCAAGTCAGAGCTATAAGGAGGGTGATCTGCGAGCGGTATGCCTATGTCTTCAAACCATTTGTGTACAGCGTAACTCGTGTGTATCGAGGCATTGTCTTGCATAAATATAAGGCCTGATTCCCAGCAAGTTGGCAGCTGATCATCGAGAACTTTGATGTATGAGCGTGCAGAGTACCCATGCTTCTTCAACTCAAAGTCACGGTCCATTATATAGAGCTCTGAGCGTCGTACTTGCTCGCCTTCAAGCCAGAAACAGCCTCAAACCATTGCTTTAATATTCTTTCCTTTTGCGTACGTTTGTACAAAGTTAAATAATCACTTTTGCTTTGATGTGCCAAAGCACCATTGTTGTTCTTTGCCTTTGCCTCGCTTCGCAGAACACTCATCACTCCACATGATATTATAGAACTGTTCTGCGGGTCAGTTCTTTCGTTCTTTCACTCAAGCAAGCCTTTTAACTGCTACTTCAGGTGTAAGAGCAGGTCTTTGCTTTGCGCGTCAAGTCATAATATCATTTGCTCATAGAATTCGCTTAATTGTAGAATGCGAAATATCAAGCTGACACTGCCTTTTGATCTCTGCGTACTTTGTCTTTGGGTTATTTCGTACAAATTGAAGGATCACACGTTCGTCTCGATCAGTATAACGCTTTGGCACGCCCGATCAAGGTCTTGATACATCGTCGTTACATACTAGGTCGGAGTAAAGAGTGGTTTTAACTGTCGATTCAGGCACTTTAAGCCCTTTCACGATTCATGGGATTTTCGCACTGAGTTTGCGCGCGTCAACTATCATATCTCTCTTATAAGGAGTTAATTCCTTTCTCTTTTTAATATTGCCATCAATTACACCTAAAGGACGACGTGGAGTAGGCATTTTTTGTGGATTAAAAGAAGGTGTAGGAGTTGGGAGACGCGTTTTCGTGTAAATCGCGATTAAAGTTTTAAACTAATGGTGGGCACTGTAGCACAAACGGAAAGCGCCAGCCAAAGCAGTACCCAGTCCGCAGTACTATGAACTCTAGTTCCGTATAACGATAAGTTGACAGTGCCGCTGAACATCAAATATCGAGATGCACGGCGTAGAACTCCACGCGGCACGTTGGAAAGGGGCTCCCGCACTTCCTTACTGCATTAGCTCATACATAAATGTACGGCGGGATAAGGTATTAAGTCACGTCCTAAGGCCAGACCAATCCCTCTGACTAGAATTGGAATATAGCACGCAGTTCAGGAGGAATGGGAAAAATTAGTGCCGAAAGACTGGAATTAGTACTGGCAGTTAATGCCTGTACGTCAAGCCCAGCTAAAGGAGAGGAAGGGCTATACTATATAGTATCAGAAGTAACTATTTGTAGTCATAATTGTGGAGTTGGGGATGAGCTGCGTGCCGCGGTTGCATCCCCTCTTGCCCCACAACACGAGTGAGTACCCCGCGTGTCAGATTAGATATCGACATTGCGTATTAGAGACCAGATAGTGATCTATCTTGAATGCGATCCTCCTTTCACGACGCCTGCTGTCACCTGGTCTTGATCTAGCACCAATCTGTACTGCAAACACATTTCGACCGGCCAAACGTGCCATTCGCTACAGCAGAAGCTCCTAGACAGACTCGGCGTATCTCGCAAATATTTATGGCGGGCTCTTCGGCCTCCTCTCAGGCTCAAGTGCCCTGGCACGACAATGGCAATGCCAGTGTCGACACGCACAAGGATGCGGGAATACCGGAGAATAAGGAGGAAAATCTAAAGGAATGGTATATTGGTTCAATTGACCAAGGAACCACAAGCTCTCGATTTCTGATCTTCGATGGTACGGGAACGCCAGTGGCGTCACATCAGGTCGAATTCAAGCAAATGTACCCCCAATCAGGGTAAGCAACCCTATACACCCTTACGGCATCTGGGCTGGCAAAGGCTCATTGTTGGCTGTCTTCAGATGGCACGAACATGACCCACATGAATTGATTACCTCAGTGGAGAGGTGCATCGAAGAGGCAACAAATTTATTCGTTGAGTCAGGTCATTCGGTGTCAGACATCAGCGCCATAGGCATCACCAATCAGCGGGAAACAACACTAGTCTGGGACAGCCATACCGGCGAGCCTTTGCATAATGCCATCGCTTGGCCAGACACGAGGTCCCAACCGATAGTACGAGAGCTGAGGCAGCGAAAAGGCGCAGACGGGCTTCAGGGTATCTGTGGTCTACCCCTGTCGACCTATCCTTCCTCGGTGAAACTGTTATGGCTACTTCGCAACAGCGCGAAGGTCCGTGATGCTTACAACGACGGGCGATTGGCATTTGGCACAGTGGATACTTGGCTGCTTTACAACCTGAATGGCGGCAAGAACAAGAATGTCTTTGTCACGGATGCCACAAATGCATCGAGAACCATGTTCGTCAACCTACATAATCTCCAGTATGATGAAACTCTCCTGGACTTCTTCCAGCTAGACCGAAAAAAAATCGCGCTGCCACAGATCGTCCCTTCCTCTGATCCGGAAGCATTCGGTTCGATGGCCTCGGGTCCTTTGAAAGGCACTCGGATCACAGGATGCCTGGGTGACCAATCCGCGGCTCTCGTCGGCCAATGCGGTTTCTCGCCAGGAATGGCAAAGAATACCTATGGTACTGGCTGCTTCCTTCTCTACAACGTTGGAGAGAAACCCGTAATGTCAAGTCACGGCTTGCTGGCTACAGTAGCTTACGACTTTGGAGGTAAGAGGAAGCCGGTATATGCCCTGGAAGGTAGTATTGCAGTGGCGGGAAGCGCTGTAAAGTTTTTAATGCACAATCTGGGCTTCTTTGAGGCTTCACATAAGATCAGCGAGGTAGCATCCACCGTGGAGGACAACGGAGGTTGTGTATTTGTGACTGCTTTCAGTGGACTATTCGCTCCATACTGGATTGACGATGCCAAAGGAACCATATTCGGTATCACCCAGCACACAGAACGAGGACACATTGCAAGAGCAACGCTGGAAGCCACGTGCTTCCAAACGAAAGCGATTTTGGACGCCATGGAGAAAGACAGCGGCCATAAGCTTTCCGAGCTTGCCGTTGATGGAGGCATGAGTAATTCTGACCTCTGCATGCAGGTACCTTTCCTCTTTTCTTCTCGTTGACGCCCCTTAGTTGGCTGATTCCCGAGTATCCAAGACCCAAGCGGACATTATCGGTATCCCAGTAGACCGGCCATTTATGCGTGAAACCACAGCTCTAGGCGCCGCAATCGCCGCAGGGTTCGCCATCGACATCTGGAAAGAATTCGAAGAGCTAAAAGAGATCAATCGCGCGGATCGCATGATCTTCAAATCAGAGATATCGAAAGAGCAGAGCGAGAAGATGTACAGGCGGTGGACAAAAGCCGTGGAGATGTCGAAGGGTTGGCTTGATGCTAGTGAAGATAGCGGTGATCATGAATAGGTTGAGGCATTGTAATTGTACCCTCACCGGTTAATCCTTGGGATAATCCAGGAGCCATTTGCTTGCATAGTATTGAATTGATGACACCCGTTGGAACCCTTCTGGAACTGTAGCTGCCTTTTGTTCAAGTCTGCTACGTTCCGGCAGTGTTGACAGTGTACTGTTGTTGCTGCGTTCCGCGTTGGTTTTACTTCGTTCAGTACGGAGAAGAGACTGGCGACTGATCGCGCACTCGAGACATGTGCCATGGTCAGGACAGACATACGATGGGAACACTTACCTAGTCGAGGGTTGCGAGCTCTATCATAGGGTCGGACGCGATGGTGTATCGCTGGAGGCAGCACAGTGGCAGCCGTATGTGTCCCGAGTCCTCGAGAATACAGGCCGGACGGGAGGATGACCTAAGACAACAGGAAGCTGTAAGGACGGTCTGCGAATCCGAGGTGGGAAGCGTGGCAAAATACCTTTATGGGAGGGGAGTGGTTGGGTCAGGTATCCTCTGTGCCTCTGTCTGTGCGTTGCAGGTTTCTCGACAGGAGCCAGAGCCCAAATTCCGGCTGTGGCTGCCATTTACAAGAATAGCTCTCGGCATCCTCTTATCGTCGATCGGCTTTCAAGCCTAAACACGGGAACGTCTAGTTTCAGAGAGGTGCACTCGGGAAAAGGCGAGCCTTCACGGTCCCAAGGATTCCTGTTGGGACTTTAGCCTGCGGGTTCTTAACCTTTCCCATGCAGTCGCGTTTTCCCTTGCCAACCAAGCGTCCCATTTCTCGACAGTCGGCTCAGCCACAAGTCTGGATCTTCGTCGATCCACAGTAATCATCCCGCCGACGGGTGGCTTCAGGGGGCGAGCAGCATATTAGGGGTGGTGGCGCCGGTAGGGGCACGAAAGTGAAAATTTCGTCTTTAACGTCACGGCTAATGCTCACCTGCCTTCGTCGTCACTCAAAATTTGCAGGCGTACTCAGTGCCTTCGATGAGGCTTAATTGCCAAAATTCCTTACAATGACGGTCCATGGAGGTTTCAGTATTCGGTCATTTGTTACGGCCGCTCCACAACTCTGTTTTCGAAACCCTCCGGTTCTCCGACGAGTCTTATTAAATCCCGGTCCGGCCCGTGTTGATAGCCAGTATAAGAGAAACCAAGCCGTCTCAGGCTTTCCAACGCCGTTCATGACAGGTGATGAAAGCTGTGGTCAACGCCTCTACCATTCGATAAACGTCCTTACGCTCGTGTCTGGCTGGCTTACACGAGACTCAGCCGCACCAACTTAGAGGATGTGCGACTACACCCAGGTGGAATACAAATGTGGTCATGTCCGGTACATAGTTAAGGCCTGGTGTGAGAGGTATCAGCAAACGCAACAACGATGCCCTCCTAATGTTGTGGCTGTGTAAGACGTTCCGCCTATCTCAATGCCTGGGAAAACACTGCTGATTATCGCCGCGCAGTGAGTACAGGCTAGACGAGAAGTGTGGTCAGTCCATTGCTGTCTCCACTGTTCGAAGATCTATACTCAAGATGATACAGGAGACTGCAGAGCAAACACGTCTTCTTCCTGATATATAAGAGCTGGCAGAAGCGTGCATGGACCAGCTTGGAGTTTCAAGGCGTTCCTCACGGCATTGTTGGAATTTTGGTTTCGGTCGGCGAACGGTATATCAAGCATGTCTATCGTTCAGGATCGTCGACAAATCTTACTAAGGTACACCAAGAAGCGGCCATTGGCAACCGGCGATCTACGTTTATCAACACTACGATGTAGCTATATCTAAAGCGAAATGATCATGGTTCACAGCTCTCTGTACGGGCTTATCCGGTATTCTTCGCTCTTTTGCAGACAACACTTCCCGTCGGCTCCGGCCCACTGCACTTAGTACGCTCACCGCTTACCCAATCTACCAAATCCAGCACTTTCTTCAGTGTACATAAGGGCACCAAGGAGAGTCACTGATCTTCACCACGACTACCGCGATCTACTTACCATGGCATCCTCAGAAATCTGGAGGACCGGCGGTACTTTGCAAGTCGGGCTACTTCTTTATCTAGCTTGACGGCCCCGATCACGCATATTCCCCAAATATCAATCGACGTGCGTTTAGCTTACATCCAGCGAAATACATGGCAAACCTCTTGATCTAGATACAGCTTCCAAAAACGCGCTACATCCTCGTGACTATCACCAGCGATCTCTTCTCCCATGCATCGCCCGGAAAGTCTCCACGGCAAACCCATCACGCTACCACCCTCCCTAGACTCTCTGTGGGGCCCCTTCTCTCCATCCCTCCTGCGGCCAACGTCACACTCACCAAACTTTCCTCACCACCGCGACTTCCACCTCCACTCTCATCGACCCCGAAACCTAGCCCAAAGGAGAACGGCCCCCCGGATCCCGCAGACCCAAAAGATGACGCAACCACATCAAGCAAACACGCGAACAAGCCAGTATATCTCCCCTCGCCCCCCCTCCCACACACAGCCGAAGCGACGGCGCCGCCTGACGACCCTCCACCGAAGCGTCCTCCTTGCCGTCCGCCACGATCATCAAAGGACACCCTTTCGGATTCTCTCCCCTTGAGCCGTGAGGCGACGGAGCCTCTCCCCTCCGTCCACCGATCCGCTCACCACCCCTCCATCCCCTTCGGAACCGACAAGTCTACCCTCCGTCTGAGCTGCGCTGCGCTGCGCCGCGCCGTCCCATCCCCTCCCTCGCCAACCCACTAACGTAACGGACGCATGGCCATATCTTCATCCCTCCCCCTTCCCCCGCGCTTCACCGTCCAATCACAGCACCCACGACCCACCCACGACCCACCCTCAGGCCAGCCAGCCAGCCAGAGCACACGTCGCTCCTAGGCGTCGAATCAGACGTACTCGTTCGTACATATGCTTGCTGCCGGCAGGAGGCTGCGCGTGGGAGGTCGGTTCGGAGTGCCGCATATATCTACGACGGACATGAGTGTCAGGGGGGGCTTTATGCTTGGGTGTGTGGATGGATGTTTGGGGGATTTTATGCTTGGGGTCGGTCGACGTTGGGGGGATTTGTTGGAATGGATTCCATGAGTGGGGTGTTTTGCGTGGGTGGTTGAGTGGGTAAGAAGAAGACGAGAGATGATGGGGGTATCATGGCCGTTGATGGTTCTTGGGGTTAGTCGGGATCGGCTTTCGTCAAATGTCACGATAAATAGATGATGGCTTCATGCCCGAGTTTCGATCCGTTCGATGCAAGCATCACTATACCACTATACCCCGTACTCTACATAGGGCCAAGACGGCCGATCCCGTTCCCCAATACGTACTTCGACAACAACAACTGTAGAACCTCTCTTTTCAAGCTTCGCCCGCTCGCACCCACTGTTTCGTTTCATTGTAGTTCACGAAAAGTCCAGGTTTAGGAAAAGACACTCTCATGCCTGACGATGAGGTAGATCAAGATCTGTTTTGGAGGGCTACATTGTCGTCAATCCAAGCTTGAGCCCTAAGTTTTCTTTTGTGGTTGTCTACGAACCGAATGCGAACAGGCGATGCAGCCGATACCGAATGCTCCTAGTACAAATGAAAGATCCCCGTGGGAAGTGACGCTACAGCTGGTGAACGGACGCCAGAGTCGCTAATCCAACGGAGGACAACCGATGCAAAGAAGCAGAGGATAAATTAGAAAAAGCCACGTTATAACTTCGCCCCGCCATCACCTCCAGGCTGTGGTGGATTGCCTCTCCCGCCACTTGGGCCAGGTCCCGGAGTACCGCCGGAAGGTCCGCCCAAGGCGGGCGGTAATATGAGCTCAGGGAGTTTGATGGGAACGTTCGGCAGTGTGGGAAGCTTCTGCAACTTCTCGCCCCTCAGCACCCTCTCCATCTCGTCTTTGTTCAAAACCTCGAACTCCACCAACGCATTGGCGAGTATGTCTAGCTCTTTCCGCTTCTCAGTCAGGAGTTTGGTCGCTCTTTCGCGACCTTCTTCGATTAATCTTCGGACTTCGCGCTCGATATGCTGCTTCGTCTCGGACGATAGGTGGCTGTAGTCGGAATTGAGGTCCACGTTGCCAAGTTCATCAGACATACCCATCTGCGTAACCATGGCAAAGGCCATCGAAGTTGCTTGTTGAATATCCTATAGCACCAGTTAGCCAGGTCGAGGAACATCATACACAAGAACGTACCGATGCAGGACCAGTAGTGACGTTGTCAGGTCCATAGACCAGCTCCTCAGCAACCTTGCCACCCATGCAGACATCAATTCGAGCTAGGCATTCCTTCTTCGTCATGGATACCTTATCCATCTCGGGCATCTGGTAGGTGATACCTAAAGCCACCCCTCGTGGCATAATAGTGGCCTTGTAGAGTGGATCTGCACCGTTAGTGTACAGAGCGACCAGAGCGTGCCCTCCCTCGTGGTAAGCAGTCATGACCTTGTCCTTCTGTTGGATAACGGCACTGCGTCTCTCGGCGCCCATAAGGATCTTGTCTTTGGCCCACTCAAAGTCCAGCATGCCCACTTTCTTCATTTGGTTCCTGCTAGCACGTACAGCTGCTTGGTTTACGAGGTTTTCAAGCTCAGCTCCAGAGAAACCTGGCGTTCCTCTTGCAAGTACCGACTCATCGACATCAGTACCTACTTGAACGTTCTTCATGTGATGTTTCAAAATCTCCATACGCCCCCGAACGTCCGGCAGTGGCACAACCACATTACGATCGAATCGACCAGGTCTTGTGAGAGCTTTATCAAGGAGTTGAGGAAAGTTGGTAGCACCAAGAATGATGACACCACTCTGTTGCGAGAATCCGTCGAGCTCCGTCAAAAGCTGATTGAGCGTTTGCTTGACGTAAGCTGCGTCTCGTTCGTTGCGCTTCCCTCCTATAGCATCTAATTCATCGATGAAGATGATTGCTGGTGCTTTTGCTCGAGCCGCGTTGAAGAGCTCCCGTACCCGCTTAGCACCAACTCCAACGTAGACCTCGTCAAACTCTGATCCGGACATGAAGAAGAAAGGTACGCCAGCCTCTCCGGCAACAGCGCGAGCGAGTAAAGTCTTGCCAGTACCAGGAGGGCCTACCAGAAGTACGCCCTTGGGAAGCTTACCTCCCAAGGTAGAGAACTTTTCCGGTGACTTCAAAAATTCAACAAGCTCTTCCAGCTCCTCCTTAGCCTCGTCGCACCCATGGACATCGCTGAAACGAGCGGTCTGATGCTGAGGCTGAGCTTCACTGTTTTGTGCGCCGCCAACCTTTTTGAGGATCCCCGTAGTCTCGACCGCAACAGTTATGAGGACTAGCGAAAAGTACGTAACCAGCCCAAAATAGAGAAGGAATTTCGCCCATTTGAAGATTGTGCCGCCGATGGATTCCTCGACGACGACATACAGTGGGCTCTCCTTCGCGCCAGTGCCAGTAGACCCAGACTTACCCCGAGCCATGGCGATGTTACCACCTCGAGACTGCGCAGCAACGGCTTGACCGATGGCTTGAAGTTGTTCGTCGTTCAACGCGCCAGTGTGCCCAAGCGTCTGAGGGTTTGTACCGGCCGCTACAGCTCCCTCCGTCTGACCAAGTCTCTCCAGTGCACGAAGATAAGTGGCTTCGCATGCCGCATTGCTGGCGAACCTGCCGGTCTGGTAGCGCTCAACGACGATAGCCGGCATATTTGCACGTAGGAGAGCAGAGTAGAATGCGTTCTGCGCCGTTGCACTTGTTGGATTGTTGTTGGCCGTCTGCTCCATATGAGCGAGGAGGTTCTGGGACGAGCTTCCTCCAAACAGGTTTCTCCGTTGTGAGGTTGTCGGATTGTTGTACTGCCGTATAGGATATAGTCGTGCAAACCCATATAGTCGGACAGTAGAGTATTGTCGAGTCATCCGAGTCGCTATCGCCGGCTGTCCAGCGAGAGGACTGGCAGACCGGAGTACATTTCGATTTGCTGCATCCGTTAGGGATTTCAAACATCAAGTGGACAGAGCAAGCCATACCAGAAGTGAATAGGCCTTGAGAGCCACGTTGGCTCTCAAGTACAGCCTTGGTAGGTTTGAATCTCAAGGCTACCAAAGGTATAGTGCCCAGACATTCTGGCAAGGCTTGGGTACACTGTGGCCATAATTGTGAGCGGCCGCCTTCCAGTAAGGAGTACTGTTCACTGCTCACCACTGGGTGTTCTCCTTCAGGCAGCCCCTGGGTAGCACTTGCGTCGTGATTCTTCGATCGAGAGTTCTGGGGTTGCGCGGAGGGTTGATGGTGGCGTAGCGTCCGCCATGGTGAAGAAAGAGCAGACGACATCGATGGCCATAACTCTATACTCGCAGATGTAATATTCTGCATCAGCCAGAGTTAGCGATCTGTCTATACGGAAGAATCCCCTTGTGGCGATGATCATACCGAAAGACTAAGTGGAGCCTGGAGAGCCATGATTCGACTCGAAAGCGGCACTCGGCCGCACCCGGGAAGAAACGACCGTCAAAGACAAAGCAGCGTTAATTACAAAGTAAATGAAGACCTTATGTTTGACACGGAGATAAAGTGCGGTGAACGGTTTGCGGCAAGAAGAGAATTATTGTCGGTGATCGGTTGAGGGCTTGGAGATGTATCATGGTGATTTGACACCATACTGTATTCGGCTGCGCTAATGATACGCCACGAGCCTCAGCGGTCTTGCTATCACATAAACACCGTTACACCACCAGGGACGGATATGATGGTGGTGTGTTCGCTTCGAACATGTCACGTTGAGTACCTATTCCCTAATAACATCTTTAATCTTCGAGAAACTGCCGATGAAAGTCCGCGCGTTATCTAGAACCGTTGAGTCGCCTGATAGCCTTCATAGAGGTATAAGACCTTTGGCGGTTACCTTAGGACATCATATGTTACAGTCTGGCTTGGAATATGTTTCAAGGCCTCATTATTTCCCAAGTACGAGAACCGGTAAGAATTTCGCTACGCAATGCGCTTCCGTTCCCCGACAGTCATACTGCTTTGACAGCTTCGAGGGCTAGCTCACTGATATTGATGGAGAGATGATCTAGGTCTGAGGTAAATTCTTACGGGTCATAACAGTTATACTACCGACATTGAAAACGAGTCCTTTCGCCAAGCGTCTTATAAGCAACCAGATCGCAGAGTTTGCGAGCAAAATTTCAGCCATACCGCTAACGCTGATGATGGTCGAGTGTATCCCCCGCCAGCATACCCAAACCCAAACCCCATGAGATAATTGCGGAAGACGTAGGATCGGTAAGGAATAAGTAACTCGAATAACCTTTATGTGCAAACCAATGAGACATCGGCAACTTGTGACCGCCAGGATCGTCGAGATCGTAATAAACGGGCAACTACATCAAGAGGGGAAAGAGATGACCTGCACTCAACAAACGCGGGATTCGCAAAAGTTGTGCAGGAATCGCTTTTAGAAAGACCTATCGTGGAATGGACAAAAGTGGTCTTCGCCGCTTTCTGTGATTAATTGAACACGGACTATCTGAGCGCAAGGGGAAAGGGACGGATGAGTATGAAAAGCGTTTGTGATACTGAACATAGATTGCATAAGATTATCTTGAAGCATGAGATGGGACATATACAAGGGCTCAGAAATTCGAAAGTCTTGCACTGGGCAACAGCATCCCATTATCTTCTTGTTTGATCCACCAGTCTTGCAAACCATTGCCAGGCGTATATAACCGGGGCTGATTGATTGGCTCAGGTGCTGAGACCATGACCGGCGGCAGATATGCCATTGTATCGTACCATACCTGCGGCGGGGCCTGCTGCTGCTCCTGCTGCTGCGGCCGAGGTATTGTATGATATTGCTGCTGAGACGGCATCGATGGATGTGCCATAGCCTGTCCATGTGGAGCCTGTTGTCCTACACTCACGGGTTGATATTGAGGATATTGAAGCGCGGCATGGTGATTCATGGGCGACGGTTGCAGCTGATATTGCTGAATTGGCAGTCCTTGGACCTGTGAATAATACAGATCATGCGAAACGGCGCTTTCTGGCCGGGAAGAGCAAGAAGACATGCTGTCTGGACTGCTCTGTATGGTCTGTGCGGCTGTAAGAATACGCTGGGAAGTTGGCGTTGTCGACGCCTCAAGCCTGTGACCAGCTGACGGGTAGTGGTGCACCAAGGGAGTCGGACCATAACTCTGCGTTATAGTCCTGGGTATCGATGCGACCGGTGATAGGACTGTGTCGCATTGCTGAGCGGCATAGACGGCGCCTTGAGATATCGGTAGCGGATGTGTAACGGTACCATGGCTGGTGTCATCAACATGCATCACGGGGTTTGTAGGAAAGCTGAAGGTATCTGATATGCTCGGCCGATTTGTAGTTGAGTGGGACACCTGAGAGCTGAACGGAGTCATGCGCTCTGCTTTAGAGTCCATCACTGACTGTGACCTATGAATGGAATAGCCGGCCTGGCCATTGGTTTGTGAGCCCGATCGACTTTGAGGTGGCCAGCGAGCTTGTGGCGTCTCTTGTGGCTCCGTAACCGGCGAGTCCTCGCTGTCTGATTCTGAGCTATCGTCGTCGGAATACTGGTTGTCGGCGCTCATGCGATGAGCACGTCGTGCATGCTTTGTCAACGTGGTTTTCCGGCAGAAGCTTCTAAATATCGGTCACTGTTATTGCGTCTCGAAGGAGGGATCATACCTCTTATCACACTTATCGACGGAACATTTATATGGCCGTTTCCCGGTATGTATACGTCTATGCCTAGCAAGGCTTGATGACTGGGTGAATGAGGAGGTCAGCAATGATGATAACTCTGTCTTAAAGGATACTAACATCTGAAAAGGACTTTCCACAGTTGGGTTGTTCGCAGTGGTGGGGCTTCTCGCCAGTATGGGTGCGGATGTGCACCGTCAACGCGCTCCGTTGAATGAAGCTTTTTCCGCACCCTTGCTGATTGCATGCATAAGGTCTTTCGTTCGTGTGTATGCGATGATGTCTCTGAAGGTCTGATTTGCGATTGAAGCTCTGTAAGGACGTCAATCAAACGGTTCATTAGCTTCCGTGCATGGAATCCCAAGTGCTTGTGAACGATAGGGTTTCAGGGCGCTTACCTTCTGACATCCTGACCACGGACAAGAGAAGGGCCGAGCAGCCTGGCCATTGATGGACTGCTCACGATCGTCTATTAGCTCGAGGATGTCCATTGTAGTAGCCGTTGTGGTCTGGATACTTGTGCGCGAACTTGGGCGCTGGTGGCCTCGAAGTTGGCGAGGTCGTACAAATCGGCAAGGCTGGACTCGTGCAAATTGCTTCGACGATGGGTGCAGAAGATGATGGTTTGCTGCAGCGGACAAGCACCGATTAGGGAAAGACTGACTTCGCAGTGGTGTATCGAAGTCGCTTGGTACCTGGATACGTGCTCTGGAGGGCCGTTCACGGGACACAGCGGTCGAGTTCTGATGTGCAATGATGGGTGGACAGTGTATGGCAACGCAGTCCTAGGGTGTGGTTGTACGGAGAGGTCTTTGCTGACAGATCAATGTGTGCGTTTGGACTGAGGTCTTCCCACCGCAGAGACCGGACGTGGTTGTTTCGAGAGGAAATGCAGCACGGTCTATCTACGCCCAATCCGATGATAGCGATGGTTGATCCGAAAGCTGTTCCTGTAGCTCGAGCCCGTATACGTGCGCGAGCAACGCAAGCACGTTCTTTAAAGTCTGCAGCAGCGTTCTCAAATGGTCCGTATGCGTCAGGGGAGGTCGAGGAAGGTGGTTGTAGCAGTCTAGAACGGACTGCTGTAGAAAGGTTGGACGCGGTATTTGCAAGAGATTTACTTCAGGGCCGAACCGCAACGGCTGGTGAGTTGTAAAGTTTACACGTACTGACGTGGGTTTGCGGGTCGAAGAGGGCTCCGCTCTGCTCTCTATATGTCGGTAACTAATATTTGATACCGTTTAGTTCTAGAGTCAAAAGACGTTGTCGTCGTACGAAGGTCGCGTAAGATGGTATCCAAGCACTACTTACCTTACTTGTAAGAAGTCACGGTACAAAGTACAAAGTTTGGGTGCGAGCATTCGATCAGGACGCCAGCGGGGAATAGCTAAGCCTCTTCGGCCCTACCACTTGATACCATCGCCGATGATACTTATGTTATTTCACATGGGCAGATATGGGTAAATCCTTGCTTGGCCAGGGTCTAGCCATGCGCACACTTTCGGTGCATGTGCGAGTTCATTCAAAGTACTTGGGTAGAATCGTAGTCGATCGGAATTTCCAACTTCGCTGCGTCAACATGAATCATAGATAACATTTCTTGATGTTTGATGGTTTCCAAGCAAGAATGAGGTACGGGTATGATTCATATACATAAGTACCTGTTGCTAAGAGGCCGGAGCTTTCCGAAGCATCACTACCTTAGTGATGATCCACGAGTACTTGCTTATCTATCTCATGACGCTTGTTCCTAGCCTAAAGTAAGGATCCAGCAATCGTTCAATAACCGACGTCTTCGTGGCGAGTGATTCGTGCCGGACCGAGGGCTTAGGTGCAGTAGACCTTTCAGCTAGACCGTGTCCGTGGAGGCTTGCTTGCATGTGATCCCTGATCCAGGCCGTCCTTCTCCCCTTAATCAGCAAGGATGCAGCTCTATGAGTAAGCTTGTGACGGACCATTCTACGGTGCGTTGGGGTTCCTTCGCAGGAATTAAAGGACGGCATTATTATCAGGTTCATCAAAGGCTTCTCGTCACTTCTACTTGTAAATTCCCCGCACGTACAATCGCATGTTCGGCCAAGAACTACGCCACATACCCAAGCATCTCCAAATCCCAATGTCCTCAGGCACTTCCTCGGAGTGGGATGATCCCAGTCAATTTTAGCGTACGGCAGGACGTGCGTGATTTTTCCATGAACTGGGTACATGTACTCGTACGAGTAGGCAAGCTGCCTTTCTGCGGCGGATGAGAATCAGAGGTGCTCATATCAGCGGATTCTGTGCGGTCTCCATGAACAGATTCGGGAGTGAACGTAGGAGACAGAAGAGACTGAACCGATTTGCTGAGCCGGATCGGAACCAACTTGATGCCCCCAGACTACTGCATTGTACTCGTACGATCCCTCATACTGCGGGAGCGGCCCAGCCAAATTAGACGAGTGCCGGATCGACGAGTGCTTGAATGCGAGCTTATAGGTCGGTGAATAATGACATTAAATTAACATTCTATCAATTCTACAATATAAGTGACTTATTTCAGTTAGAAATTAAGGTGACTGACTGTCATTATTATGATAGAGACTGAGATTAAGATTTTGCATATGTATCTTATGTGTTCGGTAAACTATGTTAGTACTAACAGTTCGGTGTAGCTTGGATTTGTCCACCGAGCTTAGCGAATTGTCTACTGAATTACGGACCGCTTGAATGCGGCACACAAAGTAAGCGAGGCCGTTCCAGGGTCCCTCGTGGCCGACAAGCATCATTTTGTTCGATACATGAGGTGACCAACGCTTGACCTCGTTCCGTGAATTTGTCCGTGGAAAATTCGAGTGATGATCGTACAAGTACTTGAAAAATTAGAAGAGTTTTGGAAGTTAGGTAGGAATAATGAAGGGTCAAGTTAGAGGGAAGCCGAATCTTGGCTCAAAGGTCGGCCCATCAGGAGACCTTACAGGTCGGTTGGTCTCACTGGAACCTCCGTTGCTCTTACGCTAGTGTAATACATTACAAATACATTACACGTATCTTAGGATTTCAAATTCAATGTATTACTAATGCATTACTAATGTATTATATATACACCTTATATATTGCTTTCCTAACCTTAACCTTTAATATATTTTTTAATGTATTAAGAATAGATTACAAATGTATTATGTATTATATTTTATAATACATACCTCAGTTGGTCTTTTGGATTGATTTTTGGATGTTCCGTTGGTCTTCCGAGAAACCTTGTCAAGACCAACGGAGGTTTCCGGCCTGCGTCCTGGCGAACAAATGCGAGTAAGTATGACGGACAGTGGAGTATGGGACAGCCCGGTCCTGTTAAGGCAGCCCGCTATGACGACGTGGACCATCATCAAGATGGTGATTGCCTCTAAACCTACAATGTCCGTCTCAACGTGAAAACCGAAGCTCCGGGACAAGCTACGGGGAGATGCAGCTGCATAGCAAACGCAAGAGCATCTGGAGTAATACTGATCTCGAACTTATCTATGCCGCTTGAAAATGGACAGACTTGCTCGACCAGAAGACTAGAAGCTGGCGCTGAATATAAGACAATAGATTTTCAAGTACGCAACTTGCCGCAGAGCTACTGAAGGTCAACAGCTGGATGGTTGCCTTCAACACTTGTGGAATTCGAAAGACGTCCTCGCTATAAATCATTCAGAACCTTCTGCTCGGATGTCGCAAGGGCCACCAGATGAAGACTTGGTCAGAACTTGCAGCCTAGTAATAATAATTGAGGGACTGCGGTTAGGTCAGTCACGTCCTGGCTACTATCAATGCACATCATAGCAACAGCACGGGCAGTGTCAAGAGGTGGGCGCAGGCCTGTCTGTCTGCATTTTAAGTGTCTGAGAGTGGTTGGTCCGAATCCTGTTTTACAGACTGCGGTTGAAATATATTGCAAGTTAACTCAACAGACGAGCAGTTCAAGCGTGTCTGAGCCGCAGCTACCTTTAGAACAGCCATCTGAATGGTTGTTGAGGATTATGAAGCATTTTTACCGCACGTTGGCCGGGGCTCCTTGATAAGAACAGCATTCGAGGGTCATTTATGCAGTCATCGCTCAGACAAGATAAGTGTAGAATAGAATGGATGGATGGATATACAAGAGGGTAGCATGAGCGAATCGGCCACGCCGAGGTCGAATACTGGGGTGCAATTGCTGGTTTCCCATACAAAGAGTGACCAGGGGGTGGTCGACCCGCTCATGCTACCCTCTTGTATAGGTATTTCTATGATACCAGCGACAAAGCTTCTTCTTGTTATGTTCTCAGAATCAGCCAGGTAAAAGTGTTAGAGAGACTGTTCTGTTCTTACACCTTGTTGGGGATGGTGTGAAATTTATGTGGATGAACAGCCGCAAGAGCTGTGCTTATCACGATTCTTATTTATGAATCAGCACAGTTCTTACGGCTGTTCTTAATATTTCTCGCTTCCATGCCTTGATCAGGTATCACTTCACGCTACATGTATTTTACAGAGCCAAGGACAAGCTACACTTAATCAGTCACAAGAACAAAACGATTGCTGCGAACCATGGCTAAATCCCTCTGTTATTGACATTGTATTGCTGCTAACTGATGAATCCCACATCAGGTCTGATGAAAAAAGTCACTTATGACGCAGATTCTACTTCTTTTTCTGGTAGAAGTGCATGCTTAATTTTCCATGCGCCCAAGACTCGCTGAAACAACAAAAGGTTGATAAATTACAGCTGAGATGCATTCCCGAAGCCAGTCGAGGGGATAGACTGTAACCCTAACACGCTAACTTGGATGACAGAGTCCACGTTATGGTTCCCCCACACTCATATCTCATCATTTCTTTGAGACAGGGTCAAGGTTTACAGCTGGAAGTGAGTCTCGACCATGGTCCCTGAGACTGCGCACCGCCTCGTGTCTAACGTTTCGCGGCCATAATCAATTGTCCGAAACCGAAACGTCTGCGGCTTATGTCCAAATAAGGACTGCGTGCTTTTTCTGTGACGTGTAGGTGGTACTGCCCAATCCCTATAGACAGCCTTATCTGTGTTGCGTGAGACTGCAAGTCCGTCTTTGGAAGTTGGTCGGCACGGACATTAGGCGTACCGTGATTCAATGCAAAGTTGGCATTGATTTACATCATCTGTTGGTATTGTGCCAATCGGCGAATTGTAAGCTGTATATGCAGACCCCAATGTCTGCCATTTCCGAGGTGTCCGATCTGCCCTTGTCGGCATATCGAATTGTGTAGACGATGCTTGAGCCTCGGCTTTGTTGGCCGGTTCTACGATTACTGTGCAAAAGCCCAATTGCAGTTTAAAAGTCGCGATCCCGCTGCGGAGAGCGGAAGCCGTCTGCCTGTTGTCTCTAAAAGCCTCAATGAATCATTCTCGGTAGCATTTTGAAGAGCTGGGGTGGTCGCTGACTGTCGATTCGATCGGGCTGAAACCCTGTAGCAAAAGTAGCATTGCACGAAAAATCCCAAGGCCATGTCACGGACGCCCAAGAGATGGACGGAGGAGGAGGACTTGATTCTTCGGCAAGAGGCCATCCAACAATGTACAAGCAATTCCATTGCATCCCCCGATCTATTCACTTCTTGTGGTTTGGGTATTCGCTAATCTTTTCTCTGGGCATCAGTGGACGAGGGTAGAATTAAGGATTGGCATCGAATTGCCAACAAGCTGCCCGGACGAAACAACAAGGATTGTCGAAAGAGATGGTGTAACAAGGTTACCGGCGGCTTGAAGAAAGGGCCGTGGGAAGAAGATGAGGACAGCAGGTTGAAGAACGGCGTTCGGGAATTCGGCTACCGGTTCGTGCTTCATCGTCAGCGTGGCTCAGGACAATTGTCGGAAGCTAACAGTTTCTCAGTTGGGCCGTCGTCGCCCACGGAGTCGGAACCCGAAGTGCAGATCGTAGGTATCCAACATCTCCCAATGATGTGATGGTAACTTTGGATCGTTTATGTGTTACCCTAGTCACTGACCATCTGCTAATCAGAGTGCGCCAAAAGATGGTGCCATTCCCTGAATCCTGCTCTGGATCATAGTGACTGGACAAATGAAGAGGTCAGTCCACCAGATGAATCTCTTCTTGATGTCTGAGATATATCGATGTCCACCGATGCAATCGCGCCGTTTGACCGAGAGCTGACATCGCCGACATGACGAATAGGATCAGAACCTGTTGAAAGCTGTGGAAATCCACGGTCATGGCTGGAAAGACATACAAACAATTCACTACCCTGGACGCTCAGCAAACTGTGTAAAAAACAGGTGGGTATTCTGTACCAATTGTTCGGGGATGACAACAAAGAGTAAATCTGTTTCAGATACACGAACTTGACACGAAAGCCGGAGGTTCAGAAACCTCAAGATTCTCCATTTTCTCAGTCGCCGAATAGAAGTACGCCCGCTTCGTTCGAAGGGGAAGAGTTCCTACAGACGTGGATGTTCGAAGAAAGCGAGATGACCGGACTAGACTTCAGCAGCACTAGTTCGACTGCCATGGAAACATCCGAGAGAGCTTTACAACCACAACCACAACGGATCGACGAAGATCTGCGCCCAAATACACAATCTGTGTACTCGCAAAGTGACTTTGACTTGTCATCCTTTCCCAAGGTCGACGTTAGACAGGCGACAAGTAACCAGGATAGCACTTCCGTGGATGCTTCTTTCGACTTCACCGGAACCTGGCCGGCAGATTCTCCGGTCGATCGTCGTAGCCTACAGGTAGGATTCTTTCCCAACGATGCACCGGCCGGCGTTGGATCGTTGTTTCCAGCTTCTCCCGGTCCTCCAACCTTGAGTTTGACCTCGACCCGCACAAGATCCGAAGTCGACAGGCAGGAATCGAGTGTCCAAGTTCTCTCTGCAAAGCCTTCTGCTGTCAACGATCCCAAAGCGCAGGAGCCGAGTACAAAGGGCGACTCGACGGATGTGAACAACGAATCCTCAAAACTAATCCTCACCATTGAGGATCCCGCGGCCGACACGATGATTGACATCATGGGGATCTTGGCAAAGTCGAAAACAAAGATGAAACTGGAGATGACTTGACGCATGTTTATCCTTACAAGTATGTCTGGCGCATCTGAACAGGGTACTTCAAACAGCGGAACCACCAGCATTTTTCCAGTAATGGGGAATGTCTGGAGCAATAGACTATTTTATCTATAGAGTTCAATAATGAGGGGAGCCAATTTACTTGTGTAGCAACAGTTTCGGTCCGCAGCGATCTCTGGTGAGATTGCGATAACTCTCTTGATGATATCGTGTGGACTTGTACGACCAAGAAGAAGGCCGTAGGGAGACACTTTGATTGCTACGGATTGAACAGTGCTTTAACTGTGTCATTGAACGATCAAAGCTTGGGGGAAAAGAGGATAACTGCTAGGATGACCGTCGAGCCAGGCTGACCCGGCCCGATTTGGCCCGAGGGAGGGGTCAAGAATTCGTGGCCACGCGAAACAGAAATGTCATATCTACTCAAATTTCACAGAGATGTTGTATATTACTTGTTCAACCATGCTACTAAGTTTTGACAGTTAATCTTGAGTGTGTGAAGGCTACGTGCAAAGAGATTGTGAAGATGTCACAGGTGTTTATGGTGAAAGATATATTTCGCGTGACCATGAATTCTTGACCCCTCCTTCAGCTCAAGAAAGATATTACAGACTATATGAGAATTGACTGCCCATAACTAGGTAAATTCAAAGCGATACAACTTTTTCGTTTCGTAACGGAATCTTATAATTTTTGGTTCATTTGAAAGGTCTCACTATTCCCTACAGAGAATGAGTTAGAATTTCAAGGTTCTTTAAGACATCAAGTGAGTTTCTGTTACTCAGTCTCTATTATTTTTATGTTTCCTAAGTACACTTTAATGTAACAAAGAATGCGTACTGTTGAGCGAGAAGCCTTCTTCTTGTTTAAAAGCTGGTGGCTTCGGCGGAGCTAACCAGACAACACTGGTCCACGCCCGAGTGGCCGCAGATCCTCTAGAGATAAACGTGAGGCCTGCAACATACTCCGTAGCTCTGCCCGACAGCGATATCGATGAAAGTCTTCTCTATCGTACATGTACCAATGCTCCCAGGAGCTTATGCCCTCTGCCATCGTCACACGCTCAACCCGCCTCAGGCGCCGCGCCGAACAATTTCTCTCGGTTCATGAACACCGCCAGCACCAGCTCCAAGGCACCGGCCGAGAGCGGGAGCACCCAGGTATTGCGCATCGCCTGGGAAATGGCAGCGGTGACCGCACCCGGAGATAGTCCCTGTAGTCCCTGGCCTTCACCCGAAAGCGTCGCCAGGATCGTCGATCTTGTCAGCTGAGGCGCCAGCCCCTGCAAGTCATCCAAGGCCCTGTTCAGGAAAACGCTGTCGGCAATTGCCAAGGCGAATGCGGGAGCGGCCAGCTGTGCACAGGTGCAGAATCCGATGGCGAGGGGGATTTCCTCCTTCTTCACCTTCGCCTGTGCCACCGAGAAAGGCATTTGGATGCCTGCTCCTGCTCCGATGCCGTACAGTATCGAGTAACCGTAAATGTTGGCATTCGAGGTGGTTTCGTTGACGGTGTACATCAAGGCGCTTCCCACAACCACAAAACCCCCGGCGAACATGAACCACGGCATGTAATATCCGAATTTGCCCAACAGTACACCGTTGAGCACACACATAACCGTCTCAAAGCAAATAAACGGAAGCAGGCTCACGCCAGCTCCCAAGGCGGACTTGCGACGTACCAATTGGAAGAATAGCGGAATGAAATAGATTGCCACGAATACTGCGGTAGCAGCAGCAGCTTCTTCCAAGTAGAGCGTTATCATAGTGCGAGAGTGGAGGAACTGCAGTGGAAAGAGTCGAGTTTCGGGGGTCGTTAGGACATTGAATGATTGTTGCAGGAAGAAAGTGATCAGTAGGACGCCAGCGACAACGAAGAGCGCAATAATACTCCCCGATGACCAGGAATAAATGATCCCCCCAAACGAAATGGCCATTAGGAGTGAGACGAAGAAGCCGGCCAAAAGGACCGTCCCTAAAATGTCGATTTGTGTGATACGATTCTTCCATGGTACTCCTGGACGCGGTTCTACTGAGGGTAGCAAGAAAATGTAGACTGGTGCGGCAGCACCCCCGACGCAGAGGTTGATGTAGAATGCCCAGCGCCAGCTTACACCGTCGGTGAAGGCACCTCCGATTATAGGACCTAAGACAGTGCCGACACCCCAAGTTATCCCGACCAAACTGAAGTAGGCGGGGCGTTCATGCTCGAGGGTTGTGACTGTGAGAAGGACCATGACGCCGGTGTACATCCCTGCACCTCCTAGGCCGCAGATGACGCGACCGACGATGAAGGCATTCATATTTGGTGCGGCGCCACAGACGGCGGAACCAACTTCGAACAGAGTCACGCAGGCCAGGTACAAGTGTTTAGCGTTGAATTGGGCGTACATCTGTCCCCTGACGTTTTGGTCAGCATGCCATTGAGGCAAGAAAAGCCCCATAGCTGTGGTCTGACATGTCACTCACCAAAAGAAGTTGATGCTCGCAGCACCAAGCATGAAAGAAACGGCAATCCAGGGCAGTCTGCTAATAGAGTCGAATTGCTGCACAATAGCTGGCTGTACATCAGCAGTGATAGTGTTATCCAAGGCGAATAGTAACGTTGATGACATGATAGCCACGACAACGAGGATCCAGAGGAAACCCGTCACCTTGCGTGGAGGCTCGGGGTTCTCGTCAGCTGACTGCGGTGCCTTTTTGGGTGGTGATGTAGTGCCATCATCCGTGGCTACAGTTTGATCAAGGGAATGAACCTTTTGGTCGACATCTGAATGTTGCTCGTGCACCATGTTGTGATGACACGTTCTGTTGAGACTCAAAGCTAATGGTAACAAGTGTGAGTAAAGGTTGCAAGGGTGACGGAGAAAAAGAAGACTGAGGAAAGAAGGTAATGGAGATAAGCGTAAGTGAATGGAGGAATGAAGGAGAAATCAAAGGTGAAGAACCACATGTTGAGGTGAAGTGAGGTTACGCAAGAGTTGTTTGCCCAGTCAACAATGACCGTCTTTGGCTTTATCTCCATGTAAAGTCCGTGTCTTAGTAATTCGTACCCTCCTCCTTTACAAATACTCCGGTCCCAGCAAATACTCCGGTCCCAGCAGTCTGACATCCGTGTATGTAAGCAATGTTCTCAACTTGCTGCATTATTGAACATTGATTGACATGTGTCGCAGGACAATCACATCAAGCACTCCGGTCCAACGCTTCGGTATTCCAGTGAGCCATGTGCACCTCCTATTGGCTCCCTCCTGTTCAACACACTTCGTGTTCAATTGATCCCGCGTATAAGGCAGCGCCCCCTGAGAAATACAGCAAGATGCAAAGCGACCAAAGCAACGACACAGCCGCATCAATATGCCGGAAGTTCAGCTTACTAAGGAATGGCTCGAGCTCGAGAAGAGCCTGGGGTATCGGCCATTGATTGGCGGTAGCGTCGAGAATATACGCAAGGGCAAAGGCGACCTGACAAAAATGCTGGCAGGCCAATGGCCGCCAGCTGACCCTGGATTGAAGACCCGTCCGTCATCTTCAACGTCCCTTGGGCACAAGACTGATTGCACGGGCAATTTTAGGCGACGAGTACATCTCGGACGCTGTCTGGGTGCGAGTTTACACACCCAAGGAGTCGGCCACCTCTAAGTTGCCGGTGGGCGTCTAGTAAGCATACGCATCGATGGTCTCATCATAATCGCGTCTGACATGCCTCAGTGCGCACGGAGGCGGCTACATCACGGGCGACGTTGAAGCAGAAGATAGTACGTATCCACCCAGCGCAAAAGCTGTCTGTCTTCAAGATCGGGACGCTGACTTGTGAACTCTCCGGGTACTTGCCACCATGTCGCCGCGCATACGCCATGTATCATCGTGTCGGTGGAATATCGCCTCGCACCCGAGCATCTGGTGCCGCAGCAACTGGAAGACTGTTTGGCTGCTTACCATTGGGTCAGAGCTTCCATGGCGCTGTGTGGCTAAATTGGTCACTACTGCTTACCGACGAAGCTTTAGGCCTGGGACAATGCCGAGAAGCTTGGCGGGAACCGTTCGAAGTATTTCTCAATCGGTGCCTCTGTTGGAGGCGGAGTGGCGCTTGGCGTGGCCCTGAAACTCATCGAAGTCGGCATGCGTTCGCACGTCTCCGGTGTTATCGCCTTGACACCGACCACCTGCCATCCAGACTATGTGCCCGAAGAGTTCAAGGAAAGCTTTGTAGCCTATGATGAAAATGCAGTGGGTGTACCGATGATTGATCGAGATTCTATGTACACCATGTACGGTGAGCCGTCGCATCTTTTCCATACTATGACGGTGTATAGTATACTGATGCGCCTTCGGAGCCCCACAGGATATGCGGGTGCCACGGAATTGAAGGACGATCCTTTCATCTTCCCCATTCTCCATACTCGGAAGGCTGAGCTCCCCGCTGTTTTCATTGTCACTGCCGGAGCCGATCCACTTCGTGACGACGGAACTATATTCCAGCAAGCTCTTGACAAGGCCGGGTGCGTTACCCCTTTTCCATCTCAAGACTAACAACGTACGCTTACGTCTGTCGCTCTTGTGTAGAGTCAAGAACAAGCGGGTAAACTATCCAGCCCTCCCGCATTACTTTTGGAACTTCCCGTCCATCAAGGCAGGTGATCGTTTCCGTGACGAAGCTGTTGAAGGGGTCAAGTTTATCCTCGACTTATAGTTCTTCAGAATGGGCAATGTGCGTGTGTAGTATAAAGATGATTACAACGTGCAATATGCAAGCTCAGCGGCCTTGTCTCGTGACAGCTTTATATCACTATGCTCTATTTGACTCTGCGTTGCTGCATCTCAGAGAATCAAGATAAAGTCTTGAATGAGCGCATGTTGACATTCTAGGACTTCCCTTGCAGCTTGGGGAGTGGGAGAGATTCTAATTCTCCCATGAGACGCAATGAACCGTCGGGTTTCGACTATACGCGGGATAGATGTGACCTGGAACCCATCAGTTCCGACCAGTCTGTGCGTGAATTGAAGCGCAGGCCATTTTCTCAGCGTTGACAACGTTGTATGTAATTTCATCCAGCCCAAGTACACTCATGTTCCATCATCATCACAATCCGTACAAGTCACAACATCTGCCCACCGGTCAAGATCAACTTGCCGTGTCCTCAGTATCTCAGTCATGGCAGGCACAGCATCGCTTCCGAGAGCAAGTCGAGCAGGGAGTTCCCGCCCCTCACACCGTCCACTTCCAGTCAAAGCCTCAACAATCACCTGTGCGCCTTTTGCCGGATCGCCAGGCTGCTTGCCCACAACGGCATCAAACACGGCCGTCCACTTGCTTGTAATCGGTATGAGGTCGTCGATCTGTCTGAACGCCGTCACACGGTGGCCGCCGGTCAAGAAAGCGGTGCGGAAGTACCCCGGCTCAATGGTGACGACGTCGATGCCCAGGTGCGCGACCTCATTCTTCAGCGCCTCGGTGAGAGCGGCGACGGCGTGTTTCGACGCGCAGTAGATGCCCGCGACTGGGTGGCCGCGCCAGCCGCCAAGAGAGCCCATGGTGGCTATTATCCCCGACTTGCGCGCTCGCATGTAGGGGAGGACGGCGCGGACGAGTTTCAAAAGACCGAAGACGTTAGTGTCGAATTGGGCTTGAATCTCCTCGGCGCTGGGGCGAAGAGAAGGGGTTAGCTAGCTGCGAATGGATACGGACGGGGTCGAGATGGGACAGAAGATGGAGACTCGGCGATCGAGAATGGGAGATTTTTCTCGACGTGGAGCCGATGCAGCATTTGCGCGCCGCCATGTAGGCTTGATTCGAGCTCGCACAACCAAGCAAGCAACTTTGATAACACAAGAGGGCCAGCCATCTTACCTGCACTCCTCGACAGCTCCAGTAAGAATATACCCCGCGCAATTCACCAGCACATCGATCCGCCCATATTCCCTGACAGCCGCCCCGACGCGTTCCCGGACCGTCTCGTCAGCCTGCCGAACGTCGAGAGCCAAAGACACGGCCCCGTGGCTCTTCAAATCCTCGATCTTCTCAACGTCCCGCGATGTGGCGATCACGCGGTCGCCGTGAGCTAGGGCCGCGCGCGCTATCGCGCGCCCGAAGCCGGAGGAGCAGCCCGTGATCAACCAAACCCGACCGCCGGTGGTGGTGGTAGCTGCGGCGGACATTCTTGGTTGATTTGTCAGTGATGTGATAGGATGGAGATCTTTTCTGACTATCTAACGTGATGAAAATTCTCAAGGCGGTCACAGCTGAGAAGTTTTTGAGAAGAGTAATGGTGTTGACAGATTTGCAAGTGGTGGCTTGAACTCGAGAAGAATAGTTTGAAAAATGTCTGAGAGTTTCTTTAATGTTAAGGGAAGGCGAAAGGGAGGACGACGAAATTGCTGAGGTAATGAGGGAAACGCTCTGGTGATCGCTGTTGGGCTGCTGTGGGTCGATACTGCAGATGCTTGAGACCGGAGTATGCGGAGTTACGTTGAAGGCCACGGATAAGTTGTAAATGTACTTGAGGCACTTTGTATTATGCTAAGAGCCTTGGCGTTTGCAGAGTTAATAAAGCTCGATGTATCTTATTTGCAATGCCATCAAATTATAATACCCGTTGAATTTTGTAATATAAATAATTGTTCGATATCGACGTCGTTGTTTGTTGAACTCTACCTGCGGAAGACTACTAATGAGTCACGTGAGACCCTAACACCGATTTCCAACAATATTTAGTTATTTGAGCGGTCAACTGGCCTTTATCGAATCACAATTTGACGGTGCTACGACGGCGTCAAGTCGAATAGTTTACATCTTTTTCCCGAAACCCAATAATCTCCACCTTCCCATTGACCTCTGCGCCCCGACCGACCGCTACGAGAAAACCGTCAAAGTAGTTGTTTACGTCATCAACGGCCTCCGGAAAGGCGCTCGTCCCGACCCAGAGATCAGGCCTCACAACGACCACCGCACCTCTCGCGTGATCTACAGCGTAGCAATTATGAGCATCTTCGTCCGGGGCGCGATCATCAAACACAAGGGTGGCATGGTCTCTTAAAAAGGCTAGGTCACGGCCACGGAGCAGTTCCGGAGCCTCAAAGGGGAGGCATTTGACGACGAGCAGGATGTTGAAGCGGTTGCTTTTTCCGAACTTGTTGAAAAATCCTGGGGCGGCCAGTGCTCTTGAGAATGTAGACACTTTCTCTCGGACGGGTCCCTGAAGGTCGGAGCCGAAAATCACGATGTGGAACATTGCGGCGCCGGTCATCTTGTCGTACAGATAGCCCGTGGCTCCCTCGCCGAAGCACACCCTGGGATTTGGAGCCCGGACTCCATTCAAGGGGGCAATCGCGCGTTGGAAGCCATCTTTCTCGGCGTCCCCGGGGCTGATGATGGAAGGCTTGTATGCCGCGTCTACGCCCAAGAGAAATTGACTGTGATTTGAGAAGAAATACTCGAGAAACGCCAGGTCGTCGTTCGGCCCCTGAGAGTCTGGTTCCGAGCTGTAGCCGGGAGCGGTGTCGATGAAAGCTGCTCCAAGATCTCCTCCCAGGCCTTTAATGTCGGCTAGTGGGAAGATGGAGTTGCAGATGAATCTGAGATAGGAGCCTGAGACGTGGATGATGCGCAAGGCGTGAAGACGTCGTTCTCGGTCATAAGTCGGACCAAGGTTTGTCAGATTTGCCTGGTCTTTCGCGCATAGGCCAATCTTCCAGGCAAGATTGGCTGCATCCATGATGGAGGCATTCAGGCCGAACGCTCCCATCACGCTGTGGACGTGGCTAGTGGTTCAAGTTAGCAGAATAGTCTCGGGCACTAAGCTTCATCAAATGATTCTACCCACGCTGCATCTCCAGCCAAATGGACCCTTAAATCCGCCGAGGAGAAGGATCTTGCCACACGTTCGCTGACTATATCAAAACGCCGAGACGTCAGTCAAACATGTCAACTGAAAAGCATCACGAACGGAACGGTACTTTTCCAAACGGCAAACCAGCTCAGGGGAGCCGCGAATTTGAGTTTGTATGGCGCAAAGATTCTGTTGGCCTGTTCCAGGACCTCCTCGGCTGTGATTGAGGATGTATCAACCTTGCCTCCCGATTCCGCGAACGAAGCATCCTTCGCCTGACGAGCTTGCGCAACATCACCGGTGCTTGAGACGTCAAGTTGCGTATATAGTCTGCGGGCTTCATCAGCAATGATTCATTCATGACCAGACCCACTATTACCTGATGTATCCATCTTCTCGTGGTATAACTACGCACCCTCCGTGCTTGGAAGATATGACTGACCTACATGAAGGTGAGTCCACAAGGTCACACCGGAGGGCAGAAAATGCTTATCCTCACCCAAAAACCCACGCATGAGGGTAGTCCGTCTCGAAAATGCAGTCCATGATACCCCAGTAGATATCGGTGCTGACACCGTCAAAAGGGATATTCAGCTGCTTTCGAATGCTGCTTGCAGCTCCATCACTGCCAACGAGAAACTTGGCCCGAATGACCTCTTTTACTCCAGTCTTCGAATTCTCAATGGCTGTTCGCACGGGGTAGGGCGCAGACGGGTCGCTCTCGACTTCAAACCCAGTGATGGTGGTGCTTCGTTCCACCAACTTCTGGTGGCGTAGGAGGTCTCTGATGTATATCCTCTCCAATTGTCCTTGCGTGATGATATGAAGGCCGCGGTATCTAGAGTCCGACTGGTGGGATCGACTAAACAGTAGCTTCTTCCCGTCTTTGTAAATTGCAGTGCGTTCGATTAGGGGACCCTCTTCGTGCACTTCTTGCGCAAGACCCCAAGAATGAAGAATTTCGAGGAAACGCGGTTGGACACCGTCAGCCCGCCCAGCTATAAGGGGCGTCTCCGCCTTGTCTATTCGATGGTGATTAGAGAATCTGTATGGCAACGCTTAGCTCGCAGATGCCTACCGAGGATTCGGAACGTTACACCCTGTCTGATGAGGCTCAACGCCACTTCAAGTCCGCTTGGTCCAGCTACGCGGGAGAGATTTCAGCATCATGAGACATTGACGACAAGGGTCAGTTGGCTCATACCACCGCAGATGAGAACGTCCACTTCGTTGGACGGCTGCCACCAACTAGGAATGCCGTGGGGGGAGTTGGTGCCATCATAGATGGTCGGCCACATCCTGAGAACGTTCAAGCCGAGCGAATTGTGCACAGTAGAGGTGAGGATCTCTACTGAAGGTGGATTGACATAGTGAGACTGCTCATAAGCATCATCACCATCACTATCACCATGAAGTCGCTCAGTGCTCCACGGTGCTCCAGATGAGGGCTGCCGAAAGCCATTCTTCCATGTGAACGGTTGAACCGATTTAGCCATGATAATTGACAAGACTGCATCAACGGTGTCTTACTCATGGCCTTTTTGTTTGACCTTGACGCCGTCAGGTGCTGGTCATTGCAGGTAATAATGTGGATCATTCTCAATGACACCGGCCAGCGCTGACTGACGTTGGAAGCTGGGCGGGGCCTGTACTCCGGTCCCAACCATGACCACCTCTTGTTTCGGCTTTAGCTGCGGGAGATGACTGTTGTGAGGCTGTTAATGTCATCTACAGACGACTTCAGAGGAGTGAACAGTGGTTGACGTCAGTCTGTTGATTTGACGATCCAGACATGCACAATGACTCATAGATGGTAGTGTGATCGATGAATTTGGTTGACAGGAAGCTGCTAAAGACTCAAGATTCTGTACAACCTGCCGAGATGCTTAGTCCAGAAATCCTACAGTTCGCCAGGAATCTATATACATTTCCATGAGCTCTATGCTAACACCACCTGTTGACCTTAGCGCCGGTGATGCATTCCTGGTTCGCTGTGTGTCTAATATCAAATCGCCTTTTGACATTCGTTGAAAGTGATCTTGAAAGAATTCAAACAAGCCTATGGTGCTCTTCTCGTCGGCGTTGAAGCGGTCAAGCCATTCCCTGAATGGAATGAGGGCTTTAATCGGAAGGTCCAGTTTACGAGACATCACAGCGCAGACATCAGACCACGGCTGCCTGACAGGATTTTCTAGATGGAGGATCGGATTATGTGGCCCCGGGGTAAGTATAATGTCCGCGAGTATTGTAGCGGAACGGTCGACAGGTAGCCATGAAAAATTCTAGATTTCTGTCAGGTTCAAAGCAACCAATGCGTAATATAGATTGGACAGTTAAGACACATTCAATCTTTTTTAATATACTTACTCCACGCAGATCTGGAAAGTGTCCTATCACCTGAGAGGCTTTGACCAAGGCGGGAACATGCTCATTCTCATTCCAATATCCTGTTCTCGCGGACCCGGAGATCTGACCAATTCGAACAACAATCGGCTGAATTTCGCCCTGACGAGAATGTACTGCATTTTCCATGATTCTTTCGCATACCCATTTTGCCTCGGCGTATCCCATGGGAACCGTGACAGACGGATTGTGCATGGCTGACTCAGGCACCAGAGTCTTCTTCGCGACCAAAGAATATTGTCCAACCACGGCAATAGATGATGCAAATATAACCCGAGGTATGAGGTGAGGTCGAGCACGATGAGCCGTAGCTGCAAGCTCAATCAAGCTCTTTACACCTCGAATTTGAGGCTCAAATGATTGGAGCTTTCTTTTGAAATCCATGGGCCACGCACAGTGAAAGATATGGGTTATTGCGAGACTTAAGCGGGAGTATTCTTGACTCTCTAAGCCAAGGAGGTTGGCTCCCGCGTCCCAATGAATGAATTCAACCTTTGACCAAGCTGTCGCGGGAAGAAAGATCCTTCGAGAAGCATTGACTTGTTCCTGACGAGCTCGCAGACCGCTGTCTTTGAAGGGCAATGAATCTGGATGATGTCCGCCAACACGACGGCCACGGTTGAAACAGACAACTCGATGAACTCTTGTATCCTTACATAGCTGTTCAAGGACATGCGCACCGAGATTCCCTGTAGACCCAGTCAACAGTACTACCCTTATTGCTCCGGCAGCTTTAGACAGTGGTAGCTCCCGAACATCAAGAGTATGTTGACGAACGAGATTCTCCATGAGAGTCGTCCTTCTTGAGGCACCGTCAAGGCCTGAATCGACAGGATATCGGAGTGCCGATGCCATTTTGGAAATTGAGGGATGTGAGTAGACAAAGTCACGAGCTACATTCACTGAGCTGAGTTCCGCGTTTCGACCGTTGGCTATTGAGGCGATCAAAACTCGAAGCAGTCGGGTTGCTTGCAATGAATCCATCCCGAGCTCAAAAAAGTCGTCCTCAATGCTCCATGTCCCAGCAGCAACCGTGTGGTGAAGACAGCATTGGACCATCTCCTGTAAGTCTTTCTCCAGATGGTGAACATCAAGTCGCATGGACACTCCGCATGTGGGTCCATAATTTAACTTCTCGTAGACTGCGTCAATCTCATTGTGGAAAAGGGCGTATACTTCTTTGCGCATTGGTGAGCCCTTGTCCGACCGTGGGATGATCTTATATTCCGGCTTGACGATGATTGCGGTCTTGGAAGACACACGTGCGTGGTTGTCCATCGACTCGTTGGCCGCGAGGACCAGCGGCCAGATACTCTCCACGAACTCGTCATGGTCGCGAGCTTCTTCGGCGACGGTAGGCTCGATGATGACTCCCAGCTCGAACTGGCCGTCCCCAAAGGCAATGGCAGTCTTGATCAGAGGACTCTGGGCCAGCGAGTCCTCAATCAGCCGTGGAAGAACCTTCTCGCCGGTAGCCAGCACGATCAGATCATCTCGCCGGCCAAGGATCTTGACTTCTGAATCTGGATGAAGAGGATTGCATTCCAATTCATCCTGGAGTTCGAAGGCCGAACCCCAGCCAAATGGGTAGCCGATGAGCTTGCACCGTCGAGGGAGCTTTCCATTGATGTCATCCTTGCTCTGTCCGTGTCCATCTCCATCCGAAGGTAGGTATTCCAACTTCAGCCCAATGTCAGTTCTCAGCCTCAAGTAGGTCCAATCGTACTCTTCATCGGGCTTGAAGATGGGGGCCAAAGCCCCGATTTCCGTTGCGCCGTAGTGGTTGACTAATTTTACCCCGCTCGCGTGCAGTTTCTTCCCGACCGATGGCTTGATTGCACCACCCCCAACCGCGACGAGATCCAGACCAACCAAATCCGTCAGGTCCATCCCATCGAGCTCGTCTGCGATGTCCTCGAGTATCGATGGAACCGTCATCAGAGAAGAGGCCTTCAGCCGAGTGAGAAGAGACATGGTGGAGCGGCCGGTGGGTATCGTCGACGAGGGTGGCAGGCAAAACGCCATGCCCACCGATAAGCTCAGGCACGGCGCGAGGAGTCCGAAACCCTAGCCAGCAGTTAGCAATGTCATCTTTGGGTCCCTCATGTCACCGACGAGCGCACGTGGTATAGCGGAAGAGTCGAAACGTTCGGGCTGTTGACCACCTCGTCCTCTGCAAAGCGGTGGCATGCAGCGTACCCAAGTAAGTATCTGTGGGCAAGATAGATGGGTTTGGGAAGTCCTGTGGTACCGGAAGAATGAAGGATCAGAACATTTCGATCATCTTCCTGTATCAGATCATCATCATCGGAATCGGACACATGAGTCTTGTTTCTATGAAATCCATTCACATGAGCCCCGTTCACTCGATTCCCATCCAATGTCAGGTCCGATGCCCACTGGGGCATTACGAATTCCTCATATGTCGCTACAACTTGAACACTTGGGGAGACACCCTTTCCTCTAAGCTCGGACACAGCTTCTTGTGCAATTTTTTGAGTTCTGGCTGAGACCAAGATGGAGGCCGCGGACGTTTCCTGCAGCAGATGCCGTATGGCGACAGGACTAAGACGGATAGACAGTAGAACGCACTTTTCTATCTATCAGTGTTGCTTTCACACGTGTTAAAGTCTTTTGAGAGGTACTCACAGGCACGTTGATCGAAAGCAGTGCCATGAGATACATGAATAGGCTAACGTCACTCTCCAGAAATAGCGCAATTGGTGGTCCCTTTTGTATCACGCCACTTTTGGTGAGAACGGGAGACATGATATCTGCGACCTTTGCTTTGATCCAGCGAGAGCATCTTCCAACGGCTTCTTTGAGCTCAGTGAAGGTGATTTGTGTCGGTGGAACATCAAAGCCGTCCTCTGAAGGTTTGGTTTGCAAGCAAAATAAATGGTTCGGGTTGCAGGCGGCGTTGAATCTTAAGAGATGCGGAAGACTTCTAATTGGTGACTGGTCTGATTCTGGAGACTGACCCAAGAGCTTGAATTGTGGCCGTTGAAAGGGAGTTACTGTTCTTGCTAACATCTTGCCTGTTCCAGCTCAGCTGACACCAAAGAACGTTGTCTCAATGCCGGACAGTTCGCTGGCTTGAAGGGATTGAATCGCTGATGACAATGCGTAATGTCTTTAGTGAGAAGCCCGGAGTACTGCCAATTTCTTCAATTGTAATAACCCACAGAGCTGGAAATGTTTTCGTCAGATGCGTCCACGGCAGTCAGAAACAATGGGTTCTTCAAGAAATACTCCGGTCCGCTGGAATCCATGTCACCCTCTGAGAGGGGGAGGCTCAGCAGCGGATTGTGACGCATTGGTGTATGGTCGCTCTTTGGATCCATATTTACAAGCTTACCGGCTACAAAAATACAGACGTTCTTTTCATTCTGCGGTAATTCACAATCACGTCTCAACACATTTTTTGGGAGCCTCTCAAAGTGTGCGATCAACTCACATCATGAGCGATATCAAACGGGTCATCTTGTTTGGGGGCCAGGGTTCCTCATCTCTCTTCTCGTCACAAGGTGCGTTAGCGGCAACTAACGACGTCAAATCGTCCGTAGCTGCGGCAATCCTCCTTTCCAAGTGCCATGCTGCCTTCCTTGAGGAGGTCCAAGGCCTTGGGATTGCCAGGTCTGAGGTCTTTGGAGATGAATGCGACTTCTTCAACTCTCCTGAGAAGCTTCTGGCTCCTGACGCTACATATCACGATAACCCAATAATTCAAGGAACCACAATCTGTCTTTATCAACTTCTAAGGTATCTTGCAAATGTCAGAGGCTCTGAATTAGAGTTCAAGTCTGCCTTCCAAAAGATCTTGGAGACGGCAGGTTTTTGCTCAGGGATATTGCCAGCAGCTGTGGTGGCTTCGTCACGCACCGTACAAGAATATGTTGATTTTGGTGTAGAAGCGTTTCGCTTGGCTTTCTGGACTGGCTATCGAAGCACTCTTTATTGCCAGAAAATACTGGGCCGCCGCTGGAAAGAGCTTCCATGGTCGCTGGTGGTTATGGGTCTGAATGAAGATCAAATGTTGGCAAAAGTGGAAGACTTTCATAATCAGGTTTGAAGCCCAGTGAGCGCTGACGGAGAGCTGCTCACAAAAACACCAGTCCAAATCTAAACGTCTCAGTATCGCAGCAATCTCCGGCGAGCTTTGCATCACCGTTTCTGGCCCAGGACCAGATCTGACTGCCTTTAAAGCTCACTGCTCTACGGCGTCTTCGATCAGATTTGCACATGTTCATGCGTTGTATCACGGAGGCAAGCAACTACAGAGCGTCGTGGAAGAGGTCTCTGATGACTTGAAGGTTAGGAAGATAATGTTCCCATCTTTTGCTAATCTGCAAAAGCCTCTTCGTTCGACTCTCGACGGAACTTTCCTGGCGTTGGACAAAGGGGAAAAGTATACATTTGTCGAGCGTATACTGCGTCTTCTGTTGGTGCACCCAGTTGATTGGAAGGTGACATCAAAAAAGATATCGAATTCAGCCCTTGACAGCCTTGACCACAATTCGACCACGGCGGTAGAAATGCTTTCTTTTGGACCAAGCTCCAATTTCTTGCTATCCGAAATCAGGAAACGTCAACAGAATCCCAGGATGCAGATAGTGGATCTGTCGTCGTCTACATTCTCTCCCAACCCACTGCTTTCTGACACCAACGATGCAATTGCGATCGTCGGCATGGCGGTGAACTATCCCAAAGGTAAAGGTGCTGATGCGCTGTGGGAGACGCTATCGAAGGGTTTGAGCGCTGTGGAAGAGGTACGCACTCTATCTTTATCTTAATAGAATGGGATATTGACAAGAAGGCAGATCCCAGATTCTCGCTTTGAGCTATCTCAGTTTTACGACCCTGAAGGGTCCCAGTCCAAAGCGCGTAAAATGGCCACAAGACATGGAAACTTCATCGAAGGGGCATGGTCTTTCGACAACGCATTCTTCAATATATCACCGCGAGAAGCGAAATCAATGGACCCTCAGCAGCGCCTTCTTCTTCATATCGCTCAGGCCGCCATGGAAGACGCTGGCTATGCAGAAGACACGACTCCAACTTTCCAAAAGACATCTTTTGGCTGCTATATTGGGGTAGCTACTGGGGACTACACGGATAATCTCAGAAACAATATTGACGTCTATTACAGCCCGGGTAAGCGATTTATTCTTCATAATTCTGAGCGTCACTGATGTCGCTCACCCCGAAAGGAACTCTACGGGCTTTTCTCAGCGGGAAGATATCGTACAATTTCAAGATGAGTGGGCCTTCCATTGTCGTCGATACAGCGTGCTCGTCCTCTCTGGTCGCGATCTCTCAAGCATGTCGAGCTTTACAAAATGGAGATTGCTCTGCCGCCATCGCTGGTGGAGTCAATTTAATCTGTAGTCCGGACGTGAGAGTTGCCCCAGTCATCCTTGTTCTAATTTTTAAACTGAAACTTGTCAGATGTATCTTGGGCTCTCTCGGGCGCATTTTCTGAGTCCCACCGGCCAATGCAAATCTTTCGACGAAGCGGCGGACGGTTATAGCCGTGCAGAAGGATGTGGTTTGTTTGTGCTGAAGCGTCTTTCGGATGCGGTTGCCGAAAATGATCGTATCCACGGTATCATCAAAGGCGTTGCAATAAATCAAAGCGGTGGCGCTCATTCCATCACTCATCCTCATGCCGCAACGCAAGCAGACCTGTTTGAGTGCCTTTTGAAGAGGGCTCATGTCGAACCAGAATCTATTTCAGTGGTAGAGGCACATGGAACGGGAACTCAAGTAATTCCGTCCATGAGCTCCTCAAGGTATGCTGGCGCTGGTGCTAACCATTTTTAATGACAGGCAGGGGATTTTTCGGAAATATCGAGTTTACATTCGGTCTTCGCAAAATCTCGAGCCGCCAACAACCCTCTAATTGTTAGCTCCATCAAAGGTAACATTGGTCATTGTGAAGCAGCATCTGGCTCTGCCGGACTTGCTAAGTTGTTGCTCATGTTACGCTGGAGAACAATACCGATACAGGCATCGCTTTCTGAAGTGAATCCACGTCTATCAAGCCTCATTGGCGACGGCATAACAGTCTCGCGACGGACGCAAGAGTGGAAAAGCTTCTCTGCACTGCCACGACGAGCGCTTCTGAATAACTTTGGGGCTGCAGGCTCAAACGTAGCGCTTCTGCTTGAAGAATACGTTGATTTAAGGCTGCGAGAGGATGTTGGATGCAGTAGAACTGCATATCCTTTCAACGTCTCGGCTCGTAGTCCATGGGCCCTACAAGAATTGGTACAGCAGTATCAACGATTTCTCAAGGTCAAAGACCCACAAATTGACATTCGTGACATTTGCTACACTGCCACTGCTCGACGACAAATTTACGAGCATCGTTCTTCATTCACCTGCACTTCTGCCGAGGATCTTTCGGAACAGCTTGAAACGGCAAATCTTGATATATCGAAAGACGACAAACTGTCAAAATCTATAGTCTTCGTGTTTTCGGGTCAGGGCAGCTCCTACCTTGGAATGGGAAAGGAGCTCATGGAGACCTCGACGCTCTTCAAAAACATCGTCAAAACCTGTGATGAGGTCATCCAGAACCTAGGATTTCCGAGCGTAATTCAATTGCTGCAAAGTAAGGACAATAACAGCATCTCAATGGAAGAGAACGATCAAGTGGTGGCATTCCAATGCGCCTGCGTGATTGTCGAATACGCGCTTGCGAGGCTCTGGATGTCATGGAACGTCCTTCCCGATATCGTTCTCGGGCACAGGTGAGTTCTCCGTAGCGTTTGACTCTGTTCCGTCCTAATGCAACCTAGTCTCGGAGAGTATGCAGCGCTTGCGATTTCTGGTGTCATCTCGTTGGAAGACACTCTGGGCGTCGTTGCGAATCGAGCGAAACTCATGACGACAAATTGCCTCGCACGGAGTTCCGGGATGCTCGCATGCAAATTCTCTGCTACCCAGGCGGAAGAGATTCTTTTACAATCTAGCCAATTTCCAGACCTAACAGTGGCATGCCTGAACAGCGTAAGAGACTGTGTTGTAGCTGGTCCCCTGGCTCAACTTGAAGCTTTCGAGTCCCATTGCTTGTCGGCCGGTCACAAAGCTACGAAATTGAGTGTCCCCTACGGATTCCATTCCGCTGCCATGAACCCTATAGTTCGGCCCCTCGAGCGACTTGGACAGTCGGTCAAATTTTCCGAGCCCAGCATACCTATCACGTCAAACGTCTTTGGTAGGTTAATGACATTGGAGGATCTTGATGCTAGTTACTTTGCCAAACACGCTAGGCAACCTGTCCGCTTCGCTGAGTCAATCCAGCATCTGCAAGCACAAGGGCCGTTGGATGCCACCCTCTTTCTAGAAATCGGGCCACACCCGATTACTTTACCAATGATACGGGCTACGATATCAACGAATTCATGCACATATCTACCGTCCCTCCATAAAGATCGTGAGGCATGGTCCAGCATCAGTGCCTCACTTCGCCAACTGTTTCTTTTAAAGGACGGAATTGAATGGCGGCAGGTCTTTGACGGAACTAAGGCAAAGCTCGTTGATCTTCCCGGTCATCCTCTGTCGACAGCAGAAACCTGTGTAGCTTATCAGGAGTCCGACTCGAGCTCTATTCGGAAAGAGCTTCCAACATCGGATACGAGAACACGTTATACCTTGTTGCCTAAAGTACTAAAATCGAAGTCCACACAAGATTCCTACTGCTTTGAGACGCACCTGTTCACGCTGGCTAGATATATTTGTGGGCATGCTGTTGGGGGCATTCCAATGTGTCCGGCTTCAGTCTTTCACGAGCTTGTCCTGGAAGCGGCTCAAAGTGTTTTGCAGCTGTCAAAGGATGCAGTTTACGTCGTTCGCGACATGATATTTGCCAACCCCATGGTCTATAACCTTGCCAATGAGCATCAACCTATCCATGTCTTCTTGGCAAAAGCCTCTTCAACAACCGACATGGAGTTCAGAATTGTATCTCAGAGTCACGGCTTAAGTCCTGAAACGCTTCACTGCTCCGGAACCGTCTCTACCGAAAAGGTCTCGCAGATGAAAAATGACTGGGCACGTAAGACGGCGCTTGTCAAGAGACAGCAGGCCCATCTGTTCACCGGCAATGGCAACGACCTGAATAATTTCCAGACGAAGATGCTTTATGAGACGGTGTTCTCCCGTGTCGTTGAGTACTCGGCAGATTATCAGACTTTAATGTCCCTGAGCGTTTCAAAATCTAGTGGTGAAGGGTACGGATCCTTTCGAATTCCCGGCTGCTCTCAGATGGAAAACTGCATCGCGTTACCTACATTCACAGACACTTTATTACACGCCGCAGGCTTTGTTGCGAATACCAATATTCGCACTCTCGATGCTTGCATTTGTGCCAAAGTTGAGTCCATCCAGCTGTTTTATGGAGACATTGACTATTATGAGACCTTCACTGTGTACTGCAGTCTCTTTGACAGCGATGAGGGCACAATACTAGCCGATGCTTGTGCACTCGATTCCACGGGCAGAGTCATTGCGACCGCCGAGGGCATGCATTTCAAGAAGGTTCGACTTTCAGCATTCAAGGCGCTCCTTGAACGGACTACCGAGAGATCGGCAGTTGACAAGCATTCGTCGCCTAGCCAAACATCTCCTGCTTCGTCCGGTTCAAGGGCCTTGGTAGCGTCCCCTAATGGGACTACAACTCCCACTGAGGAACATCCGCACCAGCAAAGTATCAAAACCAAGGTGTCTCAAATCATCATTGAAACTTGTGGCATACCTGAAAATCAGATGCACGCTATCAAGGATCTCAGCGCTCTCGGTGTTGACTCTTTGATGACACTGGAACTTGTTTCCGCCCTCAAGCAAGCCTTTCCCAACCAAATGGTGGACCAATCATCTCTGATGCATTGCCGAAATGTCCAAGATCTAGAGAATATCATACTATCTACCAGCGGCACCTCCAAAGATCAATCGAAAATAGACTCGATTGACATATTGAAAGAGAATCGAGTGCCATCAGACGACGTACGTACGAACCAAACCCAAACTAGCGGCGACTTTGACAGGTTGGCCAATCATTCTGTCCGGCAAACCTTTGAAGAGCCAGGAGCTGAAAAGCCGTCGCAAATTAGGACAGCGTTGAATAAAGAGTCTCTGCCAGTGGTGCTGCGGAAGTGTGAATTGGAGAGTATGCCACTTTACCTCTTCCACGATGGAAGCGGTCTTTGCAACATATACTCTCATCTGCATGATTTGGGGCGCAACATGTATGGCTTCTTCAACCCAGGCTTTATCGACGAAAGAGATCAGGCTCTCACTTTGGTTGAAATGGCTGCACGCTATGCTTCACTTATCAGCATCTCAGCCACGTCCCCAATTATTCTCGGAGGTACGTCACCCATCCACAGCTCTCTCTCTATTGACTTCTTTCAACCTGAAACCAACTTTTGAAACATCTTTACTTTTTAATCGTTGTCCACCCCGTTAAGCTGCGTACCAATACCCTTCAAATCTGTTAGTACTTACGTTACTGCTTCTATCTAGGATGGTCCTTTGGGGGTGTCCTTGCTTTTGAAGCAGCCCGTCAGCTTTCTGACGCGGGCAAGCAAGTGAAGGGTGTTATTTTGATCGATTCTCCGCATCCAGTGGGCCATGAGCCTCTTCCTGACGCCATTATTGCGCATGTCGTCAAATCAGCATCCATGAATGGCGCTGGTAATGCAGCGAGACAAAATATAATAACGCAGTTCCAGACCAATGCGGCTTTGCTAGGGAACTACAAAGCCCCGCAGAAAGGTATTCCAAACGCCAAGGTTGTGATGCTGCGGAGTCAAGACGTATTCGACTGTGGGACTATCTGCGGTGTCCGATATCCGTGGTTAAGCGACCAAGAAGTGCGATGGGATGCTATCGCTGCGTGGGAGAAGCTCGTTGGGCACAACATCCAGGTATTAGACATACCAGGGAATCACTTTCAAGCTTTTGCAACTCAGAATGTAAGTCCTACATATCACAGTGATCTTGTCGGTCTAGTGCTGAGTGGATAATACTGATTGTACTCCATACAAACAGGTGACAGAGACCTCGAAGCAGCTTCGCAGAGCATGCGAGTTAATCGAAGAAACTCGATAACGGCTGACAGGATGCTGGAGTTGGGAGAAGTTTGTTATGAGAATGGTCCATGTAGAAGGCCAAAAAGAGGCTGGGAGTAAATGAAGTATTAACGGCCGACTTTCACCCATAATGACCTGGCACAGATTAGAATAGACTTGCTGCCTACAATACTACGTGATAGCATATATGCCTATAGTTCTAGGGTTATGAAGGGACCTGGGCCACCGCAGTCTCACGTATCCCTAACACTAGCTCCAACAAATTCCACTTATCGTTGCCGACCTCATGGCTAGCATCATTCATATCATTAATACCATCTACATCAGGATCCCACATAGGCTGTCCCTGACATACAACGAACCTGGTTAAAAGCAGAACTGTCTTCAGTTCGACACACGCAGTCAATGTGTGTCAACAGGTTCAGTCAAAGGACTGGAGTCACCAAATAGTTCAGTCGAAGGATTGGAATCATCAAGTCACACTTGGACCGTATAGCAGAACATTTGGCCAAACCTCTCCTCGGGGCGGGAATAAGAATGGCGCCGGATACGCGTGGTCTACAGGTAGTGAAGACGTCCGTTTGGACTTTGAATACTCCGGTCCGCAAGGCGGACGAAACCTGAGTAGTCCTCGGGAACCGAGTTCTGCAAGGACTGAAAGGAGTACATGGAAGCCCAGTTCAACGCCATGGGCCTGGTCATCTATCAGTCCTGTCACGGGTCGCTCAAGTGGCAAGCAAGTCTCAACATCAGCTCCGAGGGCAGAGCAAAGTTGAAAGATGCAGCGTCAACCCAAATCCGTTCAGGAGACAGTCCAGCTACTCCAGTTGACAGCTTTGATGTCAACTGTCGCGCAGACTATCATCGACGAATGGTCCAAAGAATCGACAAAATCCATCAAGAACGGTAAAGATGACGATGGGGTTTCAGTCCCAGGCCTCCTGCCGAGCCGCAGGTTGTACGAGTCGCAGAGAACGATGCTCGCGGCGGCTGGGATGCTCCCCGAGGTCGTAGCTGATCCTAGCAATCGCTTGCTCGAGATCTCGTCACAGTATTTTGAAGCGAGAGCCCTTCATATCGTCGCCGAGAGGCGCATCCCGGACCTCCTCTATCACGCCCAGGCCGAAGATGGAGGCAGAGTAGGGGGGCTTGCAGCCAAAAGGATTGGCGAGTCCGTTGGGATTGAGCCTCTAAAGCTATGTATGTGAGATCGTCACTTCACTATTCAGCTCCTCTCCCCTTCCCTTCCCCTTCTCACCTGCTGAGTAACCGTGGGCGTTGACTGCAGCTCGACTCATGCGATGCCTATGCTCCATTCACGTCTTTACAGAGGTTCAACCCGATTACTTTGACAACAACGCTATTTCCGCCGCACTTGTCGACAATGAGCCCCTCCGCGCTTATATTATGATGTTGTAGGTTTCTCGCGGTCGCTGGCGTTGGTGTATCGACCGGACTAAGCCACAATTAAATGCAGTGGCCTAGACCTATACAGCGCTTCCGATGAATTACCAAAAACACTCTTGGACTCGCGAACAGGTCCTTCGTACGGTGTGAGTGAAACAGCGTTCCAAGAGGCGGTCGGCACTTCAAAACCGCGGTGGGAATGGTTGGAAGAAAAAGTGAAAGTCAAAGAGCTGAGCTCGAAGCATGCGAGCTATCCCGGGATGCCGGATTCAAATCTGCGCACGATTGGCAGTGAGGAGTCGTTAGTGTCACGTCCTGAATTGGAGATCTTTGGACTTGCCATGCTGGGTGGAGGGCGAGTCTTTGGAACGGCTCACGTCTACGGTACAATGAACCAAGCCATTGCTGTGAAAAGCGGGACAGATCTGAGCTGATGATTCGTAGACTACCCGTGGGCATCACTGGGTGATGCTTTGATTGTTGACGTTGGTGGCGGAGTGGGTGGGTTACTCCTCTCACATCTGATTACATGGCTTAAAAATTGACCCACTGTTTCCAGGGGGCTTCGACATACAACTGAGTCGTGTCTACTCAAATCTGAAGTTTGTAATCCAGGACAGGGGCCCAGTCTTGATTCAGGCGAAGGAAGAAGTTTGGCCGAAGGAAAACCCAGAGGCATTAAAATGTGGACGCGTTTCCTTCATGCAGCACGACTTCTTTGAGATAAACCCGGTCAAGGGGGCAGATGTCTACTGGCTACGGTACATTCTGTAAGTGCTCACTGATTGTAAGGCATACCCCCACCAGTACGAGTACAGGAGGCGGGGTTCCCACACAGAGGCGAAGCAACTGACACGAGAGCGCATCAGGCACGACTGGTCCGACAAATACTGCGTTCAGATCCTAAAGGCCATCCGCGAGAGCATGACGGCCAAGTCGCGCGTCCTGATTTGCGATCAGGTGATGAACACCACGCTGGGATGTCCCGAGCTTGCACCAGCACCGGAGCCTCTCCCTGCCAACTACGGCTACTATACCCGCTACAGCCACCAGCGGGATCTAGCCATGATGGGCATCATCAACGGCATTGAGAGAACGCCGGCGCAGTTCAAGGACCTGGTGGAAGCCGCCGGCCTGGAGTTGCTCAAGATCTGGGATTGCAGAAGTCAGGTTTCGCTTGTGGAACTCGTCCTTCCTCATTGAAGAAATAGCGCAGGCATACATCCATCAGGATCATCGCTGTCGGGCAACTACTGCGATGGCCCTGGCATACTTGGCATGTGCAATTGAATGATGCAGGTGGCCGTGGTAGCGTTGGTCACTGTGTAGCTCTGAGACTGCAGGCAGGTATATATGCTGCCACACAACAATCATGCCTCCGTCAACAGGACTACACGTGTTACTGTCGTAAACCTAGGTAGGTACTTTGCGACCAATGTGCAAGCGTGATGTCCGTCAGGGCCATTGCAAACCAGTAGGGCACACTGTCACGCCTTTCCAGCAGGAGAACTGCTGCGTGCAGCATTCGGCCCCGCATAGCTGAGAATACAATCAATCATCCCCTTCACTGCTGGGGCATGACTGCGTCCGGACGTGCTTCCACGTACCTCTGTCCCACAGGACCTCAATAAGATGATATGCCTCGAAGACGCATTCGCGGAATATCAAGTACTGTACTGTCAGCAATAGTAGAGACAATATGTGTTCAGGTGGCTGGCTGTTAGACCTTTCTATTTCAGACATATCCACCCATAACGTTCATTCATGCAGCGGTTGGGTGAGGCTGTTCAGTACAGTACAGTAGCTACCGGTGCAAGGCTTTCCATCTATGAAACTCAGAACAAAATTAAGGTAAGACATCAGTAACATGAGGCACCCATGAACAAAAGATTTTGAGTCTCAGAAAGTAGCTAAGGACTAACAGACGTCCGAAGAATCACGCCATTGGAGACAAAAATATTTCATCGATCACTAGATGCAACTCGAGGATTTTACTTTATGTTCAAAACCCACCAGACAGCCGAACATCGATGAGGATGATGATAAGTAACGAGAATGCATGAGAAATAATCTCCATCTGCCACTGGTGAACAGGATGATGAACCCGTTGCAAGTTGGGCTTCAGACATCTGCGAATCGGGGCCATGATATGATCATCGAAATATACGTGTAGAGTAGAGAGTGTTTGGCGGATCATCTATCTTCCTGCCCACAGAGGCCCAATGGCCGCATTATTGAGGTAGGACTCTTATAAATCTGCCAAAAGACAGAAAATGGTTGAAATTGGGCACCAAACTTATGTGTTAGTAACCGGAGCTAATAGGTCTGGACGGACCTGCAGTCAGCCTTCATTCTGTCCATGCTGATGTCAGGCGTTCTACAGCGGGCTAGGCTTTGCTATTTGCTGCCGGCTTGTCGATGAATTCCTCGATACACGCCCTCAGTCGCAATCCTTGAGGATCATCATCACGACCAGAAATAGACAGAAGAGTTATGATACCATATCAAGACTGTGCAGTCATCTGCGCAACAGAGCTGCAAGATTGAGAGCACTCTCAGATGGCCGCATCTCATTCCTTCCAGAGATCCTTGACCTGACATCCCTACGATCCGTACAACAACTGTCGAGGAAGCTACTCTTGTCCACACCAAAGCTCGACGTCTTAGTTCTGAACGCAGGATATGGTGGTTTCACGGGTATTGACTGGCCGCTGGGCATCTGGACGGTCCTTACGGACTTGAAATATTCCGTCACATGGCCAAGGTTCAAGAAATCTGGAGTCGGCCTCGTCGTCAAGCCTCAATTGATCAGCAACGATGAGAACACCAACGGACCTCGATCAAGCTCACGTGCCAAATTCCAAAGCCATGAACCCCCGCTCGGAGAAGTCTTCTGCTCGAACGTTTTCGGTCACTACCTCCTAACCCACAACCTCGGCCCCCTCCTCTCGGACCGATCGAATCCAAGCAACGCACCAGGCCGTATCATCTGGATCTCCAGCGTCGAAGCCTACGCACGCAGCTTGTCCATCTCCGACATCCAAGGCCTCCACTCACCGCAAGCCTACGAATGCTCCAAACGGCTGACCGACGTCCTCGCTCTCACCGCGTCCCTCCCTTCAACCTCTCCCTGGACCGCCCGTTTCCTCACGCCGCCGGCGTCTCCGATTTCCCCCGCCTCCAAGCCATCGCCGACAGCACCAAAGCCGAGAATGTATCTCGCCCAACCCGGCATCTGCGCAACCTCCATGGTCCCTCTCCCCTTGATCCTCTACTACTGCATGACAGCCGCCTTCTACATCGCGCGCTGGCTCGGCTCGCCGTGGCACACCGTCAGCGCGTACACTGGCGCTTGCGCACCGGTATGGCTCGCGCTGGCCCCTCAAACGCAGCTGGACGCGATGGAGGAAGAGGGTGGGCCGGGCAAATGGGGGTCATCGACGGATACTTCCGGGCACGAGAGGGTGGCCAGGACGGAGGTTGAGGGGTGGGGGTATGGCGGACTGGTTGGAGAGAAGGGAGAGGGGAGGAAGGGGAGGATGAGGGGGGCGAAGGATTTGACGAGGGAGGGCAAGGAGGAGTTCGAGGAGCTGGGAAGGCTGTGCTGGAAGAAGATGGAGGAGTTGAGGGAGGAATGGGAGGAGAGGCTGGCTGGTACGGGAGAATCGCTGTGATATGGTGTCCTTCCTGGGTACTTTCAGGCCATTGGCCAGGTCTGTTTGAAGAAGCATTTGAGGCAGACTAGCCTTCAGAAAGACGATCCGTGCTGATGTGCCTTGCTTGAGGATGAACCCATGAACACATCTGAAAGTGCAACCCACGTCTCATGCAGGTAACGGGTATCTCTATAAAATCATGCAGGATGCGCATTGCAAAATTCACGCCAAATTTCCGAAATTGCGACCAAAACTCCCGCCCAAATGGTAACAGCACTCCTAAAACCCGATCACCGCACCTTCGCCGCTCTTCCCACATAGAACCTACCCATTCCCTTTTCTTTTTCTTCCGCCTTCTTCCGCCTCCACTGCCACTCGACCAACACCGGCAGAAAAGTCCAGAGATCAAATTCCGGCCATAAGCATTCCAGAAACACAATTTCTGTGTTCTGATGGCATTGCCAAAGCATGAAATCACTGAGCCTCTCGACGCCACTAGTCCTGACCAATAGTTCTAGCGGAGGTGTCCCAGCCGTAAACATGTGGTCGTTGAGTACGTCAGGAGTGATAGTTTCGGGGTCTGGATAGACAGCACCTTCGAGCTTGTCCAGAACGTCATGCTCGTGGTGGGACTCCGAGTGCAGTGTCGTGGATGAAGCGGCGGAGTCTTCCGGATCTGAGATGGCGCCGGACGGAGTACGGGCGCCGTCTTCGCGATGGGTGGAGAGCTGCCGGGCACGGATGGTGTGGATGATGTGCGATTCGGAGAAAGGGCGCCGGAGCGAGGGAAGTGGTTGGGAGTAGTCGATCACCGTCTCTCGGATTGCGGTGGTGATCTCGTCGCGAGAGGTATAGGGGAAGCACACGTTCAGGATGGCTTGGCCGTTACCGCTCGTAAGCTTTACGGCCTTGTCGATAGCTTCGAGCACGTCAGGCTTGACCAGTTCTCGTTGACCTAATATCCGTATGCTGGCACCGTATCGGTCGAGTAGATCGCCATGTTGGGCTAATTGTGAGAGTTTGACTTTGGCCATGTCCATGAGGGCGTCGACTTCGTATTTCGATCGCTTGAAGTTCTCGATGCTGAACGCGTAAACTGTGACGACTTTTACCCCGGACTTGTAGCAGACCTCTAATATCTGTCAATCCATAGTTCATCAGCTATTGTCCCAAGCACTCCAGCGCCTCGCTCTACCCGCATAGGGGCCTTACCCTTGCCAATGCCTCAAATCCCAGGTTGTGTCCTTCTACCGTTTCTATCTGATGATTTCTTGCAAATCTCCTGTTGCCATCCATCACGAAAGCCACATGTTGCGGGATAGGACCTTGCCGTAGCGCGCCGATTAGAAGCTCTCGAAGCTGTAAGATTCCCCATTCTACCGGCGGTGACTGCAGCAGCCATTTCCGGATTTGTGAGAGGTGCATTGACGGCATGGTAGTTGCGAGAAATAGTAATCAACAGACTTAAAGCTTGTGACGGATTTTTCGGACTCGAGATGTGGCAGTAAGCCCTTCAGACTTCTTGAAAATAATGCAGGCAATGTTGTGTAGATAAGATTGACAACGAACAGTTGAAGCTATAGCATGAGTTCAGAAGCTGTAGGAATATGTGAAACGTTCGATTGCAAGCCCAGGCAAATCTTCGTGGTGTTGCGTCTTCATTCAAGATGCCGCGAATGCATCTGACGTTTTGCTTCCGGCTTCCGGCGAAACAGAATCGCCTGCAGCTGCCATGCTCGCTCGTTAAACGTCCCAATACGGCAGTCCATATCGTGCAAACTGAAAAAACCTCGTTTTCAGTTTTCGGATTTCGGATGTCGAACATCAGGCGAGCGACGCTGTGGGTTAAATCACCTCATAAGATGTAGTCTTGATGTCAATTGTAGTTAGTCAATGTAGAAGTGTAGTATGTTCTTTGAATCAACCTGCATATGTGTAGATGCATTCTTCTAGTATGAGTCAATCAAAGGTTTGCATGTCTGTACTGGTATGGGGTTCAATGATCTCAACTCACTGAGCAATCATATTGTCACAGAGAACATAGAATGACATTGAGTAGAATACTCTGAATAATGAGTGACATGAAGTAGAATACTGTGGCTATGAGCGACGCAGAGTAGAACCAGACAACACAGAGTAGAATACTGTGGCTATGGGCAACACAGAGTAGAATCAGGCGACATGAGATAGAATACTGTGACTATGAGCGACACAAAGTAGAACCAGGCAACACAGAGTAGAATACTGTGGCTATGGGCAACGCAAAGTAGAATCAGGCGACATGAAGTAGAATACTGTGGCTATGAGTGACGCAGAGTAGAATCAGGCGACATGAAGTAGAATACTGTGGCTATGAGCGACACAAAGTAGGATACTGTGACTATGGGCAACGCAGAGTAGAACCAGGTGACACAGGGTAGAATATACTGTGAATATGGGCGACATGAAGAAGGATACTGTGACTATGAGTGACACAAAGTAGAATCAGGTGACACAGAGTAGAATATACTGTGAATATGAGTGACATGAAGAAGAATACCCATATCAGTATGAAGACTATAGACTAAAGAATAGAAACCCATTGTCTTGTGTGCAAACTGTCTTTCACCCTCTATTTTCTTAATCTAAGAGGCTGATGACTTGAGGATTCACTGACTGACATCTGAGATCATGTACATTTATGTTCTGATTTTGACAGGGTCATGTTCTTTGCATTTGACATATTGTGAATGAAGTAATCTTGCACCTTAATTGAACTGACATCTGCATCTGCATCACAGTTTTAGAAACTTCAATCAGCAATCTTCATAAGTATGAAAGTGAGATATCACCTTATAAATTAATTTGAACTGTAATGAGATTGCAATGATCTTTGATGCAACAGCCTCTGCTATAGCATCAAGGTAATGTTCATCTGAATTGTTAATCTCTTCATGTGATGATGACAGATTCTCATTGTTGCTGAGTTGAGAATTATTGTATTCAATGTCTTGAAATCCTTTAAGAGCATGCAGCACACTGTCTGAGCTAGATGTTCTGAGTTCTATATCAGTTAGCAAACTTAATCATGTTGTGTCATAGAACATCAAACTTCATACTGATATAAGGCTTTTTCTTGACAATTGATTTCTTCTTGACAACCAATTCTTTCTTAATGTTGAGTTTCTTCTTGATGTCAAGTTTTTTCTTGATGCTGAGTTTTTTCTTGATGCCAGGTTTTTTCTTGATGTTGAGTTGAGTTGAATATTTTGAATCACTATGTAAGAGAGCTTCCTCTTGTTTCTCAATGATGATGTATATTTGATAAATCTCTTCAGACAGTTTCTTGAGGTATGAAAGCAACTGTTTGACATTCACAGCACTTTCAGCCTCTACTGTCATGTGTATAATTCTGCTTCTATTGTTTCAGTCATTGATCAGGTATGATTTGCAAAGCTGATCAGCAAATACATCTGTGAATTGTGTTGTCTGAGACAAAAGGCATCAGTGAATGAAGTCATTCAGGCCGTTGATTTGAACATTGACAATTGACAATTGAGTACAATCTTGTGAGAAAGCTAATCAGTCAGTTGTCTCATACAGATATGAAGATTGACATACAGAATGAGTTTCATGTTCATTCTTTACAAGACACTGATTGTTCAGTGTCATGCTCAGAATGAAACTCAATGATATAGTGCACCTCAAATGTATAGGTTGCTGAGGTAGACTGAGCAATATGAGCCCTT
>JAABUP010001537.1_pt1 | contig 48479 bp, 55 predicted proteins | sample 5559201 | NCBI WGS metagenome assembly JAABUP01 (sample SAMN10711887, study PRJNA513373) | rock metagenome | isolation source: Antarctica rocks | place: Antarctica
TACAGGGTAGCTAGGGGTGACAGGACACCAAGACTCAAAGCTTCATTCAGTTTCCACAGCCTCTTGGCCTCTGTCTGTATGCAAACAATGTGAATGCAGACATGGGACACACACAAAGACGCATAATTCATTGAGTCATGCGCATGTGTGAGGTCTGTCTGTACATAGCAGCCCGCTGTCACATGGGAGTCAAACCAACTGCATTCTTACAAAATACTTGTGCACAGGATGCAAAAAGCAAACAGCAAAGCATAGCACAGCAGCTGCGGCAGCACAGACCACTGGAAATGTAACATGTGCAAGATTGTCACCTGACTTGATCAGCACTGAGTGGTGACCCAGAGAGGAACAGATCAACTTCCAACATGTCACAGTGCATGTTGTTGCTCTGGCATGCACTGTGTTGCAAACCTGACTGCACATGGTGATCATTCACAAGTGGTATCAAAAGTCAGGAACAAGATGCTGACCTCGGCATGTGAGGGTGCAGCATGTGCAGCACGGACAATAAATACTAGGGCTGGGGCGGTGGGGTAGTCCTCCCTCAGCTCAGACACCACATCAGCTGCAAATTGCCCAAAGCCACTGTGATCATCTACTAGGCACTGAAAACCCTGCACCATTGCAATAGCTTGCATGAGAAGAGAAGTCTTCACAACGCATGTGAGATGGGCAACTTGCAGACATTTATGCCCATTTTGCACCATTGCAGTACTGTCATGCATGTGCAAGGAGTGGCATTGCATAGAGAGGTGCTTGCTACGCCTGTACTCATGACAACAAGGGCTCCCCAGTTGTGCCAATTTAACAGAACCAGACTCATCGCTCTGCTAGACAAAATGACCATCATTTTCATCTCAGAACCATGACAGCCTATTGGCTAAGCACAGGTGACGCATGCATTTCTGTAATGTGCCTTACGGCCGACGATATCAGAGACTTGCAGAGGATGTAATAGAACCTGGAAGGTATCGCATTCTTCTGCCCAGTAGCGAATCCTATCCATGACATCATCTCTTGTTTCACTCACGCCTAGCAGCCCCTTGCCCTCACCAAAAGCTCCAAATCTGCCCTGCCCTTGCCATACGCCTGGCAGCTGATACAAGCTTCTGGGATGCAAGAAGGTCTTCAGGTAGTCAGTCCAGTAACCCACTCCTGATGTACTGTCTAGTGACCTGCCACCACAGCACAAGATGACTGTCTGGCTAGCACCATAAACATCAATGCTGTACCTTGTGCTATGTGCACAGACAGCTGTGATGGTTGACACTGCAGCCAGATGGAAAGAACCTTGTCATTTAGTGTGCTATCCCCACTGTATTTCAGACACAAACTCTTGTGATCGCGTGCCAACTTTGCTGTTGTATGTATGAAAGTGCATACATTTGCACAAGTTTGAGCTCAGTCAAGCTGAGATTCTGAAGATCACTCAATACTGTGTGGCTTCAAGTTCCATGCACTTGTCCCAAAGTACCGCACATCAGCAAATGCACCATACCTACTTGTGATCCTCACCTGGCGGCTAGCTCTAAGGCATCTGCCCTGTCATCTTCTTCATCATTACTGGTTGTTGCAACAGGCTCTTGCACAGGCGGCCCTGCAATGCGCATCATATCAGACAAGAAATTGATCTTGTGCTTGCCACTGTGTCATGACTTGCAGTAGGTTTGTTCGGCAAACACTCAATGGCTTGGGATGTTAAATGAGTCAAGGAAGACCACCTTGAAGTGCCGCAGTGGTGCACAATCAGTGTTGACTGAGAAAAAAAAGAGTAGCAAGCCCTGCTTTTCGGCTGTCAGGAATTGATCCTCAGCATGATCGACTGCAGACATGGGATAGCAAGTAAGTCAAGCGCACATGTGGCGATCAGGCGGGGTCAGGAGGAAGCAGGCATTTGTGTTGTTATTTCTACCACAAAAAGTATGAGCACATGCTGAACTAATCGGGGCTGAGGGCATACTTTCAAGCTCATGCTCTGGCTCAGACAATAGCTGCTCTGCAAATGCACTGACAGGGATCCTTGCACTACGTGTGACCTCTACAGGCCCTTGCCATGTTGTTATTGGCACAGCCTCTGCTTCAGGGGCGTGCTCGCCAGCTGTGTTGACCCCTGTCGGTGACAGCGGTCGTTTGAGGAGAGGTGCAAAGCAAGGAAGCCATATCAAGGCTGTATGTTGCAGCAGCTGATACAAGCTCAAGACGCAGACAGAGAATGTTTTCGTTATACCTCCCAAAGATCCACAGAGGTCAAACAAAATGGCCCGTGGTGTATATGTTAGGTTGCCCTGCAGCACTCCCAGACTTCTGCATGATACGCAGAGCCCGTGACACAAACGCCATGTCAAGAGATTGCGCAGGCTTACGTGTGGATCTTCTCCCGAGCGGAATAGGCAGTCAGAGTCGATCTGGGCTGCAACAGCAGCTGTGGCTTCCTTCTCAGCGTACCCTAACAGGTCATCCTGGACTGATCAGCGAGATGTTGCAGCACGGCTAATAGAAATGCATTGACCAACAGTCCAAAATCGTGAAGCAAACGGGCTGCATATCGTTGCTCATTGCACCTGTATATTCCAGTAATGTGCGCCGGCGAAGTTAGCAAAAGAGCCGAACTGCAAAGTGATAATCTCGTGTCGGGCCATTTCTAGTGACGTGCACAATTGTCTTACTCTTCTGAATTTGCGTCCCTACAACGTTTCGAACTCCTCAGGGACCAAAGAAGTTGTCACGACCCACAGCGCAAACGATTTCTGCAAGCAGTCTTGTTAGGTCAAACGTCAACGGCTTAATTAGGCTGACAATTGTTTCGGGGCCTCCAGTTGGATCCCAGACTTTGGCACCGAAGTGGATGCAGTGATTTTCAGTTCAGCGTGTGGCTAGCACACGGTATTCAGGTAGGCTGCAGCTTCACAGACATGTCGTGCAAGCTATAAAAATGTGGCGACACTGAAATGCATAAAGAGCGTGTTTAGACAAATTCGAAGAACTTGAGCTTGAGTTCCTTGAGGCTTGCAATTGCAAAGCTCAACTGACACCGCTTCACGACGTTCAAGTGTTGCACCGCTGCTTACAATACAAAAATGAAGGGTCAAATCACTGTGGCATCAGCTACACACATAGAAACAGCAAGCACTAGAACACAAAGCAATGACATGGCATCAATGCAAAGAAAACTGCAAAGCATAGTACCCTTAAGCAATGCATACTTGCGGTACACCCAGGACATCATTGTCCATGCAGAGCCTGCTTCAATGACTGCTTTGCTGAGGCTGGCTGATACACTTCAGCCTCTTTGGTCCTTCTATACACTCTGTACATCGGCTCATCCCCAGGCTGTGCACCAGGACCCTCAGTCAAGAACACAGACCCAGTTCCAGCAGCAAACACCCCCTTCATCAGCGCCGTCGCATCACCGGCCAGTGTCCCAACAGGAGCCTCGCCCAGCGGTACAGGTGTACTATCCACATTAGACCTGGCCTTGTGAGACAGCAACGTCCAAGATGTCTCCTCATCTCTGGTGGTTCTGGTGGTTCGTTTGCTGCCGGGCTGACTGCCCACAGCAAGGCTGATCTTTGCACTAACAGGGCTGAAGTCAATGTCGCTTGAGGTGTAGCGCTGCTGCCTGTGGTGCTGCTCGTGCACAAGGTGGTGGTCGTCATCTGCCAGTTCTGCCCCTAGTGTCAGCTGCAACCTAGCCGGCGCCTCAACCCTGGCATCTGCTGCACTCATGGTCAAAACAAAGGGACTGCTGTCTTCGTTGTCTGCAGCCTCTGTGCCAATCACAGTTGACTGAAAGCCAACAGCTGCAGGTAGCGTGTACTCAATGACAGACACATCATCTGCAGGTACTGTCTGCTGTGCAAGGATGGGTGATTCGGAGAGGGCTACTGTGTCTAGGCCAGGCAAGTGCAGGGCTGCTGAAGGGCTTTGCTGGGAGGTGGCCTGAGTGTCTGACTGCTTCAAGCTGCCCTGCACCTCTGCAAGCTTGTGCGTCAGCGTGTCCAGCCATTCCTTCTCGGCAACCAATGCTTGGGCCAGAGTCTCCTGATCCTGCATCCACAGAACACAATTGAGCACACAATCAATCAATTTACATTTCCTGTCTTCAGGACTCATCAGAGGACAATGTGTACACACGTTCTGACAACACTGACCCCATATGCTACGTGCCAAATGGGTGTGCATGCAGAGGAGAAAGTGCACACATCATACGGATGGGGATGACTCCAAGCTGAACAAACTGAAGACCCAAAAGACAACTGTGAGCCCAAACGTGCAGATTACGACACAGACCCAATATAAGAGACAACACTAAGCTTCATAGCCAGACAACAAGCAAGGACAGACATGAATGAACAGGAGAGCTTGCCAACTACAAAAGATTGACTGGCTGTGTGCAGCTGCCACTGTCCAAGACTTGGAGGCTGCTGGCTTTGTGCAAAATGAAAGAAAGAACGACCTGCTGCCAGAGAGGGCCACCAATAGCATGCCCTCCCGGGCCCTGACCGGCCCTGCTGCTGTTGCGCATCATGGCGTCCAGGGCCAAAGACTTGAGGGCAGTCTGAGCTGCAAGGGCTGCAAGGTCAGCCTGCAGGGCGGCTTGCTGACTGCTCCAGCTCTCGGCATCAGCACTGTACTGCTCCTGCATGAGTACACAGACAACCACTGTACAGCTGATGATCCACTGAATTGCGTATGGCAGGACAGGATCGAAGCTGCACCAGATGTGCTCAAAACTCGTGCCATACCGCAACATTTGATCATGCATGCACATTGACTGGCTATGGACAATGGTCGCGTGCGTTGCAAGATGACAAATAAACCAGAGTATCAGGGTGTAATTTGTGAAAGGCAATAGTGGCAAGGCGCAGCTGCTTAGGAATGTTGCAGCAGCCACTTCCACATAGGCACACTCCTTGCTACAGGGTGTAAAGGTATTGACAAGTCCAGGTCTGCAGGTGTTTACTCTAACAGCCTGTAGGTCATCATGCAGAGCCTTGAGCTGTTGTTGATGCATTTGCTGCTCTGCCATGCTGCCTTGCCGTGCCACCTGCATTTGCATCAGAACATTAGTAAGCAAAACTGTAAGACAGATTCCAGAGCATATAGCCAAGGTGTGAATACAGTTACCACCATGCGGGCATGCCCACACAGTGCAGAACAAAGAGTGAGCTTACACATGCATGCGTAGATCCCAGTAGACTATGACTTGCTTTGCCACGATAAACTGCACAAGCCCAGCCTCTGGTTGCAATGGCCAAGAAAGGCTGCTGCAGTCAGACAACACAGGCAAGCTGGAATCGCTGTATACATCAGCCGCACCAAGTGCCGGTATAGCACATGGCTCAGTCATGTCAGCACCTGCCAACTTTGTGCATGATCATGGAATGACATCAAACTTGGCTGTACCTAAATACTTTTGTTATCCCAGTTAGAGGTGGGATACAAGGCAATCTAGAACATTTCACCTGTTTTGCATTGAACAGCGTACACAAGGCCGGAGTTCACCTTGATCTCTTCAGTAGGGGCTGCCTCGGACCAGCTTTGCGCCAGCTTCTGCACCTCCAGCTCAAGCTTCTGGCATCTCTGTTCCAGTGCACTAACCTGCAACCAGACACACATCAGACCACTTGTGATCTGAAACGCATTGCAAACAATGGCAAAACTTTTGTTCTCATTCTCAAACAGATCAAGTTTCAAGCTTTTGTCAGGCCAGTGAGCTGCATCTCCTTGATGTTATATTCCAGCATAAATGACTTTGGTCTGCTGTTTGGTCTCACACCGCTCATTGTCTTTATAGCCAGTACAGCAGGTAGGGTTGCCTGTGACAAGCATAGATGCTGCATTGATGACCTGTACCTGCTCATTTTTGCCCTTGGCAGCTGCCACCAATCTTGCCTTTTCTTCCTCCATGTACATCAGCCGACTCTGCAGTTGACCAACCTGTGCCTCAAGGGATTCTACCTCTGGGCTGCTTGGCCTGGTGGTGGACCTCGTCTTAGTACGCAACTGCACATGATTCATTCATTGAGATGCATTGCAGAAAGGACATCGGTGTGCCTGGTACCCATGTAAGCATCATTGCTGATCAGTGCTGTGTAAAACCAAGTGCTCACCCAGACAGATGTGTGCATGCAACAAGTCTGGGTCTTTATGGGGCTCATTGTTTTTAGGGTCCTGAAGTTTTGATCATGGGTCACACGCATGGATACGCAGCAGGCAGGAGCGTATCAGGTGGTGTAGATTGGCTGGGCAATAATCACATGATAAGTTGAACTCAAGTGGTTACCTTGCTGCCTGTCTCCAGCTCAGCATTGTGCTGCTGCATACTAGCCAGAACTTGCTTGAGCTGCCCAATCTGTGCCACGTGCTCTGCTAGACAAGCTGCATCATGCTGTTGTTCAGTGACTGCCTTGAGTAATTGCTCCTTCTCCAATTTTAAGTCTGCTACTTGTTGCTGTAACTCAGAGACAGCCTGTAAGCATGAGCCCTGAGTGTACAACAATTTTTACAGCCGAAGAAGGGTCGTGTAACAGACCCTGTGCCGACAATGCCGTGTTAGCTTGACTTGCAGTGGTACGTTGACTGATTTGAAGCATGACGAGGCACGCCCCGGTCGACACCCAGTCGCCTTTTCGGACAGGAGGCAGGACAGGAAGGCTCACCCAGGACTCCTTTCCAAAGAGAGTGTCTTTCAGGTGGCTGAAGCTTGTGCTAGAGTTATAAGTGCGCCCAGCAGCCGGACGAAACATGCTGCTTGTGCGGGGCTGCTAACGGGCTCGGGCACGAGATGGTCGTTGTACTTGTAACTGCACAGCTTGCCAGCGGTGTTTAGCCTGGTTGTCTGTCAGTCACGTTTTGCAGATACACTTCCTTTCACACATCGATCTATTGATTCTGCTCATGATTAACATGCAAAGAGCACAGCAGGTAATTCTCCTGTCTTCTGTTTGCTGCCCATACAAATCTTTGCCTTTGCAGGACACTCTGTCCAACCTTAAGAACCTCTGACGTTACAGGGCCATATTAACTTAAAAGGCTTAAGGTTATTAACCTCTGTCCGATTTTGGCCCTTAAACTTGAAAAATTGCCAAATGACTGTAAACCTGCTTTTTACGCGGCACCAGCGTGTTCAGGCTGATCCAGAGCTGATCCCAAAGTTCACGAGCACAGTGAAGCACGTCAAATTGCTGAAAAGGGCCCTGCAGGCATTGCTGGAACCCCGAAGTTGGCAGAATTGTTGAAACTGATTATAGGGTTTGGAAATTATCTAAACCCTAAGCCTTTATATAGGATGTCAAAGCACCCTCAGCTGACTGAGGACGCCGGTAGTAGGTCTATAGGGGCTTTGTGCTCAGTCTTTTGTAAGCACGAAACGAAATACAGGAAATTTGTGCTCACTTCGAAGTAAGAATTCTGTGCATATTGCCATCTTTGGACCCCAGTGGGTTAATAAGGCCTTAGTAAAGTTAATCCTAGGATTAAGAGTACCCTTAATAACCTTATTAAGTTAATAAGGTAGCTCGAACCCCTTTAAGCCTGAAATTGACAACATTGTGTCCATCCATGTTTTAAGCCCTTGGGGAGGCAGGTAATTCAGCGTTAAATCTTAATCGATTCTCAAACCCTAAAGATGAAAAATGCAATAGCCGCTAAAACCTCAACTATAACCCCTACAACCTATGAAACAACCCTAATCAAGTTGGAAGTTTGAAAAATAGCAGGGTTTCCAAAACCCCAATGATGAGAAGCAACTAGGGAAGGGCCCCCTCGACCTTCTGACGTGGATTTTTGAGGAGTGAGGCTTTGCACCATCCAAGAACAGTAGCGTTGTCGTCTCGTCTGTCATACGCACCGGGTACCCTTCGTGCACAAAGGACGGCTTACAGGAGCCGCCGACCCGTCTGCTATGCCGACTGCTACAGGAACTCAAAAGGCCTTCGCTATGAGTCTACAAGCGAGATCATTCAGCAGCATACCGGCTATAGCTCTCTGCGCAAGCATCAGACCGAGTCTTGTGGGGCAGAAGCGCAACCTTGGCTTGAGGAGAGGCCGGCATGCACAAATCACACACGCAGCACAGCGGTCTACCCGTCCAAGTACGTCAAAACGGTTCAGGGCCAGCTCAAAGGTGCCGCCAAAGGAGTCTTGGAGTACCTGGCAATCCGAACCAGATCGTATACGGCAGTACTATCCCCTCACTGCGGTCGTGGCACTATACTGCCTGTTCAGGCTTATCGCCCCTATTTTCGACTAGTGACTAGTAGCTGTGTTTGCATTCAAAGCTACTTATGATAGCTCGCATGCGGCTTCGACTGCTAGCCAAGCCAAATTTTTGAGCATATACGTTGCTGCAGAGGCACAAACAGAGGAGTTCAAAGACACAGCGCGGAAATTACTTGAGATACATGCTGCATACAAAGACAACGTTCAATATTTACGGTTACAGCTGGCCTTCGTGCTGATTGCTGTCCTGTTCACAGACTTTGTGTCAGGCAACAGTTCTCTAGCATCCAGCGAGTACGTAAAATTTGTGTGCTCCTTGATAGTGGGCAAGGTACTGGCACACGGAGAAGTGTACGCAGAGCAGACGCTCGCCAAAGGAATATGCAGCAAGTAGCATACTCCAGATTTGGCAAAGATGCTGTTTGATTGGAGATATTGCGACAATGACCAACTGGATGAAGCTGCGTAACAAATGTTGCAGATCTCTTGTTTGGCTGCATTTTGTAACGGTCAAACTAACATATTATTGACATAAATCAGTGTTGCCTGTCAGCAAGGTTGCTGCAACGCCAAGCAACATAACTCTGAAAGACCAAACTCAAATCAGCCTGGCTCCATTCCTTGCTTACCAGAACCACCATGGTGGCACCACAGTGTCCACCATGGTCGCAGCTGAATGCCTGTCTGAACACTTTCAGCCTTGTCTTCTACTAGTTGACAGTGACTAGAGTATGAATGCTTTCAGCCTTGTCTTGTACTAGCTGAAAGTGACTGACAGAAGACAAGGCTGAAGGCGTTTAGACAAGGCAACTTTTAGCTTACATCTGTGATGCAACCCAACACACAGTTGAATGCTTTCAGCCTTGTCTAGGAGGGTCTGATGCTTGCTGAAGGTGGCTAGAGTGCAACATTGCAGCAGCAAGGTCTAAGTTGCAGGTCTGACTTGCTTCTAAGGCGAGAGAGAGAAGCACGGCTCAACGCTGTCTGATCCATGCTGAAACCGTCTCACTGTTTCAGAGACTGCAGCCCAGTTCAGCGCATGCTGAAACTGTCCCATCAGGACCACTTCAAATAGCACTTCAGATAGGTCTCATCTTCTACACTAGGAAACTAACTTGTCAGCTGACTGCAACCCTGATGATCACACAGCCATCATCTCTTTGGTTCCGCGCATGGTGCTTGTCTTGGCTGCTCGATTGTTGGTATTGTTCCGATTGGTACAGTGCTATGCATGTACCGGGCAGAGGTTGCTGAAGCTGCACCATGGCGGCCAGAGCACCAAAGGGCACCCAGGTGGGCTAGCTTCATACTCAAAGCGACCGGACACTCTGTCTAGCACCGTTGAATGACTCACAGTCCCCGTCATTTAAGCCCACGTGGACGAAGCTGAGAAGCACCTCCTCGGGTGGATTGTGAGAGGTCCTCGTGAGCTCGTTGTGAGCAGTCGCCTTCCTAAGCAGCACTATTTTGACGGGTCTTGGTCAGACAGTTAGAGTTGCTCGCCCTGCAACGCTTCGGCAGCTTGTGACAACATGGCTCAAAACCCGACTTCAGGCTATGTATCCACTACCAGGCCCGGCTGGATTGTGTACTGGGTCACGTTCGGTCTCATGGCCTTCAGTGCTGTTTGTTTTATGGCAATCACTTTGACGAAGCCACAGCGACACCGGAAGCACGGCTGTGAGTAACGGTCAATTTTTTGCATGATCAGCTCGTTGCCAGGCCCTGCGGAACTTACAATTTGTGCTCCTGTATGCAGACTGTACAGCCCTGATTGTTACCGTCGCTGCCGTTGCGTACTATGCCATGGTAAGATGTCACTCCGGGCAAAGTTCGGCCGAGGTCCTCTGCGTGACCTGACTTCTTAGCTGCCGCTCACAGGCGTCCGAGGGTGGTTCTACCTACACTTACGCCATTTATGGTGGAAATATGCGTCAAATTTACTGGGCTCGTTACGTCGATTGGGTTTTCACCACACCTCTGTTGCTACTGGACCTCCTTTTATTGGCAGCCTGTCCGATTGGCACTGCCATGTGGTAGGTTTGCTAATTTCTGATTGCGGATGATGCACAGCGGTTGTTCATATCCATTTGACAATGTGTATGGTTGCCTTTGTTGGCATTGCCCCTGGTGAGTGGAAAGCGTTGAGCAGGTGTCAGCTGCCAAGATTCTGCAATGCTTCACATGCAGGATCATTGCAGCAGACATTTTCATGATTATCCTTGGTCTTTTTGGTGCTGTCAACACCCATAAGTTTAAGTGGGGTTATTATGCCATGGGCTGCTTCTGCGAGCTCATCATCAGTATTGGACTGGTCTTCAATGCTATGAGGTCTGCCATGGCGCGTGGTGGTGGAATATCCAAGGTGTATGCTGGTATGGCTGCATACCTGACCATCCTGTGGTGGGGGTACCCCATCGTGTGGGGTCTTGCTGAGGGGGCTAATGTCATCTCTTCAGATGCTGAGGTGACTCATCCTTAAACCAGCACACATCTGCTGGAGCAATAGCATTGTTGCTCTGCTGACTGCTATATTTGACAAACCTGTGCCAAGTCAATCTACCTTTGCAGACCTGTTTTCTCCTGAAAAGGAAGTAAGTTGAAGCTGCACTTCTTTCACTGCTTTCTGCTGCATTTTGGTCACTTTGGTGTTGACCTGCAGGTTGCTGCATATGCTGGGCTTGACATTGCTGCCAAGGTTTTCTTTGGCTGGATGATCATGGCAGCTGGGCCTATCATCACTGCTCAGCAGGACCGGGAGTACAAAGAGTAAGTTCAAGCTTTTGTTGAAGCGTCTGCCCCTTTTGACCAATCAAGTAGCAGTTTTGCGCCCCGTACTTGCATGTTCCTGATCTGACATGATGTTTGCAGGGGCAAGGGGTACCCATCCATTTTGGATGCATCCATTGATTCACCGCTGTCCATCACCCAGACTCAACCCATTGCTAACCCTGCTGCCCAGGCTACACGTGGTTTGCCAACCACGGAGCCTGGTGCCAATGGCACAACTGGTGGTGTGCCTGCTCAAAGTGGCAGCCTGCAAACTGTGGTCTAGCTGGTGGCATACTGTGCCCTTTGGACTATGCATCAGGGTGTTGTCCAAAGTTCTCAGTTTGTCTCAAGCGTGTCAAGCAAGTTCTTGTACAAGCCATTTCTTGGCAGCAGCAACAATGTACAGGTGGTAGTGCTCGCACTAGGAGGTCATGCGTGACGTGCTGTGCTGTTTAGTTTTCATGCCGGCCAAGGGCTTGAGTGTATGTATGATGATCATGTTGCGTCCTGTCCATTGACCTAGTCCTTGACCACAATGTCTTTCACAGATTATGATTGTAGAGTTTGCTCTGTGTTTAGTGTGTCTTGAGTGTGTGACCGTGCAAGGTACTACTCAGATGACTATATAACCAAGGATACTGTGTTTGCTAGTTTTTGATCCCCTTATTGAAGTGAGGATGGGATGCGCTTTGTGTCAGCTCAGCACATGCTCAGTTGCCAGAGGACGCCTTACCAGCCACGTTGAATGGAAGTGTTTCCCCACATGATATTGATTACATCCATGTAATATGGGCTTGTTCTGAAATGCTACTACGTCGCTACACTGTGCTTGTGTTGCAAGCCATGTCAGCAATGCCTATAAGGCACTAATGGCCACAACTATCCGAGCTACTGGTGTACAGGTCTCGCATACGTGTTGAAAGTGACTCCAAAATGCATGACAGGGGCTGAGGATGCTGCATCAAAATTTGAGCAAGCTTGTCATTTTATGCAGAGATGTGAAGTGGCATCTGCACTCTGAGTGTCTGTGTGAGCAGAAACTTGCATCAGCACTGATACTCTAGTGCTGTTCCTGTGATGCTGCATCCGTCGTGGTCTGATTCTGCTCAAAACTTGCATAATTGTGTTTTGAAATGCAGTGATGATAAGGTCACACGCACTATAGAGTGTATTAAGTCAAACACAAGGCTAGCTTCTGCATTGTTTGGTTTACAAGAGTGCTGTTTCTACCTCAATCTGAGCTATGAGCAGTGCTGTCTGTGAGCTTTGCAATGAGAGCCTCTTGATCGTGCTTTGCTCGCATCAGAGACGCCTCTTGGATATTCAGCCTGCATTTGTACAGCACAGCCTTGATCTCAGCCATGCCATGATACACTGTTGTCATGATGCTGAGAAGGCGTAGCTTGCCTCTCTAGTTGTTGCTGTTTGTCATCCACTTGGGTGTGCAGCTCCTTAGACTTGCGCTTTCTATCCTGCATGGTTGACAGTTGGTGGCAGCAGTGTTGAAGGGCCTTGGTATCTCCTAGGTGGCAAAATAGTTCAGGAGCGTCAGATAGGTTGTGTTTGTTTGCACTGTGCAATGCTGTCCTTACCTCCTCTAGAGTTGCCACTGCATTTCTAACCCCAATGGCTTTCAGCTTTTCAGTTTCTATCTTTCCTGCCTGCAAACACTGAATGTGAGCTGCTGTGTGCCAGAATGTGCTATAGTGTCTAACAGTTGAGACTTTTGTGGAGCCTACCTGTTTGTCCAAGATATCTAGATATGTCCTGACAAGGCCATTGAGCTGCTCCACCTTGTCAGTCAGGGTTGCGCAGCCCTGTTGCAAGTGCTGTGTTGCTTCATACTTTTGGGCGTCCAAAACTCGCAGCTGATACTCCTGTATGCAAGGCAGGCTTCAGTGGTATAGCTGCAGCTGTGTCGTTACTCTGGTCCACCTGGTCAGCATATTGCGGGGTGTGATCCAGAAAGACGAGTGCATGCCTGATCAAAACAGATCCCGACGTCGCCATTCGTCGCCATGCCAGACGCCTGTCACTCACGCCCTCACAACAAGCATCACCTGACCCTGCAGCCCTTTTGCAGGGGGAAAGGCGTAACGCTCGAGTTCAAACGCCACCGCTTTGATTTAACACAGCACCTTGTATGCAAATGCGGATACGCGCAATATGACAGTGCTGCTCATGCACGCACTCCGTCAAATTCAGTCAGACCCTTGTTCCCCCGTGGTCAGACCTGCAGGAACCTGTTGTGATGACACCGCTGAGTGGTGACACAATCAGAGCTTTATGGACGCTCAGATAGCAGGCACGTCTGTGAAACAGGTACAGCCTTCCAGGTTCTCCTGGTTGTCCTCTGTGGTTGTTGACCTGCAAGCCTCTTTGTCTGTGAGGCTAATCACTGTGCTCTGCTGACACTTGCAGCTCACTATAGCTTGCAGTGGCAAACTTGCTGCTGACAAATCCAAGACAGGAGTAGACCGATCACAAAAGTCTCCCAGAGTGTCATTCAATTTGGCAAGAAGGCGACCCGGTGCAAAGTACAGTTCTCCAGACACAGCTGGTCAAGCTGAGCAGTCAAGCTCAACACTCCACAAGACCTCGGTCTTTGCAAGTCAGAAAGCGCTGCAGCCAACAGCAAAGGCCTCCAGCCAAGCTGCAGGTGGCTTGCACTTGCACTGCAGGCATACAGACGCGAGCCTTCCTCAGCAGGTATACTGATCTTGTTTACTATGCAGCCAAACATGCAGCACAATGAATGCTGATGGACTGACTCACAACAGTCCTCTCATATTAGCTGTATGCTGCATGCAGACAAGTAGAGATAGTTTGTTATGGTCATGCGCCAAGCAGCTGAAGCCGCAGCTGGGCACCCCCACGCCTCATGCATTTCCCCCTGGCATTGTCCCAAGAACCAGAGGACAGTCTAGGCATGATGCCCCCACCCCCCATCCTCAAAGCTCCCGGCTGGCCTTCCCTGGTGCAACATATCAGCAGCTGGTCCATGTTGAGCGCAATACTGCGGCTGCATTGCATGAAGACAGGCTGTGCCAAGCTGCTGACAATGTGCTCCCTCAACTTCCTGCAAGAAGCAGGGTCACAGATGCAGCAGCTGTGTTGACCACAACTGTACAGCTGGACGAGTCAGCAGCAGAGCAAGTGCCCTTCCCAATTCCTGATCAGGCACAAGAGGAAGATGCTGAGGCTGAGCTGACTTTTGCCTGTCAACAGCTAGCTGGAGCTGCTGCTAAGCATGCAAAGCAGAAGGCGATGCTAGAGCAGGCGTTGTTTGCACAGACTGCTGATCCACCCTCAGCACAGATTGGACCTCTTGATGCTGCACCATCTGCAGCAGACAGCTACAGACCACAGCCAACAGACTGCTCAGCTATATGTGCTGACAGTGTCAACGCAAACATGCCTACACACTATCAGCCTGCTGCCGCATCACAGACTGCTGCACCAGATGCTACTGCTGCAGGTACCACTGCATCAGCTTGCACGGCGCCAGGTGCTGCTGCTCTGGATGCTGCAGCTGTACACCAGGACCAGAGCAGCAGTCCAGATCGCCTGTCAGCTTCATGCAGGGAGCTAGCTCAAGTTGCCTCAGCCCACGCTGCTCAGAGAGCAGAGCTGGAGGATCTCATGCACCGCCAGCTTGAGGCCTCAACAAGCGCAGCAGCACCTCCCCGACCGGGTGCCAGCAGTGTTGCTGGCAGCGCTTGGCCACAGCCACTCAGGGGTTCAGGGCTTGCGGCTGCTCACAAGAGCAGGGCCCACAGTAAGCTGAATGTAAAGCCTAAACGGCCTCGGTCAGCCGTAGATACAGCAGCTTGGCCGCCTGGGCCCCAACAAGCTGCAGGGGTGCATCATGTGCACCCTGTTGAGGCAGTCAAGTGTGAGCCTCAAAGCAGCATGAGGCTGTTGGCCCGTGAAACCACTACTGTCAGTGGCAAGACTGTCAGCTCACATCTCATACGGCCAGCTGAATCCATGCTTGTAACACCCGAAGCTGACAGCTTGGAATTAGATTATGCGGCTCTGCCACCAGATGCGCGCTTGGCTAGACTCCCTGGATTGGTGGGAGATGCAGCATATATTGAACAAAGGCTGCCTTCAGCAGACACAGCTGCTCAGCTATCCAATCAGGAACAGGCAAGACGCAGTGCAGTTGCTGGCAGGGACATGTCTGCGGAAAGTCTGGCAAATGGCCTCAGCCAACGACCAGTCAGCAGCGCTGCTCCATTGACATCAGGTGCTGAAGTAGCAGAGTTGTGCCTGCTGGACAGCCAAGCGTCTATCACCGAGCAGACAGCTGTCTCAGTACTCGAGCCGTCCTTTGACACAGTACACGCTATGCTGTCAGCACTGCATCTGCCCAAATTGGGCTTACCGCAGTCAGAGGACTCAGGCCATGATGAAGCACTGCACGTCCAGAGTCCTGTAGTCTGGCCTGTCAAAACTGCTGCTGCTGAGGCTGGTCAGCTCGCGCAAGTCAGCCAGTCACCAGGTAAACTATGACAGTTGCTCTGGCAATTTTGATGCATAGCAGCCCAAGCTATAGCTGTGCCTGATTCTGCTGTAACAGTGGCAGCATTTCATTCATTGTTTGGTCTTGGTCCTGTAAAAGAACACTCAGAAGGTCATATTGACTGACAGCAGTCGAATATGCACCTCGTTTTGGTCTGATTCTCTGCAGCTGTGCGTGGCCAGCATGGTGGCCTGACTGTTGGGGGGGCATTCCAGCTGCTTGGCCTTGGACTGGATGGCACAAGATTTGACGACACAGGCCTGGCAAACGCACATGGTGGTGCACCATCTCGCCTAGCCCAGATCAGAGCCATCAAGGTGTGCTTAGCAATCTGATAGCCGACAGCTAGTTCAGTGGCTTTCACAGGCAGGCTGGGCTTTACAATTGGCGGCCTGACCGCCTTGTTTGGCAGGGCACAGCACAGAACAAGTCTTGCTGTAGCATGATGGGTGACAACCGTGTGCCACAACTGCAGTACGTGAAGACATGCACAGCCTTGTGAGTGGTTGATACACATTGTGTTTGCATGGAGCAAAGCGCATGTTGAAGTGGTGTTTTGGCTGGTGTAGGTGGTGCTACAGGCCAGAAGGGGTCAAGGGCTGCGTGAGTTGCAGCAGTGCTATGACCGCATGCAGGATGTGCAGCGCCAGCTTGCAGTGCAACAGGTGGGCAATGCTTGTAGATCTGTTTTTGCCACAGGCTTATATGCACATGCCCAGCGTCTCCAAACAAGCTTTTCCCTTCCTGATGAGGTAGTCATTGGACACATGCACCACGCTTTGATTCTGGTAGTCTAGCCAAAACAGCTGGTGCACTTAGTGATGCCCCCCATCTGGTTTCACACACAAAGTGGCAGCCTGACAGCAGTGATACCAAGGGCCACATACTTCAGGTGAAGGATCGTACCTGTGCTCTTGCCCTCAGCATGAAACTGGCCTAAAGCCCATTTGATTGGCAGGGTGGCAATTGAGCACGAGTTTTGCCCTTGCGGGGTCTTGTGTTGTCTCCTGGGGAAGGGGCAGGTGCAAACATTCTTCCAGAGTCTGGCCTCGCCACAAGCCAGCTGTATGGACATTGTCTGCCTGTTACAATGCTTTGTTTGTTTGAACCTGCACACAAAAGATTGTAAAAGGCTTTGATGCACTGCACTCAACATGCATGCAAGCTCCAGCCAAAGCTCACCAGAAGCAAACTTAGCATGGCAACTCCAGCTGCAGCGCTCATACAATCAATATCTGGTAAGGCTGCACATGATGGCGTGTTGTCTTGAGGCATGGAGACTCGAGTGCTCAGTGTGTACACAGATGTTACAGTCATTGGCTGCTGAACTTGCTGTTCTGTCCCTGATGGTTGTTGTCTTGATTCATTTACAATGTGTTGCTGGTTGGTTGATTGATTGGTTGATTGGTCAATTGAATGTTTGGTTGCTTGATCGACTGATGGATTGATTGATTGATCAATTGATTGATTGACTGATCGATTGATGTGCAGGTAGTGGTGGGACCAGATGGGATGGGCTCAAGGCAGCCCGCCCTGATGGGGGCGCCAGGCGCCATGTGGTTAGGCGGCACCGTTAGCCAGAAGGACAGCAAGCACAAGGGCATGCAAAAACCTATTGCAGATGGCCGTTTGAAACCACCTCACAAGGTCAGCCCATCAAACCATCTTCTCCTCGAACCCCGTAGATGGCAGGGAGCCTTATCACAACTGCTTTTGAGCCTGTTTGCATAGGCTTGTGAACAGGCTCACTCCAGCTTTGTGCAAGTCCTTGTGGTGTTACGTGTTTGTATGTCATGCCTGTAGATTGGGAAACACCCAGTCTAAGCTGCATCTCTATCAGTGAAGCAGTAAGCCTATGTCAGACATCAAAGAGCCCAGAGTTGCACAGAAGCTGGTGCATGCAGGCAGGGGACGCCTGGACAGGCAGTGAGTACAAGATGCGCCTGTTGAGTGGGCTAGCCACCAAACTGCATGCCAAGCTGGGCGTGTTAGCCCTGCAGCACAACCGCCTCCATGCACAGCACTGCACCAGACTGCTGGATCAAGTTGAAGACAGGTGACAGCCTGATTGGAAGTGCCTCAGAGCAATGTGATGTTGGCAGCAGTGTATCAGCTTGCTGTACGCCTCTGCCACCCTGAGAAGCCAAGGCAGCTGCACTCGTCGGTGTCCTGGTGTTCAGACACTATATGCTCATGCCTTAAGCTTGCTGAGCATGTACAGACTGATGCCAGAGTCATGCTGACAGCATTCAGCTATATATCTTCTCTTGGTGTCAGACATGTTTGTTGCTGCTTAGTGAGGACATTTTCAATGCTTCAGCTTGTCCAGCAACCACCCATTGCTGGTCCTGCTCAAGATCTGCATGATTTGCAAGATGCTCTGTTTCAAAAACAGCAGCTGGCCCCTGTGCTGACTGTCTTTGGCAAGCTGGCGGTGCATGTGGCTGCAGGGACAGGGAGCTGCTTGCACAGGCAGGCCTGCATTCTTTCAAGAGCAATGCAGCATGCTTCTGGGTCAGCCAGCAAAAGGCTAATGCCCTGAATGCCATGCATGCAAAAGCAAAGTTCAGACAGAAGTTTCAGGCTTGGCGGCAATGGGCAGGGAAGCGCTGCCTGCTCAGAGATAGGCTCAGATTGGTTTTGATTGCCTGCCGGCGTACCACACTGGTAGCAGGTACAGCCATGCAGGACATACGAATTGCAAGCAGACACATGATCGCAAGCAGGATATGTTACTTGCAAGTGCGCCCAAGCACAAGGTGCTGTAGTCCTTTTGAGGCTGTTTTGTCATGAATCAGCAAGCCACTCGCTGTGGGACATGCTAGCGTAGTCAGGTTTTTGCCAGAGTCCTGATGTAACGTTTCATCAGCAACATGGCAGATGCCCTCTGAAGGGACATGTGACATGCACAATCCAACCATCAGTCACCACGGTGGTACAGCAAACAGGGTTGATGCTTGGCTTGCTGGCAGCGCATGGCAATGAGGAGCAGCACCCCTTGATGTGTCATTGGTGGTGCAGGCTTTGCACATTGGGCAGTGCTGGTGCGCAGCAGAAAGGTGTGGCGTGCACAACATGTGATGGCAGGACAGTGGCATCTGGTCAGACTGCATGCCAACATCCTCTGTGCCTGGCGCAGTCATGCCCACAAGCTGCAGGTACCGGCACAACAGCACTGATTCATGCCAGCAGCAAATAAAAGATGGTTGCTCATAATACAGGACGCCACGGTCAGTGACATTGAGGCATCTCTACAGAGTCTGTGGACGAGATGAGCATGTAGCACTGACCGTGTGATCAGCAAAAGTTGGATAAAGATAGCATGAGCAGTTTGGCACCTGGGTTTACAAGATGCGTGCTAGATGGGTACCAGCTGGCAGCAAGACAGCTTTTCTGCAGCGTGCCAAATGCCAATTGTTGAGCCTATACAGCATGCCAAAGTCAACATGTAATCAATCTGGACGAAAAATCTCTACTACAACCTGCTATACATGTCAGATGCCCATGCTTCTTGGACTCATTGCCAGCAGCACTGGTATCTCTGCACATGCTGCCATGCAATGCTCTCACTGTTTCCAGTGTTGTTGCCGCAGGTGATGCGCAGCAAGTTGGCCCCACAGACACAGCCATTGCCAGCTGTTTCTTTGACCAACAGGGGGGACACGCTGTTGCACTGCCAGGGCATGTTTGCTGCCAGTCTGCAGCAAGTGCATGCAGCAACTAGAGAGCTGCACCACCTGCAGCAATTTATGAGGTTCCATGCCACAAGGGAGGACATGGCGTGGGCAGCTTTGAGTGAGATGCAGCCCTGTACAACTATCTGCAGTGTGAAATTGACCAGCCTCAACCTGCTTGATGCAGTGTCAAGGCATATCTAGTGTGTTGCTTGAATCTGTGCAGATTGTTGTATCTTGTGGGTCATGGAGTATCCTCGTGTTGGGTGTGTGTAACAAGCCCAAACCTGCATTGCTTCATGCTTGCCTGATTGAGGTTTGAAGCAAAGCCATTTGCAGTGTGTATGGCCTTTACTCAGGCAGCAGCATACTGATAGAGTATCATCTGACCAGTCTTCATACCCCATTGTGGGCATAAGAAGCAAACAAAGTTCAGCAGTTGCTTGACTGAACTAATCATACTGCAGGGGCCAGCAGCACTGTACACACCTTCAGAGCAGTAAAGGCCCAGCTCAGCAGCCCTGCCAAGCATGCCGTGCCTGATCTTGGCTGTGTGGGCATTCGCAATGCAAGCCGCAGCTTGGTTTGCCACCAAGTTCCCTTGTCTCTCACGAACTGGCACTCTCTGCCAAAGGCCAAGCCCTTTCAGGTGGCCTCCTGTTGTTGGCTGCAACTTGGATCTTGCAGTGTGTATATGCGTTTGCCCACTGTTTGATGCCTCTTTTGCTTGTGAGATATGTCCACTGATAGACCAGACATGCATTGCATGCAGTAGCCATGTTGCATGCAATGCTCGTTGCAGCACTGTTTGCAGGTGTCTGGAAGCAACAGTGTGCAGCATTCCACTGAGCAGCAACACCGTGTATAGACTCTCTGGAAGCAGCGTGTGCAAAAAGTTGCTGATGTGGTGCAAATGCACATACCAACAATGCCCTGTCTATGCGCGGCATGATATTTTGTATTCCAACAATTCTGTTTTGTTGGCACATTTTCCATAGTTGCAAAGAGGAATGACTCAATCATGCAAAGTAAGCAATACACAAACAGCAGTGATGGTGTCCTGCAGGAGCTGCTGGGTGACATTGACCAGAGTCTGGAAACAGACTCGACCAGTACTGCTATTCTGAGCCAACACATGCCGGCAGAGGAGTCGCAGGTGATAGCGAGTCATGCAGACCAGCAACATGACTTGAGGCATGCAGGTGCCTCGCGTCAGAGCCAGCAAGACAGCATTGGAAAGAACAACAGAGACATCTGTGGATTGCCTTGGTTGCATCAGGAGACTGGCAGAAGCACCGCTCAGGAGTCTGATCATACATCTGCAGCGGCTTCTGACATTTTTGAGCCTGCCAGGGATAATGCTCGCACTGTGTCAGCAACAGAGTGGCCTGTTGTGTGGCCTGGTGTTGAAGCTGGTGGAGCTGGCCAGGCACAATCAACATCTCCAACGGGTCGTGGTGTCCTGGCAGTGACAGGGCCAGATGTGGTGTTGCAGTCAGAGTCACCCTCTGCTGCTTTGAATGCAGTGCCTGTCATGGCACACTTGAGAGCAGTGCCAGCAGACCAGGCGGCAGTGTCTGGTCGGCCAGGCAGGTCGAAGTCTGCAGCTGCTGGGCTAAGTGGCGCAAACGCTACTGTGAAGGCTGTAGCAAGGCACAGCAAGACAGGCAGAAAAGTCGGTAAACAGCTCGGCAGCAAGAAGGTGGACTTGCATGGTTCACGAGCAGCCAGAGATACCAGCAGGCTGCAACACGTCATGGCCTTGGCTTCTGTCAAGCATGTGGAAGTGCCCAAAGAGCTTGCGGTTCAGCCTTCTGACACCACTGTCAAAAGGGAGGCTAGTGCTGCTGCCAGCTCTTCAAATATGTATATACTGCCCTCACAGACGCATGTTGCATCCCCAAGGTCTGATGCTGTCCCCACAAGCATGCGTCATGGCGGAACTTTACAGGCTGCTGCTGTCTCCCCAAGGGCTGCTGCCGTGTCCCCAAAGGCCGCAGCCACGCCCCCAAGCCCCCCATTCATGTTCCCAAGGCCTGCTGCTGTGTCACCAAGGGCTGCTGCAAAGGCTGCAGTCCCAAGGCCTGCAGCTGCGTCCCCAAGGTCTAGTCTAACGGCCAGGGCCACGGCAACAAGACCGCACTCTGCTTCTCCAAAGGCTGCAGCCAAGAGCAGACCAGCCTTTGTGTCCGCCACCAGAAGTGGTTGCATTGTGCTTCCCAGTCGTTCCACGCCACATCGGCCACATTCTGGACGCACACTTGCCAGCAAACCCTCTGCTACAGAAGCTGTCAGGACGCGGTTGGCAGACCACCGAGCTGCTGCTGCCCAAGTGGACCATCAGGCCTTGGTCCCACAAACAGATACTTACCCTGTGCCTCTGATACACATCAGTCATGATGCCTTCTCAGCTGGCAAAGATGGGATGGCTGAGCCACAGCAGCATCAGCAGAGCCACTCATCTGCTTACCACTGCCCAACATATGCAGATTGCTCTCAGAAGAATTCTGAACTCAGTCAGGCAGCTGCTGACCACCTCCACGTGGCTGTTGAGCACCGCCACATGGCCACTGAGCACCGCCACATGGCCACTGACCACCGCCACATGGCCACTGACCACCGCCACATGGCTGTTGATCACTGCCACGTGGGTACTGACATTGCTGCTGATCACTGCCAGGTGGCCACTGACCATCGTCACATTGCTGTTCACCACTGCCACGTGGGTACTGACCACCGCAGGTCAGATGTGTCAGGTCAGTTAGGCGGGTCACATCAACAGGAGCTTGGTCACCCCTTGTGGCTGGCTTCCAGTAGACCAGTTCAGGCATCAGCACCGGACGACATAGCACGTGACTCACAGTCTGACTGTGAAAGCAGCAGCCGCTCTGCTGACTCAGATCTGGACTGCGGGCAGTCACCGTCTAGTCAGCTTGAGTCAGCGTCAGGGGACAGGAGGAGGCAGGTCTCATCAGCAAGGGATGACTATGCGCAGCAGCCCAACTCTGTTGGTAGCATTGCACAGCTTTTTATGATGCGGCAAAGGGCAAGGGTGGTATTCCAGGTGAGTGTGCAGCATTCTGATTCTTGTTTGTTCAATAACTTCACATTGTCATTCTTGTCACGCTCACAGCAGCTCAGCAAATGTGCCATCGGACTGCTTTCAAGACATGCACCTGATAGCACTACAGATCTGCCATTCCTGTACATGGCCGCAGTCAGCACTGCCTGGCCGATCAACTTCACAACATCTTGTGCCAATATGTCATTCTGCTGCATTGCGCAGACTCCTTTGTATAGACAGCATCGCACAGACAGCTGCACAGCGGCTTGACAATCTTTTGTCAACAGTTGTGCAGACTCCTTGTTTCAGACTCTGCCCACACTGCTTTTGCAGGCTTTGGCCATCAATGTAGACCAAAGAAGGCTTCAGCAGAGGCATGCACAGCAGCGGCAGGTTCCTGCTATGCTGCAACGCTGCTTGCACATCTGGGCTCAGTCAGCCTTGGACACCAAGGAATGGCTGCTGCAAGTGCGCTCGCCTATGCTTTTGGCACGCGGCTTTGCTGCTTGGTGCCAACACCTTAAGGTATGCCTTGTCCATTCCTGAGCTGATGTGAGTCCTGTTGTATGCAATCACCTGAAAATACACCTTGTCAATCCTGATGTGGGCTCTGCATGCACAAGAAGCTCGCACAGGTCCATTCTGCCAGTGCTTGAAGCTGCCGGCATGATGTATCATCCCTTTGTCTGAGTGTTGCCTTGAAGACACGACTCTCTTTGGCAGGCATGCCTTTTCACGGCTGTGTCTTTGCATAGGCGAAAGCAATCAGGCAGCAGCAGTTGGTGTATCTGCAAGGCAGGCATCGCTTGGTCTTGATGTCACCATGATTCCAAGCCTGGAGGCTCAGGTCCACACGCCAAGCCTTTCTAGCTGCTACTGTTCAACATTGCAGGTGGGTCTTTTGTCACCTGCTGACAACCATATACATGCAGCCAATTCAACACAAACACTTCGGTCTTGCACTTTTGTGTTTTCAATGCCAAAGCTGTCCACCACATACTCACAGATGCTATGCCGGTCTGTCCGCAACACAACCATGTGCAGTTGATACTGCTTATTTAAGCATGCGTGCATAAGCTGCTGATGCTGCAAACAAGTTTTACTCACTCAGCTCTGCTATGTGGACCTGTACCATCTGCAGTGCTGTCATGTGCAGAGAGGATCCTGCACTCAAAGTCTCGCACATGCAGCAGTCTTCTCTTTGGCAGCCGGACATCTGCATCTATCAAGACCAGCTGCTGTGTGCTGCAACAATGCCTGACAAGATTGGCGGTGCTGGTGGTGTGCAGACACAGGCGTGTGGTGCAGCTGCTGCAGCACTGGCAAGCATGGGTTCATGCCAAACGCAGTCTGCGGCAGCGTGGAACAATGGTGCACAGGGCACATCAGGGCTACACCATGCAGCATGCTTGGAAGCACTGGCAATGGCTGGCCAGCAGCAAGGTACTGCACATCAATCTACTGCCCCCCGTTACCAATGTGGCACACAACGTTCCACCTCTGCTTGCACTTATGCCAGGTTCCAAGGTTGCAGCAATGTGCAGCATCACTGCAGTCAGCCTGAAGCCATTACCATTGGTGGTCAGCTTGATGACACCATTGCATACACTGGTATGCTGTGTCTGACACCATTGCATACACTGGTATGCTGTGTCTTTTGCATGATGACACCATTGCTTACATTGATATGCTGTTTCTTTTGCATGATGACACCATTGCATGCATTGGTATGCTGTGTCTCTTGCAAACCACCAATGGCTGCTTGTGTCGCTGTCATGCATGCAGTGAGTTTGCAATCATGCTTGGATCATTGTGTTGTAGGCTATCCTGGTCAGAGTCTTTGAGCATTGCGAGCATAGCTGGGAGTTGTATGACCCAAGGTGTGAGGAGTATGAGCAGCTGGTGGCCTGCCTGCACAGCTGGAAGGACAGGGCAAGGCACAAGCGAGACAAACGAACACGGCTGCAGCAGGAGAACTGTGCAGATGCATTCAGGCATGTGCTGTAGACAATGCCAACCATGTATGTGTTTGTTGTGCTCTCACTAAGGTGAGGTATGTTCTGTTCATCAGCAGGCACTCGTGGTAACTGAGCAGTCTATAGCATGCAAGCTGTTGGGGTGATCAATGTTTTGAGCTCAATGACTGCCTACTGCCTGGGTGCTTGAGCACCAAAACCTCATCTGCAGCAACAAGTCTCGACTGTCTTAGGCACAAGTCTTACACCATTGTGTCCATTCCCTGCTGTGCACAGCACTCCTTGGCACAGCAATCAGATTTGACAGCTTGTTGGTAGCACTGCATGCACCAACTTTCTTGTAAGGCATTCCAACAAATTTTGGGTTTGGGTTTCAAAACAAAACTGCTATTGCAATGCTCCCAAACAGGTGACCATACTGTGACATGCTGCAGGACAACCTGTGTGTTGCTGAGAGGATTCTACAGCTTCCAGCACAATCACTGCCAAGCAGTAAAGCTGCAGTGTGCGGTGCACAGTCGCGATCGCCTGTTTGCTGTGTGGCGCCGCACTGTGAGAAGCAAGGTGGCTGACTGGATGCATGGCCCCTGGCACAAGGCGGCGGTTGCACCTGAAGGGCTGGGTGTCAGAGCATCAGTGGCACCAGCAGTATCAGACATGCAGGCGAGGCTTCTGCAAAGAAGTTGCCATGGCTTTAATGGCAATCTCTGCGTGTGTGAGATGCATTTGGACTGTATGCACTGAAAAATTGCAATGTGCTAGTGGTTCAGTCAATGCGCAGTGTCATCAAGTGCATTTGGAGGCAACCAATTCAGCCCAACCACTTGCTGTTTGCGTCTGCTGCCAGCAAATTGCCTGCTCTGAAGTGAGCAGCATCAGTGACACGCAACATGCCATGTGCAAAGCATTGCTGTTCTGGCAGCTAGCCCGTGACATTATTCTTGGGTTTGATATTTTGATGGCTGTCAAGATGTCATTGACTTCAATACTTACAGGCTAGCAAGACAGAGTTGCAAATATGTGACTAGTGATGCAGGCTGCTGTCAGCAGGCTGGACAGCAATTTCTAGGATAATCACTGTTCCCAGAAGGCACAGACACCACCACCTCCTGCGTCGAGCATTCACAGCCCTGCATGCGGCCACAGCTGCCCGTGCAGCACAGCTGGGGCTCTTCTGGCAGCGGTGGCAGGTGCGCTTTCCCCTCCAGCTGGCCATGGCAGGGTGGAGGGCTGTGAGGGTGGCCACAGCCAGGCAGAGGCTGAAGGAAGCCTGGGGGGGGAGGGCCCGGCGCTGCTTGCTTCAGCGGCGTGCCTTTGTGGCATGGAAAGCTGTTGTGGCCGTGCAATATAGTCAGGCCTGCAAGCTGCAGGTCGTAGCTTCATAGCACAGCCCAGTTGCTGTTCTGTCGTAGGCCTTTCATCTAGGAAACTTTGTGCTTTGAGGGGCTGCTATGCTTGACATGGCAGTAGCAGACTGGGAAATGCCATGGCAAGGCAGTCTACACACTCCAGTCCATGTTGCTGCATGCACTGCCGCAGTGTTTATTCCTCAAGCACCAGCTGTCGCAAGTATGTTGTCTGCACAGTTTCCTGTTGCATTCACAGCAGACCCAAGTTGAAACCGTCCGACATGCCATAAACTTCTCAAGACCTCAGTCTAAGTATTGATAGGCACTAATAATGAGAATGGCATCTGCATGCAGGCAGCCCAAGGACACTATAAGAAGCAAATGTTGCGGAGACACTGGTCAGCCTGGCTGTATGTGGTTGGCCAGCAAAGCAGGGCTGTGAAGCAGCACAGGCGCTGCCTCATGCAGGCAGGCTTCACTGCTCTGCTCCAGAATGCTGCAGCTGCTCAGCGCCACAGGTAAGCTGCCATGTTCAGCACAAAGGCAACAGACACAGCTTTCTGAGCGTTAGTCAATGAGAGCAGGACAGGTGCTTGCTCAAAAGTCTGGGTGAGTTGGATCAACTGGATTTGTTTAGTGAGACGGCGATTGTGTAACGTGGACAAGCTTGCCAAGTGCCACACAATGGTGCAGCCAGTCAGCTCAACAATAAAGTGTCTTTTCATATGCACTGTGTGCGTTTTGTGGGAGGATTGCCACAACTTTATGCTGCATCATCGTGCTAGACAGTCCAACGACAAGACAACCCCTGACAATGGAGCTTCAATGCCGCTCTGCTGCCCATCTCTGACAGATCTGCTTGCATTCAACGACAGCACCATTTCTGTTATGATGCTTAGGGCTGGAGCTGCAGCAACTCAGCTTGAGCGAGGGCAGCGTCTTCACATGCAGAACCACTGTCAGCATTGTTGCCACCACACTGGTCAGAGCTGCTCAGGTCACAGATGTTCATGTGCAGCACCTCAGGCAGCACCCAGGGGTCATCAAACTGCATATGGAGCATTGTCATTTCTGCAGCCTCCCTGTCAGGCTCAGATGGCAAGGGAAATGCATCTGCCTTTTGAATGGTCCTTGATGATGAGGGCATTTGCGAGCTGGAACGTGTCCATAGCCTATTGGAGACCTCGAACAGCGGCGTATGCCACTTACGGTCAGCAGCAGGTACCCAATGCTCACGACATGTCCTCAAAAGTCAAGTTTTGGCAAGTTTGGTATTATCAATGGGCACAATATCAATTGTCCAGGGATCCCAATACAGTTCATGTTCCTCGTTGCTGGACCCCGTTGTGCAGCAATCTCATGAATGCATACCAGTCAGATATCAGAATAATTGATTGTGACTGAGAGACATTTCAACCCCCACAACAAGCCACTCATTCGGCATGCAGCTTTCAAAAACGGTTACACCAGGATTTGTGTACATATGTACATGCATGGATGTGGCGCATTGTCACTTGCCATGCACCAAGCTTTTTATGCGAGTCTGATTATGCCATGCAGGTGCCTGTCGCAGGCGTGACCAGAACGCAAGATGCTTCTTGTGGGTCTCAAGGTCATTGCAACAGTATCATGCTGAGCAAGTACCCATATCTAGATAATCAGGAAAATGCACATCCTTGCAGACAGCACCCTCAGTCTGACAGGAGCAACTTGTTGCCAGACCGGTATTGGCTGGGTCCATATGGGCCAATGGACGCCAAAGTAGAATGTCACATCAAGCCGCAGACAATAGACTGCTTGAATCATTTGCGCAAGCAGAGGACTGCTATGTGAGCTTGTGCTTTGTAATGTTCAGAACCACAACCAGACATTGAGTACAGCATTGTATTGTTGCACCATATGTTTTGTGGGAGTGATGCATGATGGTGCAGCATATGTTCTGGTACTCTACTCACGTGCAGTGACATTCACTCTGTCTCCGATTGTGCACCTCGCCTCTCATACATCCCTGCATTTTGTCGATGTATGCCAACATTCTGCAGACAACAGACATGGGTGATTGCCGTGAGAGGTGCAACGGCATCTAGGCTGATAAGTCATGGCGTCATATACCTTGATGCTATCCAGGTACTGCTCAGCCAACTGCGGACATACAGAGTCAGTAAGTCTCTGAATCCTTTGTCAGCAATAAGCTCAATTGGCTGAAGCAGGAAAGGTGTAGTTTGAGGCACCTGCTTGCAATTCTGAATGTGATTCACCCCCTCCTTTATGTAGCATATCCGCAGTCTTTCTCTAAGAATCTGCGCATGTGACGGTCAAGTGGACGCAGGCAATCTGGCAGAATTTCGATATTCTGTTGCTCTTGCTGACATGCATGTATACCTGGGCTTTGGCAACACCGACTTCCTTACGTCTAACTTCGTATTCCCTGTGTTCTAGTAAGGCAACCGGGTCTGCATGGGGGTTCTCCGGATCGTAGTTTGGAGGAGGGCCTTCTGGATACTTGGGGCCGGCCCAACGACCCATAGTTACAACCAACTTTGATCAGTTTCCCCCCAGCTATGGCAGTACAAGTTCGTGTGACACGGTCTTGAGATGGCCAAGACTATCTGACCGATGGAAGCAACCCGGGTTCGGCAAGCTAGTGTTGCGCAATGGTGCAAGGCGTTGTGCGTGATGCGAAATCGCTCGAATTTTTGGCAAGCCCTAATCAGTAATTAACCATGCTAATTCGGCCTGGTCATCCGGAGCAAGAGCTCCGATTAGTCTTTCCTATGCTAGACTGGTGTCGTCGATTGAGTGCGATGTGTAGCCATGCGTCTTCAGATATGCAGGTCCAAGCACGAGCATGCCCGACTGCTGCGCGCTCGACCAGCTGATGACATCATCGTTCCGGAAGTCGCTCCGGAACACTGATAAGCCAGGCGACAACTCCGAGAACATGCTAGCCAGTACGCCTGGTGAGTTGTTGAGCAGCCGCACCTAAACTGTGACCCCATTTGTTCCGTCACCAACTTTCACTTGGGGACATCGCCTCCTGATGGGCGGCAGCTAGTCTCATCTGGTCGAGACCAGCGGAAGCTGCTGTGCCTTGTGCTGTTATTGACTGCTGGCGCGTTGTTGCAGATGGCTGAGCCTTTATGGTGCCTTGCCTTACCAGCAAAAGTCAGCTGCCGGGCATGACCCAGCACAGTTTGGGTGTTGCCAGCTGCTGAGAGTGATGCAAAGTTCGGATGCATCTCACGAACTCCTGTTCCCCTTGGTTGCCGACTCCTCCATCAAAACAAGAAGGTTTGTTCCTGGCAACTCGCTTGCTTCTTGCTAGTTGCATAGGTTCAGGAATTAGACTCATCGGTCATTTTGCAGACGGCGTCCTCCCAGTATTGGCCTAGATTTTAATGGCCCAGCATTGGACAAGGGAGTAGAGTGTTCAGGCAACATCTTCAGCATGCTGGGCAGACTCAATCTTAGCAGCCACAACTCCAATGTTCAGCACCTGGTCACAACCTTGTCTGGCCACAATCCCAACGCTGTCTCAGAGGCCCTGCTCTGCCAGCCGACCCAAGTCACCTACAATCAGCAGAGTCAGGGGCTCAGTGTCAGCATTGGCTCCAGTCGCTCCAATCTACCACACTCTGTGCAGCTTAGGGGCCAACTGTATTTTCCTAGAGGATGGGCTGCGTCCCATCTTCATCACAATGTGGCTCAGCAAGCTTCCGCAAGCAGTCTGCCTCTGCTGGAATTGGTAAGCCAAGCCAGAAGCACCTGTTATCAACCTGCTGCCAGGCTTTGCAATTAGTAGCCTCAGGGCGCGGATGACTGTGCATTTGGTAGTCATCATAGCCCTCTGCTGCAACCTGCAACATGTCATTCCATGAAAAGGAGGCATGTCTTGAATGGAGAGGCTCTACATTTGTCAAGCGTGCAACATGCCAACAAAAGTGCCTGCATGTGCAGGAAGACGGGGACGAAGTGTTAAGTATGCTGTTTCGTGAGGACACACAGCCTCAGCAGCACAGCGCAGGTGGACAGGCACAGGCTCAGCTGGTGACAGTCATCATCACCATTCATGATGATGCACTACAGCAGGCGCTTCAGCAGGCTCAGCGTGACCTGCAGACTGCTCATGCACATTCTGCAGAGCTGCAGGCCCAAGCAGACAGCCTCAAAGCAGAGTTGCACTCAGCTGCAGCCAAGCTCAACAACACTTCTGATTTGGGTGGAGCGTACTCAGCTCAGTCAGACGCAGCTGAGGCCAATACTTCTGAATCCTATCACATGTCCACTGAGCTGCTTACTCAGAACTCAGAGGAGCACCAGTTGAATGAGCAGAACCTGAGACAGTCTGAGTCAGCCACTCAAAGCTCAGATGAGGGTAAATCAGCCAAACAAGGTCTGTCTGAAGCTGAGTCAACTGCTGAGTCAGCTGAGATGCAGCAGCTGCTTCAGCAACTTCACGTTTTACTGCAACAGGCAGGTGAGGCTGCAGCACAGCACACTGCTGATTGTGCAGCTGTGGCACAACTACAGAGACAGTTGTCACAACAGAATAGTAGAGTATCTGCAGAGCAAGAGGCCAACCAGACTCTCAGGATGCGCCTCGAGTCTGCTGAGGCATCTGTGGCAGAGTCAACAACTCGCATTCAGCAGCTGAGGTGAGACCACGTTGCTGGTGCTTGCAGAATGTGAACTTGCCTGAGATGCTACCAAGAGTACTTCTCAGTGATATATACCCAACTTTACATCAGGCCATACACCTGTTGATTGTGATACATAAACCTGTAGCATGCCAGAATGATCATGGCAGTGACCTTGCTTGAGAGTGATCACGACAAGGCCCAGCGTGAAATGTGCTGTGTCTGCAGATCTGAAGCAGTGACTGCAGCGCAGCAGCTTCAAGCAGTGCGTTCTGGAGCAGGGGATGAGGCCCTGACCCGGGCACACCTGCAGCAGCAGCTGGCAGAGGTAGAGGCTCAGAAGCAGCAGAGCCAGGCTGACCTGGCACAGGCTGAACAGCGCCTGCACCAACTGCAGGTAAGACACTCATAATTTTGTGTGCAGGTTGCAAGAACCTGGAATGCATGAGTGTTGTCTCTCCGCAGCGATAGGCATTTTGCTCGTCCTGAGTCACTCAGCAATGTGTAGTATTCAGATGATGTTACTGGCATGCTGCCATGTGTCCTTATGTACATCACATGCTTGCAGCTGCAAGCATAGCTACTCACCCTGTCAAGCAAGGTCTGATGAGGACACGGCCACTGCATGTGCTGGCTCATGAGCACTCAGTCTACACCTTGTTTTGAGACCATACACCTTCTCTTGCCCTGCCCATCCTCATCTGATCCTCTTCTTTCTTGCTGGGCCTTGCTATCTTCAGCTGATGACATGCTAAGCTGCATGTGGCCAGATCACTGCTCAGCTGACGCACACCATGCCATCATGCAGGAGCTCGTCGGTCAGTTGCGTGCTGAACTCACTGATGCTCGTGAGGAGAGCAGCAGCGCAGCAGAAGCTCTGAATGCGTCAACAGAGCTGGCAGGTCGCCTACAAGCTGCTGCTGAAGTGTCCACAGAACAGGCTGCTGCAGCTGCACAGCAAGTGGCACATGAACACAGCCGCTCGGTGGTTGACCTTGAACACAGACTCCAGCAGGCGACTGCTGCAGTGCGACACAGCACCGAGACAGCAACAGCTGCAGACGCAGAAAGGCAGCGCAGTATTCAGTCACTTCAGCAACTGCTTGACAAGGCTCATGATGTCAACAGTGTGTCAGTCACTAGGAACGCTGAGCTGGCTGCTAGTGTTCAGCAGCTCACAGCTCAGCTGGAGGCTGCACAGAGTGCTACAGCAGCTCAAGCTGCTGACTCTCAGCTCGCTGTGGTTGAGCTGCAAACTGAGGTGGTCAGACTACAGCAGCAGCTGAGCAGTGCCAGCCAGGCAACTGATGCAGCAATTGCAGTAGCAGCTGCTAAGAAAGCTGAGGGTAGTCAAGCTGGTGCTCAAGCAGACATTGAGGCTGCTCTGCAACAGGCTTCCCAAGAGCACCACGCAGTCGTGCAGGAGTTTGAACAAAGGCTAGAGGGCGCCCAGACAGCTCTGCAAAGCACAGCTGCAGCAGCTGCTCAGACTGACATGGAAAACAAGGTGCATGTACAATTGCTGCAGCAGAGAATTGGCGACGCTGTTGAGCAAAAATTGGTTGCACAGGGCTTAGTCTATGACTCAGCTAGCAAATTAGCTGAGCTGAAATTGCAGCTTGAGTCCACTCAGAGTGCTTTTGCCGAGCAAGCTCAGGCTAACCAGCTTGCTGTCAATGAGCTACAAAGTGAGCTTGAAGCTGTCAGGCAGCAACTGGCTGATGTCAACCAGGCAGCTACTGCAGCAGCTGCAGACGCAGCTTCCCTGCTGCACAGGACAACCACTGCAGAGGCTTCCCTGCTGGAGTCTGCAGCAGCCTTAACAGAGGAGGAAGTGCGCAGATCTCACATCATCAATGGATTTCAGGAGAATCTGAAGGCTGCCAAGGCGGCACTACAACAATCTACGCAGTCAGCTGCACAGACAGACGCGGAGCGGCTGCATGTCATCCAAGGACTACAGCAGCAGCTCAGTGATGCTGTCAAGTCTGCCCAAGCCGCACAGGGCACTAACAAAGAACTCGCTGAGTCTGTGAGGAGTCTTAACAGTGAGCTATCAGTTGCTGAGACATCATTGCTGAGGGAGCAGCAAGTTCATGCAAGCACACTCACCGAGCTGCAGAGTCAGGTTAAGGCATTGCAACACCAGCATGCTATAGCCCAGCATGCAGCTGAAGCGGCAGCTGCTGCAGCAGCTTCTGCAGACCGCAGGGCAGCTTCAGCAGAAGCTTCAGCATGGGAAGGCAGCACAACCCTGCAAGCAACACTGCTGGAGAAGGATCAGCTGGCAAGCCAGCTGGAGCAGCAATTGCAAGCTGCTCAAGCAGCACTGCAACAAACCACTGAGTCTGCAGCACTGGCGGATGTACAGAGGCAGAAGGACATTCAGACACTGCAGCAAAGGCTTGATGATGCTGTTCAAGAGAGCAGCGCATCATTGGCAGTCAACTCGCAGCTGTCTGACAGTGTCCTGCAGCTCAAGATACAGCTTCAGTACGCCCAGAACGCTGTAGCCAAACAATGCGAAAGCAGCACTGCAATAGTGAGTCAGCTGCAGTCCCAGGTAGACGTTCTGCAGCAGCAGGTTACATCTGTCAGGGCAGAAGCTGACACAGCAGCTGCTGAAGCAGCTACCCTACAGCAGGCTGCTGCTGCTGCTTCACAATCTCATGAAGAGGCTTCAGCGCTGCTGCAACAGACTGTAGCTGACAAGGAGCAGCTGGTTTCAGCCCTGGAGCACAGACTGACACACTCACAGACAGAGCTTCAGCAAGCTCTGAATGCAGCAGCTGTCACTGCTGTGGAGACGCAGCATACAGTGCAGTCACTTCAGACAAGACTGGACAGCGCTGTTCAGCAGGCAGTGGCGGCACAGACTGCAAATGCTCAGCTGTCTGAGACAGTTCAGCAGTTGAAGGTGCAAATGCAGTATGGCAGGAATCTGATGGCAAAACAAAGCGAAGCCAGTGAGAGAACAGTCACTGAGCTGCATGGTCAGGTGCAGGCCCTACAGCAGCAGCTGAGTGTAGCCAGGCAGGAAGCTGTTGCAGCAACTGCTGAGGCAGCTGCGCTCACAGACGCATCAGCTGTTGCGCAAGCTTCCCAACAGGCAGCCTTTGCAAAGCTGCAGGCATTAGCTGCAGAGAAGGATGTGACAGTCAGCAGCCTACGTGATCAGCTGCAAGATGCACAGTTAGCACTGCATCAGAGGGCTGAGTCAGCAGCCAGAGGTGATGCAGAGAAGCAAGCCACTCTTCAGTCCCTACAGCAGAGGATTGAAGATGCAGTGCAGCAACAAGCTGCCTCAAGCAGTGCCAACGCTGAGCTGTGTGACAAAACTCAGCAGCTGACAGCACAGCTAGTGTCTGCTCAGACTGCTGCTGTGGAGACTGCTTCAGCGCATGACAAGGCTGTGGCTCACATGCTGAGTCAGGTGGCATCACTACACCAGCAATTAGCCACTGTCTGTGAAGCTGCAGATGCCACAGCTGCACAGGCAGCTGCTCTGAGTCAGCGGCTGACTGCTAGTGAAGCTGCCCAGGCATCAGCTCAGGAAGCTGAGGCGTCATTCCAGCAGCAGGCTGTTGAGAAGCAGCGGGCAGTGGACGACCTGCAGCTCAGGCTGCAAGGTGCAGAGACAGAAGTGCAACAAAGCACTGCGGCAGTGGCAGCTGCAGGGGAAAAGAGGAAGGCGGACATGCAGCTGCTGCAGCAGCGGCTGGATGCTGCGCTTGAGAGCGCTACTGCTTCACAGACATCAAGTGCTGAGTCTGCTGAGGTCATTGCAGATCTCAGAGCTCGGCTGGAACGTGCTCGGGCTGGTGCAAATGCACAAGTTGAAGCGTTTGCTGCAAAAGCAGATGGGCTGCAGCAACAGGTGAGCTGCCTTGGTTATCATGCATCACAAGTGTACACATGAACCCAATAATTCACTGATCCTCTTTATACTTAAGGTACTTTATCATCAACTTTAACAGTTATGAGGTGTGGTTCATGTCTGTGAACACCACAGACGCTTGATTTTTCATTTGATAGCCAAAGGCAGATAGCTGCGTGAATTCTGAGACACGCTGTACTCAAACAAAGTAGTGAAAGCCATCCTTAGCCTGATCAATTATGCACAGGTGAACAGTCTGCAGCAGCAGCTTGCAGCCACCACGCAAGCAAGAGATGCTGCAAGGACAGAGGCAGGAAAGCTCAATGAGCAAGCAGACGCTGCAGAGAGCTCACGCCAAGAAGCAGAAACTGCATTGCATCAAAGCAGCCTGGACAATGACCGTGCCGTCCAGGATCTGCAGCAGAGGTTGGCAGACGCACAAGGAGCGCTGCAACAGGCTACAGCGTCAGCAGCTGTGGTCTATCAGCAACAGCAGCATGACATTGTGTCTGTTCAGCAGAGGCTAGACAGAGCGTTAGGGCAAGCTGAAAGCCTGCAAGGCAGCAACACTGAGCTGTCTGCTTCAGTTTGGCAGCTCAGGACGCAGCTTGAGCTGGCTCAGACTGCCTTGGAGAGTCAGGATGAGGACTCAAGGATAGCCTGCATGCAACTGCAAAGTCAAATTGACATTTTGCAGCAGCAGCTTGCAGCTTCTGCCAGGGGGTCACAGCATCAGATGTCCCAAGCAGCAGCAAGCAAGACATCTTTCTTGCAGCAGGGTCAAGATGGGGAGTTCACACCACAGCTGCGGCAATCTGAGCCAGCAGGGACCTCTAGTGCATCAGATGGTGGGAAAACAGCTACATCTGCTGACTTGATGAAACTGGTGGAAGCACAAGCTGAAGCTGCTCAGCACCTGGCTGCCAAAGACAGCCTTGCGCGGCAGAGTTTGAGTTTGAACCATGAGCGGGCCGCCCTGCAGCATGCTGTGTACGCTGTGCGGCAGGACTTAGCCTCCTCAGAGCAAGCCAAGGCAAAGCTCAGTACTCGAGCTGACAACCTGCAGCTGCAGGTCAGATGCTTAAAGAAACACTACTTTCGAATGCCAAGCATTGCTTAACGTTCTTGTACACTGGATATGGCATTCCATTGCGCTGGATATGGCATTCTAGAATGCTTAATATGGCATTCAACTTTGTGCTTGATGGCTACTAAGAAGTGCAGACTGCATGTTCCTATGTTATCAGTGTTGTCAGTGAAAAGATGTGTCTCTGCAGGTTGCTCAGCTGCAAGCAGATGTAGGGCACTACCAGGAGCAGGCTGAAACAGCCCTGAGGGACAGTGAGGGCTGGCAGCAGACTGTGCAGGAGCTGCGTACTGAGCTGGCTGAGAAAGCAGTGCGTGCTCCTGAGTTTGGCGACATGCAGGCAGAGGTACTGCCTTTTGCCCTCCTATAGATTGGCACATACTGCCAACATCAGCAAGATAGATGCTACTTTCAGCCACTCAGCCAATCCTCCATGCATTTTCTGTTTATCTTCTTTGTATCTCTTTCAAAAACAAAAAAGACTTTGAACATGATCTGCATCAGATCTGGACTTTTATGCCATGGTCAAGACCTGATGTCTACTCCACAGCAGTTCTACCTTTGTGATGAACTGACCAGCAAGCCAATGCTGTGTTGTATATTGGTTGATGTTTTCGGCGTGTCGAGTGCAATGTGTTCGTAATTTTGTCAGTGATACTTGCACAGAAACACACCTACTTAAGCTGCACTCTTTGGCTGTCGGAACCACGTTCAACCATGGCTTTGCAGGCGCTGACGCTGGTTCAAGAGATCACAGAGCTGAGGCAGACTGTGGCTCGCCTGGAAAAGAACAGGCCAGCAAGCCCAGCACACACTGCCACCGCAGCTCCCATCAACACCCTGAGCATCACAGACATCGTGGCCAACAGCCTGAGTCAGCATGGCTATGAGTCTGATGCATCCCCCTCCACACCCCACCATCGCAGGGGGGGTGCAGGGGGCTGGTCTGTGCATGGCGGCTTAGAGCCGTTGCTGCTGGAGGCCAACAGTGTAGTGACTAATCCTGTGTTCCTGGAGGGTGACTTCCCTGGTGTGAGCGTGCCTGCTACACCCAACGCTCCAGCTCCAAGGCTGCTGCAGGCAGTTGCTTCACAGCAGGTCAGTCTTCTTCACCGACCTTCACACCTTGAGAGATGCATGCTACCCATGTGCACAACTTGTAGCTTTTGTTTACACCAGCATGTTCTGGGAGCTTGTCTGCAGGTCACCTTGGCAGTCAATTGCATGCGGATGTTGTGGCTGCGTTTTTAACTGCTGTTAGTGATTTGGGCAGTAGGGTGCACTCACATGCTATCATTTGCCTGTATCGAGCCACATGGGTAGCAAATAGATGTGACAAGGATGCCATTAACAGCTGAGCTACCCTATCGGCTAAATTGATGGCTTTCATCATTACAAATTCCTTATGGGTGTGTGTGTGAGACATGTAGAGTGGGGAAAACAGGCTGGCAGACGTAGAGGAGCAGCTCCAGGAAGCCCTGGGCAGGCTTGCACTCACCAGGTGAGTATTTCAGGATGCTTATTTTGGGTGCAGTCCTATTGTTTTGTACTGTTGAGGGCTGTGTATCTGCCCTCGTGAGCAATCACCTCATACCAGTAGTGGTTGAGCATGTCACAAGATGTGGGGACCCTTGTTAATGCCATCTGCACAAGCGTTGCAATGCCTGGAGCCAATCTTGCAATCCTTCCGACTGCTGTACAGTCAGCTTTGTGAAGCACATGTTTAAACATTGCAGAGCATTCAAAATACACTTTCTTCAATGAGGCCAATACCAGCAGTCCAGCAGGCAAGTCCTACAGCATGAACCTGTGTTGTACATACCTTAGTTTGCAGAAGCCAAGAAGCAAGTGAGCGTGCCACAAGAACCTGTTTCATTTCCCAACACAAACATGACAGCATCAATGCATGCGGGCACTGACTCATGGTCTGCACACTGCAGGTCACAGCTGTCAGAGGCGGAGCAGCAGAGCAGTGTGCTGCTGGAGCAGCAGGAGGGCGCTGAGGATCTGGTCAGGGCTCTGCGTCATGAGCTGCACAGCTTGAGGCAGGACACCAACAGCGTGGCTGCCAATGCTCGCCAGACCATCTCTGAGAAAGAGGCCCTACAGGTGTGCAGTGTTTCACACAGGCGCCGTAACGGGTCCAGGAATCTTGAATGGCGCCAATGCCAATGCTTTCATTGGCAGTAACCTCACTGTAGGCAGTGGAAAAGTTTGCTGTAGAATGTGAAGAGAATTTATTGCAAAAATTGGTCTTTGTTCAGTTTGATGAAATGTAAGTAGTACTGTTGCATAATCCCTGGCGATAAAGACTTTTGGCACATACCATGCCTGTCAGCTTCTGAAAGCCTTATTGCGGTAGTCTCCTGCCTTGTGCCTTCACAAGCAGCTGCAATCGGCAGTACATGGACAGGTATGGCTGATGATGTCTCAGACACCATATTGGCAGAATCTGCTGAGTGAGGGATGTCTAGCCTGTGTGCAAGTTGTCACTTGGCGCGAGACTCATTGGCGATCGTGGACGCATGTCCTTCTCAGTCATATATTAGCTTGCAGGCTACTTTGGAAGCTGCTCAGGAAGCCATGATGGAGCAAGCAGAGGAGATGCGCAAGCTGACAGCCGAGAGGGATGCTTTGCGCTTGCACATCTTTGCTCAACCCCAGATGTCTGCATCAAGCACAGCAGGGGCCATCGAGGATCACAGCATGATTGCTGCTGCATATGATACTGACCGCAAAGGCAGCCGCCCATTGAGCAGTGAGTGTGAACACCTGCCTTGTGTTGCTTTGCGCTTGGAATGCACCATCCAGAAGCATTTCAGCGCCTGTGATTGACAGTGTCAATGCAGCATCACTCATCCAGTGCAATTAGACCTGATGTGCTCTGGTCTGCAGGTAGATCATCTTTGCCCAAGAGGTTGAAGGGACGCTCAAGCGTCAGCTCCAATAACTCAGATGGCGGTTCACCTCGCCCAAAGTGGGTGTAGTGCACATTGTGTGCACCCCTGCTGCGATTATACTTTGCTAATACATTGTGCTGATACATGTACTTTGTGTAAATTTAAGCCAGACAACAAGTCATGCAGCATCCTCAAGTGAAAACAGAGAGGTGTACTAGCGTAGTCGATAACAGGCATTCGTGTGCAATGTATGATTCTGCAACACGTTGCCATGAGGCCCCCTAGGGCTAGAATTACAACTCAATCATGGAACTGCCAGATGTGTTGCATGTGCTTCACAAGCCTCAGCTCAGGGGCGAGAGTATGCGTATCTGATTCGCGAAGAAATTTTTAAAGCTGCATGCTCGATCATGATGATATTGATCGAGCAGGTGCACGCAGCACAGTAAAATGCAGCAATGGGACCCGTGCAGTTAAGGTTATGGTTAAGTTGGCGGCGCGCTCATCTTGAAAAGCATGCTGCGGGTGCTACGATCTTGTCAACTCTCCATCAGTCGAAGACACATCACCGGTGGTACACCATGCTTGTACAGCAGCTGCAGGCGTGATTGGCCGAGCAACAACATGCGGTTCTCTCTCGTCCAGAGAGGGACAGACTAAGGAAGGCAACAGCAGCTGTGTACAAGACGCAGCGAAGTGCGTCAACGCCTCTACCTTGCGTCGAGTCTTTTCCGCTGCTCTAATCCAATCAGATCAGATCAGGCGCCGTGTTGTGAGCCTGCCTGCAGTGGCAACGAAAGTGCAAACAGGTGCAAGCTTGCATACCGGTCTTGAACAGCAACGGCAGCACGCCCTCTTATTACCAAGAAGATGCTCATTGGCCCAGCAAGGCAAGGCCAGAGGGGCCCACCACAGCAGCCCACATCAGCTATCCTAAGGTGCCGTCTGTGCTGTACTACTCAGCTGTCCAGAAGTGCAACTCTGAACCACGCCTGTGTGCTATGTGCTCCAGCTGTACACTGACGTGCACACGTGTCTGTGTAATATGTGGCTGACGCTACACAGGCAGGCCAGCCAGTCCAACAGGGACCCTTACTCAAGCCAGTCCCAAGCAGGACCTCAACCTACATCTGCAAGGGGTGTTCAGATGGCTCAGAAGAGGCCCTGGAAGCCTTCTATGGGAGTGGTGCCCTCCTCCCAAACAGGCAGTACACCACCTCGGCCAGCTATTACTTCAGGAGTGCGAAGACTAGCCAGACCAGCAGATGCTCAGACAGCCTCTCAGCCTAGAGTGAGCTTCAGCCAGCCTAACAGCTTCCAAGACTACACACCTACAGGCACTCCTGACAGGCAGTACATGATGCCAGGTGATCAGAACCTCACACTACCTCAACCACAGACACACCATGATGTGTGCTTCTAGCATGCAGCAAGCTGAAAGTGCCGTAGCTTTGCAGGTGACTTCAGGCAACCGCGTGCTGCTGCTCATGTGAGCATGCCTTGCAGTCAACCCTGCTCTGGCCTGGACAGCACAGAGTGCACCCCTGTCAGACCTTCAAGCACACAGAGCTTCTCCCAGCAGAGGTCCGTCTCCTTCTCTCCAGCATACCACCAGGCTCAAGGGCTCAGCCAAGCTCAACCTGGCTCATCCCTCAGGCCCTTGCCCAGCGGTCAGAGGCAGCCGTCCCCTGCCCATCAGAGACAGACGCTACCTCAGCAGCAACCTGTCAGAAGCATGCAGAGGCCGCTGCATTTCATAGTGTCGCACCCAGGCTCGCAGAGTATGACTCCCCAGAGCAGTCACAGGGAACCCCAGGGAGGTCAGGCATTGCAAGGCATGCCTCCCATGTTTATGACACAGCCTTCCCAAGACACTGTAGCCTGGTCTGAGGAGACACAAGCTGATCCTCCTATCTTGAGTCAGCCATCTGCAGACCAGCCATACCTGGCACAGCAGCAGCAGCAGCAGCAACAGCAGCAGCCACTGCACCAGTCTGAGTGTTTTCACCAGCCAGAGCCTATCACTGCTGTTGAGGCAGGTCCTGACCGCTCTGCTAAACCTGTTGGCTCACACCCAAGCAGACTGCTGATGAAAATCAAGGGCAGAGCTGCTGCTGAGGCAATCAACAATGCTGTGCCCTCTCCAGCAGCAAGCAGCAAAGAGCCAAACCTGTCATCTTTGCCATCAATGCCAATCCCAGCAGCCACACAAGATGATCAGACCCCACAGCAGTCACCTTCTCTACTGGAAGCTGCTGATATGGTGGCATCAGAAGCTGCTGTGGCAGGTGCTACAGCAGCTGCTATAACAGCTGCCTCAGAGGCAGCAAAACAAGCCAAGCAGGCAGTGACAGCTGCTGTTGCTGCACAGCAAGACTGCAAAGCCATGGCTGCCACTGCAATGGCTGCAGCAAGTGCTGACAAGGAGAATCAACAGTCCAGGCATGTTGAGGTGCTGGAGAAGATGACAGGGGTCATGCAATCATGCGCTGATCTCAGCACATCAATGGCAGCACTGCAAGGGGTATCAAACGCCCATGCCACAAGGCTCACCACCGTGGAGTCTACCTGCCAAATACTGGTTGGCCTCATGCATGGTCTGGCTTCTAAGACTGAGCAGGCCCTTGTTGCTTTCAACGCACCTCAGGTCCCACAGCCAACCATAAGGGTGCTGCGGTGCCTGGACAACTTCACTCAGACCAGTCCAGCATGCATGACACACCAGGGTGTTCAGGCTGACCCGGCCATGATGGGTACTGCTGTCCATACAGCTCTAATCCAGGTGAATTGTCCACACAGTCAGTATTGCGGTTCATGGCATGCCGCAGCCACTGCAAGGTTTGAAAGCACCTCATGCAGGCACTTCTATCAGACTTGATTCCAAGACATATTGCCACGATGCGTCACAAAGTCTTCAAATTGATGTGATTGTATGATCATTTTATGCTGGTAACAGTAACACAGGCCAGTTTTTGTTCTCAATTGTGCATTCTGATTGCCATGGTGATCTCCTGGTTTTGTATCAAGCTGCCAAACTACGCTGCTGTATGCTTCTGCTTGAAACAACAGCAGACTCCTGCTTGCGCAGGAGATACAGAACAGCCCAACAGCTGGTGAAGGCAAGAAAGCCAGAGCTGCAAAGCATTCCTTTGGTGTGGCTACACAGCCCATGCCTGTGCCACCAGCTGTTGCTGTCGTCAAGGCTGGCAATAAACCTTCACCAGGTGCAAACACTGATGTGCCTAAGGCACAGGACAAGCCCAGTCAGAAGCGCAAGCAGCCTCCAGGTGGCAGGCAGCAGCAACAGGACAGGGCGAAACAGCAGAAGACTGTGTACAACGAGTTCAGCACAAGCACAGAGGGCACCACTGACTCTGAAAGGACTATGCCCTCTCAGGATGTGGCGCACAAGGTCAGCAGTCCCTCAAGGCAGAGTCCACAGGTCACCAAGGCAAAGGCATCCAAGCACCAGCAGGCTCAGCTTCAGGTGGTGGCAAAGCCAGTCAAGGTCACACCTGTTGTTGTCTCTCCAGAAGCAGCTCTGCCCTTGCCAGCAGCCTTGATGTCCTCTGGCAAGGGGCTCCAGAAGGGCACTAGCATCTCCCCACTGCCATGCCCTGCAGCTGCCCTGGCAGCAGACCCCAGCAGAGGCATCAGCAGAGTCCCGAGCCCCAATTGTGCAGCAGGACTGCCTGCCAGCAAGCCTTCACAGTCTCAGGCAGCTGCTGTGTTCAGCAGGCATACTACGCAGACTCTGCCAAAGACCAAGCCCACTGGGGCCTCAAAGCCTTCCAGTTTTGCTGCTCTGCTAGAGGCTGTGCTTAGCCAGTCTGACCATGAGCCCGCCTTGGAGCTTGAGCCAGCAAATGCTGCTCTAGGTGTCAAGCTTGACCTGGCTTCCAGCCTGAGTGGTCCAACAGGTATACTGCTACTCATGTATGCTTCCTGTCCCATCCTGCCAGGGTACTGAATGCTGCCATGTGATACATGCACATAATACTAATAATAGTAATTTAATGCGTTCCAGCTTATGACGAGCTAGTTACGTGCAAGACAAGTCTTGTCTCTCCAGAGCAGCCTGTCTTGTTCATCCCTGTAAGGCCGACTAATTTTGACAGTCATGCAATGCAACATCATTGAAACTAGACCTAGGACGGCCAGGTGGACGAAGCCTCTTGACTTCACCAAACAAAAGCTTCTTAGGCAATCTATCATTAGGCATCCTGAAAACATGACCTAGCCACCTGAATCTTTTGCTTTGCAGCTGACACTCCACAGATAAGGTGTTGCACCTATTCAGTGTGCACATGCAGGTCCTGAGGTTGGAGGTGGCTCCAACACTCAGGCCAAAAGAGCAGGTCTCCCTCCAAAACAGGGGCAACAAAGCAGCAGCAAAGCGGCAGCAGCTTCTTTGGCAGATGCAATGGAAGCCAAGCACATTACTGAGCTCAAGAGCTATAGCCGGCGCTCTGCTCGGGTGCGAGCAAAAAAGGCACAGAGCAAGCCTGAGAGTGGGCATGGTCAGCACACAGAGCAGCAGAAAGGAGGAGGCAGCATGGACCTTTTTGCTACCACTGATCAGGTGAGGCATTACAACAAGACAAGGTATAGCAGATGTCTGAAACCATGTGCATCTTCATCTATGCTGTATATCGGGGCAAAGCTAATGATTTAGCATGTGACTACAGTGCACAGGACAGCTATGCAGATCCCTGTATCTGTGCGTTTGCCTTTGTGAGGGGCTGCAATAGTGGCTCCAATAGTCACAAGGCATACCAAGTCTTACCTGGCTGGTGCGTTGTGCAGGAGCTCATGCCGTCTATTGATGATGAGGACATTGAGAGGCAAGTACGGGAGAGGATGCATAGACACAGGCTCAAGAATATGAAGCGCTTTTCGAGAATGAAGTCTTGAACCTTGGAGCTTACTGTAGGTGAAGTGCGTGTGTAAAGCACAAATGCAGTAACAACATGCACCATGCATATGACTGCACAGTGCGTGATGCAGCAGCAGAGGTGCGCATGCATAGCGATGTTCAGGTTCTGTGCCAGAAATCAAGACACACTCTTGGAAATTTTCCCTCTTCCGTGTGCCTTGTATCTCAGTCAAACCTGATTATGTATCAGTCAGACTTCATATGACCGAGGACTAATTCCGAATCTTGCTCTGACAAGCACGCTTGGTGTGGAATCAATAGAAGTGGCCATACCAAGACAACAGATGCAGTTTGCTTAGTCAAGGGTGCTGATCACGTTGCCATTATTTGCACTCGCAAACTGCTTTTCTTCTGTCAAGGCGTGCATGTGGTCACCTTCTGGCAAAGAGTGCAGTGCTCAAACGTCCTGCTTACAATATTGATATGCAACTCACTCATCAATGCGGGCGCAGCAGTGGTCAATACTACAGCCTGCCCAAACGCTCAATAACACGAAAGTATGGTAATTCCAGCTGCTTGTTCTGTCATGACTATAGCTCTCCTTGTGGTAAATCATTTGCATACAACAATATAGCAAATCTGCGAAACTCCTGGCCATGGCAATGAATTGGGCAACTAAAAAAGATAGCACAAACTAGTATTGGTACAGAATGGATCAGGCTTCTTGCAGCTTAGGTTTGTTGTACTCCACTCATGCCCTTGGTACTTTCAATGACCTCATCCAATGTGATGGCTTGATCATCACCTCTAAAATCATTGTCCTCTGTCAAGAACAGCATGCAGTGACATTCCTGCAACACATAGTAAGACTTGCTCACCAATATCTGACCACCACATGTCAATCAGAACAAGCGCGCGGACACAGCCAATTACCTTGCGCTCACGCATTGGAACACATGGACAGTTCCAGAAGCCTTGCTTAGCCTCTGCCATCTTGTCATCATAATGTCTGCAGGGACATAAAGGGGCGCCAAGCTCATCTCTGTGCTCAGCTAGACCCTGCAGTCCATCAACCATGATAAACGTATGAGAAGCTGCTCAGCGTTTTTCAAGCAGTGCAAGCCGTCATTGCCTAAAAGCTTACCTTGATCACAACAGAGGTAACAGACTTGTCCACACAGAAGTAAGTTCCTGTCCTGCATACAGGTATGTTAATTAGCCCTTTTGCATTCTTGGCCCTACGTCTCCAGCAGACCTAGCCCCATACTTACCGCCTGGCGTACTGCTCAGAAAATTTCCTCATACCCTCAAGTGACTTTGTGTCTACATGAGCCTCCGGGGCTGCGCAACATCAGCAATGCGTCACTATGGCCGTACACTGAATACAAGCTCTTAAACTGCAACTGCATAGCGAGAGGGGCAGGCAGTCCAGGTCTTTGTAGCGACTCATCAGGCCTCGCCTGACACAGCATCATTACCTTTCTCTTCTGCACGTGTGATCACCCGCCTTTGCCGATTCTGCTTTGTTCTGTATGCGCTGCCGAAAGCGGTGTTACCGACCTTGTGAGTACAAGATAGCATGACGCGCCCTGGTTAGGACGTCTGATCACGAGGCTGCGGTCGGAACCTGCTACGCTGCTTGACTCTGCTTGTAGCGTTGGCGACAGCTCAAATCGCGCTGAGGTGAACCTTGCTGCAGGTTGATAGGCCTAAAGCTCGTCACGTGCATACTGAAGATGAATCGACTTGTTATGGCGCACTGAGACGTTGAGAACGATCGCCGGAGTCAGCGCCCGTGTGAAATAGCAGTCGCAGTCATGATGAGCACAATGCAGCGGCAGTCATCAACACAGCCTGCCGCTGCTGTTGCGGCGAGGGACCGGGCAACCGTGGAGCTGGTGCTGCAAAAGGTGCATGCACACTCTTGCAAGAAGCGTGTTGGGGCATTCTGCTGTATACAAAACCGGTTGCAAACCATGCGGTTCTAAGTGTAGTTTGTCTGCGTTCTGTCACAATGACATAGTTCTCTGTGGCTGCAGACCATTCACGAACTGCAAGGAGTTCGCCAGCAGCTTTCTCACGTCACAGATACAGCCACGGCTAGCAAAGTGTTGCTGAGGGTCGAGAAGCAGCTCAAGTTCCAAACCCAGGTGATTTCTTATGTTGCTGTCCATTGTGCTCAGCACGACTTCTCTCTTTACATTGCGACTCTACTTCTTTGCGGTTCTGCTTCTGCAGGAGCTGCTTGAGTTGCATGAATCTGGCCTCACTCATCAAGACAGCATCAGCAGCAAGCCGGCTCCCCTCAAATGGATTCAAAGCCCAGGTCCTCAACGAACATTGCGAAGTTCAGCAGACTCTGCTAAGCAGGCTTTGCTGGAGAATGCTGTGAAGAACCCACAAACAGCCCAGGCTCGGCAGCTGATTGCGGCTGTTTATGGTGTGACAAACCCATCAGCCTCCATAGCACGCACAGGCTTGGAGCGTGACATGCTAGCTGCTGCAGCTGTACTGCAGACGGGTCCCTGCACACAGCATGGCATGTTGCTGAACAGGTATGCTCACCTACAGCCAACACTGAGCTGGCTGCATCAAGGCTGCAGTGTCACAGCAAGTTGACAAATTTATGTAGGTGTGTGACAACTGCTATTTGATACAGCAGCTCAGTAAATTTCATGACACTGTGATGAAAGCCTGCAGGCAGCAGAGATATGATCCCACAGCAGTGATTATGGACATCCCAGATGCTGAGGTTCACAGAGGCTTGTATGAGCTGGTCACTCGTGGGCTGTTGCCCAAGAGCTTGGATGCAACGCCTGCCTTTGAGGGTGATGTGCTAGCCTTGACAGGTATTTTGCCCTGCTTCTCTACACATGTCATGCCTGTGTTAATCGCACAAAACCCTAGTTTCTGAATTCTGGCGGAACTGTGATTACCATCTGGTTCAAGTGCTCACAGGCTGTCACCTCACCAGCCAGCTTGTCCTTGTCCGTTTGATGAGACCATAGCAAGCCATATTGGTGGCATTGCTTGACAACATGGCCAAACCATCTCTCAAGGTCATCATGCACTGGCTGACCACCTTTTTCACGCAGATTTCATTGAGAGTTGACTAACAATGCCCTGTCGTCGCTTCAGCGTGAACAGCTGTAGCGTTTATCAGCATGAAGAGGCTGTGGCCAAGTGTGGCAGTGGTGATGCTTGTTGTGTGTGTACAGGAGCCATGCTGCACAAGAGGACAGCAGTCCCAGCTCACATGCCTGCAACAGCTGCTGACATGTTGCTACCCCAAGTTGCCCCAATTCTGCATCAGGCTCAAGGTACTTGTTTGCATGTGCCCTTAGCATGCATATGCGAACTGCAAGAGGACTGCATACTGTGGCTTTACTTTTTGAACTGATCAGATTCTGCAGCAGTGGCAGAAATGATGATAGGTCTGGTCCAAAACCTGCTCTTGGCAGGATTTTCTTTTGCCAAAACATGTGGCGCTGGACAATCATGCCGTGACATGCAGCAAATTTGCCAGGAGTACACTTACGCTTGCTGCACTTTCTTGTGAGTTGCAAAGACCACAACTGCCTGAGGCACATGTTAGCTGCTGTTAACATTGAAATTGCAGTGTTTGACAGTTGTGTACAGAGATCCCTCAAAGCACCCCAGTTCAGTGCACCAGCAGCATTGATTCAGTACTCAGCATAGCCAGCTCAGACTCTCAGTTACAACGCGCTGAGGACCTGCACACACTCTCATCGCCATCTTCCCCTTCACCCCTCCTACCCCCCAGGGACCCCAGCGCCATGCGCTCTGAGATCTTCTCCCCCCAGCCGAGGGCAGACTCCCCCAGCTTGGAAGCAGCAAGGCAGTATGAGCAGCTCATGGACTCTCACAGTTTGCATGAGTTCATGATTCGTTATGGGCAGACGCTGAGCAGGACACCAGAGTTCATGTCCTATCAGAGGGTGTACGCAGCTGTGTGGCCCGTACTCGCCGAGCTGATACTGCAGCTTGAGGGCATTTGTGCAGAGTATGCTGTTCCTTTGGTTGTTGTGGATGGCAAGGTATGTTGTATCATGGCCCCTGTATGTTATTTTACTGTCCCCGTTACTGTGTTATACTGTCCCTGTATGTTGGTTTACCTTCCCCGTGTCTTACTAAATTGGTGTGCTTACCTGTGCACACTGCGACGAAGCATCAGCAGTGCTTGACCTTGACATTCATGCTCACAATGTCTCAACATGTCTCTTGACCAAAACTGCACGCGCAGTGCGTTGTTGCCTATCATGATCAATCCAAACTTGCATTGTCAAGCATATAAGGCTAGCGCTAGAAGTTTTCAGCTGAAGTGTGTATAATAGAGAACATGAAGGCATGCACGAGTTCCTGTCAAGCAGCCAAGAGCACCAGTGACAGTCTGGTGAAACAGTCTTTGCATTGTCTGTTTCTGCTGTGGGTCACAGTCAGCAGTCATGGCACACATGTATAGGCGCAAACGTAGGCACAAAGTCCAACAATGGGTACACAGCACAAAGGACATGCCTTCTCAGCACATCCTCCTGAGTGTTACAATGGCGAAAGTATACATTGATGATCTCAGTGTGATCAAGCACGCTGGAGGTGCAGCCACTGGATGGAACAACTGCAAGGTTGCGCGACAGCACAGTAGCCAAACCAACTTCATGACAGAATTCATGTACACTGTCGCAGCAACTGGGTGAAGTGGCAAGGGAGAGCATAGGAAAGAGTGCGCCTCCCCCTATGGAGGATCTGCTGGCTTGCGTGAAGAACATCCGCCAAGTAGCCCTGCTTTTGCAACAGCCAGGCAGACGCTTCAAAGGGCCTGCTGGCCCTCAAGCTGCTGCTGTCTGCATCCAAGCACACTGGAGGTAATGCTGCCTGGCCATGATGCTCACGCTGACACTTGTACCCTTCACAAAGCGTCAGCAGAAGCTGCTATGGTCAAGGTGCATGCATATGCAGCAGATGCCTGCAGCATATGATGATAAATTCTGTTTCTGGCCAGGCACAAATGTACTTTTCACAGTGTGAGGCTTCACACCAAGAAGCATTTTTGGCCTGAGTGCAACATGTGCAGGTAAGTACCGAGGCCCTGCAGATTCAGGCTCAGCAGGATAGTGAACAGCATGTGAAAAAGTGCTTGTGGGGGTGCAGGGGCTACATAACTCGGCAGAAACTGGGGAGAGACCCATGCCTTGATGCAGCAGCAGCTCATATCCAGAATGTGTGGCGGCGCCATCAAGGCAGGAAGTCTGGCTTGCTGCGCATCCGTAAGATGCAGCAAGCACGAGACACCAGGTTCCTGCAGCTGCAAGACAGCCTGGTCAGGTAGGCACAGCAGCTGACATATCTCCCCAGTCTGGAAACACATATTTTCTATCCCCAGGTGTGGTTTAGTTCAGATTTGCACTGTTCAAGGGACGTTTCTCTGCAAAATAGTGACGTTTCTGTATTCCAAAGAGCTGTTTGCATACCAGCCACCAGGACACAGCTGTTTCCTG